>Ga0157373_10000185_pt1 | contig 51301 bp, 52 predicted proteins | sample C65metaG_FD_113460 | JGI IMG/M metagenome (GOLD analysis project Ga0157373, IMG submission 113460) | Corn rhizosphere microbial communities from Kellogg Biological Station, Michigan, USA - C6-5 metaG | ecosystem: Host-associated > Plants > Roots > Rhizosphere > Soil | place: USA: Michigan... | reverse complement strand
TAAATAAGCAGATGATCGGTCGGGTTGACGAAAAATGGCGTGTATTGCCAAACGCCCAACAGATTTCATCTCTTTTGCAAGCTGGGCAATATGACGCGCTGTATATGAATAATCAACCGAGCACCAATGTTGAAGGCTATCGCGCGGTTGAGGATTTGCAGGTTGCACTGATTCAACATTGCCGCATTGAGCCACATTTAAATTCAGTGTTAGTGGACATGGTTAATAAACGCGTTGATGCCGTTATTGCGGTTTCGCATGGCGTAAATCAGACTTTGCGCCAAAGCGGCATTGATGCGCAGCGTTGCTTCACCGTTTCAAATGCTATCGATATTCATCAGGCCTTACCGGATCGCAAAGCCGTTCGCGCCCGCCTGGCTTATTCCCCTGATACCTTTATTTTTGGATCCATCGGCTCTCTTATTACGCGTAAAGCGAACCATCATATCTTCCAGGCGCTGGGCCAATTCAAACGCATACATCCCGAAGCCAACTGGAAAATGGTGGTGGTGGGTGCCGGGCCGGAACAGGAGAATTTGGTTTTGCTGGCGCGCAAAGAGAACATTGCGTCGAATATTGTGTTTACTGGCTTTCAAAATAACCCTCTGGATTACCTCGCGGCGTTTGACACTTTTATTCTCGCTTCAAGTAGTGAAGGCCTACCGCGCGTCGTGTTGGAAGCCATGCTGGTGAAAACGGCCGTGATTGGTTCGAACGTAGTTGGAACGGCAGAACTAATTAGCCACAACGAAACCGGATTATTATTCGAATACGGCGATATTAAACAATTAAGTGCGCATCTTGCCGTATTATGGCAAGACGCAAGTTTACGCCAGCGTCTCATTAACACCGCCGAAGAACGTGTACGCGAATGCTACGCCATTGAAAACTATGTGGCCGGGGTAGAGACGATATTGGATAACAGTATTGAAAGGAAAACGCATGTTTGATTTTTTGAACAAAAATCGTCGGCATATTCGTGCACGTCATAATATTCCTTATGCGCAAAGCAATACGCAAGGCGACGTTACGGTTACCTCGGTTGTTATTCCGTGCACTGGCGCGGATTATGTTGAAGAAGCGTTATTAAGCGCTGAGTTTGCTCGTCGGTTTGCGCCGGAAATGGAAGAGATTGTTATCGTGAGCGACCAATCTGAGCAGGCTTTTGGCAAACTTCCACATAATTGCCGCGTGGTAACGCTCAATGTTCCGCATCGCGAGGAAAGTTATCGTTATAAGCAAATCTATCGCAGTCGCCTAATTAAAATTCAGGCGCCTTTACAAGCCAAAGGCGACGGTATTTTAATGATTGATTCGGATCTGAATTTGCTTAAATCGCCTGATATTCGTATGCATCCAGGCCACCTTTACTCCAGTTTCCGTAACGGGAAAATGATCGCCAAGCTAGAGGGCGCGGAAGCACAGGCCATTCCCGCCTATTACCGGCCATCGATAAGACCTTATTTTGAAGATCACGTTAATGGTGCGTACCTGGCGGCAACCCGACAAACCTGGAAACGCATTTGTCCACTCTGGTTAACGCTCTTTCAGGATACCTGGGAATTAATGAATGACAGCCAACCGCCGACGGATCAGCTTCCCCTCGCCGCTTTGTTGGATATGTTGGATCTTCGCACGGTCAATTTAGGAGAATGGGCAAACTGGCCGGTTTCCAAAAAGATTGGCGGTACCTCAGCAACCATTCCGGCAGACGTCATTGGCGCGCACGGTGGATTTCCATTGAGTGAATGGCAAAAGTATTTACTGGATCCCACCCAGCCACTCACCTTTAAAGGCCAGGATTACACCCGTAAAGTGCGCTACCTGACGGATGATGAAAAGAAACAATCCTGAAACTCTCCGGCCACCAGGCCGGAGAATGAATTAATCCCAGCTCAACACCACTTTGCCCGATCTTCCCGAGCGCATCTCATCAAAGCCCTGCTGGAACTCATCGATGTGATAGCGATGGGTGATGATAGGCGTGAGATCGAGGCCGGACTGAATCAGCGCCGCCATCTTGTACCAGGTTTCGAACATCTCGCGGCCGTAGATGCCTTTGATGAACAAGCCTTTAAAGATCACCTGATTCCAGTCGATGGACATCTCGCCCGGCGGAATGCCCAGCAGCGCGATGCGACCACCGTGGTTCATTACCTCCAGCAAGGTGCGGAACGCCGGTGGCGCACCAGACATCTCCAGACCGACATCAAAACCCTCGGTCATGCCGAGTTCGGCCATCACATCACGCAGATTTTCCTGCGCCACGTTGACAGCGCGCGTTACGCCCATTTTGCGCGCCAGATCGAGGCGATAGTCGTTGATGTCGGTGATCACCACATGGCGCGCGCCGACGTGCTTGCACACCGCCGCCGCCATGATGCCAATCGGCCCGGCGCCGGAGATCAGCACATCTTCGCCCACCAGATCGAACGACAGCGCAGTGTGCACCGCATTGCCAAAGGGATCGAAAATCGCCGCCAGTTCGTCAGAAATGTTGTCGGGAATTTTAAAGGCATTAAACGCCGGAATCACCAGATATTCGGCAAAGCAGCCCTGACGATTAACGCCAACGCCTACCGTATTGCGGCACAGATGCGTGCGTCCAGCGCGGCAGTTGCGGCAATGGCCGCAGGTGATGTGGCCTTCACCGGAAACACGATCGCCAACGGCAAAGCCCTTAACTTCCTGGCCCATTCCCACCACTTCACCCACATATTCGTGGCCGGTGATCATCGGCACCGGAATGGTTTTGCGCGACCAGTCATCCCAGTTGTAGATGTGCACGTCGGTACCGCAGATAGCGGTTTTACGAATCTTAATCAGTAGGTCGTTATGGCCGGGTTCAGGTATTGGCGCGTCCTTGACCATCCAAATGCCTTCTTCGGCTTTTAATTTGGCGAGTGCTTTCATTTCCCTGCTCCTGAAATAACGCCCAGCTGTTGACCAATACGGGTGAAGGCCGCCACGGCGTGTTCCAGCTGCGCCTGCGTATGTCCGGCAGAGATCTGCGTGCGGATACGTGCCTGACCTTGCGGTACCACCGGATAGAAGAAGCCTGTGACGTAGATTCCTTCCTGCTGCAACAGGCTGGCAAATTGCTGCGCCACTTTGGCATCGCCCAGCATCACGGGGATGATGGCGTGATCGGCGCCGGCCAGCGTGAAGCCTGCGGCAGTCATCTTCTCGCGGAAGAAGCGGGCATTTTCCCACAGACGCTGGCGCAAACCGTCACCTTCACTCAGCAGCTCCAGCACGCGCAGCGAGGCAGCCACAATCGCGGGCGCCAGCGAGTTGGAGAACAGATACGGACGCGAGCGCTGACGCAGCCACTCAACCACTTCTCTTTTCGCCGCCACGTAGCCGCCCGATGCGCCACCCAGCGCTTTACCCAGCGTGCCGGTCAGAATGTCGACGCGATCCATCACGCCGCAATATTCGTGCGTGCCGCGTCCGGCAGAACCCACAAAGCCCACCGCATGGGAATCATCGACCATCACCAGCGCATCGAATTCATCGGCCAGATCGCAAATGCCCTGCAGATTGGCAATCACCCCATCCATCGAGAACACGCCATCGGTGGCAATCAGGATGTGGCGCGCGCCTTTGTCGCGTGCTTCCTGTAAACGCGCACGCAGCTCACTCATGTCATTATTGGCGTAACGATAGCGCTGCGCTTTACACAAACGCACGCCATCAATGATCGATGCGTGATTAAGGGCATCTGAAATAATCGCGTCTTCGGCGCTGAGCAGCGTTTCAAACAGGCCGCCGTTGGCATCAAAGCAGGACGAGAACAGAATCGCGTCTTCCATGCCGAGGAACGCGGCCAGCTTGTGTTCCAGCTGCTGGTGGATGTCCTGCGTGCCGCAGATAAAGCGCACCGAGGCCATACCAAAACCGTGCGTATCCATGCCGTCTTTCGCCGCCTGGATCAATGCCGGATGATTAGCTAAACCCAAATAGTTATTGGCGCAGAAGTTGATGACGGGCGGGCTGTTAGCTACGTTGATTTCTGCCTGCTGCGCCGACGTGATGATGCGTTCTTGTTTGAACAATCCGTCCTGACGTGTTGTCTCAAGTTGTTGACGAATTTGCGAATAAAACTGACTGGACATGATTATGCTCCTCAGATAGCAAATATTTGGCACATATTACTGATCGAAAAGCGAATCAACGACATTTCAGCCATCAATATCTCGGTTTTGCAGCATAGTTCACGCTGCGAACAGGATTTGTGCAGCGCATACGGCGTCATCTGGCTGCCTGCGTCTGGCTGAAATGTTATGATGATAGGCATTCGTGGGTGAAACCTCCTGTTTCCCCCCAACTCTTTAAAGGCAAAGCATATGATTATCGTAACCGGTGGCGCTGGCATGATTGGCAGCAACATTGTTAAAGCGCTGAACGACCGCGGTCTGACCGACATTTTGGTGGTGGATAATCTGAAGGATGGCACCAAGTTCGTGAATCTGGCGGATCTCGACATCGCCGATTACATGGATAAAGAGGAATTCCTCAGCTACATCATGTCTGGCGAAGATCTCGGCCCCATCGAAGCCGTGTTCCATGAAGGTGCGTGTTCCGCAACCACCGAGTGGGATGGCAAGTACATGATGGATAACAACTATCAGTACTCGAAAGATCTGCTGCACTTCTGCCTCGAGCGCGAAATCCCGTTCCTCTACGCCTCATCTGCTGCCACTTACGGCGGCCGCAATGAGAACTTCATCGAAGAGCGCCAGTACGAGCAGCCGCTGAATGTGTACGGCTACTCAAAAATGCTGTTCGATCACTACGTGCGCCAGATTCTGCCTGAAGCAGACTCACCGGTGTGCGGCTTCCGTTACTTCAACGTGTACGGTCCGCGTGAAGGCCACAAAGGCGGCATGGCGAGCGTCGCGTTCCACCTCAATACGCAAATTAGCAACGGTGAAAATCCAAAACTGTTCGAAGGCAGCGACGATTTCCGCCGCGACTTCATCCATGTTGATGACGTGGTTGCGGTAAATCTGTGGTGCTGGGAAAACGGCGTTTCCGGTATCTACAACTGCGGAACAGGCCGTGCTGAATCTTTCCAGGAAGTGGCGGATGCGGTGCTGAACTTCCATCAGAAAGGCCAGATTGAATACATTCCGTTCCCGGACAAGCTGAAAGGCCGTTATCAGGCGTTTACCCAAGCCGATCTCACCAATCTGCGTGCAGCCGGTTACGACAAGCCGTTCAAAACCGTTGCGCAAGGCGTGGGCGAATACATGGCCTGGCTGAACCGTAACGTATAAGGAAACCGGCAGCAGCGATGAAAATTCTGGTTATTGGCCCATCATGGGTCGGCGATATGATGATGTCGCAAAGTCTCTATCGCACGCTCAAGGCTGAGCATCCTGAAGCGGTGATCGACGTGATGGCGCCGGCCTGGTGCCGCCCATTGTTGTCGCGTATGCCGGAAGTGAATCAGGCGCTGGCGATGCCGCTCGGCCACGGCGCATTGGCGCTGGGCGAGCGTCGTCGTTTGGGGAAAACCCTGCAGGCCAGTGGCTATGACCGCGCCTATGTGCTGCCGAACTCCTTTAAATCTGCGCTGGTGCCGTTTTTCGCCGGGATCAAACGTCGCACCGGCTGGCGCGGCGAGATGCGCTATGGCGTGTTAAATGATGTCCGCGTGCTGGACAAAGCGGCCTTTCCGTTGATGGTTGAGCGCTATGTGGCGCTCGGCTATGACAAACCGGTTGCTTCCGCGCAGCAGTTGCCGCAGCCATTGCTGTGGCCGCAATTGCGCGTCGATGACGATGAAAAGCGGATGACGGCGGCGCAATTTGCGCTGTCAGCCGATCGTCCAGTGATTGGATTTTGTCCGGGCGCAGAGTTTGGCCCGGCGAAGCGCTGGCCGGATTATCATTATGCCGCGCTGGCAGAGCAGCTGATTGGCGAAGGTTATCAGGTAGTGCTGTTCGGTTCGGCGAAAGATCGCGAAACCGGCGACACCATTGTGCAGACGCTATCAGAAGCGGCGCGTGCGCACTGCAAAAATCTGGCGGGTGAGACGCAACTCGAGCAAGCCGTGATTCTGCTGGCGAACTGTGTGGCGGTGGTCAGTAACGATTCCGGCCTGATGCATATCGCTGCGGCGCTTAATCGTCCGCTGGTGGCGCTGTATGGCCCAAGCAGCCCGGACTTCACTCCGCCGTTATCTCAGCACGCGCGCATTATTCGTTTGATCACCGGCTATCACAAAGTCCGCAAAGGTGATGCCGAGCAAGGTTATCACCAGAGCCTGATTGATATTCAGCCAGCGCGCGTCCATCAGGAACTGAGCGCGCTGTTGCATCCGGTGCAGGAGTAAAGATGCACGTTTTGATTGTTAAAACCTCCTCGATGGGAGACGTGCTGCATACCTTGCCAGCGCTCACGGATGCGATGCAGGCGATTCCAGGCATCAAGTTTGATTGGGTGGTTGAAGAAAACTTCGCTCAAATCCCCGCCTGGCATCCGGCGGTGGATAGAGTGCTGCCAGTGGCGATTCGCCGCTGGCGCAAGCACTGGTTCGGTAGCCAGCAGCGTGAAGAGCGTGTGCAATTTAAGCGTGAGCTGCAATCGCGTCAGTATGATGTGGTGCTGGATGCACAAGGTTTGATCAAAAGCGCCGCGCTGGTAACGCGCCTGGCAAAAGGCGAGAAGCACGGGCAGGACAGCCGCAGCGCACGCGAACCTTTCGCCAGCTGGTGGTATGACAAACGCCATGAAATCAACAAGCAACAGCATGCCGTCGAACGTACGCGCGAGCTGTTTGCCAAAAGTCTCGGCTATGAAAAGCCTGCAACGCAGGGCGACTACGCGATTGCCGGCCATTTCCGCTCTACGCTGCCCAATGACACGCAGCCTTATCTGGTGTTTCTGCATGCTACCACGCGTGATAACAAACATTGGCCGGAGTCACACTGGCGTGCGCTGATTGAGTTAGTTCAGCCAACAGGATTGCGCGTGAAATTGCCGTGGGGCGCAGAGCATGAACATCAACGCGCACAGCGTCTGGCCGAAGGCTTCGACCATGTTGAGGTGTTGCCTAAGTTAACGCTGGAGCAGGTAGCGCAAGAATTAGCTGGCGCGCGCGCGGTGGTGTCGGTGGATACCGGTTTAAGTCATCTGACGGCAGCGCTGGATCGTCCGAATATCACGCTATTTGGTCCCACCGATCCCGGTCTAATTGGTGGCTATGGCGAGAATCAGTACGTGCTGCGCCCTGCAGAAGGCCACAGCATGGCGGATATTCAAGCCATAGATGTCGCGACAATGATTAAAGAAATCACGGTATAGTTTTATAACGTACCGTAATTTAGCGTGACTGGTGGCTTTTCTTTAAAAGCGCGTATTCTGTTAGCGTCATGCCCTGAGTACGTGGTTGTAACCAGCTAAATAGCTGCTCTAAATCATCGTAAAGGTGCTCAATATCAGCCTCATTTTTAAACGTGGGGCTGCCATCGGGCATAAATTCTGATGAATGCAGCATGAACTCAACGTAATCATTTCCCTGGCTAAGTGTTTGCTCAACCACCTGTTTCATCTGCTGCACATTGCCCCCCACCGGACGTAGCCAATTAACAGATGGACCGCGCTTCTTGCCGCGCATGTCATTCCACGCTTTTTTTAGCTGATTAGTGAAAGCGCCATAGCGGTACTGAATGCTCATCGGCAACTCCAGCAATGGACTGTCACCCGCGCGGGAAATATCACTAACATCAAGGTAATAGGCATGATCCGGGAAACGGCTGTAATCGGTGCCGCCTTTGCCTTGCGGCGCGCCAGATGAATTGCGCCAATCCACGCGAGGTGTGACGGAGCAATCAACTAAATAACCGTTGTCGATCAATGCTCGGGCGTAAACTTCATTAAAAGCCCAGCGTCCGGCACGATGACTGGTCATCTTCTGCCGAAAAGCGCTTTCCAGCAAATCGGTCATGTAAGCGACCTTGTCGCGCAGGATATTTTCTGGAAATTCAATCAAATAAGGCTGATAGCGCCAGTCATCATCGGTCAACGCGTATTCCGGCGGGCTATACCATGCATGAAGATGCATGCCGATTTCACCTTGCCCACGCGCCAGCAGATCGCGACCAAATTCAACATACGCCGCATCGCTCGCCATTTCGTAATTCGTTAGCCAGGTGGGTTTAAAACCGTATTTCTCACATAAGGCTTGAAAGCGCGGCAGAAACTGAACATTTCGCGTGGTAACCTTGCCGCTGCGATTGCGCCAAAGATTATCGCCTTCAGTATCGAGAGTGATTAAAAACGCAGGCTTATCCATAACTTATCCGATAAAATGAGCACTTTCTCATCGCTATGGTACGCAAGCCCATGAATGAGGGCAAACTTTTCATTTGCTGCAATGAGCAGATGTTGGTAGCAGTATAATAGCGGTTAAACTAGAGTAAATTAGAATGCACATCGGCCCTAATACGCAGAATACTCATCTTAAGAGCAATGCGTAATGTCTGAAGCCAAACATACCTAATAAATTGATTTATCTTATATTCAGTCCTGTTTTATCAGGGGATGATAGATATTTTGTCATACAAAACAGGCTGGCGATTAGGAGCAAAAGAATTTGTCGAAGCGCATTCTGATGGTAATTGATGGCCTGCCGGGCGGTGGCGCCGAAAAAGTTGTTCTGACGCTGGCTGAAGGTTTTATCAGCCAGGGGCATCGGGTGTCGCTCTTCTCCTTACGCAAAGTCTGTGAATATCCCATTCCTGCAGGCGTTGATTATCAGACCGTGATTGATAAAAGCTCACGGCCGTGGCGCAAACTGACTGAAACCCATCGTCGTGCACATTTGCTTGATGAAGCCGTGCGCCAAAGCGAAGCGCTGCACGGAAAATTTGATTTGGTCTTGTCTAATCTGCATAAAACCGATCGGATTGTCCGCTATGCGCGTGCGCTGGACGCCAGTAAAACCTGGTATTGCCTGCACGGCGTTTTTTCAGCCTCCTATCTTGCGCGCAAATCAGGTTTCTCTTTGTGGCTTAAGCGGCTGAAAATTCGCGATACTTATCGCGGCAAGCAGCTTATCGGTGTCTCGCAATATGTCATTGATGATGTGATTCAAAACATCGGGGTGAAGCCAAGCAAAGCACAGGTCATCTTTAACCCGTTTGATTTCGAACTTATTTCCCGCCTGGCCGCAGAACCGTGCCCACTTGCCGGAAGCAATTTTGTGCTGCATGTGGGGCGTTTTCATGAAACCAAGCGCCACGATCGCTTGCTGGCCGCCTATGCTCAAAGTGGGATCACGGCTCCGCTGGTGCTATTAGGTCAGGGAAGCGAAAAAATCACGGAAAGATTACGCCAGCAAGCCATCGATTTAGGCATCGCGGAGCGCGTACGCTTTGAAGGTTTCCATAAAAATCCTTACCCATGGATTCGCCACGCTCGCTTATTAGTGGTGAGTTCAGACAGCGAAGGTTTTGGCAATGTACTGGTCGAAGCTTTAAGCTGCGGCACGCCGATAGTGAGCACTCGCTGCCCTGGCGCACCATCAACTATCATGAGCGGAGATCTTGCACGCGGGCTAGCGGATTTGAATGCGGATTCACTGGCGCAGAAAATGCACGAAGTTTATGCCGCTCCGCCTGATTTGCAACATCTGGACTTAAGCATTTATAGTCTCAAGGTTATTTGTCAGCAGTATTTGCAACTGGCAGAAGTGGAAGAACCACTATTTTCAGGCACTGAGCACGTTTCAGGTTAACAGGTCCCCATGTCGGTGTGGCCGTATCATGGGGATAAAAACGTTGACGTATGTGATTCTCTTTTTACTCTTTTTACCGGTCAAATGGGTGATGAAAATCTTCCATGGCCGAACCGGTAAAAATTTGGTGATTCAAACAGCAAAAATCGGTGATTTCATCAATATCACTCCGCTGTTAACTCATTTGGGGAAAAGCGACGCACTGTTAAGCAATAGCGTTGCCGCGCTCGCTTCGCGCGATAACACGCTGGAAAATATTTGGTATATCGAAGAGCATCGCTTCGGCCTCATTAAGAAAATTAAACTGGTCTGGCAACTGCTCAACCGTTACGACAACATCTATCTGTTACATCCCACCAACCTCAACCTGTTCATTGCCGCTTGCTGTAATGCCAGCAACAAACAGTTTCTTTCCAGCTACCGCCGCAAAGGTTATCAGGGATTGTTTTATCTCACCGCAAGCGGTGTGGTGGTGCATGAGAAAAATACTCTGACGCTGGAAAATTACCTAAAACTCGCCGATCGCTCGTTCACTAAAGAGAGTTATCCGAAGCATGCGACACAACCACTTTGGCACCCCAACTCGCTGCCGGATGAAATATTCCAGCATGATGGCATTCGCATTGGCATCAGTATCACCGCAGGCAATCAGGCAAAAACCATTCCACCGAAAATCTGGCAGCGACTTTTTGACCACTTAAGCGATTTACCCTGCCAGTTTTATGCCTTTGGCGCACCGAATGAACAATCACGCTTGCAGGAGCTGTATAAAGTTGTCGGCGCGCGCGAGAACCTGACAAGCCTTGTCGGCAAAGTGCAGTTGGAGGACGTCCCTGCGGTCATTAGCGAGATGGATTTCTATATCGCGTCAGATTCCGGCAATGTCTATATTGCCGATGCGCAACAAGTGCCGATCATTTTGATTTACGGCCCATGTTGCGTCGAAGAGCAGCGGCCGCTGGGTGATGTGTTGTTGATTGGCCCAAATCATATTGCGCCCTCATCCTTTGTGTTCGCCGCGCAGTACAAATTTATGCATCCCACTGAACAGCTGTTTGAACTGGATCAGCGGAAGCTTGACGATATTCACGATTTTATTAGCACGCGGCAGCAACAACGCCTGGCGCGACGGAAGAACATGAAAACAGCATGACAACGCAGCCCGAAAGCTCAGCCCCGTTACTCAGTCTCATTATTCCTATGTTTAACGCAGGCAGCGATTTTGCTGCCTGTGTGCAAGCGCTACTGGCTCAAACTCTCACCTCACTGGAAATTATCATTGTCGACGATGGTTCCACTGACGGTTCGGGGGAGCGTGCTGATGCTTATGCGCAGCAGCATCCCCGTGTTCGTGTTATCCATCAGACCAATGGCGGCGTATCGCGCGCGCGTAATGCGGGCTTAGCGGTGGCGCGCGGTAAGTACGTTTCGTTTCCGGATGCTGACGACACCATGGATGTCGCGATGTATCAAACGCTGGTTGAGATGGCGGAGCGCGACAACCTTGATGCCGCACAGTGCAACGCGGAATGGTTTTTCAAAGCCAGCCAGCAAGTAAAACCGCTGATTCCGCTCGATCGCCTCACCAGCACCGAGGTACTGAGCGGCCCTGAGTGGCTCAATAAGGCGCTGCAAACGCATCGCTACATGCATGTGGTTTGGCTGGGCATTTACCGCCGAGAGTTGATCGAACAGCTCAAACTCTACTTTGAACCCGGCCTGCATCATCAGGACATTCCATGGACCACCGAGTTCATGCTCAACGCGCAACGTGTGCGTTACACCGATAAAGTGTTGTACTGCTACTACATGCATGATGCTTCCATCAGCAACCGTAAGCGCACCGGCCAGCGTAATGTGGAATATCAGCGTCACTACCTGAGAATCGCGCAGTTGCTGGAAGAGCTCAATGCACGCTACCGTCATAAGGTAAAAATCTACCCGGCATTTCACTACCAGATTACGCATGAGGCGCTCAGCGTCTGCCACTGTATCCGACGCGAACCCGAAGAGAGCGCACGTCAGGCGATGATTGCCGATCTGTTCGCTACGCAAACTCACAGGCGCATGCTGCGTAACGCGCGCGGTATAAAGCAATGGTATCAACTGCTGCTGTGGCTAAGCCGGATTTACCGCTGGCGCAAGAAATAAGCGCCGCGTCCGGCTTTCACGCCTTTGGGGTTTGCCTTACAATCAGCTGACTGAATTCTGAGATCATTTGAGTATGGCAAGCCCGATTCCAGACCAATTTGCACCGAAAAATATTCTGCTGATCAAGCTGCGTCATCACGGCGACATGCTGCTGACCACGCCCGCGATAAACGCGCTGCGCCAACGCTATCCTCAGGCGAACATCGACGTTCTGCTCTACAAAGAAACCTGTCCAATGCTGGAAGCGCACCCGGCCATTCGCCAGTTGCACATCATCGATCGCAACTGGAAGAAGAAAGGCGGCTGGCAGAAATTCCGGCATGAAATGGCCCTGCTTTCCGCGGTGCGCGCGTGCCATTATGACCTGGTGATTAACCTCGCCGATCAGTGGCGCAGCGCCATCATTACCGGATTCTCTGGCGCGCCGGTGCGTATCGGTTTTGCCTTCCGCAAACGTGATAACGCCTTATGGCGCTGGATGCACAACCATCTGGTCAGTACGGAAGATCATCATCAGCTGCATACGGTTGAACAGAATATGGCCGCGCTGAAGCCGCTGGGCATCAGCGCCGCCGGCGCAAAAGCCTCGATGCATTTCAGCACAGCCGATCAACAAAAAGTGCAGGATGTACTGGCTCATCATGCGGTGAAAATGCTGTTTGTTGTGCTGCAACCCACTTCACGCTGGCTGTTCAAATGCTGGGAAGATGAAAAAGTCGCACAGCTAATTGATGCGCTCGCTGCCGAAGGCCGCACCGTGGTACTGACGGCGGCGCCGGACCAGAAAGAAATGGCAATGATCGCCAATATTCAGTCGCTTTGTCGCAGCCACAATGTGGTGTCGCTGGCGGGAGAATTATCCTTGCCGCAGCTGGCGGCGCTGATTGATGCGGCACAGCTGTTTATCGGCGTAGATTCTGCGCCGATGCACATGGCCGCCGCGCTGGAAACGCCGTGTCTTGCGCTGTTTGGACCCACCAAGCTGCAACACTGGCGTCCGTGGGGCGATCACAATCGCGTGATTTGGGCCGGTGATTATGGCCCGCTACCCTCGCCAGACGACATCGATACCAACACGCAACAGCGCTATCTTTCTGCCATTCCCGTTGAGGATGTGGTGGCTGCCGCCCGGAGTTTTTTGCATGAGTAAGTTACGCCTGGCGATTGTCCGGCAGAAATACCGCCCAGACGGCGGCGCCGAACGCTTTATCTCGCGTGCGCTGGAAGCGCTGGACAGTGAGCAGCTCGATCTCAATATCATCACTCGCAGCTGGCAGGGCACGCCGAATCCGGCCTGGCATCTGCACATCTGCAATCCAGCGAAATTCGGTCGCATCTCGCGCGAGCGCGGTTTTGCGTGTGCCGCGCGTGCATGCTGGGAACGCGAAAAGTTCGATATTGTGCAAAGCCACGAACGCATCGCCGGTTGCGATATCTTTCGTGCCGGTGATGGCGTGCATCGCGTCTGGCTGGAGCAGCGCGCGCGCATCGTGACGCCGTGGCAGCGCTTAAGCGCCCGCCTCAGTCCTTATCACCGTTATGTGTTACAGGCAGAAGCCGATATGTTCAACGCGCCGTCGTTGAAAGCGGTGATCTGTAACTCAGAGATGGTAAAACAGGATATTTTGCGTCATTTCAGGCTCGATGCCAGCAAGATCCATGTGATTCACAACGCCATTGATAGCCAACGCTTCCAGCCAGCCAGCGAAGCGCTGCGTCATGCAGCACGTCAGCAGCTCAAACTGCCGCAGGATGCCACGGTGATGATTTACGTGGGTTCGGGCTTTGAGCGCAAAGGCTTAAAAGCGGCGATTGAAGCGGTGGCAAAAAGCGATCGCTATCTGGTGGTGGTCGGCCAGGATAAGCAGCTGTCGCGCTATCAGCAGCTGGCCAATCAGCTGAATTGCCTTGATCGCTTACGCTTCGTTGACGTGCAGCAGGACGTGCAACCGTTCTACCATGCAGCCGATGCGCTGCTGCTGCCTACGCTTTATGATCCCTTCCCAAATGTGGTGCTGGAAGCAATGGCTTGCGGTCTGGCGGTGATCACCAGCACCGGCTGCGGCGGCGCAGAGTTTATCACCGCGGGTCAGGAAGGTTTTGTCTGCGATGCATTAGATATCAACGCGTTAAACGAAGCCGTACTGGCAACACCGGCGCTTTCACACAATTCTGCCATGGGCGAAGCCGCACGTCGCAGAATTGAACCTTATGGTCCGCAGCGGCTGGCGCAAGCGCTGACCTCACTGTATCAGCAAGTGCTGCAGACCAGCTGACGAAGTGGTATGAGCAGGCGGTTAATTTCTGATAACATGCCGCCTTTCATCTGTTTTTTGACGCGATTCTGTCGTAACGGTAACTATGACGACTCTATACACAGCCTTGCTTTACCTGATTCAGCCACTAATCTGGTTGCGCCTGTGGCTGCGCGGTCGAAAAGCACCGGCCTATCGTAAACGCTGGGCAGAACGCTACGGCTATTGCAGCGGAAAAGTGCTGCCACATGGCATTGTGCTGCACTCGGTTTCCGTCGGCGAGACGCTGGCGGCAGTGCCGCTGGTGCGCGCGTTGCGCCACCGCTATCCAACGCTGCCGATTACCGTCACCACCATGACGCCAACCGGCTCCGAACGTGCGCAGTCCGCGTTTGGCAAGGATGTGCACCATGTTTACCTGCCCTACGATCTGCCTGGTTCGATTAACCGTTTCCTCGATACCGTCGATCCGCGACTGGTGATCATCATGGAAACCGAGCTGTGGCCAAACATTATCCGTATTCTGCATCAGCGCAAGATTCCGCTGGTGATTGCCAACGCGCGCCTGTCTGAGCGCTCGGCCAAAGGCTACAAAAAGCTCGGCGGCTTTATGCGCGACCTGCTGCAGCGCATCACGCTGATTGCCGCGCAAAACGCCGAAGATGGCGACCGTTTCCTCAGCCTTGGCCTGAAACGTTCGCATCTCACCGTTACCGGCAGCCTCAAGTTTGATATCTCCGTAACGCCAGAGCTGGCGGCAAAAGCGGTCACGCTGCGTCGTCAGTGGGCGTCGCGTCGTCCGGTGTGGATCGCCACCAGCACTCACGAAGGCGAAGAGGCAATTGTGCTCGATGCGCATCGACGTCTACTGCAGCAGTTCCCCGATCTGCTGCTGATTTTGGTGCCGCGCCATCCGGAACGTTTCAAAGATGCCTGCGACCTGACACAAAAACGCGGCTTCAGCTTTATCCTGCGTAGCAGCGGCGAAATTCCATCAAGCTCCACGCAAGTGGTGATTGGCGACACCATGGGCGAACTGATGATGCTGTACGGCATCGCCGACCTCGCCTTTGTTGGCGGCAGCCTGGTTGAGCGCGGCGGCCACAATCCGCTGGAGCCGGCCGCGCATGCTATTCCGGTGCTGATGGGCCCGCACATCTGGAACTTCAAAGATATCTGCGCCAAGCTGCAGCAGGCCGAAGGGCTGATTACCGTTACTGACGTGGTATCGCTGCAGAAAGAAGTCGCTAACCTGCTGCAGGATGACGATTATCGCCGCTATTACGGCCGTCATGCTGTGGAAGTGCTGCATCAAAATCAGGGCGCATTACAGCGTCTGCTACAGTTACTCGAACCTCACTTACCGCCGCGAGCTCACTAATTCATGTCGCAACGCCAACGTCTCTCCGTGGTGATGATCGCCAAAAACGAAGCTGAACTGCTGCCGGAGGCGCTGGCTTCTGTCAGTTGGGCAGATGAGATTGTGGTGCTCGATTCCGGCAGCAGCGACAACACGATGCAGGTCGCTCGCGAACAGGGCGCGCAGGTTTTCCAGGCTGAAGGCTGGCAGGGATTTGGCAAGCAGCGCCAGCGCGCGCAGGCCCATGCGCAAGGCGAGATGATTTTGATGATCGATGCCGACGAGCGCGTTACACCCGAATTGCGTCGCGCTATCGAGCAGGTTCTCGCACAGCCCGCCTCGGACAACGTTTACAGCCTCGGTCGCAGCAACCTGTTTCTTGGCCGCTTTATGCGCCACAGCGGCTGGTATCCCGATCGCGTTATGCGCCTCTATCCGCGCAAGTTCAATTACAACGACAATCTGGTGCATGAATCACTGGAGACGCAGGGTGCGCCGGTAGTGAAGCTGGCGGGCGATCTGCAACATCTCACCTGTCGTGACCTGATGGCGTTTCAGCGTAAGCAGATGAACTATGCCGAAGCCTGGGCAAATGAGCGTTTCCAGCGCGGCAAACGCTGCGGCTTGTTCTCGATCTTTAGCCACACGCTCGGCGCATTTGTTAAAACCCTGCTGCTGCGTGCGGGTTTTCTCGATGGCAAGCAGGGCTGGATTCTGGCGGTGGTTAATGCGCAGTACACTTTCAACAAATACTCGGCGCTCTGGGCGCTGCATCACACCTCAACACAAGGTCGCGTATGAGTACGAAAGCGATTTATCCCGGCACCTTTGATCCCTTCACGTTGGGTCATCTGGATATTGTGACGCGTGCAGCGAAGATGTTTGACCACATCGTCGTGGCGATTGCCGCCAGCCCGAGTAAAAAGCCGCTGTTTAGTCTCGATGAGCGCGTGGATATGGCGCGTCAGGTGACGGCACATCTGCCGAATGTCGAGGTGATCGGGTTTAGCGACCTGATGGCGAACTTTGCCCAGGCGCAGAATGCCAATGTGCTGGTACGTGGATTGCGAGCGGTTTCGGATTTCGAATATGAGCTGCAGCTGGCGCAGATGAATCGTCATCTGTTGCCCACGCTGGAGAGCGTGTTTCTGATGCCATCAGAAGGTTTTTCGTTCGTCTCTTCTTCGCTGGTCAAAGAAGTCGCGCGCCATGCCGGTGACGTGCAGGCATTTCTGCCTGCCGTTGTGCATAAGGCGTTACTGGCGCGACTGGCACAGCCTTAACTCAGTGCTGGCAGCGTGGACACCAGAAGGTGCTGCGCTGACCATGTTTGCCGCTGACAATCGGCGTACCGCACGCACGGCAAGGTTCGCCGGCGCGGCCATAAACCTGCAACTGCTGCGCGAAGTAGCCGGGTTTACCGTCCGTTTGCAGGAAATCACGCAGCGTGGTGCCGCCCTGCTCAATCGAGCGTAACAACACCGCTTTGATGGTGTTAACCAGCAGCTCGGCCTCTTCCTGACTCAAACTCATTGCCGAACGATCGGGCAAGATCCCGGCAGTAAACAGCGATTCGCTGGCGTAGATGTTCCCGACGCCCACCACCACTTTGTTATCCATCAGCCACTGTTTAATCACGGTGCGTTTGCCGCGTGACTTTTCAAACAGATAGGCACCATCAAATTCGCTGCTGAGCGGTTCCGGACCGAGATGGGCTAGCACGCTGCTGCCTGCGAGGTCATTGCTCCACAGCCAGGCGCCAAAGCGACGTGGATCGGTGTAGCGCAACACTTTGCCGTTGCTCATCACTAAATCGACATGGTCATGTTTGGCGGCCGGTTGTTCGCCGGGTAGCACGCGCAGACTGCCGGACATGCCGAGGTGAATGATGATCCAGCCATGCGGTAGTTCGAGCAGCAGATATTTAGCGCGACGCTGCACGCTCAATACGGGTTGGTCGCTCAGCGCGTGGATTTCATGCGAGACCGGCCAGCGCAAACGTGGATTGCGCACCACCGCATGCAGAATCGTGGCACCCACCATGTGGGGTTCGATACCGCGACGACTGGTTTCTACCTCAGGTAATTCAGGCATCTCATCTCCTCAACGAATCGCAGAAACAAAAAACCCGGCCGAAGCCGGGTTTTTCACAGAACACTAAAATTACTTAATTTTAGCTTCTTTGTAGATCACGTGCTGACGTACAACCGGATCGAACTTTTTCAGTTCTAATTTCTCTGGTTTAGTACGTTTGTTCTTCGTGGTGGTATAGAAGTGACCTGTACCAGCAGAGGAAACCAGCTTGATCTTCTCACGAATACCTTTAGCCATGATTCAGTTCCTTAGTACTTCTCACCACGGGCGCGGATTTCGGTCAGAACCGTATCGATGCCCTTTTTATCAATAACACGCATACCTTTAGCAGATACACGCAGAGTAACGAAGCGCTTTTCGCTCTCAACCCAGAAACGGTGAGAGTGCAGGTTCGGCAGGAAACGGCGTTTCGTCGCGTTCATTGCGTGGGAACGGTTGTTACCCGTTACCGGACGCTTTCCAGTTACCTGGCAGACTCGTGACATTTCTATTCTCCAAAAATCAAATCAGCTCGAGCTTTAAAAACTAGGTTTTGGCCGCCTCGTCAGGCCTTAGCCCGCCCAGGCGAGTTCCATGTGAACCCGCTAAGCTGGCCCAAACGCCAAACCCGAGATTCTCAAAGGTGGCGTAGTATACGCCGCTCAGCCCGAGTGCTCAAGTCCCGAACAGATAAAGATCCCTCTGGATCGCGCAAAAATGCCCTATTTCTGTTCAGTTGAATCGATGAATTACAACCAACCGCGCTCGGCGAAAGAGGTAAACTCGCCGTGACCGATCACCAAATGATCAAGTAAACGGATATTGAGCAGCGCGCACGCTTGCCCGACTTTTCCGGTAATATCGCGGTCGGCGCGACTGGGTTCAGCGATTCCCGACGGATGATTGTGCGCCAGAATCACCGCCGCCGCGTTAAGTTTCAGCGCTTCGCGCACGATTTCGCGCGGATGAACTTCCACACTGGCAATCGAACCGGAAAACATCTTCTGCGCCTGCAACACGCGGTGCTGATTATCGAGGAACAGTGCCATAAACACTTCGCGCTCCTGATGCGCCAGCACGCTTTGCAGGTAATGGCGCGTCACCTGCGGATTCTCCATCACGTTTTCCCGCGCCAGCTGGCTGGCAAAAAATCGCCTTCCCAGTTCCGCGATGGCATAAAGCTGCGTCATTTTGGCGCTGCCCACGCCTTTAATCTGCCCGAGTTCCTCTTTGCTGGCCGTCATAATGCGATAGAGCGAACCAAACTCGTTCAACATCTGATGCGCCAACAGCAGCACGCTGGTGCCGCTGATACCGGTACGCAAAAAAATCGCCAGCAGCTCAGCATCACTCAACACTTCAGCGCCCATTAACATCAGTTTTTCCCGTGGTGCCAGTTCCGTCATGACCATCTCCTCCCTGCGATGCGGCGATTCTGCGCGTCAGCCACCGTCAGCGCCAGCACGCGCTGAACGATTTCAGAGCCAGCTCGCAAAGGCCGCAGGCAGTGAAAAGGCGCACTGTGGATTTTGTGATAAAGTTGCCTGCATCTGCCGCCCCTGACGCGGCAATTTGCTTTGAGGCGAACAACATGACGGGATTAGCTGGAAAGAAAATTCTGCTGGGCGTGAGCGGCGGCATTGCTGCATACAAAGCGCCGGAGCTGGTGCGTCGGCTGCGCGATCGCGGTGCTGATGTGCGCGTAATGATGACCGAAGCGGCCAGGGCCTTTATTACTCCGCTGAGCCTGCAGGCGGTTTCCGGTTATCCGGTATTTGATGATTTGCTCGACCCGGCAGCCGAAGCGGCGATGGGCCATATTGAACTGGCGAAATGGGCCGATTTAATTGTGCTGGCGCCGGCTACCGCCGATCTGATTTCCCGCGTCACTGCCGGCATGGCGAATGATTTGGTCACTACCGCGAGCCTGGCAAGCGCAGCGCCGGTTGCCATCGTCCCGGCCATGAATCAGCAGATGTACCGCGCGGCGATCACGCAAGAGAACCTGCAGCGTCTGCAGCAGCGCGGCGTACTGATTTGGGGCCCCGACAGTGGCAGCCAGGCGTGCGGCGATGTGGGTCCCGGCCGCATGCTCGATCCGCTGGCGATTGTGGCGCACGCGCTGGAATGGGCTGCGCCCGTCAACGATCTGCAACATCTCAGCATTATGATCACCGCCGGTCCAACCCGCGAAGCGCTGGATCCGGTGCGTTATATCAGCAATCACAGCTCGGGCAAGATGGGCTTTGCGATTGCTGCGGCTGCGGCCAAACGCGGTGCGAAGGTGACATTAGTTACCGGCCCGGTGGCGCTGCCAACGCCAGTTGGCGTGCAACGCGTGGACGTCGACAGCGCGCTGGAGATGGAAGCGGCGGTGATGGCGCAAATCCAGCAACAACATATTTTCATTGCCAGCGCAGCCGTGGCAGACTACCGGGCGGCTAACATTGCCGCAGAGAAAATCAAAAAGCAGGGTGGCGACGACAGCGTCACGCTGCAGTTGGTGAAGAACCCCGATATTGTCGCGGGCGTCGCGGCGCTGCAGGAAAATCGCCCTTATGTTGTGGGATTTGCTGCCGAAACCCAGAATGTGGAAGAATACGCGCGGCAAAAACGGGTGCGAAAAAACCTGGATCTGATTTGTGCCAACGATGTGGCGCAGGCGGGTCAGGGCTTCAATAGCGACACCAATGCTCTTCACCTTTTTTGGCAGGAAGGAGAAAAAGTCTTACCGCTCAGTGATAAGACGCTCCTTGGCCAACAATTAATAGACGAGATTGTCAGCCGTTATGATGAAAAAAATCGACGTTAAAATTCTTGATGCACGCGTGGGCAACGAATTCCCGCTGCCGACTTATGCAACCTCTGGTTCCGCAGGCCTCGATTTACGCGCCTGCCTGGATGATGCGCTGGAAATCACACCAGGCATGACCACGCTGGTTCCCACCGGTTTGGCGATTCACATTGCCGATCCTGCTCTTGCCGCCGTGATTCTGCCGCGCTCCGGTCTTGGCCATAAACATGGCATCGTGCTGGGTAATCTGGTTGGTTTAATCGACTCCGATTATCAGGGCCAACTGATGGTTTCCGTGTGGAACCGCGGTCAGGACAGCTTCACGCTGCAGCCAGGCGACCGTTTAGCACAGCTGGTCTTCGTGCCGGTCGTGCAGGCCGAATTTAACCTGGTGGAAGATTTTGACACCAGCGACCGCGGCGCAGGCGGCTTCGGTCACTCAGGCCGCCAGTAATACGCGACACTTTTCGCTTAGCCATCTTTTTATTTCTTGTCGCCACAGGCCGCTATGTCTGTGGCAGATGAGGCAGTATTGCCTGTTTTTGGTGAATTTCAGGGGTGTTGAAGGTCATGGCAGAAAAAAAAGTCGCGAAACGGAATCGTCGCGAAGAGATTTTGCAGGCGCTGGCGCAAATGCTGGAGTCGGGCGATGGCAGTCAGCGCATCACCACCGCGAAGCTGGCCGCTAATGTCGGCGTGTCGGAAGCGGCGCTTTATCGCCACTTTCCCAGCAAAACGCGCATGTTTGACAGCCTGATCGAGTTTATTGAAGACAGTCTGATTACCCGCATCAATCTGATCCTGAAAGATGAAAAAGAGACGCTGACGCGCCTGCGTTTAATCGTGCAGCTGATTCTGGGATTTGGTGAGCGTAATCCGGGGCTGACGCGTATTTTGACCGGCCACGCGCTGATGTTTGAACAGGATCGCTTGCAAGGGCGTATTAATCAGCTGTTTGAGCGTATTGAAGTGCAGCTGCGTCAAGTGATGCGCGAGAAGAAAATGCGTGATGGTGAAGGTTTCCAGAACGACGAAACGCTGCTGGCGAGCCAGTTACTGGCGTTTTGTGAAGGGCTGTTGTCGCGCTATGTGCGCTCGGAGTTTCGGTTTCGTCCGACCGTGGATTTCGATAGCCGCTGGCCGCTGATGGCTGCACAGTTGGTTTAAAAGACCAGGTCGGCATAAATGCCGACCTCATTACCGAATAATTAAATCCCGTACTCTTTACGATACGCGCGCACTTTCGCCAGATGGTCAGCCATCTCCGGCTTCTCTTCCAGGTAATCAATCAGCTCAGCCAGGGTAATAATCGCCGTGACTTTGCACTTATAGTCACGTTCCACTTCCTGAATCGCCGAAATATCGCTGCGACCGCGTTCCTGACGATCCAGCGAAATCAACACGCCCGCCAATGTCGCGTTATGCGCACTGATGATATCCATTGATTCACGAATCGCGGTACCGGCGGTGATCACATCATCCACCAGCATCACTTTGCCTTGCAGCGGGCTGCCCACCAGCAAACCGCCTTCGCCGTGATCTTTGGCTTCTTTGCGGTTGAAGCAGTAAGGCACGTCACGTTCATGATGATCGGCCAGCGCCACCGCGGTAGTGGTGGCAATTGGGATGCCTTTGTACGCCGGGCCAAACAGCAGATCGAAATCAACGCCGCCATCAACGAGCGCCTGCGCGTAGAAACGGCCTAACAGCGCCAAATCGCGACCGGTATTAAACAGACCGGCATTGAAGAAATAGGGGCTTTTACGTCCCGATTTCAGGGTGAACTCACCAAACTTCAGCACCCCTTTGTTCAGGGCGAATTCAATAAACTGACGCTGCCAGGCTTTCATTTCTCACTCCTTAAATAAAGAAAAGGCGACTCTATGGTCGCCTGTTACATCAATTAGTTAGCGCCGCTTTCTGCGCCTGAATCAACTGCTCAATGCCGCCTCGCGCCAGCGCCAGCAGCTGCAGTAACTCGTCGTGGCTGAAGGGCTCACCTTCTGCGGTGCCCTGCACTTCAATCATGCGGCCATCTTCGGTCATCACCACGTTCATGTCAGTTTCTGCGGCGGAATCTTCCACATACTCCAGATCGCACAGCGCTTCACCGCCGACGATGCCCACAGAAATCGCCGCCACCATGCCTTTCAGCGGGCTGGCTTTCAGCTTGCCCGCCGCCACCAGCGCATTCAACGCATCGGCCAGCGCCACGCAGGCACCGGTAATGGATGCAGTACGCGTACCGCCATCGGCCTGAATCACGTCGCAATCCAGCGTGATGGTGAATTCGCCTAGCGCTTGCAAATCCACTGCTGCACGCAGTGAACGGGCGATCAGACGTTGAATCTCCAGCGTACGTCCGCCCTGTTTGCCTTTGGCGGCTTCACGCGCCATGCGGCTGTGGGTCGAACGCGGCAGCATGCCGTATTCCGCGGTGATCCAGCCTTGACCTTTGCCTTTGAGGAAACGCGGCACGCTCTCTTCGACGGTTGCGGTGCACAGCACTTTGGTTTCGCCGAATTCAACGAGCACAGAGCCTTCTGCATGTTTGGTGTAGTGACGAGTGAGTGTGACGGGACGTGTTTCAGATGCACTACGGCCTGCTGGACGCATGGTTTCTCTCCGGCTTGCTTAGGTTTGGCTGCGCATTATACGGACTTCAGCTGCGGCTGTCCCGCCCGCGATCGCCACAATCCTGGATGAAATTCTCTGGTGGCTGTGGCTAAATGCGCGTTTCCTCCCTTAAAAAGATAAATGATGATCGCGATACTCCATTTCCTGCTGGCGCTGGTGGTGATTTTTGCCCTTGCGCTGTTGGTCAGCCACGACCGCAAACGCATTCGTCCTCGCTTTATTATTCAGCTGCTGATTGTCGAAGCCGCGCTGGGCTGGTTCTTCCTGCACTCGGCGGGCGGACAATCGGTGGTCACTGCGGTGGGGGGCTTCTTTGAAACCTTATTAACCTACGCCGCGCAAGGAACCAACTTTGTCTTCGGCAATATGGCAGATCAGGGATTAGCCTTTATTTTCCTCGGCGTGCTCTGCCCGATTGTGTTTATTTCCGCCTTGATCGGCATTTTGCAGCACTGGCGCATTCTGCCGCTGCTGATTCGCGCCGTAGGCACTCTGTTGTCAAAAGTGAATGGCATGGGCAAGCTGGAATCGTTTAACGCCGTCAGCACCTTGATTCTCGGCCAGTCGGAAAACTTCATCGCCTATAAAGGCATTCTCGCCGATATTTCCGCGCCACGCATGTACACCATGGCGGCGACGGCGATGTCGACGGTTTCGCTGTCGATTGTTGGCGCGTATATGTCGATGATTGATGCCAAATATGTGGTTGCGGCGCTGCTGCTTAATATGTTCAGCACCTTTATTATCCTGTCGATCATTAATCCCACCCGCCCGGAAAACGAAGAGCAGATTGCGCTGGATAAGCTGCATGAAGATCAGAGCTTCTTTGAGATGCTGGGCGAATACATTCTCGCCGGCTTTAAAGTGGCGATGATCATCATGGCGATGCTGATTGGCTTTATCGCGCTGATTGCAGCAATCAATGCGCTGTTTTCTGCGGTATTTGGCTACAGCTTCCAGCAGCTGCTTGGCTACGTTTTCTATCCGTTTGCATGGCTGGTTGGCATTCCCTCCGCCGATGCTTTGCAGGCGGCGAGTATTATGGCCACCAAACTGGTAGCGAATGAATTTGTTGCGATGATCGAGCTGAAGAAAGTGGCGGCTGAAATGACGCCACGCGGACTGGGGATTCTGTCAGTGTTCCTGGTGTCGTTCGCTAACTTCGCCTCAATCGGCATCGTTGCCGGTGCGATTAAAGGCCTGAACGAGAAACAGGGCAATGTGGTTTCCCGTTTTGGCTGGAAGCTGGTGTATGGCTCCACGCTGGTGAGCTTGCTCTCGGCCGCGTTCGCCGGGCTGTTTATCTGATAACGCATGGCGGCTGCATGGCCGCCATTTTTTAAAACGCCACGCACACCAGTGAATCAACCCGCATCACTGATTCCTGCTCGAAGCGCTGTTTATACACATCACGAAGTTTGTTGATGCTGTCAGAACTCGCCACATCCGGAGTGTGAATCAGCATCAACGCTTTGCTGTTTTCCCGCGCCAGCTTACCGTTCTCGCCCAGCCACTGACCTTTGGCGTCATATACCGATAAACCGTCTTTGAAACGCGGCGTCACATCGTTATCGACAAACTGCTGCCATTCGCTGCTGCTGACGATGCCACCTTTCGGTTTATTCATGCCAAACCACAACGTAGTTTGCATCATCACGTCACCAGAACCGCATACCGCAACCGGCGCGGTGTTGGGCGGGATCTGATGCATTTTCGTCGACGGAGCCTGACAGCCAGCGAGCAGTAAGGTTAATAAAGCAGGAAGAACCAGAGAGCGGAACATCACTTCATCCTTTTAAGCGAACCAGCGCTAAGCATAAGTGTCTGTCGGTAAAAGAGGTAATTTTTTGTTATTCACGCTTAAGTGCGCTTATGCCTGTTAGCGTCGAGGCTGCCTCGCTATACTTCACCCAACATTTCTGAAAAAGAGAAGACGATTATGATCCGCAGTATGACCGCTTACGCCCGCCGCGAAGCCAAAGGCCACTGGGGCAGCGCCGCCTGGGAAATCCGTTCGGTTAACCAGCGCTATCTGGAAACCTATATCCGTCTGCCGGAGCAATTTCGTGGCCTTGAGCCGGTCATCCGCGAGCGCATCCGCAATCGCCTGACGCGCGGTAAAATCGAATGCAACCTGCGTTATGATGCCGATGCCAGCGCACAAGGCGAACTGCAGCTGAATGAATCACTGGCCAAACAGCTGGTGCAGGCCGCCAACTGGGTGAAGATGCAGAGTGATGAAGGCGCGATTAATCCGCTGGATATTCTGCGCTGGCCGGGCGTGATGTCTGCGCAAGAGCAGGATCTCGATGCCATCAACGCCGAACTGCTGGTGGCGCTGGATGGCGCGTTAGATGACTTTATCGAAGCGCGTGAAAGCGAAGGCACCGCGCTGAAAGCGATGATTGAACAGCGTCTGGAAGGCGTATCGCACGAAGTCAGCAAAGTGCGCGCGCAGATGCCAGAAGTAATTAAATGGCAGCGCGAACGTCTGGTCACCAAGCTGGAAGAAGCCGAAGTGCAGCTGGAAAATAATCGCCTGGAGCAAGAGCTGGTGATGATGGCGCAGCGCACCGATGTGTCGGAAGAGCTGGATCGCCTGGATGCTCACGTTAAAGAAACCTACAACATCCTGAAAAAGAAAGAAGCCGTTGGCCGCCGCCTCGACTTTATGATGCAGGAGTTCAACCGCGAGTCGAACACGCTGGCTTCAAAATCAATTAATGCCGAGATCACGACATCAGCGATTGAGCTGAAAGTGTTGATTGAACAGATGCGTGAACAGATTCAGAATATTGAGTGATCACGCCCTCCATTAATAACGTCAAGTCCGTCATCCTACGGGCTTGACGGTTAATGTGGGTTAACGATTTATTGAGCGTGCCATGCGCGTGTAAGTATGTCGGATACCGCGAATGGCAATGCTGTAAGCCATGATATTTTCAGGCAATGCCATCCCGATGTAACCGGTGTCACCAATATGATGAAGATCTGCGCCCGCCATCTTACTCATTAACGCGATTTGACGAATGGTATTCACATCTGCCCCCTCTTGCGATGTCCCGATCGCGGTCATCGCCAAAGCGCCATGCGAATGAATACATTCAATCAGTGAGGCAACTTTCTGCTGACTCATACCCGGTAGTGTGCCGGGTGCAGGCACCAACACCACATCAACCCCTTGCTGCACGAACTCAGCAATATCTTGCTCGGTGAGGATGTCGCTGCCACTCTCCTGGACAATGCCAGCACCATGCATCTTACCGGTGATAATGAGTGCGCTGTTACCAACCGCCTCGCGGATCATTTTCGCCGCTTTAGCCAGCGCACGATTGCTCACACCGTTATTAGGATTGCCCGTGAGAACCAAAATTTTGGCTCCCATTTGCACCAAACGGCAGGCGTTCTCCGCTGTTGCTGCGCGCCCTGGCACCATTTGTAATTCATCAAGATGCGAGGCATTAAAATCAGGATCTACCGCTTCAAGATTGACCCCAATAATACGCCCGGTCAGCCGGCATAATTCATGTAAAGTTTGTTCCGGCGCAATGTTTGCGGGCATGCCATGAATAACAGGGTTTTCACTGTCGAACATGTTAATCAATATAATATCAGCCCCCTGAGAGGCCGCCAATTCGGCGTTAGTAATATTATGCAGCAAGGGTGAAGTCATGCCGATAGTTTCGCTGACTACCACCCGCCCTTCGCTGGCACGCACAGCATATATCAACGCATCTTTATCCATCGGCAGCAGCTCGGAAGCTGAGCAATCCAGCAAACGTTTATGTGTCATAGAATTTATTCTCTTTGGTAATCATCAGATTAAGACCGGGAAATCTTTGCACAAAATAACATTCAGGCATTCAAAAGATATGTGCCCTGATCAACTCTTTATAAATCTCCCGCCGTAATAGGTAGCGAAAGCAATTCATGAAAAGATTATGATTATTATCAGGTAACGTAACAGAAGGTCTTAATCATTTTAAAATGATTGCATTTCTCTCGCTGTGTATAAGACATGTCTTTAATTTCAGAAAAAATCTATCTAAGTATCACAAGCACCTATCTTATTAACGCTTTGATAATAAAAAAACGTTGTTTTTCTGTATATTACTGACGATATTAATATTTTACTTTTCCTATTAATTTATCGAGAAATCTGTCGCCCTTCACTTAGTGCACAAGCAGATGTGAAAGTGAAGTTTACTGACCCAGTCACTGTAGCCATACCAACTCTGATTAGTATGACCGGCACTGCATCCGCATAATGAAATTCTTTTTCAGTGGGTAGAAAATGGCGTTATTGCGCTGGAGGGAGCGGCTCTATTAATATGGGCATGCTTCAAGCCCGTCGTAACCGGTAGCCCTCATGCAAGGCGACGCGCCTATGCGTTATGGAAGATGATCTTGCCTAATGTGGCACATCTACTTTTGAGCATCCGCTCTAACAGTTAGCGCCACATGCTCTGGTATTAAGCGGTTTGCTGATTTTTCCCATGCTGAGCAACTTATTAATCCTTACGCCCAATGGGAGCGCTATCAGTTTGATGCAAACCTTCATCGTCTAATGACGTTCAACAGCACAAACGATGTCGGGCAATTAATCCAATTCAAAGTGTGGGCCAGGGAATACCTGACAAAGCACCATGATGCCAACGTTACCTATTCACTGCTTAAAATTGCCATGTTGCAGGGAGACATGGAATGGCAACAGAGACTGCATCAGCGCGGTCATCAGCTTTTTCCTGAAGACAAACGCTTTAATCTTCCTGAGCAAAGTAAATAAAGCGTAAAGATTAGTGTGTCCTTATTAACAGACAGTTCTTAATCCACTACGTGATGGGCATTTTGACTTCTTCAAGATGAGTTTACCCTGCTGTTTTTAAAGAGAATGAATAAAAGGTGATAGAATGAGGCCGTTCTAACCATGAATGTGCTCAATCCTGAGGATTGCAGAGATTGGGTAACATTGACGGCACTTTTTGCTAAAGTGCAGGTCGTAATCAATACAGTTGTACCGCTCCAGGAACTCAGGGAACCTTTTTCTTCGTGCGATACATTTTTCCCCGACATGAAGGCGTTATGACGAAATCCAGGCAGTTCCGTTCCAAACTTCTGCATCCCCGTTATTGGTTTACCTGGTTTGGGCTAGGTGTGCTGTGGCTGCTGGTGCAACTTCCTTACCCCATTCTGATCCGGCTTGGTGCTGGCGCTGGCAAATTGTCGCGTCACTTCCTGAAGCGCCGCGAACGCATCACCCGTCGCAATATCGAGCTGTGCTTCCCCAATATTAAGGAAGAGAAAATCGAGGCGATGATCGCCGGCAACTTCGAATCGCTAGGAATGGCGCTGGCAGAAACCGGCATTGCCTGGTTCTGGTCTGATGCACGCGTGCGTCGTTACTTCGAAGTGCATGGTCTGGAAAACCTGCAGCACGCACAAAGCCACCAGCGTGGTGTGATGGTCATCGGTGTGCACTTTATGTCGCTGGAGCTGGGCGGCCGCATTACCGGTTTATGCCAGCCAATGATGGCGATGTATCGTCCGCACAATAATCAGGCGATGGAGTGGGCACAAACCAAGGGTCGCATGCGTTCGAATAAAGCGATGATCGATCGTCGCGATTTGCGCGGCATGGTGCAGGCGCTAAAAAAAGGCGAAGCGGTTTGGTTCGCACCGGATCAGGATTACGGCCCAAAAGGCAGCGTGTTTGCTCCGCTGTTTGCGGTGAAACAAGCGGCAACCACCAACGGCACCTATGTTTTGTCTCGTCTGGCAAAACCGGCAATGCTGACCATCGTATTGATTCGTAACCAGGATAAGAGCGGTTATCAGCTGATTATTCAGCCTGAACTGGAAAATTATCCGTATGAAGATGAAGCCGCTGCCGCTGCTTACATGAATCGCGTGATTGAGAATGAAATTCTGCGCGCGCCCGACCAATATCTGTGGCTGCATCGTCGCTTTAAAACTCGTCCGCCGGGTGAAGCGTCTCTCTATATCTAATCTCTTGATGCAGCAGGTTTTCACCTGCTGCTCATTTTCTCTGCTCACATTTGACAACCATTCTTAACGAAAAACAGGTTTGTCAAAATCTGCCCCGCCTCTTGTAATGGTCGCCTTCTCCCCTCTTTGACCAGAACCATGACACAGCACTTTCACTGCAAATTTCTCGCGCTGGCCGTTGCCACTGCGCTGCTGGCCAGTTGTGCCAATCCACAAGGCTTACACCCCAAAAACACGCTGCTTGATGCTAACGCTCTGCAAGCCAGTCAATCCCTGAAAAACGCGCATTTCAGCGCCGCGAATTGGCCAAAAAGCGCATGGTGGCAAGGTTTTAACGATGCTCAACTCAATCGAATGATTGATGATGCGATGGCATCCAGCCCGGATTTGCAGGTAGTCAACGCGCAAGCGGATAAAGCCAATGCACAAGTGATTGCCGCCGATGCCGAACGCTATCCGGATGTCGGTCTCAACGCGGGCATTACGCGCTCGCGTGTGGCAAAAGTGGATGATCCGCTGCTGGAGGGGAAAAGCTATAGCACGCTGCGCACCGCTAACGTTGGCTTGAGCTACACCTTCGATTTATGGGGCGGCAAAAAAGATGCCGCTGAAGCCGCATTGGGGCAAGCACGTGCCAGCGAGTTGGATCGTCAGGCCAGTCAGTTAACGCTGGCCGCGAACGTGACGCGAGCGTGGAACAACCTTAATCTCGCCTGGAATAATGCCGAACTGGCGCAGCAGAATGCCGAGCGTGCGGCGGGTATCGCCAAAATTCAGCAGCAATATGTCAGCGCTGGCCTCACTTCCGATTACCAATATAAGCAGGCGCTGTCGCAGCAGAAAACCGCGCAAGCCGAATTGACGCAAGCTCAACAGCAAGTCACCGATGCCGGTATTCAGCTTTCGACGCTGATAGGTAAAGGCCCGGATTACTGGCACCAGCTAAAACCGGCGCAAATGAATGTGCCGGTCGCCGCCATGCTGCCAAACGCCATTCCGGCCGAACTGCTGGGTCGTCGTCCGGATGTGGTGGCCGCGCGCTGGCGCGTTGAAGCGGCATCAAAACAGATCGCCGCCAGCAAAACCGAGTTCTATCCCAACATCAATTTGGTGGCCGAAGCCGGCACCAAATCACTGCTCGGCGATGCCTTCTTTGGTGCGCCAAGCCGCTTCTTTAATGTGGGACCGAGTTTGTCATTGCCGATCTTTGACGCGGGCAAACGTCGCGCCGATTTAGCAGAGAGCGACGCCGATTACGATCTGGCGGTAGCGCAGTACAACAAATTGCTGATTAGTTCACTGGGTAATATCAGCGACACCATTACTCAGTTGCAGTCGATTCAGGATCAGCTGGCGCAACAGGAAAGCGCCAACCAGCTGATTCACAGCGCGTGGGATGATTTGCATCGTGAATACGCAGCGGGCCTGCGTCCTTATCTTGATGTGCTGACAATCCAAAATCAGTTGATCGAATCCGACCAAAAACGGGTGGCGCTGAAGGCGCAGCAGATTAACCTTGCAGTGGTTTTGATAGAAGATTTGGGCGGCGGATTCCAGAGCTCCAACTCTAAAGTTTAAAGAGTCACCATCAATGGCGGCCCTGCGCAGGAATGTGCCGATTTTGTCGGCTGGCATTCTACCGTGCATTGATGAATCATAGTCCGCACTGTGTAATTACCTGCGGACTATTATGATGGAACAGAATATTGAGGCTGGCTGGTTGCGGCCTCTGATTGCCGACCGACTCACACCTTACCTCGAAATTGATGCAGCGCGCCTGCAACGCAACCTGCAACAGATGCAGCAAAAAGCCGATGCCGCTGGCGTCACGCTACGTCCTCATATCAAAACCCATAAAAGCGTCTGGATTGCTGAGCAACAGCGCATGCTCGGCGCGCGCGGCATTACCGTATCTAAACCGAGTGAAGGCATCGCTTTTATTCTCGGTGGGGAACGCGATCTGCTGCTGGCTTACCCAATTGTGCATGCCGATACGCTGAAAGAACTTTTGGCGGTGGCCGTACAACATCAGGCGCGCATTACCTGCATTGCGGATTGCACGCATGGCGTGGCGGCAATAGCGGCTGCACATCAGCGCCAGCCCGATTGCCAGCTGGCGTTAGCCATCAAAGTGGATGTGGGATTACATCGCATCGGTGTTGATCCGCACGGCGATGCCGCCGTTACGCTGGCGCAGCAGATACAGGGTGCGGGCCTCACGTTTGCCGGGCTGGTTTCTCATGCCGGTCACGCTTATGGCGCAGGCAACGCCGCAGCGATTGCCGACGTTGCCCTGCAGGAAATCACATGGATGCGTGCTCTGCAGCAGCGCCTGATTGCCGCTGGTTTTGCGCACTGCCCGATTTCAGTCGGTTCAACGCCAACGGCATTGGCGGCACCCGTCGCTCAGGGCAGCGATGAAATCCGCCCCGGCAATTATGCGCTGCTCGATCTTACCGCATGGCGTTTAGGTCTTTGCACGCCAGAGGCGTTGGCGCTGAGCGTGGTAACGCGCGTGGTAGCGGTCAATCCGCACTTCGCCATTATTGATGCCGGTTCCAAAATGCTTAGCTCTGACAAAGGGCCGCACGGCACCAATGCCAGCGGATTTGGTATCGCCGTCGATGAGCAAGGCAATCATTATGAAGTGTTGAAGCTGTCGGAGGAGCATGGTTTCCTGCAATATGCTGAACAGGCACCCGCCGTTGGCGCGCTGCTACGCATCTTCCCCAACCACAGCTGCGCGGTGGTTGCGCAGTCCGATCGCTTCGTGCTGCGCCATGCTAATGGTACGGGTGAAGAACAGGCTATTCAGGGACGCGGCAAGTTTATCTGATTACAGCGTTTTCACGGAAACCGCTGCTGACCCACACTTCCATGACCGGGCCGTTTGCAGCCCGGTATCAGCGTGCTTTAATGGCTGTATCACATCAGGAGGTCCCATGCTGCCATCTCAGACCGTCACACTAACGGTTCCACGCAACTGGTTAGATTTGTATGAAACCATCTGGAAACCGGAATGCTTTGCCAAATGGGCTAGCGGACTCAGCGCCAGTACGCTGACGCAGGAAGGGAACAGCTGGAAAGCCAAAGGTCCCGAGGGAACGGTAAAGATTCGCTTTACCCCACACAATCCCTTTGGCGTGATGGATCACTGGATTGATACCGGAACGGGTAAAGAGATTTATATGCCGATGCGGGTGATTGCCAATGAGCAAGGTGCGGAAGTGGTGATGGTGGTTTATCGTCAAGCATTCATGTCTGACGAGAAGTTTGCCGAGGATGTTGCATGGGTAAAACGCGACCTGGAACAGCTTCTTCATCTGTTAACTCATTAGAATCAATGGATTATGCAGAGATCGCTTCTTTAACGCATGCTGGAATCAATCAATAAAAATCGCTTACTTTTTTGCTCAGTAGCGTTTAACTGTTTTGCTCAAACCTTCACGTATTTATCTGTTAATCACCAGTCTGGCTTAAGCATCCTCAACAGGAAAATTCCTGGTGAGGATGTGCAGAAAAATGCTGAGTGCCTCTGATTTATCAAAGTTTTTTCTTTTTTTCTTTATCACTGATCCATTCAACCCTATGGAATGAAGAAAAGCACTAATAAATAGTAAATCACTCGCCTTATATATTCTGATGCAAATTCTGAAACCATTTATTCCTGCGGTCTATTTATAGGAGTTTTCTGATGGTGTTAAATTAATTAAAACACGGTATAACTCATTTCACACACAGCAGTAACCATAATAACAACAGCAGGGAAATAACATGGATCGCTCAACCTATCCTTTGTTATCAGAAAAAGAATTTGTTGAGATTGCCAGCCGGATGCTGGCCGGGGAATATATAAACTCAAAGGGATTTTATAATGATCTTACGGATTTCCTCCGCACAGGAGGAGATACCATTAAGACAACAACATCATTAAGCGCCAGGGTCATCTTAATAAATTCAGAACATCATTTAATTGAACGCATTTTTACGTGGCAAAACCTGAAAGGTATATCAGGGCTGCGTCAGGATGCGCTGCATTGATGTAAGCTGTGCTTTGGCCTGTGGCCAGAGTAACCCCTTAATTGCACTGGTACATATACCATAATGAGCAGAATATGGCGATAAGAGAAAAAAATCTGACCAACGCTAAATGGTCAATTTTGTCATCGATTAAAATCGTCGGCATTGGTGTTTTACAACTCTCACTTCTGGCACAAATACTCCAGGCAAACGAGTTAAATTTACTCGCCATTGCTATTGTAATGTTATTGATTATTGACACACTGGCCGATCGCGGATTTGGCAATACCATTATCAGAACTAAAAAGCTGAACAATAGCGATCTCTCAATATTATATTGGGGGAATGTATTAAGCGGACTCGCTATTTTTGCTGCGCTATTTATTGGTAGCGATATTTCTAGTCGAATGATGAATCAACCCGAAATGGCAATAATGCTGGAAATGATTTCGGTCATCTTCATTATTATTCCACAGGGGCAACATTATCGCGCCATATTACAGCGGGAAAACCAATTTTCACGCATCGCTTTCGCGGAAACATCTTCTGTACTGGTGGGATTAAGCGTCACACTGTTTACCGTGTGGCTGACACCTTCAGTGCTGTGCGCCATCTGGGGCTACCTCGCCATGGTATCCATCAGAATGCTGATCTACTGCTACTACGGTCGCTCCTGGTTCCAGCCAGAATACCGCTTTAGCCTGAAAAGTTTCGCTAACGTGCGAGCAAGAAACGGATAATAAAAACAAGTCTGTATGGTGGGCTCTGGGCATCTGAAAAGATGCGTTCGCGTGCTGGTCGCCAGCACGCTTTTTTCTTTTTAGGCTTCCAGTAACTCTTCCAGTGACTGAAAACTGAGTTCACTTAACTTGCCGTTACGCTGCAAGCGCAGCCAACTCACTATCATGCGTAACTCATCAATCACCATGTAGAGATCGGCCATATCATTCTTGCTTTTGACCTGCAGTCGCGCCAGTGCATTGAGTTTGTGTGCATTCACTGTTTTGTGAGTGATGCCTAAGCGAATGCCGATGTGCTCTATGCTGTAACCCCACGCCATCATCAGTAATACCCTTAATTGCCTGTCTGGCAAAAGAATATCCGCACCTTCAACTAACTGAATTTGGGCATTAGTGTTGATGCTGGTGAGAAGACGGCTGGAAAGTATCTGACGAGAGGATTTTAAGTCCAACACCGTCAGCGAAGGCAGGTAACGACTGAGCGCATGCATCAGCGGTAACAAACGCCGCGTCAGCACCACGATTTGCATCGTGGGGAACTGCTGCTGTAAGGCGTAAAGCACTTTTAAGGTGCCAGTTAGTGGCATATTTTCATGAAAGATACACACCAGCAAACGCGGTTTCATCTTTTCGCACTTCGCCATGACCGTGCTGAGAGACCATAGCTCATGCAGCTGACACGCAACAGGTAACGAGGACAAAAGACTCTCAAGCCCCAGCGCCGCCAGTTTGTCAGAGGAGAAAAAGAGAATGTCTTCGTTACGAGTTTTCATGCCTGTCCAATAGTTGCTACACGTGATGCCTGAGAGCGGAAAGCCTGGTTTATTTGCCAGTAATCACGTACGACACAAACTAGCTAGAACTTAAGAAGAGAAGATCTGCCCCTCTTCGCATCATTTATACTTATGCGAAAAGGCCAATAACTGCAGATTTATCCCGCCCGCTAAGCCTGTTAGCATGCACGCCATCAAAAAGCCTAATCCGATAACGCTTTATTTAGAAAATCTCAGTGGTCTACACTCTGGGAAATCTTTAGCCTTGCCGCCAATTTACTGGAGTGCTCTATGTTATTAACCGTTCTCTATATTATTGGTATTACAGCCGAAGCCATGACCGGCGCGCTGGCGGCAGGACGTCGTAAAATGGACCTGTTTGGCGTGATCATCATCGCCTCGGTCACCGCCATTGGCGGCGGTTCGGTGCGTGACATTTTGCTGGGCCACTATCCGCTCAGTTGGGTTAAAAACCCGGAGTACATCATGATCGTGGCTGCGGCTGCGGTTGTGACCACCTTTGTTGCACCGCTAATGACGCACCTGCGCAAAGTGTTTCTGGTGCTGGATGCGCTGGGTTTAGTGGTGTTCTCCATTATTGGCGCCCAGGTTGCACTGGATAGCGGGCACGCCTCCATCATTGCAGCCATCGCCGCCGTGATCACTGGCGTATTCGGCGGAGTGCTGCGCGATATGTTCTGCAACCGTATTCCGCTGGTGTTCCAGAAAGAGCTGTATGCCGGTATCGCTTTCGCCTCGGGCTGGATGTATATCCTGTTGCTGAAAACGTCGCTGGCGCATGAAGCGGTGGTGATCATCACGCTACTGTTCGGCTTCTTCGCCCGCTTGCTGGCGCTGCGTTTCCGCCTCGGTTTGCCGATCTTCAACTATCCCCATCCTGAACATTGAATCAGTTGCAGGAATCTCCTGCTGCTGCAGAAAGTGAATCAACTGCTGCAGGTGCGCATCCTGCAGCATCATCACAATCCGTTGTGCTAACACGCTACCGATACCGGGCAGTTGCTGCCAGCTTTCCGCCGTTCGCGCCAGCAACTGCGACCACTGCGCATCCGGTAAAGCCTGTAACGCTGCACGCGGCAACGGCAAGCCAAGCGCACTCACCCAGCGTCGCAGCGGCTGCTCACGCGTCAGGTTAAAGCGGTGCCAGATAAGTTGCGCGCGAGCCGGCGTGATGCCATTAGCCTGCGCAATCTGATCCGGCGTCAGTGTCAGCCAGGAAAAGAGATGGCTGATAGCGCCGCTATCCAGTAGGCGCTGCCAGCTGCTGCGCTGAACACCCGCAATATCGAGTACCGACTTCTGGCTGAGCCAGCTAAGGCGAGATAAAAACTGCGCCCGGCAGTCGGCGCTAAAGTGCAGACAGGTTAAGCCGTGGAATTCGCCCTCCTGTGGCGACGCTGGATAATCGCGCTGCGCCACACGCCAAATCACGCGCTCCAGTCGCGGAATGCCTAATCCCGCCAGCGTGAGCGTCACCTCATCACCCGCGATCACATCCAGTTCCCGCCAGCGTCGCAGGGAACCAATGTTTACCCGGCGTACCGTTTTGTCCTCCAGTTGCACCGGTATCAGATTTAGCACCACGGCGATCTTGCCCGTGCGGCCCACATTGAAATCCACTGACAGCACTTCGCTGCTGACTTCTGCTGGTTGATACTTCCATGCCGCTGACCAACTGCCCTGGCCGGGCTGCCAATCGCGCCCTGCGCTGACGGGTGATTGATGAATTACCACGCCATCGGTGACAAACGGCAGCGATTCGCGGAACCAGCGATCGCGCCATAACGCGACCTCTTCTTCATTACTCACCTGACGGCTCCAGCTCTGCGCCAGCCCAAATCCCCATTGTGTGAGCTGCGCCAGACGATCGGGCATTGAATTGGGTCCATCCGGCCACGCCCAGATAAATACGCTAAGCTGCTCAAGTAGCGGGCTGTTGTCGTGGCGCATCATCGCTCCCGCCACCTGCGCGCGCGCGTTCTTGCCGCCGTCACGCGCCTGTTGATGATCGGTCATTTGCAGAAACAGCTCACCTTGCAGTACCACTTCCTCGCGCAAGGTATCCAGGTGCTGCGGGATGGAGGGAATATGTGCGGATTTGGCCAGCCACTCTTCGCCACGTAAACCATCACCGCGACTGATCAATGAGGCCAACTTACCCTGTCGATATACCAAAGTAACGGCGACGCCATCGACTTTCGGCTGCAGCCATAGCGCAGATTTGTCCTGCATCCAGTACGCCACTGCCAGCTTATCGCGCAGTTTGCGCACGCCGGTATGCGCCACCGGATGATGCATACTGCCATCGGTGGTGAGTTGTGCATCGTAGGGGGCATGCGCCGGAGTGAAACAGCGCTGCCACTGCTGTAATCGCTGTTGCAGGCTGTCGTAATCGGCATCGGTCACCAGATTAGTGCCCTGCCGGTAATACGCGTCATCCCACTGTCGTAGCTGGGTTTGCAGCTGTGTGATTTCCTGCCCCGCGCGCACCGGCGACCAATTCGGGCAGAGCGCTTCGGCCCAGCAACCTATACTGAATAAGCAACACAATAGACTCAGGCATCCTTTCATCTTCGCTCTCCTTTTCGCTATTGGAGCGCGCAGCGCAGGCCTTTACCAGCCATGAAGATTGTGCGCTGGATGCAGATTCCAGAGATTAAATTGCTGTTGCAGCCTGCTACATCAGCCTCTGGCGCGGCTTCACAGAAAAAAGAATTGCCTCAGCCAAGCGGCAAACGCTGCGTGACCACCCCAAGCCGTGTATACTGTGCAGGAAATCGACTCCGCTCTTTACTCAATTCAAGATAACCATGGCTCAAGGCACGCTTTATATAGTTTCCGCCCCCAGCGGCGCGGGTAAATCCAGCCTGATTCAGGCGCTGTTAAAGACACAACCGCTGTACGATACGCAGGTGTCTATTTCTCATACCACCCGTGGCGTGCGTCCCGGTGAAGCTCATGGTGAGCACTACTTTTTCGTCTCTAAGTCCGAGTTCGAGACCATGATTGCAACAGACGACTTCCTCGAACATGCGGAAGTGTTTGGCAATTATTACGGTACGTCACGCGCTGCGATTGAGCAGGTGCTGGCGACCGGCGTGGACGTCTTCCTGGATATCGACTGGCAAGGTGCGCAGCAAATTCGCCAGAAAATGCCGGCCGCTCGCAGCATCTTTGTGCTGCCGCCTTCTACCGAAGAGTTGGATCGTCGCCTGCGTGGCCGCGGTCAGGACAGCGAAGAGGTGATTGCCCGTCGTATGCAACAGGCCGTGGCGGAAATGAGCCACTACGCCGAATATGACTATTTAATTGTTAATGATGATTTCGATCTGGCGCTGTCAGATCTGAAAACCATTATTCGCGCAGAACGTCTGCGTATGGGTCGCCAAAAATCGCGACATGATGCTTTAATCAGCAAACTATTGGCAGTCTGAATTCACTTTCAGTATTATGCCCAGTCATTTCTTCATCATCTGTGGAGTAGCACACCTATGGCACGCGTAACCGTTCAGGACGCAGTAGAGAAAGTTGGTAACCGTTTTGACCTGGTGTTGGTCGCTGCACGTCGTGCACGTCAGATGCAGGTAGGCGGTAAAGATGCGCTGGTTCCGGAAGAGAACGATAAGCCAACCGTTATCGCCCTGCGCGAAATCGAAGAAGGTTTGATCACTACCCAGATTCTGGATGTCCGTGATCGTCAGGAACAGCATGAGCAGGAAGCCGCTGAGTTACAAGCCGTTACCGCTATCGCTGAAGGTCGTCGTTAACAGCACTTCGCAGGTCGCCCTTGTATCTGTTTGAAAGCCTCAATCAACTGATTGAAAAATACTTGCCTGAGGAGCAAATTAAGCGCCTCAAGCAAGCTTATCTAGTCGCGCGTGATGCCCACGAGGGTCAAACACGCTCCAGCGGCGAGCCTTATATCACCCATCCTGTTGCTGTAGCCTGCATTCTGGCCGAGATGAAACTCGACCATGAAACGCTAATGGCGGCGCTGCTGCATGATGTGATCGAAGATACGCCCGCCACTTACCAGGATATGGAACAGCTGTTTGGTAAAAGCGTTGCCGAACTGGTGGAAGGTGTATCCAAGCTCGATAAGCTGAAGTTCCGCGACAAGAAAGAAGCGCAGGCTGAAAACTTCCGCAAAATGATCATGGCGATGGTGCAGGATATCCGCGTCATCTTGATCAAACTGGCTGACCGCACGCACAACATGCGCACGCTCGGCGCGTTACGTCCGGATAAAAAACGCCGTATCGCGCTGGAAACGCTGGAGATTTACAGTCCTCTGGCGCACCGCCTTGGTATTCATCACCTGAAAACAGAACTGGAAGAGCTCGGCTTTGAAGCGCTCTACCCGAACCGTTTCCGCGTGATTAAAGAGGTGGTGAAAGCGGCGCGCGGTAACCGTAAAGAGATGATTCAGAAGATCCTTGCTGAAATCGACGGTCGCTTACAGGAAGCAGGTATTCCCTGCCGCGTAAGTGGACGCGAAAAACATCTCTACTCGATCTACCGCAAAATGCACCTGAAAGAGCAGCGTTTTCACTCGATCATGGATATCTACGCTTTCCGCGTCATCGTGAAAGATCTGGATACCTGCTATCGCGTGCTCGGACAGATGCATAGCTTGTACAAACCGCGTCCCGGACGCGTAAAAGATTACATCGCCATTCCCAAGGCCAACGGCTATCAATCGCTGCATACTTCAATGATCGGCCCGCACGGCGTACCGGTTGAAGTGCAGATCCGTACTGAAGATATGGATCAGATGGCAGAAATGGGTGTGGCAGCACACTGGGCGTATAAAGAGAGCGGCGAAGTCAGCGGCACCACCGCGCAGATTCGTGCTCAGCGCTGGTTACAAAGCCTGCTGGAGCTGCAACAAAGCGCCGGTAGCTCATTTGAATTTATCGAAAGCGTGAAATCCGATCTCTTCCCGGATGAGATCTACGTGTTCACGCCGGAAGGCCGCATCGTCGAATTGCCGGCTGGCGCCACGCCGGTCGATTTCGCCTATGCGGTGCATACCGATATCGGTCATGCCTGCGTCGGCGCACGCGTCGATCGCCAGCCTTACCCGCTGTCACAATCGCTGACCAGCGGTCAAACCATTGAAATCATCACCGCGCCGGGTGCTCGCCCGAACGCTGCCTGGCTCAATTTCGTCGTCAGCTCGAAAGCGCGCGCCAAAATCCGTCAGCTGCTGAAAAACCTCAAACGTGAAGACTCCGTCAACCTGGGTCGTCGTCTGTTGAGCCACGCGCTCGGCGGCAGCAAGAAGCTGGCAGAGATTCCGGTTGAGAACATTCAGCACGAACTTGAGCGCATGAAGCTGACCGCCATCGATGATTTGCTGGCAGAAATCGGCCTGGGCAACGCCATGAGCGTGGTGGTGGCAAAGAACTTGCTGCAGTCAGGCAGTGAAGAGCCGCAGAGCAACAGCAAACGCAAAAAGCTGCCGATCAAAGGCGCGGATGGCGTGCTGATTACCTTTGCCAAATGCTGCCGTCCAATTCCTGGTGACCCGATTGTGGCGCACGTTAGTCCCGGAAAAGGTTTGGTGGTGCATCACGAATCCTGCCGTAACATCCGTGGCTACCAAAAAGAGCCTGAAAAGTTCATGCCGGTTGAGTGGGATAAAGTGACCGACCAGGAATTTGTCGCAGAGATTAAAGTCGACATGTTCAATCATCAGGGCGCACTGGCGAATCTGACCGCGGCAATTAACACCGCCAGTTCCAATATTCAGAGCCTGAATACCGAAGAGCGTGATGGTCGCGTGTATAGCGCCTTTATCCGCCTCACCGCGAACGATCGCGTCCATCTGGCGAATATTATGCGCAAAATTCGCGTAATGCCGGACGTGATCAAAGTTCACCGCAACCGTAATTAGCCCATGAACGCTCAACGTTTTGCCCGAATTCAGGAGATGCTGGCCCTGCGCCAGCACGATCTTACCGTTTGCATGGAACAGGTGCATAAACCGCATAACGTCTCGGCAGTGATCCGTACCGCCGATGCGGTGGGCATTCATGAAGTGCACGCCGTCTGGCCAAGCGTGCGTATGCGCACCATGGTTTCCGCTTCGGCCGGCAGCAACAGTTGGGTGAAGGTTAAAACGCATCAGCATATTGCAGATGCAGTGCGTCATCTGAAGGATGAAGGCATGCAGGTGCTGGCGACCAATCTGTCCGCCAAAGCGGTAGATTTTCGCGACATCGATTACACCAAACCGACCTGCATTCTGATGGGTCAGGAAAAAACCGGTATTACCGCTGAAGCGCTGGCGCTGGCCGATCAGGACATCGTTGTGCCGATGGTGGGCATGGTGCAGTCGCTCAATGTCTCGGTGGCTTCCGCGCTGATTTTGTATGAAGCGCAACGTCAGCGACAGAATGCCGGTATGTATCAGCGCACCTACAGCCTGCTGGATGAAGATGAGCAGCAGCGTTTGCTATTCGAAGGCGGTTATCCGGTGCTGGCACGCGTCGCTAAGCAGAAAGGCCTGCCGTATCCGCACATCAATGGTCAGGGCGAAGTAGAAGCCGACGCCGAGTGGTGGGCCACCATGCAATCAACAGGTAGAAAATGAAAGGCCGTCTGCTGGATGCCATCCCGCTCAGTACCCTGACCGGCGTCGGCGCCAGTCAGGCGGGCAAGCTGGCCAAACTTGGCCTGTTCACCATTCAGGATCTACTGCTGCATCTGCCACTGCGTTACGAAGATCGCACCCAACTGTATAAAATCAATGACCTGCTGCCCGGCGTTTATGCCACGGTGGAAGGTGAAGTGCTGAGCAGCGAAATCACTTTCGGTCGCCGCCGCATGTTGGTGTGCCAGATCAGCGATGGCAGCGGCATGCTTACCATGCGTTTCTTCAATTTCAATGCCGGGATGAAAAACAGCCTGGCGCCGGGCCGTCGCGTTACCGCTTACGGCGAGATTAAGCGCGGTCAGCGCGGTGCTGAAATCATTCATCCCGAGTTTCGCGTGCAGGGCGAACAAGGCGAAGTTGAGCTGCAGGAAACCCTGACGCCGGTTTATCCCACTACCGAAGGCATTCGCCAGGGGACACTGCGCAATCTCACCGATCAGGCGTTGACGTTGCTGGAGAGCTGCCCAATTGCCGAGCTGCTACCATCCGAGCTGAGCGGCGGGCTGATTAGCCTGCCGGATGCACTACGCACGCTGCATCGTCCACCACCGGATCTGCGTTTAAGTGAGCTGGAGACTGGCCGCCATCCGTCACAGAAACGCTTAATTCTGGAAGAGCTACTGGCGCATAACCTCAGCATGCTAGCAGTACGCGCCGGTGCGCAGCGCCATCATGCATTGCCGATGACGACGCGCCACGAGCTGGTTGATCAGCTTCTGGCGGCGCTGCCCTTCTCGCCAACCAGTGCGCAACAGCGTGTGGTGGCAGAAATCGAAAAAGATTTGGCCAACGATTTTCCGATGATGCGTTTGGTGCAGGGCGATGTCGGCTCCGGTAAAACGCTGGTGGCCGCACTGGCGGCACTGAACGTCATCGCACACGGCAAACAGGTAGCGCTGATGGCACCGACCGAGCTGCTGGCCGAGCAGCATGCCAACAACTTCCGCCAGTGGTTTGCACCTCTGGGAATTGAAGTGGGCTGGCTGGCGGGCAAGCAGAAAGGCAAAGCGCGCGAAGCGCAGCAGGAAGCCATTGCCAGCGGTCAGGTCGCGATGGTGGTCGGCACCCACGCGCTGTTCCAGGAACAGGTGAAATTCAACGGCATGGCGCTGGTGATCATTGATGAGCAGCATCGCTTTGGCGTGCACCATCGCTTAGCGCTGTGGGAAAAAGGCGAGGAACAAGGTTTCCATCCGCATCAGCTGATCATGACCGCTACGCCGATTCCGCGCACGCTGGCGATGACGGCTTACGCCGATCTCGATACCTCCACCATCGACGAATTACCGCCAGGTCGCACGCCGGTGACCACGGTGGCGATTCCCGATAGCCGCCGCAGTGAGATCATCACGCGCGTGCAAAGCGCCTGTCACGAAGGACGTCAGGCTTATTGGGTATGTACGCTGATTGAAGAGTCGGAAGTGCTGGAAGCGCAGGCGGCAGAAGCAACCTGGGAAGAGCTGAAAGTGGCGCTGCCCGATTTGCAGGTTGGCCTGGTACACGGCCGCATGAAGCCTGCCGAAAAGCAGGCGGTGATGGCGGCGTTTAAGGCCAATGAAATCCAGCTGCTGATCGCCACCACAGTAATCGAAGTGGGCGTGGATGTGCCGAACGCCAGCCTGATGATTATCGAAAACCCGGAACGTCTCGGTTTGGCTCAGTTACATCAGCTGCGCGGCCGCGTTGGGCGTGGTGCTGTCGCTTCACACTGCGTGTTGTTGTACAAAGCGCCGCTCAGCAAAACCGCGCAGAAGCGGTTGCAGGTGCTGCGCGATAGCAATGACGGCTTCGTGATTGCCCAGCACGATCTGGAGATTCGCGGTCCGGGTGAAATGCTCGGCACACGTCAAACCGGCAACGCCGAGTTTAAAGTAGCGGATTTACTGCGCGATCAGGGCATGATTCCCGAAGTTCAGCGCGTGGCGCGTCATATCCACCAGCACTATCCAGAGCAGGCGCAGGCACTGATTGAGCGCTGGCTGCCGGAAACCGAGCGCTACAGTAACGCTTAATCCGCCGTCTTGCTTTTATCGATGGCAATAAAATCCCCGACAAATTTCTGCAGCAGACGCGCCAACTCGGCGCGCTCTTCATCCGGCCAGCTGGCAAACAGGTTCTGATAAATTTGCGCGCGCGCCGCATCGATTTTGTCAGTCATCGCTTTACCTGCCGCAGTGATCACCGCTTCATTCACCCGTTTGTCTTTGGCATTTTTCTGGCGCTGCGCCAGCCCTAACTCCTCCAGCTTCGCCACCTGACGACTGACGGTGGTGTAATCGCGTCCGGCCCGCTCCGCCAGCTCCACCACGCCAATTGGCCCGAAGCGACCGATTTGAATCAGTAGCGGAAACAGCGCGCGATCAAGCTGAATATTTGACTCTTTTATCAATAATTCATCACGTTGTGGACGATTGAAAGTTCCTACAATCATCAGCAGCGCATTGTGCAGATCATCAAATGCAGCACTATTATGTGTATTTTGCACACTTTTCATTGACGTTATCCTGAGGCAAGCCTAATGTGTGCATATTACACATAGTTTCCACTTAACTGAAGGTGAAAGCATGAAAGCAGCGATAGTTTCCGCGGCAGGTGAACTGCCCGTTTACGGTGATTTTCCTGAACCGCAGGCTGATGAAAGCCATGTGGTGGTAACAGTGAAAGCCGCCGCCGTTAGCCAGCTGGCAAAAGCACGCGCCGCCGGAACGCATTACAGCGCGGCCGCGCACTATCCCTTTATTACCGGCATTGATGGTACCGGCACGCTGAGTAATGGCGATCCGGTTTACTTCCTTGCCTTTGCTGCACCTTGGGGCAGCATGGCGGAGAGAACCTTAGTGCCCGCCGACAGCATCGTTTCGTTGCCGGCAAAATTGGATCCGGTGCTGGCCGCTGCGCTGGCGAATCCGGGCATGTCATCCTGGGCGGCATTAACCCGACGCGCCCAGCTGCGTGCCGGTGAAACCGTATTGATCAATGGCGCAACCGGCACGTCGGGCGGTTTAGCGGTGCGTATCGCACAGCATCTGGGTGCAGGAAAAATTATCGCCACCGGTCGTAATCGCGCCGCGCTGGATCAACTGCGCGCGCAGGGCGCCGACCTCACTTTCACGCTGGATGAATTGCCGGACACGTTACCGACGTTGATGAAAGAAGGTGTTGATGTGGTACTCGATTATCTGTGGGGCCAGAGCGCACTCGATATCATGCACGCCGCCGTAGCGGGCGGAGAGAAAACGGTACGCTTTGTGCAAATCGGTTCCTTAAGCGGACAGGAAATTACCCTGCACAGCAAACTGCTGCGCTCGTCCGGGCTGACATTAATGGGCAGCGGCCTCGGCAGCGTGTCGGATAAAGAGTTGATCGCCTGCATCGGCGAAATGCTGACGGCCGCCGCCGAGAGCGATTTTTCGATCGCCTTCCAGATGCGCTCGCTGAGTGACGTCGCGCTGGCGTGGCAGGAAGATGACAGCCGTTGCCGTACGGTGTTTACGCTTTAGATCAACGGAAGTAAAAAGGGGCATTGCAAACGATTGCTTTCACAACGCAACCGTTTAAAATCGCCCCTTTGTTGTAATTGAGAACGTCCACCATGTCCGTCAACACCGCTGAAACTCGCCAGCCTGCCAGCGCTGCAAGCCCGAAAAGTGAACTGATTTACCGCCTCGAAGACCGTCCACCGTTACCGCAAACCTTGTTTGCTGCCTGTCAGCATTTGCTGGCGATGTTTGTCGCGGTGATTACGCCTGCGCTGCTGATTTGCCAGGCGCTGGGTTTACCGGCACAGGACACGCAACACATCATCAGCATGTCGCTGTTTGCCTCGGGCGTGGCATCCATTCTGCAAATCAAAACCTGGGGACCCGTGGGCTCTGGCCTGTTGTCGATTCAGGGCACCAGTTTTAACTTCGTGACGCCGCTGATCATGGGCGGCATGGCGCTGAAAAATGGTGGCGTTGATGTGCCGACCATGATGGCGGCGCTGTTTGGCACGCTGATGGTGGCGTCTTGTACCGAAATGGTGCTGTCACGCGTGTTGCACCTGGCGCGCCGCATCATTACGCCGCTGGTTTCCGGCATTGTGGTGATGATTATTGGCCTGTCGCTGATTCAGGTCGGTTTGACCTCCATCGGCGGCGGCTTTGCGGCGATGAGCGATCACACGTTTGGCGCTCCGAAAAACTTGTTGCTGGCGGCTTCGGTATTGGTGGTGATTATCCTGCTTAATCGTCAGCGTAATGCTTATCTGCGCGTGGCTTCGTTGGTGATCGCGATGGCGGTAGGTTATGCGCTGGCCTGGGCGCTGGATATGCTGCCCGCCACCAGCACGCCAGCCGATCAACCGCTGATTGCCGTGCCATCGCCGCTCTACTACGGCCTGGGCTTTGACTGGAATCTGCTGATCCCGCTGATGTTGGTGTTTATGGTGACCTCGCTGGAAACCATCGGCGACATCACCGCGACTTCTGATGTTTCCGAGCAGCCGGTAAGTGGCCCGCTGTATATGAAGCGTCTGAAAGGCGGTGTGTTGGCCAACGGTCTTAACTCCTTTGTCTCAGCGCTGTTCAACACCTTCCCGAATTCCTGTTTTGGCCAGAACAACGGCGTGATTCAGCTTACCGGCGTTGCCAGCCGCTATGTAGGCTTTGTCGTGGCGCTGATGCTGATCGTGCTTGGCCTGTTCCCAGCCGTGAGTGGTTTTGTGCAGCATATTCCAGAACCGGTGCTGGGCGGTGCCACCATTGTGATGTTTGGTACCATCGCCGCATCTGGCGTGCGCATCGTTTCGCGTGAACCGCTGAATCGTCGTGCCATCATGATTATCGCGCTGTCGCTGGCGGTAGGTTTGGGCGTTTCTCAGCAGCCGCTGATTCTGCAATTTGCCCCGGACTGGCTGAAAACCCTGCTTTCATCTGGCATTGCGGCCGGTGGTATTACCGCCATCGTGCTGAACCTGATCTTCCCGCAAGAAAAGTAATCCTGCAGGCAGGCTTCGGCCTGCCTGATATTTATCCGCATTTACATCCAGGCTGTTGAGCTGTAACGGTAATTCAGGCATAACAACCACTCACCGGATAAATATCGGGATGGATGAGTGCGATGAAATTTTTAGGCAAGTTTTTCCTTACCTTACTGCTGCTAATTCTGCTGGCGCTGGTAGTGCTGTATGTGTTGCTACAAACACAATGGGGCGCAGGTTGGTTTAGCCGCTGGGTAAGCGATAAAACCGCCTGGCATCTCTCTCTCAGCAAGATTGAGCACGACTTCTCCTCCCCTTCGCATATCATTCTCGATGACTTCAGCTTTGGTCATGATGGTCAGCCCGCCGTGTTGGTGGCGAAACGCGTTGATCTTGGCCTGGCGCTGGTTCAGTTCAGCGATCCACTGCACTTCAACAGCATCGAAGTGCGCGACGGTGAAATCAATCTCGCCAATCAAGCGCCCGATACCACGCTGCCGATTCAGGCCAATCGCCTGCAGCTGAATAATGTGCGTATTGAGAATCCGCACAGCGCATTGCCGATGACCGCTCAGCGCGTGAACGGCGGTCTTCTGCCGTGGAAACCGCTGCCTAACGACGTGCTGGGCAGCGATGCGCAGTTCCAGATTAGCGCTGGCACCCTGACGCTGGATGGCGTACCGGGTAACAACGTGCTGCTGCAGGGCAGTATCAAGCAACGTCGTCTGGTGCTGAGCAATATCGGCGCCGATCTGGCGCGCGGTTCGATGACCGGCAACGCCGAGCGCGATGCGCTGGGTAACTGGAAGATCGACCAACTGCGCCTCAACGATATCCGCATGCAAACCCATCAAAGCCTGAGCGACTTCCTCAATCCGCTGCGCGCTGTGCCTTCTGTGAGCATCAACCGTCTGGATATGACCGATGCACGCCTGCAAGGACCTGACTGGGCGGTGACCGATCTCGATTTAACCCTGAAAAATGTCACCCTGCGCGGCGATGATTGGGAAAGCGATGGCGGTTCTCTCTCCATGAATGCCGGGAATTTTATTAACGGTGGCTTTGAGCTCAACGATCCTATCGTCAATGCCGAATTCTCGGCGCAGGGCATCGCGCTGACGCAGTTCAGTTCGCGCTGGGTGAATGGCGTGGTGCGCGCCAGCGGCAACTGGACGCGCAGCGACAAACGTCTGACGCTGGATGAACTGGCGATCGCCGGGCTGGAATATACTTTGCCGCAAAACTGGCGTGAACGCTGGCAGCAAACCTTACCGGACTGGCTGGATAGCGTGCTAATAACCCGCGCTACCGCCAACCGTAACCTGATTATTGATATCAATCCGGCGTTCCCGTTCCAGATGACGTCACTGGATGGCAGCGCGAATAATCTGCTACTGGCGCGTCAACATCAGTGGGGAATCTGGTCCGGTAAAGCCAGCTTCAACGCGGCCGAAGCCACCTTCAATCGTACCGATCTGCGTCATCCATCCATTGCGCTGAATGCCAACGATCAACAGATTCAGGTAACGGAATTGAGCGCCTTTAACGGCAGCGGTTTACTGGAAGGATCAGCAACGGTTGGGCAGGACGCGCAACGTCCGTTGACGCTGAATCTGAAAGGCCAGGCTGTGCCGGCAAACGTGCTGGGCAATTGGGGTTGGCCAACGCTGCAGTTGAGCGGTAACAGTAATTTACAGCTGCAGCTGAAAGGTTCGCTGAACGCCAGCGCGCCGCTGCGCCCCAGCGTGGATGGCACGTTGTCGGTAACCACCGATGCCCAAGCTGTACAGCAAACGATGCGGGGCGGGCAAGTGCAATAATTCTGTAGCGGCGCGATTCATTGCGCTCTTTTGACTTTAAAAAGCGATGCGCAATAAATTGCGCCGCTACAGTAGGTAAAAAAATTGCAGGACTAATCGATACGGGCGCCGGAGCCGCCCTCTTCCAGTGCTCCGTCAGAATCGGCGGGCAGCACGATATACACACCTTCGAATACCGCGCCCAGCTCATCATCCCCAAACAGCTCCACTTCCATCTGCACGCGGGCTTTGCGGCCACGCGCCAGACGATCAAGATCGCCGCTGAGCGAGCCGAGATCGGCAATCGCGCCCGGACGGCCGCTGATCGGTTTGCTGTAGCGAATATGCGCATCCGCCAGAATAATGGTGCCACCGAGATGGCGCTCGCGCAGCAGCAGCCAAATTAAACCCCAACCGGTGAGCGTGGCGAGCGAGAACAAGCTGCCCGCAAATAGGGTGTGATGGGGATTCTGGTTGCCCGCTTCGGGCATGGTGGTAACGAATTTCTGCCCGGTGTATTGCAGAATGCGCACGCCCATTTTTTCACTCAGCGGAATGTGCTCGTACCAGGCTTGTTGCAGCTGTCCGCACCAGTCGGCGCGATGCAGAATATCGTCGAGCGTCACAACCGGTTTAATCATCAGGAAGTGACGCACCGGCGTGGTTTGCGGCGCGGTGATTTCGCCCTGATTGACGTAGCCGAGCTTGGCAAAGAACTCGACGGCGTCTTCACGCGCGCTACAGGTGACGCGTTTTGCCCCTTCCTGACGCGCGACTGATTCCAGCGTCATTGCCACCAGCGTGCCAAGACCTTTCCCCTGCACCGAAGGATGCACGGCAAGGAAGCGAATCGCGGCTTCGTTCTCGGCATTGATGTACAGACGGCCGATTGCCACCGGTTTGCCTTGCTCATCCACCACCATTTGATGATGCGCCAGCGCATCCCAGGCATCACGCTCAGAACCCTGCGGCTGACGCAGCGGCTTTCGTAACATTTCCCAGCGGAACTGGTAATACATATCCAGCTCTTCCGCCGTTTGCGGTACGCGAAGATGATACATAAAGTGATTCTCTCGTTCGAAGCTTGCGTGGCTAAGTCCTTGCCGCTCGGCTGAAACCCTCACACCTGTAACCAGAAGGTCACCGGACCATCGTTTACCAATGAAACCTGCATATTGGCGGCGAAGCGCCCGTTTGCGGTGGCCACGCCCTGTGCTCGGCAGCAATCGCTAAAGTATTCATAGAGGCGCTCGGCTTCCGCCGGTTCTGCGCCGCCAGAAAAAGAGGGACGCATACCTTTATTGGTATCTGCGGCGAGAGTGAATTGCGACACCACCAGCACGCTGCCACCTGCCTGCTGCACATTGAGATTCATTTTGTCGTTCTCATCCGCAAAGATGCGGTAGCCCAGCACGCGCTCGGTTAATCGCTGCGCTTTTTGTTCATCGTCGCCCTTTTCCACACCCAATAACACCAGCAAGCCGGCGCCAATTTCGCCCACTGTCGCGTCGTCAACGCTGACACTGGCGCGGCTGACGCGCTGAATCAAAGCAATCATGTTTCCTCACGTTCTTTTTCGCGTTCCTGCTGTTTTAGCTGGCGATAGTCATCCAGCGTGACGGTGATTTCCGCGCCTAACAACACAATACACCACGACCAATAGACCCATAGGAACAGAATGGGGATGACCGCCAGAACGCCGTAAATTAACTGATACGAAGGGAACATCGTAACATAGAGCGCAAAGCCTTTTTTACCCAGCTCGAACAGCAACCCGGCAACGATGGCGCCGATCAGTGCATCACGCGTCGGCACGCGCCGCGTCGGCACAATGCTATACAGCAGCCAGAAAGCGAGGATCGAGAGGCACAGCGGGAATATGCGCAGCAGATGATCGATCAAGCTGGTGACGCCCGTGACGTTCACCCAGCGCAGCGACAGCAGATAGGAGCTGAGCGCTAAACTTGCGCCGGCCAGCAGCGGGCCCAGCGTTAAGATCATCCAGTAAACAGCAAAGGAGTAGACCATTGGACGCGGTTTATCGCTGCGCCAGATGGCGTTCAATGCGCTGTCCACCGAATGCATCAGCAGCAGCGCGGTGACGATCAACCCCACAATGCCGACCGCCGTCATCTTATTGACGTTGGCGACAAACTGATCGAGATAACGCTGAATCACGTCGCCCGTTGCCGGAATGAAGTTGGTAAAGATGAAGTTCTTCAACTGCACGCTGATGTCCGAAAACATCGGAAAAGCAGCAAACAGAGCGAACACCACGGCAATCAGCGGCACCAATGCCAGCAATGAGACGTAGGCGAGATTACCCGCCTGCGTCGTCATGTTGTCATCGTCAACGCGTCGCCACAGCAGTTTTACCCACAAATAAAAGGCATGCGCCGAGTGGCGCAGATGTCGATGGTTCAGCACTCAGAGACGACCTGCAAACCAGTCCGGCACAGTTTTCTCATCAACCACCAGCACGCTCTCAATGCCGAGTGCGCGCGCAGCGTCGATATTAGCTTGATTATCATCGAAAAATACCGCCTGATCGGCCTGATAACCTTCGTGCTGCAGCACATAGTTGTAGATGCGCGCTTCCGGCTTACGCATGCCGATATCCTGCGACATATAAAGATGATCGGCCGCCTGTTGAACATCGGGATATTGGGTTGGCCAGAACTCGAAGTGCAGCTGATTGGTATTGGACAGGATCACCACGCGCTCGCCATTGGCACGCAGCTTGTTCATGATCGCCAGCGTTTCCGGACGCACGCCGACAAAGACCGCCTGCCAGCCAGCGGTGAATTGCGGATAGCTCAACGCGATATCCAGCTGGTCGCAAATGCGCGCAGCAAATTCTGGATCGCTGATTTCGCCACGTTCGTGTTTCTCAAAAGCCTCATCCATGCGGAAACGACTTTGTAGCGTGGATAACGGCACGCGCCCTAAGTCGCTCCAGACGCCGAGCACACGATTGAAATCGATATCAACAATCACATTGCCTAAATCAAAGATGTACAGCATGACGCCTCTCCTTTTCGTTCCCTGGATCATTCACTTTAGCGGCAAAAGTGGGAGCTGAACAGGGACGAGGGGCGGGAAATCAGTAATCTGGAAGCGGAGGCAAACTTCATTAAGCGAGCGTTGCAGCGGGTTGCAGACATAAAAAAGCCCCGCAGGTGCGGGGCTCAATATCAGACTGTTTCGCTTACTCTTTGCTGCCGCGAGAAGAACGTTTACGATCGTTCTCGGTCAGATGACGTTTACGAATACGGACTGACAGCGGAGTTACTTCTACCAGTT
>Ga0157373_10000184_pt1 | contig 51738 bp, 55 predicted proteins | sample C65metaG_FD_113460 | JGI IMG/M metagenome (GOLD analysis project Ga0157373, IMG submission 113460) | Corn rhizosphere microbial communities from Kellogg Biological Station, Michigan, USA - C6-5 metaG | ecosystem: Host-associated > Plants > Roots > Rhizosphere > Soil | place: USA: Michigan... | reverse complement strand
CTCAGGCTCTCCCAGACGCAGTTCGGCGATCAAGCACGCCAGCGCTACCAGGCGCTGATCCTCTCGGCGCTGCAAGCTATTGCCGGCACGCCTTATCGCATTGGCAGCTACGACCGTGATGAGCTTGCACCGGGCCTTCGCAGCTATCACCTCATCTATTCACGCCAGCAGGCCAAACACCCCCATGGGACGGTCAAAAGCCCACGCCATATCGTGTTTTATCGTGTGGCAAACGACGACGTGATCGAGGTCGTAAGGCTCCTTCATGACGCCATGGAAGTGCAGTTGCACTTGCCTAATGACTGATCACCGACCTGGCCCAACGGCTTAACTGGCCATGAATAGCGAAGGTGAGGCGCCCGCCTCTACATCGCAACCTGAGCACCCTCGCTGTTAGCCGACTCGGCGGCCAATTGAAGCGGGAGGTTCTGGCCCGATAGGGCTATCGAGGCCCGCGACCAGAAACACGATGTTCAACTTGCGTACCACTTTCAATGCTGAACAACCGCTTCTTAGGCGTTTTCCGTGACCAAGCGCCTGACATTACGTTCCAGCTGTCGATGGACACGCGGATCGATGCCCCTAGTGACCAGCGCCCTCGCAACATCACGCAGAGCACGAGCATCTCGTAAGCTAATGTCAGGATAGGTACCGAGAGAAATACGGGGTTGCTTATCCGCCCAGGAAAATCGGAAGTGCCAGCACTTGGCGCCTTTCGTATTCACGAAAAGGGCGAGGCCGTTGTAGTCAGGGAGGGTGTAGTCCTTAGCACGGGGTTTGGCGTGTCGGACCGAGGTATCGGTGAGAGCCATAGTACAATCTCCGTCTCGTTTGGATGGAGGAGATTTGTACGGTTTCCAGAGAGGCGAGTCCCACGAAAAAGTGATCTACCAAGCGCCGGATTAATGTACTAAAAAATGTACTAAGAAAACGTGGATGGCAGTGTTTTCGAGTGGAGCTTACTGGAACTAAAAAAGAGGCCGAAGCCTCTTTTTTAAGTCTCTACAGATCTCAATAGAAACCCGTAGAACAATAATTGGAGCGGGAAACGAGACTCGCATCTAGCATCCAACCCATTTATATTTAAGGGGTTTCTTTTGTTTCTGAAGCAGGAATGGACTCAATTCTGGACTTGTTTGTTGGGTGTATCAAGAGCAAGAAAGGAAGTTATTCCAAGACACGCTACTGGTTTTACCCATAGCCAATCGGAGCAATGTAATTAAGCTGACTGTATCAATTGCACACCATCCTCTCCCAGAAGCCCCCACCAGTTAGCCCTCTCGCGGGAGCTGCTCCGCTTCTTTGATGATCTTGCGGGCCTGCTCTTCCGTCAGGCTGTGCTTTCTCTTGAAATAGCTGAGGAATTCAGGATGCGCGCAGGTCACGCGCCGCCTGGCCTGCCCGAGCTACGCACGCGCGTAGGCGGCTGAGTCGATCTGGTGGAGTGGTCGCGGTGCCTGCGGGCATCCCACAGCCACTCCACCGGGCTCGGCGTTACTTTTGAGGGCAGTGCCAATGCCGGTTAATGCGAATACCCGGCAGCCGTCTCGCGGAGGCTCTTCCTCTTCGTCTCGGGCGCCAGCCACTGCGACAATCCCGCGCCGACACCGGCGATGCCGGCGGCGATCAGCATGGTCGTCGAGATGCCGAGGTTAGACATGGACCATGGCAGCAGAAACGTGCTGAGACCCGCCCCAATACGGCTCACTGCCGCCCCGAATCCCGTTCCGAGCCCGCGGATCTCGGTTGGGAAGACTTCGGTCGGGTAGATGCCAGTCAGTGTGGTGTACATCGCGTTGAAGAAGGAGAAGGTGAGGAACAGGATCAGGACGACCAGCGGAGGCGCGTCCGCCCACAGCCCAATGACCGCGAGCAACGCGGTGCACAACCACTGCGGCGGGATGGTAAGCACGCGGCGTGCCGGCCTTGTCGATCAACAGGACCGTAATCACAACCGCGAGGAGAGCGAGCACAGAGAGCCCGCCCCCACCGACGAGCCCACCACTAATGCCGTACTGCTGCAGCACGCTATCCGCGAACGTTGCGATCGCGAAGTACGGTGTGACGGCGCAGAACCAGAACCCCGACGTGAAGAGTGTGGCCCGCCAGTACTGCCGTGAGAACAGCATCCCAAAGCTGCCCTTGGGGGCTTTGGTACCCTCGTGTCGGACGGCGCTCATGTCGGCGGAGCTCTCCATGTACCTGCCAGCGATTTTGTACGCCTCGTCCTTGCGACCTTGGAGCCACAGCCAATGCGGCGACTCGGGCAGGCCGAGCCGGGCGATGAACAAGACCACCGCGATCAAGGTGCTTGAGCCCAGGATGAGCTGCCAGCTCAGGTCGGTAAACTCGACCAGCAAGTGACCCAAGATGAACGCGACCATGAAACCGGCATACCAGGCGAGGAGCGTCAGGCCCAGAAGCCGGCCACGCAACCGGGCAGGAGCGAACTCGGCCAACAACGGTCAACCGATGGAGTACTCGCCGCCGATCGCGATGCCCATCAGCAGCCGGATCACGAACAGCTGCATGGCCGAATCAGCGAAGAACTGCATTGCTCCGGCGAAGAACTGCAATACAGACGCGATAACAAATAAACCAATATCTATCAAGAACAGCGGCTTAAGCCCTGCCGCTCGAGTCGTTTCACGCGTTCCGCACAAGGGGTTTTGGTCAAGTTCACCCGCGCCGCCAGCTCCACGAAATTTCGACTACCTGCTTAAGGTGAGAACGAAAGACATCGCTCACTACGATCGCGGCTGCCCCTTTGTTCGGCATCTTCATCGGCGCGCCGCTCGGAGGCTGGGCCACTGACAAACCACAAGACACGCCAAGGCGTGTCTTGTGGTTCGCGTGGAGCAATCGTTTGCAGGCTGAACGGTAAAATCAGCGTGCACTGTCGATGATTTGGCCACCGTCAGGCGTCAGGCTGTATCCCGTCAGAAATTGCCCATCCTTGCTGGCGAGAAACAGCACCACCGGCGCAATGTCGTCCTCCTGCGCCCCATAACGAGCGAGAGCATTAGTGAGCGCCGGAACATTGGCCGCCGTCCCCAAGTGTTCGCGACCGCCCTTCGCCATGTTGGAGGGTGCGTAGCCGGGACGCAGGTCAGCCTACTCACTTGGGCCCTATTCCCACTTCTTTCATGAGCTTAAACTCAGTGCGCTACGACCCCAAAGGATCAGATGTCGAGGTGAGCCGGCCTGGTAACCATCCAGCTTCCTTGGATTTAGTAGCCTTTCGACCGATCGACCACATTCACGAAAGGCCTTCGTTCTTTCTCTCTTCTGAGATTCTCGACTATCACTGCCACAGCGCCCGATATCTGTACATCGCTCGCGACATGAGGCGTCAAAAACACGCGGGGATGGTTCCAGACAGGGCTACCTTGCGAGGGAGGCTCTTGTTCCAATACATCCAACACAGCACCTCCCAAACGGCCTCCATCCAAGGCATCAAGCAGATCCTGCTCTATCACGTGGGCACCACGTCCTACGTTAATGAGTCCAGCGCCGTGAGGAAGACAACCAAGCCTCGCCGCATTGAGTATCCCGTCTGTTTCGGGTGTTAGTGGAAGCATGTTCACCAAGATATCGCATTGCCCTAAAAACTCATCCAGCTGTTCTGGGCCGACGTAACAGATTCCGCCAGCTACGTCCTTCATAGAACGATTCCAGCCACTGAGCTGAAATCCCAATGGCTGAAGGCGATCAAGCGCAGCTCGTCCGAGATTGCCAACCCCCATGACACCAACACGCCGCTGTGAAGCGCGGACGATGGGTCGAGGATGCCAGCGGCCACTGCGCTGATCCTCTTGATAAGCGAGGATGTCTCGATGCAAAGCAAGAACACCAAACAGAACATACTCGGCCATGATGTCAGCCATCGAGCTATCTACCAGCCGAATTAGCGACACGTGTCCAGGCAAGCGGGACAAATCGAACTGATCAACCCCAGCCCCGGCAGCGTAGATGAGTCGAAGATTGCCAAACTGCTCAGCAAGGTTGGTGAGAGGCTCCCAAGCCAGGATGTAGTGCACCTCGGCCGGGTTGCCGATTTCAGGCCATTGGCGAAACTCTAGTTCAGGGGCGAATGTTGATAGGCAATCCCGCCATTTCTCCGCGTCGGTGGGGTCTGCCATGTATAGGATGCACATCGAAAACTCCATATTAAAGCTTCTAGCATGAGGCGCTTTATGTAGAGCCTCATGCTTTCGCGCATATGCATCTGAAACGGCCCTCAACATATTAGTAAAGTGTCTTCCAACACTTTGCTCTGACGGGGTTAACCTCGCAACCGTCAATACCTCGCCGAGGTCAAAGTCACAATGAAACTCAACGATAGCTTAACCAGGCACATGCGTAGCCAGAAGAGCGATCATACTTTCTCGATTTCCTTCAGATGCGCGTAGCTATCAACGAATCGCTTAAATTTGTGGTTGCCACACGTGTATGCTTCATATTTCGCGGGTGAAGTCTCACTCACGCAGGTTGGCACAGGTTCAACTACCGCATCGAAATCCAGATCAATGAAGAAAGGTATGGAATAACGCTCCAGCCCGCTGGTATTGATGACGCGATGCATTGTCGAGGTGTAGCGATCATTGGTGAGAGTCTGAACCAAGTCACCAATGTTGACGATAAATGTGCCTTCAACGGGTGGCGCAGTAACCCACTCCCCTGCACGATTCCTGACTTGCAAACCGCCAACTGCATCCTGGGACAGGACAGTCAAGAAACCGTAGTCTGTGTGAGCCCCAATACCAATCTCCTCTTGGGAAACCCTTCCGATCTGGGGCGGGTAACGCAAAATTCGCTGAATTGTGATCGGTTTACGCTGAAGATGTTCAAAGTAATCTTGTGGCAAACCCAGACTCAACGCGATCCCGCCGATGAGCGTTCTGGCGAGCTTCAATACAGCGAAATGATAAGTGTCGGCAACCTTCTCGAATTGCGGCTGTGCAGCCGGCATTTGATTAGGGCCAAAAAATGGAGAAACCTCATCGTAATGAGCGCCGTAATCAAAACACTCTTTAAAATCGCGGGTGTTGGCGGGATCTACGTTTTCCGCATACATGGGTATATAGCCGCGTAGCGTGCGCCCGGAATTAACGACATTAAGTTTGTTTTTCTCTTCGTAAGGAAGTTTAAAAAAACCCTTACTTAGCGCATACATCTCATCTATCAACTGTTGATCAATGCCATGATCTTTAATGTAAAAAAATCCGACCTTTTCGCATGCGTCACCTATTTGGCTTGCCACCTGCAGCGGGTTTTCGCCGTTGAGAAGTTTGGATATATCTATGATTGGAATTTCAGTAAAAGCTGTTTGCTTACTGGCCAGACGAATATCAGATAACTCTGTCACGGATGCTCTCCTTTCCCAAATATCAATAAAGCAGTAGCCCATTTGCAAGCCATTCTGGTCGACAGCTGGACCGTCAGCTTTCACCCGAACTTTTTACGTTCGGATCAATAGCGCGTTTTACCGCTACGAGCACTTTCATAATTCCCTCAAGGACTCTTGGATCGATGCATAGGATGCCCGGCGCGAATGAGCCAGATCAGCCCTGTTTTGACCGATGTTAATCCTGATTTTTTGGCGATGCAAGAAAAATGTACACCTATGTCACAAACACTGACATGCATGAACATTTGGCATACCATTCTGTCAACACCAACCCTGATGTTCTGTTCCAGGAGCACAACCCATGTCCAGCGATCGCTTGCCGCAACCCCATACCGCACATGAAAAATCGCCCAGGCGCTGCGATCGTCAATACATCATCCGTTTGGGGTATTTATCCTGGCCCCACCCACGTGGCGTATTGCACCAGCACAGGGGCCGTTGCGGCTTTGACCAAGAATACGGGCGGTGATTGTGCCCTCTGGACATCCGTGCGAATGCATCTGTCCGCACGAAATCAATATCCCCAGGATACGCAGCGGATTTGAACGTTGAGGTCTGACTCGGACAAGGCAGTGCAAGAGCTGAACAAGAGCGTGCCGCTAGGCCGTACCGCCGCGCCCGAGATATCGTGGATGTGATCGCGTTTCTGCCGTCCGACAAGGCGAAGTAAGTCGACGGTGAAACAGTAGAAGTCAAAGGCGCCAAGCCAGTGTCAGCCTAAGGTGAATTAGCAATGTTTAACGGTAAAAATGTAGTGGTTACCGGGGGCGGCAGAGGTATTGGCCGGGGTATTACCGAACAACTGCTTGAGGTGGGGGCTTCGGTGTTGATTGCTCAGCGCCAGGCACTGGACGCCGAGTTGCAAAATCACCCCCGAGTCTATTTCGTCGAGGCAGATCTCGCCTCGGTGGAGTCACTTAGATTGATCGCGCAAATAGCGCAAGAGCAGCTCGGCGGAGTCCATGTCCCGGCCAACAATGCCGGGTTCATGTTCGAAAAATCCCTTGATGACATGACCGAGGAGGATTGGGATCGCATGATGGCTGTCAATCTGCGTGCGCCGGCATTCTTGTGCAAGGCATTGGTGCCACAGATGCGACAGCGGGGCGGGGGCAGCATCATCAACATTGGATCGATCGAAGGAATAGGTTCTAACCCTGAACATGCCGCGTACTGTGCCTCCAAAGCGGGCATCCATGGATTAACCAGGGCCTTGGCGGTCGATCTGGGAAGGTACAGCATTCGCTGCAACGCCATCGCTCCTGGGTGGATCAATTCTGAGTTAAGTGATGCATATCTGGCCAACCAGGCTGATCCTCATGCGGCGCGTCAGGCCCTCCTGAGACTTCACCCGGTTGGACGCACCGGAATACCGGCGGATATTGGAGGGACAGTCGTTTTTCTGGCCTCAGAATCATCGGCCTTTATCACCGGGCAAGTGCTTGTGGTGGACGGAGGTCGCACGGCAAAACTGCCATTGCCATTTTGATAGAATCAGCCCGACCTGCAACGGAGGGCGCCACTCACCCACCTCCCTTGCAGGTTGCGCCACACTCTCGCCCATTGCAAAATTTTTGCGGCGGGCAATGCTTTACCACCTGGGGCGCTTTGTTCTCTAACGCACCATCACCAGTTCCGCGACCGAGAAGTCTTGGACAAGCACCTTGGTTATTCCGTCCTGGCTCGCAAAAATAAGCATTGAAAGCAGGTATAGCAAAATTCCGAGTTGAGGCCTCGCTACCCCAGGGATGGCGGCAATCGCACCTCGGTCATACCCTCCTCCCTAGCGTGTTCGATAGCTCATCGTCGCGATAAACACCGCCAGTTGAACAAGCGCTCTCTATTTGAGGCCATGCCGAGATAAGGCAAAAATTAGGACATTCGTTCTGTAAGTAACTGTTTTTAATAGTCAAAGCTTCACCCTGCTGGCTGCGTCAGGCCTGAGCCACTTCCGTCTTCTGCTGAATGCTCTATTGCGTGCTGATGGTCGTACAGAGGACCATAGATGAAGAAAAAATTGCCAATTTGCCCATGCGTAAAGGTTTTCTTGGCCGAGTTAAGGAAATCTGTAGAAATGAAGCGATTCTAAAGGTTTGGATGGTGCCCCCTTCCGCCCGCCGCTGGAGGTACTGGCCATGGAGCACGTCGTTAATCAACCGTCTGAAACGGTCATAGACATCACCTGTGATGTCTGCTGCCAGAGCACTCGCGTAGAAGGCTGTGGCCAACAGTTTTGAACCCTTCAGGCACACTGGGGGCATGTTTCCAAACACGATAGTGAGCGTTATGAGGTTCGTCTGTGCGAATTCTGCTTCTTCAGAACCCTGAGCCATCTTCGCCGCGAGCGCATGGTCAACACCATGTTCGACGAAGAGCCCAATACCACAGAGGATGAGTTCGGTCTGGTGCGAATTAAGTAGGCCGTTCTGGAGTAGGCAAAGGCACTGGGGTGTTGGTATCAAGGCTCTGGGCCCAAGTCTCGACCAATTCGTGATCGATCACCAAGCCCTCTCTCACGTCAGCCAATGCTTCACGCGTTAGATCAGCGTATCTTCGTTCGTCATTCGTGTTGGCCATTCTGCTTCCATTTTGCAGTGTCCTGCTGCAATGCCTATTAGCCGACGGGCGCTGGCTCTGAATAGCCTGTCTTCACACCTTGGGTGGCGGCGTAATGGCGGGTTTGGAAAGCAAGGACATCCTGCATCTGCTTGCTGACGTCTTCCTCCAGCCCCCACTCATAGGCCAGCTTGTCGAGCTGGTAGCGAGAGACAAGCTGGGTCGCCCGTAGCGAGCGTTCGGCCGGCTTCAGGCTCGACCAACTGCTGACAAAGCCTTTCAGGCGCGCGGCTTTGTACGTTGATACGCAGGGAAAGCGGCGCAGCAGGTCAACCAGATAGAGGGCGCGCTGCTTCTGTTCGGGCTCGCGCAGCTTGCCCGCCACTTCACGCTGCAGAACGGGCACGAGGTCGCGCTCCTCGTACCACAGCTGCTTGACCAGCTCCACGAGAGAACCGGACGCAACTTGGCTGAGGCGCTGCTGGATGACAGTCTCCAGGAGCGCGCCGAAGCTTTGTTTACGATCCAGACGTGGCATCTCGCCCATCCTCCAGGTACTTCGCTGTGACCAGTTTCAGGCAGCCTAGCATTGCGCTTCGGTTGCCCACGGCATAATCGATTGCCTCTGTCGCCAGTGTAATAAACTGGCCGACATCGACACGGCCACATTCTATGAGCTGTTCGATATCAGATTGATCGTTTTCCGTAAAGCGGCCGAGCTTGGATATTGCCAGATCCACGCCCGCGGCAACGAAGATGTGCAGCGGCTGTTCACCCTCGAAGCCCTCCATAGGGATGGCGCGTTCGCGGTAGTCCTCGTGCAGTGGCCCGAGGGCATTGGTGTAGTTCTGATCCAGGTACACCTGCAAGTCGCGGCCGTCGCTGTCTTCATAACCCTCTGGCGCATTGACGCCTCGGCGCGGGCGAGTCCATCCAATTACGCAGCACGCGGGCCGCCTCGATCTCTGCATCGATGTCCGCGCTACCACGCGCATGGGTGAGCAGGTGCACCGCGCAGCCGCCGAAGACAAAGACCTTGAGCGAGCCTGGTTGGTTGCCCTCCAGTAACGGCAAGGCTCGGGCGAACAAATTACCAATTGCCTGGCCCAGCGGCGTAGTCAAACGGACAGGTTCCGCGGTGTCATCTTCACCTCCTCTCAGCTCATGGACTCAGTGTGCCGGCTCATGTGCTACGTGCGCCATCGCTGTTCGCAAGCGGCGCCCCAAGTAGCTTGAGCTGTGCAGTGGCTTCGACCAGGCGCTCCTGCAGGCCCTGCGCTTGCTGCGCTGCTGCTGATCGGCTTCTGGCGCGGCTTTCGCAGCGACGAACTCTATCGACTGCAGGTCGAGCATATCCAGGCCGAAGCCGGTGCTGGCATGAGCCTGTTCCTGCCGCAGAGCAAGGGTGACCGGGAAAACCTCGGCACGCCCCATTACGCACCGGCCCTGAAACGCCTCTGCCTGGTACAGGCCTATCTCGACTGGATCAGTGTCGCCGGCATCGCCCGCGGCGCAGTGTTCCACCGCTTGGATCGCTGGGGGCACCTGAGCGCCGAGGCCTTGCATCCCAGCAGCCTGATCAGCTTGTTGCGGCACACCTACAGCGCGCCGGTATATCGGCCGAGCTGTACACCAGCCATTCGCTGCGCCGTGGCTTCGCCACCTGGGCCACGGCCAACGGCTGGGGGCTCAAGGCCGTAGGTTGGAAAGACATCAAGTCGGCCATGCGCTACATCGACCCCGCCATCTCCTTTGGCGGCCTGGCGGCGAAGCCCGCCTTTGAACTGAATACTGGACTTTGACTCTGCTGCCGGCTTCTTACTAACATCGACGCACGACAGGAGTGAAGGTGCAATGAGTACGCAGACCAGCATCGAAAGGACGGAAATGACCTGGAACTCGGTGGTGGGCTGCACCAAGGTATCGCCGGCTGCAAGCACTGCTATGCCGAGAACATGGCCCACCGGCTGCAAGCCATGGGTACGCCCGGTTACGAGAATGGTTTCCGCCTGAGCCTACGCCCGGAGAAACTGCAGGAGCCGTTGCAGCGCAAGAAGCCGACCATCCATTTCGTCAACTCGATGTCTGACCTGTTCCACGAACAGGTGCCCGACGAGTACATCGACCAGGTGTTCGAAGTCATTCGCCAGGCCTCGCAACACACTTTCCAGATACTCACCAAGCGTGCCGAGCGCCTATCCAACTCGGCCAGACGCTGGGCCAGCTCCAGGTTGATCGGGTTGCCCATTGCCATTTCCAATACACGTTCACTTGTCAATGCAGCCATCTATCCATCCTTGGAACGTTCAGGTATCCACCAATATTCTGTAGCCAGCATTTCCCTGGTTAGCCCCCAACGTAGACCCAGGCGTCCAGGTTGGACTTCAGTTTGGCGTTTATGCGCTTGTAGTCGGACACCTCACCCCCGCTATGAAATCCGCCGGCTGCATAGCAAGGTTGCTGGCCACGTTTTTACACAGCCTGGGCCAGAAGTAGACGTGCAGCATAAGGCATAGATTTAGATCTTCAGCAGGATCGCAGGGTGGTAAGCAGGTCTGCCGGCTTCGGCTGGAATGGCACCATCAAAACCCAGCGCCGCGAGGTCGAGTTCGTCGACAAAGACATCGACCACAGGCACCGGATGGTATCGTTGATGTAGTCGTCGGGGCTTTAAGGAAGTAATGCACTTTGATCTCGGTGTGCGTCCTGGATAAACCGTTTCATGGGTTTCCTTTGCGATGAAATTTTCAGAAATCATAGCAAGGGTTGGTTCGGACATTTTTTACACATTCTGGGCCAGAAGCAGGCATGTCTAGCCGATTGTTTACACTCAGTATTCATGTATCGAGAATGCTTGCAACGAACCTGATGCCAATAACTGCGCTGGTGTCGCGTAGCAGAAAGCTACTTGCTCAAACACGAGCAGGATCAAACGCAGGATCTATGGAAGCCGGGGCGAGGCACGAAGTGATGTGTTCGATCACATCGAGATATTTTATAGCATCAAACGGAGGCATAGTTTTTCGCTGAGAAGTTGTCGCAGGTAGAGTTGGCACAACGCTATTTATGAGGCAAAACGGCCTCTAGAAAAAACCGGAGCTATCAGCGATTCCAAATCAAATTAAGATCATATCTGCTTAAGAATGATAAAATTGCGGCGGCAAAATTCGGCTTTATTGCTCCAATCTTTGTAGAGAGGCTCGCAAGTGGATCAGGAACTCGCCAAATTTCGAGAAACGCTGGGGCGGCGCTTCAGTGCCACATTTTCTGATTGCCCGAATTTTATCGAACTATTTTCCCGGGAAACCCTGTTGGCGGGAGCGCACTGGATTCGTGCAGGTGAATTGCGTAATGATTTTTTCTTTATTTCCAGTGGTTTGGTACGAGTCTATTACGTGGATTTAGAAGGTAATGAACTCAATGAAGGCTTCTATGAGGAAGGGATGCTGGTAGGACCAGTGATAAGCTTTGTGGATAATACGCCGTGCCCTTTCTTCATTCAGGCCATGGAGCCCGCTACACTTTGGGTTGCTCATTACCCACGCTTTCATGCGTTTGCATTGAACAAGCCAGACATCCTGAACTTTGAAATCACCTTCATGCAAAGCCTGTTTGTTAGCAATGCCAAACGTGACGCTAAGCGATTGTTATGCACTGGTGAGCAGCGCTATCTTTGGTTTTGTCGTGAATATTCGCACTTGCTTGAGCGCATCCCTCAGTACCAAATCGCTTCGTTCCTGGGGATGACACCCGTAAGCTTGTCTCGGCTGCGTAAGCAGCTTCAGATGGTCAACGCCAACCGCGTGCCTTGATTGATTGCGCGCTTGGCGTCCAGTTCAGTTGCCACGTCTGCACCACCAATGAGATGGTGGGGTTTGGTCAATCCATCGACCAGTGTGCGCAAAGGATCTTGGCCTGCACAGATCACGACATGATCAACGTCCAGTACACACTTTTTGCTGCCAACAGTCAGGTGCAAGCCTTGCTCATCGATCTTGTCGTAAGTGCAGCCTGCCATCATGTGCACTTCCTTGTGCTTTAAGCCGGCCCGATGGATCCAGCCTGTTGTTTTCCCCAAATTGGCGCCTACCTTCGTGGCGGAACGTTGAAGCAAATACACCTCACGTGCTGGCGGGGTGACCTGCGCTCGAACACCCTCGATGCCGCCGCGGGCCGTAAAAGTCATGTCTACACCCCATTCCTTCATAAAGGCTTCGATGTTCTGACTGGTGGCCTCGCCCTGGTGGCTCAGGTACTCTGCCACGTCAAAGCCGATACCACCTGCGCCGATTATGGCCACCCGCTTACCAACGACCGCCTTGCCTCGTAAAACGTCCAGATAGCCCAACACTTTAGGGTGATCGATGCCTTCAATGGCTGGCATGCGAGGTTTCACCCCCGTCGCAATGATCACTTCGTCAAAGCCGCTGGCATTCAAGTCGGAGGCGTTGACTGACAAGCCCAACGATAGTTGCACGCCTGTCTTAGCAATCTGATGGGTGAAGTAGCGCAGGGTTTCACGAAACTCTTCCTTGCCCGGAATCTGCTTGGCTACATTGAACTGGCCACCAATCTCATTTGCCGCATCAAACAGGGTGACGTAGTGGCCGCGCTCGGCAGCGGTTGTGGCAAATGCCAACCCTGCCGGGCCAGCGCCAACCACGGCCAGTCGCTTGGGCGTAGCTGTGGGCATAATGACCAGTTCAGTTTCATAGCAGGCTCGGGGGTTGACCAAGCAACTAGCCATCTTGCCTTTGAACCCATGGTCTAAGCAGGCTTGGTTACAGCCAATGCACGTATTGATCTCATGACTACGACCTTCTGCAGCCTTTTTCATGAAAAATGGGTCAGCTAGGAAAGGGCGCGCCATGGACACCATGTCGGCGTCACCTCGGGCTAGAACAGCCTCTGCAACTTCAGGAGTGTTGATGCGATTCGATGTGATCAGGGGAATGCTCAACTCTTTGCGAAACTTGGCTGTCACCCATGTGAATGCAGCCCTCGGCACTTTAGTTGCAATAGTAGGGATGCGGGCTTCATGCCAACCAATGCCTGTGTTGATGATAGTAGCCCCAGCCTTCTCAATAGCTTTGCCAAGCAGCAAAACCTCGTCATAGCTGCTGCCGCCCTCGACCAAATCAAGCATAGACAAGCGGTAAATGATGATGAATTCCGGGCCCACCGCCTCGCGAATCCGGCGGACCACTTCGACCGGAAGGCGCATCCGGTTTTCATACTCCCCCCCCCAACAATCATCTCGATGATTTGTGCGTTGCGCCAAAAACTGGTTGATGAAATAGCCCTCTGACCCCATCACCTCGATGCCGTCATAGCCGCCCAGTTGAGCATGGATGGCCAATGTCACGATGTCCTGGATTTGTTTCTCAACCCCTGCTTCGTCAAGTGCTTTGGGTGTAAAGGGATTTATGGGTGCCTTAAGGGCTGAGGGTGCGACCGAGTTCGGGTTATAGGCGTACCGACCTGTATGCAGAATCTGCATGCAGATCTTGCCGCCTTCTTGGTGCACGGCATCGGTGATGACACGGTGCCTTAGGGCATCTTCCTTGGTTTTCACCAATTGTGTCGCTGGATGCGTTGCACCCTCTGCATTGGGGCCAAAGCCTCCGGTCACGATCAAACCCACACCGCCTCGCGCACGCTCAGCGAAGAAGGCGGCCATGCGTTCAATACCGTTGGTCTCTTCTTCTAGACCCGTATGCATGGATCCCATCAAGACACGGTTTCTTAGCGTGGTGAATCCAAGGTCAAGGGGCTCGAACAAGTGCGGAAATTGCTGGGCGGACATGGCTCTCTCTCCAAAGGATCTGTTGCGTCTGCATCCTATCGAGGGCCATCGCGAGCCTCATTATCAATTGTTAATGAGTCATGTAGCCACGCAGGGAACAATGCGAGCACCGACAATCTGGATCTGGTGCACGCCATGGCTCATGACTACAACGCCCCTCTTGCTGACATGCGATTTTTGCTCCACACACAGAGTTCTCAAAATGTTGACGATGCAATGGAGGTGCTGAATCAAGCCGCGAAATTTGTCGAGCAGGAGTGGGCTCCCACCAACCCACACGGCGATGAGTTGGGCTGCACCTTCAATCAGGGGCGGGTCCTTTTGCCGCCCGAGATCTCATCCGCTTTTGTTCGATTTGTAGAAGCAGGCTGGATGGGAATAACCCTGCCTGAACAATGGGGTGGCCAAGCAAAGTCAGCCACCATCGGGGCGTTTACAGGTGAAATGCTCAACAGTGCCAACCCAGCCTTGAGCATGATCCCTGCGCTCACAATATCAGCCTGCAAGGCGCTCATTGCCTTTGGCTCGGATACCTTGAAGCAAATCTATTTGCCAAAAATGGTAGCAGGTGTGTGGACAGGCACTATGTGCATGACTGAAGCGCATTGCGGCTCTGATCTGGGGCTGATTAGGACCTCAGCCACGCAACTAAATGAATCCTGCTATGTGCTAAATGGTACGAAGATTTTCATATCAGCAGGTGAACACGATGGTAGTGCGAACATCATCCACTTAGTGCTAGCCCGAATAAACGGCGCACCTAGCGGCATCAAAGGTTTGTCGCTGTTTCTCGTTCCGAAATGGCTGCCTGAAACTGGCGAAGCTAATACTGTCAGTTGCATCGGCATTGAGAGAAAAATGGGCATTCATGCCAATCCAACTTGCACAATGAACTTCGAGGCTGCGCGAGGTTTTTTAGTTGGGAACCCTAACGAAGGCATCAAAGCTATGTTCACAATGATGAACGAGATGCGACTAGGGGCGGCACTGCAAGGTGTCGGACTAAGTGAGTGCGCCTTCCAGAAAAGTTACGCATACGCTGTTGGACCTAGGCAGGGCAAAGCTTTAGCGCGCTCCGAGGTATCGACGTCCCCGGCTGACGCATTGATTCGCCATGCAGATGTGCGCCGTACGCTGTTGACACAGAAGGCCTTTGCAGAAGGAGGAAGAGCGCTCTGTCATCACTGCGCTGAATTGCTCGATACCGTCAAGGTCGCCGGTAGCGATACAGATGCGGCAGAAAAGATGCTGGGCCTACTCACTCCGATAGCAAAAGCCTTCTTGACGGAAACCGGTTTGGAGTCGGCTAACCACGCTATAAAAGTGCATGGTGATCACGGATACATCCGAGGCAGCGGCGTAGAGCAGATGTATCGAGATGGTCGCATTGCAACCTTGTACGAGGGCACGACAGGTATTCAGGCGCTGGATCTGTTGGGTCGTAAAGTGCTAGGAGATCAGGGCAAAACCTTGCTGGCTTTCACACGACAGATCCATCAACTCTGCCAGTTGATTGCACAAGACAATCTGGCCGGTGACGTAGTAACAGCGCTGGCTAAAACTCTGGATCACTATGCCAAAGAATGGCCGCAGTTGGTCCAGCAAGTTGGTATGCGGGCCATGCAGGATCACGATGAGGTTGGCGCGGCGGCATACGATTTTCTGATGTACTCCGGCTATGTGTCCTTAGCATATTTTTGGCTACGAATGGCATACGCAGCTGTGTCAAGTAAGCCCCCGCACTTAAAACCTCAATTTTTAGTTGCTAAGCAAAAAACGGCGGTTTTCTATTTTGAAAATCTGCTTCCTCGATCGCTAGTTCATAAATCGGTGATTCTGGCAGGGAAACCTTCTCTGCCGATATTGGAAGGCGACGGGTGGACCTCCAATTGATTTCACGTCATCTGGGATCTGTCGAAGGGCCAAGTAAGCCGACTGCTTTTTATTTAGAGCGTCGCAATGAAATTTCCGATAGACCGTGCCGGCGTAGAGCAGCGTCTGATTAGAGACAAATCTCTCTTGTGGATGAATGACAAAGGACAAGCGAGGCGGCGATGTCGCTTTCGGATCGCCGAACCAACAATAAGAATTGAGGAATTACAAAATGGCCGAAGCCGATATTTTGCCACTCCAGCGACTGCTGCATTGGGAGCGCCAGCGCGGTGGAGATATCTATCTGACGCAGCCGATCGGTGGCGGAAATTGCCAGGAGTTTACCTGGGCGCAAGCAGTGGACGAGGCACGCCGCATCGCTGCCTACATCAAGTCCCACGATTGGGAGCCTGGCTCTCGCGTGGCCATCATGTCGAAGAATTGCGCCTGGTGGTTAATCGCGGACTGGGCAATCTGGATGGCAGGCCATGTCAGCGTACCCATTTATCCGTCACTCACGCGAGAATCGGTACGGCAAATACTGAAACATTCGGAAGCTCGGCTGTGCTTCGTCGGCAAACTAGACAATCACGAAGAAATGACCGCAGGAATACCTCTTGGTGTCCTCCATATATCGATGCCCTTATCAAAGCCTAGTGACTGGGCGAATTGGAACGATATCGTCGCCCGGGTGAGCCCCCTAACTAAAATGCCGGCTCGCAAAGCCCAGGAGCTGGCAACCGTGATCTATACCTCGGGTACTACAGGCACGCCAAAGGGTGTGATGCACAGTTTTGGAAGCTTGGGCAACGTAGGGCGAATCATGTCCGAGACGTTTGAAGCGGGAACAGGCGACCGAGTCATCTCCTATCTTCCATTGGCACATGTCGCAGAGAGATCTCTGGTTGAAATGATGTCCCTGCATGGTGGCAGTCGCATTTTCTTTACTGAAAGTTTGGAAACCTTTGTCGGCGATTTGAAGCGGGCGCGCCCAACGTTGTTCGGATCTGTACCTAGATTGTGGACGAAGTTCCAGCAGGGAGTATTTTCAAGAAAGCCCAAAGCGCAGCTTGATCGCTTGTTTCGTATTCCACTGTTAGGGCGCATTGCCAAGCGCCGGATACTGCGGGAGCTGGGCCTCGACTCGGTGCGCCTTGCTGTGACGGGTGCCGCACCGTTGACATCAGAGACCATCGCTTGGTACCGACAGCTCGGCCTTGAAATGCTTGATCTTTATGGCATGACGGAAAACCTCGCACTTTCTCACGCATCTAGGCCTGGGCGTATGTGCATCGGTTATGTTGGTGAGCCCTGGCCTGGCGTCGAGGTTCGCAAGACTGCGAGCGGCGAAATACTCATGCGTGGCCCCGGGAATATGCTGGGCTATTACAAGGATCCAGAGAAAACCCAAGAGGCTTTTAGCGAAGACGGCTTTTTACGTACCGGCGACATCGGCGAGATCGACGCAGAAGGCCGCCTCAAGATTACTGGGCGAGCTAAGGAACAATTCAAAACCAGTAAGGGCAAATACGTCGCTCCATCCCCCATTGAGAACCGGCTGGGAGCGCACGCTGCAATTGAAGCCTGCTGCGTCACCGGTGCAGCCTACCCGCAACCGTTCGCGATCTTGATGCTTTCATCATTGGAGTATCAACGCTGCCAGGCTGATGCAGCACGAGCCGAACTTGACCGCTCACTACATGAGCATCTGAGGCTGGTCAATCAACAGCTCGATGGCCATGAACAACTGGATTTTGTGGTCGTAGTGCCCGAACAGTGGACAGTCGAAAACGGCCTCATTACCCCCACGCTAAAGATCAAGCGAGCGGCCGTCGAGAAACATTACGAAAGCTCCTTTAACATCTGGGCTAAGCAACGTAAAGCGGTGGTCTGGGCGTGACACGTGAGCCTTAGCTCCATACGCTGAATGCATACGTCGCGGCCCCCGAAGGAGCTCGGGCACGTGGTCACCGAAAACCGCCACAGGCTGGGTAGTCAATATGCAGGCCACGTCGGCCAACGGCAGGGATGAACTGGATGCGGCGAAACCGCTCCATCCGTAAACATGTGAATGCGGCGCTCAGCAGCGCACATCGAGGAGGCCATGCGCATCGGTTCGCGCATCGGCATCATGGAAGGCGGCAAGCTGATCCAGGTGGGCACGCCCCAGGAGATCATCGAGAACCCGGCCAACGACTACGTACGCAACTTCTTCAACACGGTCGACACCAGCCGCTACCTCACCGCCGGCCAGCTCAAGTCCGACAGCGTTCCGCTGTTCGTGCACAACGGCAAGGCGCCCGACGCGCAAACGGTCTGCCAGCAGCTGCAGGCCCTGGACAAGCACTACGCCTTCATCGTCGACGAGAAGAACACCTTCCGCGGTTCCATCAGCCTCGAGAAGATCGCCCTGCTAGTCGAGAACGGTCACACCCTGGATCTCGAGCACAACCTGCTCAAGCAGATCGACCCGGTACCGGAGGACCTGCAGTTGGACAGCGTCATCCAGCGCCTGGTGATCAACGAGGGGCCGATCCCGGTGATCGACCAGAGTGGCCGCTATAGCGGCGCGATCAGCAAAGGCCGCCTGCTGAGCCGCCTGCAGGGAGAATGACGATGAGCGAGAAACTGGATCTGGGCAGCTGGGTGAATGACGTCGTCCAGCACCTGCTCGATGCGCCCCTTGTTGAAAACGGCCACGCGGTCGGACATCGACAGCGCTTCGGTCTGATCGTGGGTGACGAAGATGAAGGTGATGCCGAGCTGGCGTTGTAGCGTCTTCAGCTCGCTCTGCATTTGTTCGCGAAGCTTTAAATCGAGGGCGCCGAGGGGTTCGTCGAGCAACAGCACCCGAGATGCGATTGACCAGTGCGCGGGCCAGGGCCACACGCTGGCGTTGACCGCCGGAGAGCTGCACCGGCTTGCGCTCGCCGTAGCCGCCGAGGGCGACCATGTCGAGGGCTTCTTCGGCGCGTTTGCGGCGTTCTGTTTCGCCGACGCCTTTGACTTTCAAACCGTAGGCCACGTTGTCGAGCACGTTCATGTACGGGAACAGCGCGTAGTCCTGAGACACTGTGTTTGCGTCACGCTCATACGGCGGCAGTCCGGCGGCTTCGTTGCCATGAATCCGGATCGAGCCTGCGCTCGGTTGTTCAAAACCGGCGATCAGGCGCAGACAGGTGGTTTTGCCCGAACCGGAAGGGCCCAGCATGGAAAAAAACTCGCCGTCCTGGATATCGATGGAAACCCGGTCAACGGCCTTCACTTCGCCAAACTGACGGGAAACGTTGGTGAACTGGATTGCAAGCATCATGGTGCGGTGCTCCGAAAATCAGAATCACAGGCCAGCAGTGCTGTGGTGATTGCACTGAGCAGTGCGGTCTTGTGCACGAACATGGGAATTCACTCTTCTTAAATTATGCTCGGGGCAGTTTTTGAGTGACACAGCTGGCCTTTTCGACTCGTTGTGAAGCTGGTGCGGTTATTGCGATATGAGCAATGCGCCTCAAAATCGATAACTCACCTGGGTCACCAAACCGTGTGCGCTGTTGACGAACTTGGCCTCGTATTCGGGCTGCACGCCAGACGAATTCGCCAGTCTTACTGAAGCAGTGCTTTCCCATAGATATGCATATGCAACATCAATCGTGAGGTTACGGCTCGGAGAGTAGCCAGCGCCAAACGTGACCGATTTGCGGTTGGCAATCGGGATGCGCACACCTCGATCCGTGTTGTGAACAGGCGAAGGGTCATAGGCATACCCAGCACGTAATATCAATTGTGGGGTCAGTAGATAGGAAGCCCCTATAGCTGTAGACCAGGTATCCTGCCAATTAAATGGCTCGCTCAAGTTATCCAAGCCTGCACTTTTACCGGATGCCGAGACATCGCTGTTTTGGACATCGACTGTCTTTATCCGACTCCAGCGCGTCCATGTGGTGCTTACGTAGCCGGTCCAGCGGTCATTGAAGTGATGAGTCAAGGAGGTGTCTACTGACTCCGGTGTTGTAACGTCCAGCTTCGCGCCGTATTTCCCATTCAAGCCAAGGGAACCTGGCGAGCCACTTACTTTCGTATGGCCTTTGAGGTGATAGTCAACCTTTGAATGATAGGTAATGCCCCAAGAGGTCGCCTCTCCAAGATCAACTAGGAGACCGACGTTATAACCGAGCGCCGTGTCGTCACCTTTCACGGCGATCTGGGTATCCGTGCTGAAATTCAGCGCACCGGTAGCCAGATAGTTTTGCAGGTCGGCATCGAAACGATTGAGGGTCGGGCCGCCACCAATTGAAACGCGATCATTGATCCGATAGGCAATCGTTGGCTGTAGGGTGATAACTTGCGTCTTGCTATACGAACCGTGGTAACGCCCTTGGAAAGTTTTCTCAGTATCATTCGCAACGCCGAATGGAGCATACAGGCCAACGCCAATCGAAAAATTTTCATCCACTGGAGAGAAAATATAGCCAAAGGGAACTGGCGACACTGGAACCGAGTTGCCTTTATTCGTGCCCGATGCACCGCTCTTTGCATCGTTTATATCGATATTTACATCGAACACAGCCACTCCGCCGCTAACTTCGCGGTGCTTGAGCTTAGTCAAGCCGGCAGGGTTGCCATAAATCGTGCTCGCGTCCAGTGCTGAGGAGGAGCGCCCGGCATAAGCCGTGCCGGCGCTGCTTGCACTTTGTTCGTTCACCGTGAGGCCGTTAGCCGTGGCCCCGATGGCGAATCCGCAAGCAGTTAGCATCAACGCTCTCGTTATTAAAGTCTTAGTTGAACTGCCTGGCGCATAGATTTTCATTTTACAGTCTCCCTTATTGTTGTTTTTTGGTGACGTGCATGTCCGGACTGCTATTTTCAAACGTTAAAAGTCCTGAAGAGGCACACTCAAGGAGCGGCTTCTCTCATTCCTGCTGTGATATTTTGCTGATTATCGGGTTCCCCCAACTGTCGGACCTGATGAGTGTGTTAACGCACTGCCCTGCGCAGAGCCTTAAGGACCATGCTCAGGGTATGTAGTTAAGTAGTAGCTGTCTTCGCGAAACAATCATTGGAATCAATTATTGGAGCAATGTTGTTAGACGCCACCCAAAGATCGATTGCAGCAAGTGTCTCAGGCATATAGCGCCCAAAAACCAGCATGTGATCTGCCCCCTCCAACTCTACATAAGTACTGCGATGCTTGTAACGCCTAGCAGTGGCACGGGCTATTCTAGGGTCGGCGCATTTATCTTCAGATCCGGTCACAACAAGAACCGGGGAAGTTATGGCATCAACGTTTACTCGGGCAGCTTTTTTCGGGTCTAAATACCAAAGCACCATTTGAAAATAAGCCGTCCCGGATTCCGCACACAACGTGCTGTAATAAAACTCTTGAATCTCTCTCAACTGAGTATTACAAATCAAGTTGACCCAAGCCTCCCATGAGCACGGATACATAGGTTTTTGCATCAACCATTGTGGTAGAAAACGTAGCCATAAGTACGCGTTGCTAGGATACAAAGCGAACATTCTTGATGTAGGTGCCGGAGCAAGAAGAATGACGCCTGCATTCGGTCGACGCTCAGAAACTAGTTGGGCCAACAAGGCGCCGAGAGAATGTCCAACGATTATGGGGGGGCTGTCCATGGTGTCGACGAGTTCAATAAGATCTGCCACGTAATCTAATAAGCCGACTTTTGCGACTTTTTGTGCATTCATCCACGTATCGCCGCTAGGGGCACCGTGATGCCGGAGTGTGGGGGTGTGTACGATATAACCCCGGGATTTAAGCTCACTAGCAAAACTGCCCCAGTTATCTCCATTGCACCATGTGCCATGAATGAGGAGAATATGATTATTGCTCATGGAGTTAGCCTTTTGTAGTTATCGAATGCGTTTATAGAAGATCGCACTCTCGCTGCCAAAAAAGCTTGACAGGAACGGACAAAACCTTGACTTTTCGAGACATGATCACAATTCGCGCTGCTGGCATACAGGGGTATCGGGAGTTAATGCAGAGCCTGCGGGTTGCTCCCTCTCCCCTGCTTTTGCGTAATGGTCTGGAACCCACCTTCTTAGATGATCCAGAGACATTGCTTCCTCTGCATTCGGTCATTCATTTATTGGAGGAAAGTGCGGCAGTAGCACAATGCCCTGATCTTGGACTTCGCCTAGCAGCCAAGCTTGACTCGGGCATATTGGGAGTGATCGCTTTAGTTATCCAGAATGCTCCGACCGCCAGGCAAGCCATCACTGACATCACGAAATACCTATGCCTCCACAGTCCAGCATTCGAAGTTATAGTTGATGAGCGAAGCTTGAAATTTGACGACTGTGTGGCTTTGCGTTTTGAGATACATCTTCCAGCGTTTATTGCGCAGCGACAGACAGTCGACGGCTGCATTGGTTATCTGTTCCAATTTCTATCCGCACTCTTCGGAGAAATCTTTCGCGTTCGAGGAGTCTCTCTACCGCACTCCCCGTTGGCATTGAAAATCAGCTACCATAACTTCTTCCATGTGCCTGTCTTTTTTGATGAATCGTATGCTGCCTTGCATATGAACCGAAGTATTTTTGATAAGGATTTAAGATCCTTCAATCCAGTAGTGCGCAAACTGGCCCTTGACCATATTTTGCGCCAGCTACCGCCTCAAACATCACCGATGTCTCACAGAGTCAGGCAAGCTCTCACTCGCACAGTTGGGCTCAATCACGGCACTAAATCAGAAATCGGTGAATTGCTAGGCATGCATCCGAGGACTATGCAGCGTCGGCTTTACCAAGAAGGTGTTTCATTTGAAGCTATCCGAGAAGAGGTGTACAAAAGTGCTACGTTGCGTTTTCTTCGGGAGACTCAAATTCCGCTGAAGCAACTGGCAGGGGCGTTAGGTTTTTCAGAGCAATCCGCGCTCGCTCGTTCTTGCAAACGCTGGTTTGGCAGCTCTCCGTCGGAGATCCGTTTTGGCGCAAAAGGCCGTTAGGTGTTGGTCCCTCGCAACACTGCGATATCTCGTTTAGGCGCGACTCCAAACAGTCGGCTGTATTCACGGCTGAACTGCGAAGGACTTTCATATCCGACTTTGAACGCCGCGCTGGACACATCCTGATGATCGTTGAGCATCAAGCGTCTCGCCTCGGTTAGCCGTAGCCATTTTTGGTACTGCAACGGGCTCATCGAGGTGAGCTGGCGGAAATGGTGGTGAAAGGTCGGCGTGCTCATCTGTACCCGGGCCGCCAGTTCATCGACGCGAAGCGCTGAGGTGTAATTCAACTTCAGCCAATCGATGGCTTTGGCGATCCGATAGCCCTGGCCATCGACAGAAGTGATTTGTCGCAGCCTGCCCGCCTGATCACTCTTTAACAGACGGTAGTGAATTTCACGCTGGATCAAGGGGGCGAGAACAGGAATGGCCTCCGGTTCATCCAGCAGCGCCAACAAGCGCTCGAACGACGCCAGCATGGCTGCGGTCACGGAACCGATGCCTACACCCTTCCCCACCGATCGTTCACGGGTGGGCGGCAGGTCACTCTGCGCCAGTTCAGCCAGCATGCGCAGATCGAGCTTGAATGTCAGCCCCAGGCACGGTTGTTCCGGGCTCGCCACCAGTACCTCGGAGTTGGCCGGCAAATCCAGTGAAGTGGCCAGGAAACGCGAGGTGTCATACGGATAGCCTTCACCGCCGACCCACAACTGCTTCTCGCCCTGGGCGACGAGAATGATGCTCGGCTCGACCATGCAAACGATGGGCGGCGCCGGATGTTCACGCCGAAAGAAGCCAAGGCCGGTAATCGAGGTCGCGAAGTCACCGGGTATGGAGACTCGCGAACCAATGATCCGGGCGAGCGCTTCCTGGGGCGATATGAGTGGAGCGGTGGTTGGGTGTGGGGTCGTCATGATCGTCTCGTATCTCTTCGCTGAACTCTACCCCGCCCGCTCGCGACCGTCCCGCAAAGAACGCAGACTCATAGAATCAGGCAAGTAATCCAGCGAAATGCACTGTATGAAGTCTGTTCAGAGCGGGAAAATGCTCATTCGACACACCCTCGAGGATTTTCCCATGCTTGTACAAGCCTATGGTGCTCATGCGGGCGACAAACCCCTTGAGCCTTTGCAGATCAGTCGCCGCCTCCCCACCGCTCATGACGTTCAAATCGATATCGCCTTCTGCGGTATCTGCCATTCGGATCTGCACCAGGTGCGCGCCGAGTGGGCAGGCACGCAATTTCCCTGCGTACCGGGGCACGAAATTGTGGGTCGTGTATCGGCGGTCGGCGCGCATGTTGCGGACTTCAAAGTCGGCGATCTTGTTGGTGTCGGTTGCATTGTCGACAGCTGCAAACACTGTGACGACTGTGAAACCGGCCTGGAAAACTATTGCGACGGCATGATCGGCACCTACAACTTCCCGACTCCGGACGCACCTGGCTGGACGCTCGGCGGCTACTCGCAAAACATTGTGGTGCACGAACGTTACGTTCTGCGCATCCGCCATCCCGAAGAACAGCTGGCCGCCGTCGCGCCGCTGCTGTGCGCGGGCATCACCACGTATTCCCCGCTGCGTCAATGGAACGCCGGGCCCGGTAAGAAAATCGGCGTGGTCGGCATCGGTGGCCTGGGCCACATGGGTATCAAACTGGCCCATGCGATGGGCGCCCACGTCGTGGCGTTCACCACGTCCGAATCCAAGCGCGAAGCGGCGAAGGAGTTGGGCGCTGACGAGGTGGTGGTATCGCGCAACGCTGAGGAGATGGCCGCCCATGCCATGAGCTTCGACTTCATCCTCAATACCGTCGCAGCGCCCCACGATCTGGATGCTTTTCTGGTGTTGCTCAAGCGCGACGGTGCGCTGACGCTGGTCGGTGCGCCCGCCTCGCCGCATCCATCGCCCAACGTGTTCAACCTGATCATGAAGCGCCGAACGATTGCCGGCTCGATGATCGGCGGCATCCCTGAAACGCAGGAGATGCTGGATTTCTGCGCCGAGCACGGCATCGTCGCCGACATCGAACTGGTTCGAGCCGATCAGATCAACGCCGCCTACGAACGGATGCTCAAGGGTGACGTCAAGTATCGCTTCGTGATCGACAACGCCACATTGGCTGGCCAGGCGAAAGACTCCAGCCAGTAACCACTCAACCGAAAGGACGATCCAGTGAAAGGTATTTTTCTCGCCCTCGGGCTGCTTGTTACCTCTTTTTCTTCAATGGGAGCCGATATGTCAAACGGTGCAGACAACTTCTACAAAAGCGACAAAGTGACGGTGGAAAAGGTCACCTTCAATAATCAATACGGAATGAAGGTCGCGGGCAACTTGTTCACCCCGACAGACCTCGACCCGAAAACGAAAAACACCGCCATTATCGTCGGCCACCCCATGGGCGCAGTAAAGGAGCAGAGTGCAAACCTGTACGCCACCAAAATGGCTGAGCAAGGATTTGTCACGTTGTCGCTGGACTTGTCCTTCTGGGGCGAAAGTGAGGGCACACCTCGCCAAGCGGTCTCTCCTGATATTTACGCCGAAGACTTCAGTGCCGCCGTGGACTTTCTCGGCACTCGACCGACTGTCGATCGTGAGCATATCGGTGTGATCGGCATCTGTGGCAGTGGCAGCTTCGCCATCAGTGCGGCCAAGATTGATCCGCGTCTCAGGGCCATCGCCACCGTCAGCATGTACGACATGGGCGCGGCCAATCGTAACGGCCTCAAGCACGGCGTAACGGCTGAACAACGCCAGCAGCTCATTCGCGAAGCGACGCAACAGCGCGATGTGGAGTGCCAAGGTGGGCAGACCCGTTATACCAGCGGCGCACCACTGAAGCTGACCGGCAATGCCGTGGGGGATGAGTTCTACGACTTCTACCGCACCCCGCGTGGTGAGGTTACGCCTGCCGGCGCATCGGCGCAGACCACCACCATGCCGATGCTGACCAGCAACGTGAAATTCATGAACTTCTATCCGTTCAACGACATCGAGACGATCTCCCCTCGCCCACTGCTGTTCATTGCTGGCGCCCAGGCACACTCACTCGAGTTCAGTGAGGATGCGTACAAACGCGCTGCCGAACCTAAAGAACTGCTCATCATTCCGGATGCTGGGCATGTGGATCTTTACGACCGGGTCAACCTCATTCCATTCGCCAAGTTGACCTCGTTCTTCAAAAGCAACCTGAAGTAGTCTGATCGGCGCCCTGGCCGGGCACCGGCTCTCTCTCGCGGCCTCGTTCACGGGGCCGCGACGCTTCGCGCATGACAGGACTCAATCAATGACCAACCACTCTCCCGTCCCCCGGAACGCCGAACAATCGTGGGGCGCCGTATTCGCCATGTCGCTTGCTGCCTTCGTGCTGGTGGCATCGGAGTTCATGCCTGTCAGCCTGCTGACGCCGATTGCGGCCGATCTGCATATCACCGAAGGACAAGCGGGCCAGGGTATATCGGTCTCAGGGCTGTTTGCGCTGTTCGCCAGCCTCCTGACCGCTTGGGTGGCGGCGCGGTTCGACCGTAAGCCATTGCTGCTGTCCCTGACGGTACTGATGATCGTTTCGGGAACCGTGGTCGCGTTCGCACCGACCTATTGGGTGTTCATGATCGGCCGCGCGTTGATCGGGGTAGCGATAGGCGGCTTCTGGTCGCTGTCGGCGGCAACCGCCATGCGCCTGGTGCCTGACGACCAGATCGCTCGTGCCATGGCAGTCGTCAATGGCGGCAACGCTCTGGCAACCGTGATTGCAGCACCTTTAGGCAGTTTTCTCGGATCCTTGATTGGATGGCGCGGTGCTTTTTTGTGCGTTATCCCGGTCGCGGTGGCCGCCAGTATCTGGCTTTTGATTAGCCTTCCCGCGATGAAATCGCAAAGCAGTCCAGGCACTGGAAATGTTTTCAGGTTGATCAAAAACCTACCGATCGCGCTGGGCATGGCGGCGGTCAGCGTCTTTTTCATGGGCCAGTTCATGCTGTTCACCTACCTGCGCCCGTTTCTGGAAACGGTCACGCACGTCAGCGTTTCCATGCTGTCGCTGATGTTGCTCGTTCTCGGACTGGCAGGCCTCGCAGGTACCTTCTTGATTGAAGGTTTCTTGAAAAATGGCTTGCATCGCACCCTCATCGTCATCCCGATCTTGATGGCGGTAATCGCAATGGCGCTTGTGTCATTCGGCAGCTCGGCGGTCACTACCACGGTCTTGCTGGGGCTCTGGGGATTGGTTGCGACCGCGGCGCCGGTGGGATGGTGGACATGGCTGGCCAGAACATTGCCGGAGGATGCTGAAGCGGGAGGCGGCTTAATGGTGGCGATCATACAATTGGCTATTGCCTCGGGTGCAACCGTTGGCGGGCTGGTATTTGATTCGAACGGCTATCGAGCGACTTTCGAGTTGAGCGCCACTTTGCTAGGCGTGGCGGCAGTTCTTGCCTTCCTGGCTGCACGCGCAGCCTCGCGGGAGCCAGCTCCATCGGTGAACATCGCTTGAAAAAAAACAAGACGCGCCAAGGCGAGTCTTGTAGTCCCGGTGAAGCAATAGGTTGCAGACTGGACGGTAACATCAGCGTGCGCTGTCGATGATTCAGCCTCCGTCAGGCGTCAGGCTATACCTCGTCAGAAATTGTCTATCCTTGGAGGCGCGAAACAGCTCCACCGGCGCAATGTCTTCCTCCGCCGACCCAAAGCGAGCAAGTTCAGCTGGGGAGCTCGTCTCCTCGATGGTAGGTGCGATAATTCACTCAATGCTCAAGGACTCACTCGCGCCCCGCACACCATTCACGCAGCCTTAAGTCTGCCTTCGCTCCAATGCTCAGAAACGGCTGAGGCGGCAGATTTTTCGGTGAGTCATAACTGGAAAAAATTTCAACCAACTGCGACTTCATTCCCAGGGCCGCTTCTGCGGCAGCGATACCGGCGGCTGTCGACTTCGAAGCCCCCAGGCCATTGCAAGCGCAAGCGGCAAACAGACCTTGCTCTATCTCCCCGAAAATTGGCACGCTGTTCCAGGTCAATGCCATAGGGCCACCCCAGCGATACTGCATTTTCAGTCCGACAAGGTCAGGGAAGCGATCTGCGAACTTACTGTCATGCACCCGACCTGCGCTTCGTACATGACCCTCGTTGATTTCCAATCCCGCGTGATATGAATAACGTGAGCGAATCAAGATGCGGTCACCGTCAGAGCCACTTACACGACGTACTGTAGTTCCCATAGGTAATGCCGGTGTCGCCGCCCAGTCGCGTCTTCCGCTGAGGCGATTTGAATCGAAAGGCTCGGTCATGGACGCATAGGTGAAGACATGCAACATTTGTCCGCGAAACAAGCCAAAGCTCTGAGCGTGGCCATTGTTGGCCAAGATGACTCGCTTGGCCGTGACCGAACCTTTGGCGGTTTTCAACAACCAATGACCAGACTGCTTCTCGAAGGATTGTACTGGGGAGTTCTCGTACAACGTCGCTGAGCTTCGAAGACCATCCGCAACAGCTCTAATGTACGCTGCAGGTTGCACCATCACTGTTCCAGGCATGTAAAGCCCGGAGGTGTAAATACGGCTGCCAGTGACTTCATAAATACCCTTGGCATCAAGGATCTGATGCGACTCACCCAAACCCATAAGCTGGCGAGCATAGCTAACGATGTGGGCATCGCCTTTCTGGCTGATTGCCACGCTGTAGCGACCGCAGGGATCGATGATTTCACGCCCCCACCCATACTCTTCCGCCATGTCTGTGGCCAAGCTAATCGCCGTGCGGTAGAGCGTGATATCCCGCCGAGCACGTTCGGTTGACGTGCCACCGAAATCCTGCGAACTGACTTCATGGGGTAAATCGATGATGAACCCTGAATTACGTCCGGTGGCACCTTCTCCGACAACACCTGCCTCCAGAACGGCGACTCGCAGTGTTGGATCGAGCTGCGATAACCGTCGTGCAGCAGACAATCCAGCGAAGCCGGCACCAATGATTGCAACGTCAGCGGTCATGGCCCCATTAAGCGACGAGGTAGGAGTTCGCGGAGGAAGCATCTCAACCCAAGCGGAACGACTGCTGTTTTTTGGAAACTTAGTGGCCACGTACATGATTACTACTCCCAAATCGTCAGGCGAGGTCGGACTCGAGAGTGATCAGTGGTTCAAGTACAGCCTTGAGTGCGTCGATTTTGTCAGCGGACAAACGCGCCAATGGACGACGAGGATTTCCAGCTCCGTAACCAGTGATCTCGGAACCTGCATAGACTGATTGGACGTAGTCGCCCTGCCAGATCAGCGACATGACTGGCTCAAGCGAACGCCAGATCTCCCGAGCACGAACCCAATCCTGCTCCAGGGCGGCATTTACCACCGCTACGCAAGAGCGAGGCGCCATGTTTGCGCCCCCCCAAATCAGGCCAGCAGCGCCGGCAAAGAGAGCGTATGGCACCAGCGGGTCGGCGCCATTCATCGTCGGCAGGCCTGTACGGATCAGCGACGCCTGCGCAGCAAGATCGCCGCTGCTGTCTTTGACCGATACAAAATTCGGGATTTCGCTCAATTGGCGGAACAGGGACGGCGTGACTTCTACGCCAACAGCCTGAGGCACGTTGTAGCCGATGATTGGCAGACCGGCTTCAGACACAGTGGAATAGAAGTCAATGATGCCCTGGTCATCGGTTGGGCCTTCGAAAAACGGCGGCAGTACCATGACTCCATCTGCCTCGCATTCGGCGGCATGACGAGTGCGTTCCACTACTTCGTCCGCAAGCAGGGCAGAGGTTTGCACGATCACTCGTGCACGACCATTGATGATTTTTGAACCGAAAGCCACAAGTTGCCTGGACTCTTCTTTGCTCAGGTAAACATGCATGCCTGTGCCGGAACTCAGGACAAACCCATGCACGCCAGCGGAGAGGTAGCGTTCAATCAAACTTTCAAAACGCGGATAATCAATTTTGCCCTGTGCATCAAATGGCGTTGTAATAGCCAGATTGATGCCGGAAAAAGCGAATACGGACATTGATTCAAACCTCCTCTTGTTCTTTGCTGGAAAAAATCAGCCCATTACTTACCAAACAGATGAATGTCTACTGTAATTGTTATTCGTATGCGAGCGTCTGCTTGGCGCTCGTTGAGCGCTGTATGAACAATAGATTTATCGTCTCAGCTCCAAGGCTACTAACGAAACCAATAGATACTGGAGTTTTTCCTTTTTGATAGGAACTAGATAATTAAGAAGTCATACCCATCCAGTCACCTTGCATGCACTTCGTATTCAGTTTTACTGGAGAAAGAATAATGACAAGCCGGATGGAAACACAGCGACTTTTACGCTGAGCATTTGATGAGCTGACATCATGGATCTGAGTCGTCGGGATCCTGCAGCAATCCGCTACCGAACTGCTCTTCAAGCCAGTCGCGCAGCTTGCAGCAGCTGGGATCACGGGCTTTGTCCTCATTGAAATTCAAATAATGAAGGGTTTCTCTATGCACCAGTTTTTCTTTGACTGGTCGCACCAGGAGCCCTTTTTCGACCAAGGGAGCGACAAGGTAATGCCATCCTAAGGCAACCCCTTGGTGGGCCAATGCGAGCTGGATGAGAACGTTGTAGTCGTTAGCATTGAAGAAATGTGGAGCTTGACTGGGTCGAGCATTGAGATCGATATCGTGATGAGCAAACCAAACGCTCCAATCCACATGCTCAGCCACCTGTGAGCGGCCAAAGGGGCTGAGGTTCAGCAGTGCGCCGTCTCGAAGATCTTGAATGGATTGCAGCTCTGGATGCTGCTCCAGATACTGAGGCGTGCAGACCGGATAGATGACGTCACATACCAGTGGCTGGCTGTGATAACCGTCGTGGCTTTTCATCATTTTGCAAATGATGATATCCGGATGAACACCGGTCTCCATTGATAGAAAATTTTGGGTGACGACCAGATTCAGGTCTATCTCTGGGTGAGATTCCAGGAAAGAAGGTAATCGCGGGCCAAGCCAAAAATGGGTGAACGCAGGCGAGCAGCACAGGGTTACCACATGCTTGGAGCTGGTATTACTGCGCATTCGCTCAGCCGCTTGAGCAATGCTGGTAAATGAAAGCTGCACCACGTCATAGAAATTAGAACCAGCATCCGTGAGCTTGACCGCCCGGCCTGCCCGGTCGAAAAGCTCCGTTCCGAGATGAGCCTCTAGCTCACGTATCTGACGGCTGATAGCACCTTGAGTAACGCAGAGAGCTTCAGCAGCGCGTGTGAAGTTTTGATACCTGGCGGCCGCTACGAACGCTTTGACGGCACGTAGAGATGGCATCTTGATCAGGGTTTGATCAGGTTCATTGGGCTTAACCATTACTGTAGATCATCACTAGCCCCTATAAAAAATCGGTTCTACCGGCCATAGGCCGCGCCTTAGACTGATGATCTGACGCTATAAACCGGCCGGTTGCGAAACACGCTACCTCATGTAGCGCTTATATGTCAGGTACGTTCGAGAGGTAAAGGGTCATGCAATCCAACCGCAACCTGTCAGAACAAGAACTCTTGATGCATGGAGTGATTTTGCGGGAGGCACTTCTGCGAATTCTTACCCGTCATTCCGATCTTTGCGGAGTCGATGGCGGCGATACTGAAGTCTGTGTTCGCTCTCTGGGCGATGCCCGCTTGAACATCGGCCTGCCTCCCTTTAAAGGCAGCTCCCTGCCCTCTTCCTTGAAACCCACGGTCTCAAAGGCGCTGTTTAATGCTCCCAGAATTCAGCGGGACTTCAAGATTCTGCTATCAGCTCTCGAAGCATTACTACCCAATAGCCGCTGGATAAAGCGATCCGCAGCTGAAAGGGATGATGCTGCTTTCGAAGAAAAACATCGGCATGCATTGATTTTCGGAAAAGGCGCTCTGTTCGAATGTTCAACGATGACAGTGGGACTGGCAGTGATGGAGTCCAACCTTTGCTATCCGTTCCATAAGCATCCCCCGGCAGAGTTCTACGTCGTTTTATCAGAAGGTGACTGGTACCGGGAAGATGTCGGATGGTGGAATCCGGGGCCTGGCGGTGTGGTGTTCATCCCGACAGCCGCTGTCCATTCAATGAGATCAACTAATAAGCCGCTGCTCGCACTTTGGGGACTGATAGAGGAATCGTTACAGTCCACACTTGAGCTTAAAAGCTTAGGGGGATTGAGTTGAATCGTCCCTGCGCATGATCAGAGAAACCACAATCCAGCATTTTATGACGCCGTCGCCTAAGCCGCATTACGCAAGAAACGAACGCATCGCCCTGCCGGCCTGCCTTTGGCTTCTGCTCCATGCCGTAGACCATGACAAAGGATTTTCTGATGCAGTGGATCGATGCACCGACAATCGACAGATTGCTTGACTACCCAAGTTTATGTGCAGCCTTCACTCAGTTACATAGGGAGCCGCTGCCCGTCAACGCGGATCTATGTCTCGAAATCCCCGGTAGCGCTGATCGTTTTATGCTGCGGTCCGCTTGGAGCGAACAAAACATGGTCGGAGTAAAACTTGCTTCCGTGTTTCCCCGCAACGAATACCGGCATCCTGCCAACCCTATGGTTCAAGGCATATATGTCGCGTTTGATGGCAACACTGGTAAGCCGTTATTCGTTGCCGACGGCGCGACCTTTACAGCCCGCAAGACGGCTGCAGACTCAGCCCTTGGCTTAGACCTACTTGCGCGCAGGGATGTCCGAACGATGTTAATGGTGGGCGCCGGTGAGATGGCGGGCCCACTCATTGAGGCATTCACCGCTCTCAGACCATCACTGCGCCAGGTGTATATCTGGAACCGCACAAGTTCACGCGCAGAAAAATTAGCCGCATCCCTCAAACTTCCGGGCGTTGAGATAACTGTTGTTGATGACCTCGACTCAGCATTTCCTAAAGCGGAAGTCATCTGTGCCGCCACCATGAGTGAAGAGCCACTAATTCGTGGCGCCCGGGTGGCGCCTGGCACGCATGTCAATCTGGTGGGTAGTTGGCAGCCGCACATGCGCGAGGCAGACAACGATATTTTCATCCGGGGCCAGATCTATGTCGACTTTCGACCTACTGCGCTGGCAAGTGGTGAGCTCCAATTACCATTCATTGTTTCTGGGCGTTATTTCTGCCGATGACATTCGTGGTGATCTCTTTGATCTATGCCGTGGGACTCCACCTGTCTTCACCACAGATGAAATCACCGTATTCAAGAATGCAGGAGGTGCCCACCTAGATCTTTTCACAGCTCAAGTACTGGCGACACGAATGAACGTTCAATAAGCGACGAATAGGCTGTTAATCACCACATCAGGGGGACGCATGTCACATTCACTACCCGCAAAGATGCACGCAGTGTTACTCAATGGACTCGGTGGACTAGAGCAACTCGAATACCGGACAGATGTCCCCGTTCCTCAGCCTGGTGACGGTGAAGTGCTCATTCAAGTACGAGCCTCTGCTGTCAACAATACGGACATCAACACACGGATTGGTTGGTACTCCAAATCGATTAGCAGCGATACCGGCTCCGGTGGCGCAGACGGTTTCGACAGCGTGAACGGCGATGACGCCTCCTGGTCGGGCGCCGCGTTGAAATTCCCACGCATTCAAGGTGCCGATTGTTGTGGTTACATCGTTGCCGTTGGACGAGGCGTTGCAGCTTCGCGCATCGGTGAGCGCGTGATCGTAAGTAATCTCCTGCGTACCTATGTCGACTATAGGCCTTATGAGTGTTGGACATTTGGCAGTGAATGTGACGGCGGTTTTGCACAGTTTGCCGTTGCACCCTCTCAAGAGACGCTCAAGGTTGAATGCGACTGGACCGATGCGGAGCTCGCCTCATTACCTTGTTCATATTCAACTGCAGAGAACATGTTGCACAGATTAAAACTGGGTGCCGAGGTCGTGTTAATCACCGGCGCTTCAGGAGGCGTGGGATCTGCCGCCGTGCAACTCGCCAAGCGACGGGGAGCGACCGTAATTGCGCAATGTTCCGCTGCCAAAGCTTCCGAGGTGATGGCACTGGGTGCCGATCGCATCATTGATCGCAAAGCTGATCTGGTCTCGATACTCGGCGAAAACTCTGTGGACGTGGTGGTCGACGTTGTGGGCGGTGACGATTGGCCGAATCTGTTACGCGTTCTTCGTCTAGGAGGCCGGTATGCCATTGCCGGGGCGATTGCGGGCCCAATAGCAGAGATTGATCTTCGAACGCTCTACTTGAAAGACCTCACTCTTTATGGCTGCACTTTTCAAGAGGCCGAGGTGTTTTCCAATCTCATCTCATATGTAGAGTCGGGAGACATACGTCCCGTTGTAGCTAAAACGTATCCGCTCAATGAAATCCATCAAGCACAAGAAGACTTCTTGAGCAAGGCGCACATAGGCAAGTTGGTTTTAATCATTCCAGAGGTAAATCAATGAAAATTGCCAGTGTTCATATTTATACCCATGAATTACCTGTCCTTGATGGGCCGTATACCATGGCCAACCAAGTCGTCTATTCATTGACGACCACGCTGGTCAAACTCGTAGCGGATAACGGACTCTTTGGCTGGGGAGAGACATGCCCTGTTGGCCCGACCTTCTCCGAGTCACATTCGGGCGGTGCGGTGGCGGCGCTGAGTGAAATGGCCAAGGGACTCGTAGGCACTGAAGTGCTGCCTGTTCCTCTGCACCGACGCATGGATGGTTTACTCAAAGGTCACAATTACGCCAAAGCAGCGATCGATATCGCCTTGCATGACCTGTTGGGAAAGCATCTGGGTCTCAGCGTTTCGGATCTCCTGGGCGGTGCCCTGGCAGATCGTGTCCCCTCCTATTCTGTTGTCGGGATCGGCGATCCCGACGACTCAGCCCGCCTTGCAATCGACAAGCGCGACCAAGGTTATCCCCGCCTGCAGTTAAAGGTAGGTGGCAGGCCAATCGAGGAAGACATCGCGGCCGTTCAAAAGGTGTGGGAAGCGGTAGGCAGTTCGCGCATCAAGCTCGCCGTGGATGCAAATCGAGGCCTGAATACACGCGACGCCTTAAGACTCTGCCGCGAATGCGCAAACGTCCCTTTCATTCTTGAGCAACCTTGCAACACCATCGAAGACTTCCAGAAAATCCGCTCGCAGATTAGCCATGCCATGTACATGGATGAGAGCTGTACCAGCATCAATACTGCGATCACTGTAGCGGGAACCGGTCTGGTCGATGGTTTCGGAATGAAGGTCACAGCGCTGGGTGGCTTGCATCCAATGCGGGCATTCCGTGACATTTGTGCAGCACGGAACTTACCCCACACCTGTGATGACGCATGGGGCGGAGATCTCATTGCGGCCGCCTGCACCCACATCGGTGCAACCGTCGCCCCTGAACTGCTGGAAGGCGTCTGGATCGCAGCCCCCATGATCGACGGTCACTACGACCAGAAAAATGGAATACGGGTGGAAGGTGGTCATATCAAACGCCCACAAGGAGTCGGTTTGGGCGTTGTGCCTGAAGAGGGCATCTTTGGCGAACCGGTGGCGTCCTTCTAAATCGTCAGCCTGGCGGCGCTTCACGGCGCGTCCAGGCGTTTGGTGCACGAGCGATTGATAGCCAAGGCCTCAATTGAATTGATCGGCGCTACGCAATCATATTGATGTTGAGCCGTCCTTGGCCAGACTATACAAGCTAGAACTTGAAGCGCCCAACTAAGCCCTTGAGTTGTCCGGAGATGTCTGTCAGACGCCCCGAGCCGGTCTGCGCCGAGTGCGCAAATTCCTCGACCAACTGTGCGTCTGCATGGATCTGCGCGATGTGTCGGCTGATCTCTTCGGCCACTTGATGCTGTTCCTCTGCCGCCGTGGCGATCTGGGTATTCTGATCGCGAATCGAGTCCACCGAGGTGCGGATCTTGTCGAAACTGTCGCGGGCCTGCTGGATGCGTTCAACGCTGGTTTGCGATACCTGCAGGCTGCTTTGCATCTGCTGGGTCACTTCCTGAGTTCGCCGCGCGAGGTTGCCGAGCAGGCTGTCGATCTCGCCGGTGGAGTCGGCCGTATGGCGTGCCAGGGCCCGTACCTCGTCGGCCACTACGGAAAATCCGCGGCACTGGTCACCGGCGCGCGCCGCTACCTCGCCATTTTAGGGGCGTCAGGCCAGGTGGCATAACCTCCGTCCTTCAGGCCAGTGAAAGATAGGCGATGGCCGGATGGCTTGTGGAAATCTCTCAAAAATGCCCAAAAGCTGTTGATTGATGTCGGGGAAAGGAATTGGCGCAGCGTCGGCACTGGAGTATTTTTTAAATCCCGTGGCCGTAACGATCCGCGGATGTTTGCCGAGGTACTCAACGCTCTGGCTGATGCCATCAAAGAACTGCTTCATCCCGTTGTCAATCTAGCGAATTTCACGACCGCTGCTATCAAGGAAATTGGCTTGTGCCGCGCTCCGCAGATTTAGCACATCAATTACCGCTACTAAGATAACTGGGAGGCAGACGATGGTCGCAAATGCCCAGGTCAAAGCAGTGGTGCCGACCATCACCGGCAAGAGCCGGATCTACGGTTTGAATACCTACGTTCTCGACCACGATGATCCGTTCACCGAAGGCTTCACCATCGGCGACATCTGGGCGTGATACCTGGACTCAAGGCCGGCGTAAAATCACGCCGGCTTTAGCCGATTTAGCGTCTTAGCGAATACAGCCCCCCCAACACCACCAGCAGCGCCCCCACCACCAAGGTGGTCTCCAGCGCCTCGCCGAACCACATCACGCCCAGCACCGAAGCGAACACCAACAGGGAATAGTTGAAAGGCTGCAGGGTTACCGCCGCCGTGTATTTCAAGGCCTGCAGCAGCAGCAACTGCGCCATCACTCCGGTGATTGACAACACCAGCATCAACACAAGTTCCAGCGGCGTAGGCATCACCCATTGCGGCAGACCGATCGCAGTCGAAGCGACCGCACCCCAAAAACCCATGTACAACATGTTGGTGCCGAAGCTATCGGTGCTGCTGATCTTGCGCGTGAGTACGTTGAAGCAGGCGAACATCAAGGCCGCCACCAGGGGAATCAGCGACGCTGGGCTGAACACTCCCATGCCGGGTTTGAGAATGATTAGCGTGCCGACAAAACCAATCACCGCCGCCAAGCACTGGCGCAGGCTGAGCTGCTCACGCAGCGCCAGGGCAGCCATGGCCATGGTCAGCAGAGGAAAGATGGCGTAGATCGCATGGGTCTCGGCCAACCCCAAATAGCGCAACGCCATGCCGAACACGAAGATTTCGAACACCCCGAACAGCGAGCGGGCCATCTGCAGCCAGGGATGGGCAGTTTTCCGAGCATTGGCCACCCCGCCCTTCATCCGCACAAAACACACCGCGAACACGAGGAACACCCAGTAGCGCACCATCACCAGTTGTGCCACCGGCAGGTCCTTGACCAGGATTTTGGTGATCCCGTCCTGGGCCGCGAAGATGAACATCGACAGCAGGCAAAGCATGATGCCGATACGCGTTCCCCTCGCCGGTCCTGCTTCGCTTATTGACTCTACCACTGTGCTCATGATGGCAATCCCCAGCCGGAATCATTCACCCCACACCTCCTTGAACACCCGCACCCAGTTTGCCCCCATGATCTTGCGCACCACCCGCTCGGGATGACCGCGCCTGAGCAGGGTCTCGGTGAGGTTAGGGAACTCGCCGACGGTACGGATGCCCAGTGGATTGATGATCTTGCCGAAGCGTGTCAGGCGTCGCGCGTAGCCCTTGTCGTGGGTCAGATACCCGAAGAAATCCTGGCCATGCCCTTGAGTGAAATCGGTACCGATACCAATGGCATCCTCACCGACGATGTTCATGATGTATTCGATGGCCTCAGCGAAATCGTCAATGGTCGCATCCACGCCCTTGGCCAGGAACGGGGTAAACATGGTCACGCCAACAAAGCCACCGTGGTCGGCGATGAACTTCAATTCCGCATCGGTCTTGTTGCGCGGATGCTCCTTGAGGCCCATGGGCAAGCAGTGCGAATAGGTCACCGGCTTGTTCGAAGCCAGGATTACCTCCTCACTGGTACGCGAGCCGACGTGGGACAAATCGCACATGATGCCAACGCGGTTCATCTCAGCGACGATCTCCCGGCCGAAACCCGACAGCCCGCCATCACGCTCGTAGCTACCCGTACCGACCAGGTTCTGAGTGTTGTAGCAAAGCTGCACGATCCCCACGCCCAACTGCTTGAAGATATCCACATAGGCGATCTGGTCCTCGAAAGCGTGGGCGTTCTGGAAGCCAAGAAGGATACCGGCCTTGCCGAGCTCCTTGGCCTTGCGTATATCCGCGGTGCTACGCACCTGCATCACCAGGTCACTGTTCTCGCGGATCAGTTTCTGGCTGGCGGCGATGGTATCCATCGTCTTCTGGAAGCCTTCCCACACCGAAACCGTGCAATTGGCGGTGGTCAAGCCGCCTTTGCGCATGTCCTCAAACAGCTCACGGTTCCATTTGGCGATGACCAGGCCATCGATAACGATACTGTCGTCGTGTACTTCGCGCGCATTCATGCTACGTCTCCCTTTTCAATGGATGCGTGAGCCAGTCCCGCGCATCGTTGCTCAAGCATCAACCCGGATGGCGGACGCCGTTTAAACCACGCGACGGTTCCACACCTGGCTCATCGTGCAGAGAAATACGGGAGGTCTCTGGCAAGGCCAGGCCTCCCGCCAGTGCCAGCAAGGCGATGACCGCGAGATAGAAGGCCGGCGCCAGGCTACTGCCGGTCTGGTTGATCAGCCATCTGGCCACCAGCGGCGCGGTACCTCCGAACAGCGTGTAGGCGATGTTGTAGGTGATCGCCGAAGCGGTGTAACGGGACCGGGTGGGGAAGGCTTCGGAAAGCAGCGCAGCAGTGACCACACCCGACAGTACAACGCCCACCGCGAGCAACATGACCCCGAAGATCGCCGCCGGCATTTGACCCGAACTGGCCAGCCAGTAGGCAGGAAACACCGTCAGGATCACCCACAGACAGTTCGTGGTGACTGTACGGCGCCTGCCGAAGCGATCCGAGAACGCCCCCGCCGCCGGGCAAGCACCGGCCGCGAAAGCAGCGCCACCGTCGAGACCATCAGTGCCTGCGCACTGCTCAGATGCCCCACCACCTGCAGGTAGGTGGCGAAGTAGGTGGTGAACATGTAGAAGGACAACGCAGTCAGCGAAATGAAGGCGCCTAGCAGCAGGATCGAGCCCTTTTGCTGCTGCAGTGTTTCGCGAAGCGGCGAATGGATGTGGGGCTTGTCTTCGGCCATGGCGTGACGGAAAGCCGGGGTTTCCTCCATCTTCCAGCGCAGGTAGAGGCCCACTAACCCGAGCAGTGCAGCCACCAGAAACGGCACGCGCCAGCCCCACGCGCCCATTGCTTCGGCCGACAGGCTGGCTTCCAGCAGGTAAGCCATTACTGCTGCACAAGCGAAGGCCGAGAAGGTCGAGACGGGAATGAAGCTGCCATACCAGGCACGCTTGTGATTCGGCGCATGTTCCATCAGATAGGCGCAGGCACCGGTGTACTCGCCACCAGCGGAAAATCCCTGGACACAGCGGGTGAGCGTGAGCAGCACGGGCGCCATCAGCCCGATGCTCGCGTAGGTCGGTAGCAGGCCGATCACAGTGGTGGCACCAGCCATCATCAGCACCGTGGCCGACAATACGCGCTTGCGTCCCAGGCGATCACCGAGCGCTCCGAACACGATGCCACCCAGTGGCCGCAAGGCGAAGGCAACCGCGAAGACGGCGAAGGTCTGGAGCAAGGCAGTGTTGAGGTCAGCGCTGGAGAAGAATTGTTTGGCGATGGTAGTGGCGAGAAACCCGTAAACCGCGAAATCGAACCACTCGACAAAGTTACCCACTGCGGCGGCCTCGATGACCTTGCGCAGTGTGGCCGGCGACACATTGACTGTTTCGCTCATTGTGGTGCTCTCCTAGATTATTCTAATTAAATAAGATGGGCAGCCAATAATTCGGAACAAATATGTGCAGAGTTCTTGTTGTGGTGTTACTTGTTGCGCTACTGCAATCAGCCATCACCGACCTGCAAGACGAGCGCTTGTGGTGATAAACTTGCTTCCATCATATGCACGCTGCCCCAGGGCGACCAGACTTCCTGATCACCTAGGTAATCAGCGTTATTGCATTCATCAATGCTGCGAGAGAAACGGTCGTTATGCGCGAAGAAGATTGCCTGAATCCCGAATATCTTCTTCATCATCTACCGGTCGCCGTGATCATTGCCCGCGATCGGGTGATCCTGAACTGCAATGCCCTGGCGCTGACAATGTTCCGCGCCAGCGATGTACAAATCATTGGGGCCTCGTTCGCGATGCTGTACCCCAAACAGAAAGACTTCGAAACCGCGGCGGAACATTTCGGCCCCCTGCTCTCGCGACATGCCGATTTCCATGATGACCGTTTAATGCGCCGCCTGGACGGCACGCACTTCTGGGTGACCGTTCGTGGTTACGGCTTCAACGAAAGTAATCCGTATGAACTGGCTGCCTGGGTGTTCACCGAAGTGGATACCCGGAAACAGGAGGGATTGAAAGAGAAAGTGAGCCTCACCTCCCGCGAGCGGGAAGTGGCCGCGCTGCTGGTAGACGGCTTGACCAGCAAGGAAGCTGCGAAAAGCCTGGGCATCAGCCCCAGGACCGTGGACATCCACCGCGGCAGCCTGCTTCGCAAATACGCGGTAAATTCCACACCCGAGCTGATTCGGCAGATCGTCAACTAGCCTGCGACGCCAGGCATTGCATCACGTACTGACAAACCGTCAGATCCAGATGCGCACCGCCGACATTCTTGTACAGCGTGATGTCTGACATTTAGCAGCAGAACAAGAGTTCACTATGCCAACCAATTTCGACATTCCTTTCACACTGCTCATTATCGTTTGCCCTCACTACAATCTCGCCGCGACAACCGCATTCATAGACCCGTTCCGGGTGGCGAATTACCTCAGCGGGCATTCTCGATTTCAGTGGGAAATTGCATCGACTTCTGGCGGAGCCATCGTCGCCAGCAACGGCATGAGCGTGCAGACAAAGGCATTGGCTGAGTTTCAAAACACGTCGAAAGACCTCGTTATCGTGTCGACCAGTTGGGCGCCTGAATCACAAAACAGCCCTGCCCTTCATGCAGCGCTACGAGGCTGGGCAAGAGCAGGCAGCACCTTGGGTGCTCTGGATACTGGAACGTTCATCCTCGCAGAAGCTGGTCTGTTGAAAGGCAAGCGTGCAACCGGCCATTACGAACACATCGATGCGTTGCGCGAGCTTTATCCGGACGTCCAGATTTGTGAAGACATGTTCGTGTTCGATGACAAGCGGATCACTTGCTGCGGCGGCGGTGCTTCATCAGATTTTGCACTGCACATCATTCGCAACATCCATGGCGATACTTTGGCCAATGAGACTGCTCGTTACCTGTTTCATCAAAGCTTGCGGCCACATGGAACGCAGCAGAATCCCGATGCGCCACAGCCACTGGGCAGTACAGTGCCAGACGTCGTCAAGCAAGCGATCAAGATCATGGAAGAACACCTTGAGGAGGCGGTGAACATTCCTGAGATATGCTCGCAGATCGGTATCTCACAACGCCAACTTGACCGACTTTTCAGCCAGGTCGTCCATAAAAGCCCTGCCACCTATTACCGCGATATCCGCCTGGATCGTGCTCGGGGTCTGGTGACACAGACCGGTTTGTCACTTACGGAAATTGCCATTGCTTCCGGCTTTTCCAATCAATCGCACTTCAGCAAAGCGTATCGCCAGCGATTCGGTTTGACGCCAAGACGTGACCGACTCGAAGGACGCATACCCTTCGATTTCCGCGCATGGCCAATGCACCAAGTAACTCCTTGATCTAACTGACTATTAATGGGGATCTCCGATTTTTAGATTTTTTGGCACCGCAAGGGACTGGGATCCCCGCATTAATCTGCCACTGTTCTAAAGCTCTTGGGATGTCGATTTTTGATGACGCATATCCATTAACGACAGAGGCTAAAAAAGAATAAATTTCGTCTATTTTTGAACATTTGACAGTCCGGCCAAGTATCAATATCAAATCACGAAATGAAGGACACAACTTCAATACCGTTGATTATCGAGGGCCGCTGACATGTCTGAAGTAATAACAAAGGAACAACTGGAGGAAATCTCCAGAGGCTACCACCCAGACCCACTCGTCTCTCAGTCATTGCGCTCAGAGGCTTACGTTGACCCTCTATGGTACAAACTGGACGAGCAGCAAATCCTCGCCAAATCCTGGCAGTGGGTCTGCCATGTCGAAAAAGTTCGGGAGCCTGGCACCTACACCACCACAGAAATCGCCGGCAATCCGGTTGCCGTGGTTCGCGATCATGATGGTGTACTGAGAGCCTTCTATAACGTTTGCAAACATCGCGCTCATCCCGTGCTCTCCGGGGAAGGCAAGGTAAACCGCATCATTTGCCCTTACCACTCCTGGTGCTATGGCTTGAACGGCCAGCTGGCCGCGGCTCCTCATGTTGGCGGGCTCAAGGATTTCGATAAAAGCGAGATTCATCTGAGCCCGATTCAAGTCGAGGAGTTCTGCGGGTTCATTTACGTCAACCTAGATGCAAATGCTCGACCACTAAGTGAACAGTCGGGCGACCTGAAAAAGGAAATTCTGCATTGGGCCCCGGACATTGATGGCCTGACCTTCGGCCATCGCCTGACCTACGAGATCAAATCCAACTGGAAGAACGTGGTCGATAACTTCCTTGAGTGTTACCACTGCCCTACAGCGCACAAAGATTTTTGCACGCTGGTGGATATGGACACCTACAAGGTCGACACCCACGGGATTTACTCCAGCCACATGGCTGAAGCCGGGAAAGGCGAAAACACTGCCTATGACACCTCGAAAGCTAAGGTACGTACCCATGCGGTGTGGTGGTTATGGCCTAACACCTGCCTGATGCGCTACCCAGGCCGCAGCTCGATGATCGTGCTGCACATCATTCCCGTCGGCCCAGACCTGACGCTGGAAACCTACGACTTTTTCCTCGAAACGCCGGAAGCCGACGACATGGAACGCGAAGCCATCCGCTATCTGGATGAAGTCCTGCAAGTCGAAGACATCTCATTGGTCGAGAACGTCCAGCGCGGCATGAAGACGCCCGCTTTCGAGCAAGGTCGAATCGTCACAGATCCCAAAGGATCCGGTAAGTCCGAGCATGCCCTTCACCATTTCCACGGTCTTGTATTAAACGCCTACGGGCAAGGAGTAAAACCATGAGTCTGATCGGTAAAACTGCGTTAGTCACTGGCGGTCTAGGTGGGATCGGCCGAGCCATATGTGCCCGTTTCGTCAAAGAAGGCGCGACTGTTTTCGCCGCAGACCTGGCAGAAACTCAACCCCTTCCAGGTGCGAATTTCATCAAGTTGGATGTGACTTCAGAACATGACTGCAAGGAGGCCATGGAAGCCGTCAGGAATCTCGGAGGGCAACTCGATATCCTGGTTAATGCTGCCGGTATCGAGATTGAAAAGACGATTGAAGAAACCACTCTGGCTGAATGGAATCGCGTCTTTGCGGTGAATGCCACGGGTACTTTCCTTGTCTCGAAATATGCTCTGCCCCTTCTTCGCCAAAGCGGGTCGGCCAGCATCATCAACTTCGGCTCCTACGACGGATTCATCGCAGACCCTGGACTGGCGGCGTATTGCGCAAGCAAAGGTGCAGTTCATGCATTGACCCGAGCCATGGCCTGTGACCACGGCCCTGAAGGCATCCGCGTCAATGCGATCTGCCCAGGCTACATCGACACGCCAATGCTGCGCGGTTTCTTCCGTGACCATGGCGATATCGAAAGCCTTGAGGCCGCCGTACGCGATGTCCATCCGATACGTCGTTATGGCACGCCGGATGACGTTGCCAACCTAGTGAATTGGCTCGCCTCGGATGAAGCCAGATATGCCTCTGGACAACTCTGGATCCTAGACGGCGGATTGACTGCCCAAGTCCAACAAATGAAGCTGTGAGAATCGGTCATGCCTAAATCAGTCATCATTACCTGCGCGACCACCGGCGGCGTTCACACGCCCACCATGTCGCAGTATCTGCCCATCACTCCAGATGAAATTGCTCAATCTTCGATTGAAGCCGCTGAAGCGGGTGCCTCAATCATTCACTTGCACGCGCGTCATCCGGAAACGGGAAAGCCTGACCCGAGACCTGAGTTGTTCCACGATTTCATGCCGAAAATTAAGCAACACACTGACGCAGTGCTGAACGTGTCAACGGGCGGTGGATTGGGCATGAACCGCGAAGAGCGTCTGCGTGCAGCGGTGAGCGTCAGCCCGGAAATGGCTTCATTGAATGTCGGCTCGATGAACTTCGGTATATTCCCAATGAAGGGCAAGCATACGAAGTGGCTTCACGACTGGGAGCCAGCCTTCCTCGACAGCACCCGCGATTTCATTTTCCGCAACACGTTCAGTGACATCGAGTATGTCGTCAAAGAGCTGAGTGAAGGTCACGGTACCAAGTTCGAGTTCGAATGCTACGACCTTGGGCACCTGTACAACCTGGCCTGGGTAATCGACCAGGGATGGATCAAGCCGCCCTTCTTCGTGCAGATGGTGTTCGGTGTCCTTGGCGGCGTCGGCGCTGATCTGGACAACATGATGCACATGCACACCATTGCGCAAAAACTCTTCGGCAAGGACTACGAATGGTCAGTGCTCGCCGCCGGAAAGAATCAAATGCAATTCGCTACGCAAGCTGCGCTGCTGGGCGGAAATCTCCGCGTCGGTCTTGAGGACAGTCTCTATATCGGCCCTGGCGAAAAGGCAAAAAGCAACGCCGAACAAGTTCGCAAGATTCGTTCAATCGTCGAGAACCTTGGTCTGACGGTCGCGACTCCAGAAGAAGCTCGGGCAAGACTCGGACTCAAGGGTGGCAACAACGTCGCGTTTTGATCCACGGTCTGTCGGAGAACACCATGCAAACAAAATTGCTGATCAATGGCGAACTGGTTGAAGGCGAAGGAAACGCGCTGAGCATTCTTGACCCTGCCACAGGAGTGGAAATCACCCAGGTTCGCGAGGCAAGCGACGAGCAAGTTGATGCCGCTGTGAGGTCTGCACAAGAGGCGTTCACAACCTACTCCAAGACCACGCCCGCCAGTCGCTCTGCGTTACTGCTGCAAATCGCGCAGGTCATTGAATCGAACGCAGAACAACTGGCCGCGCTCGAAAGCTTGAATGTCGGAAAACCCTGGCCATCGGCGTTGAACGACGAAATGCCGCTGACAATAGATACCTTTCGGTTCTTCGCCGGCGCTGCACGTACATTGTCGGGGTCGGCTGCTGGCGAGTATGTCACGAATCACACCAGCATCATCCGCCGCGATCCGCTTGGGCCGGTGGCAGCCATTGCTCCGTGGAATTACCCACTGATGATGGCCGCCTGGAAGCTGGCCGCACCACTCGCTGCAGGATGTACGGTGGTGCTCAAACCTTCCGAAATCACGCCGCTATCGACATTGTGGTTAGCAGAGTTACTGCGGGACGCGATGCCCAAAGGTGTTGTCAATATCATTCATGGTCGCGGGGTAAATGTCGGTGATCGTCTTATCAATGCTGCGGGGATTGAAGGTATCAGCATCACAGGCTCGCCCGCCACAGGTAAAGCCGCCATGCACGCGGCTTCAATCCAGATGCGTCAGGTTCATCTCGAACTGGGTGGAAAGGCGCCGGTAATTGTTCACGACGATGCTGATATTCCCAAGCTCATTGCCACCTTGCGCAGCACGGCGTTTTTCAATGCAGGCCAAGACTGCGCTCAACCATGTCGACTGATTGTGGCCGACAAGATCTACGACCGCGTGGTCGCGGAACTTGCACTGGCAGTGTCAGAAATCCGCACCGGAGCCCCGCGTGCCGCTGGTACGGAAATGGGCCCTTTAGTAACGGCGGAACATCGCCAACGGGTCGCAACTTTCGTTGATAGAGCACGCAGTTCTTCCGAGGTCGTCACCGGAGGAACGATGGGTACTGGCCCAGGATTTTTCTACTCACCAACAGTGGTTGCTAACGTCGATAACAACTCGGAAATAGCTACAAACGAGATGTTCGGCCCGGTCATCACGGTGTCACGCTTCGGGAAAAATGAGGACGCGGTCGCCATCGCCAATGCAGGCCGATACGGACTGGCCTCTTCAGTATGGACACGTGATAACGGTCGAGCGATGGCTGAATCCAGCCGACTACGCTATGGCTTCACCTGGGTCAATACACACGGCGTAGCAACGCCGGAAATGCCATGGGCGGCCATGAAAGGTTCGGGACATGGTTGCGATATGTCGGTCTACGCACTCGATGCTTACACCTCGATTCGCCACGTCATGTTTGCTCACGAGTAAAAGCTATGAATAAAGACATCATCATTGTGACAGGCGGCAGCCGAGGTATTGGGCGCGCGATTGTTGAACGGTTTCTGCAGCAAGGTGCTCGTGTTCTGACATGCGGTCGAGGCCCTCGTCCTGAAGATCTCGATACCCAGGTTGCCTGGATTCAGGCAGACGTTTCCAAAACCGAAGACGCCAATCGAGTTGTGTCGGAAACCCGAAAGCTGCTCGGCGCACCGACAGTTCTCATCAACAACGCCGGCGTACAAGTGGAGAAAACCGTCGTTGATACCTCCGATGACGATTGGGATCTGGTCATGGGTATCAATGCCAAGGGCACGTTCAACATGTGCCGGGCAGTCCTGCCGGGTATGGAAAAAGACGGTGGTGTCATCGTAAACGTCGGTTCGATTTCCGGCCTGAATGCTGACCCTTCCATGGCCGTGTACAACGCCTCGAAAGCTTTCGTTCATGGCCTCACCCGCTCCATTGCCGTTGATCACGGGCCACGGGTGCGCTGCAACGCCGTTTGCCCTGGCTGGATCATGACGGCCATGGCAGAGGACGGCTTCGCCCTCGCTAAAAACCCGTCATTGGCGAAGGCCGACGCGCTCGCCCGCCACGCGGCGGGTCGATTCGGTAAGCCGGAGGATGTTGCAAATATGGTGGCCTGGCTCGCATCTGAGCAGGCCGGTTTTGTCACGGGCCAATGCATCGTAGTCGATGGTGGTTTGACCACTGCTTCCCCGCTTCAACCGAGGTTATTCTAATGAGCGATTTCCAAAACGTTGCTGTACTGGGTGCCGGCGTAATCGGGGCGAGCTGGACGGCGCTTTTTTTGGCCTCCGGGCGAAACGTAGCAGTTTTCGACCCTGCCGAGGGCATGGAAACTTTTGTACGTGACTATGTAAAAACGGCATGGCCAACGCTGACTGAGTTGGGTTTGGTAAAAGCCGGTGCACCTGGAGAGCTGAGTTTTCATGCGACTGCTGCCGAGGCCGTAAAGTCAGCCGACTTCATTCAGGAAAGCGTTCCTGAGCGCATCAAGATCAAGCATGCTCTGTACGCGGAAATCGAGCCGGTGCTCAAGGCTGGCGCCATCGTCGCATCCTCCGCATCGGGCCTGCCTCTCAGCGAAATGCAAGCAGGATGGAAAAACCCGTCCCACTTCATTTTGGGCCACCCGTTCAATCCACCACACCTCATTCCACTCGTTGAACTGATGGGTAATGACCAAACCGCCACAGGTGTACTGGAGCACGCCGAAAAGTTCTATGACCTGGTGGGAAAAGTGACCATTCGCGTCAACCGCGAAGTACCCGGTCACGTCGCCAACCGTCTACAAGCCGCGTTGTGGCGCGAGGCTATTCACTTAGTGCAGATTGGCGCCGCCAGCGTTAAGGATGTCGATACGGCCGTCTGGGCGGGCCCGGGACTGCGCTGGGCGGCGATGGGGCCGACGATGCTGTTCAACTTGGGTGGTGGCCCTGGTGGACTGGAATCGTTCTGTGAAAAGTACACCGAAAGCTTTCACCGCTGGTGGGATGACCTCGGTAATCCACGACTCGACGCTGAGACGGCCGCCCTGCTCGTTGAAGGTGTCAACGAGGAGTCACAAGGTAGTTCTCAAGCAGACCTTTCCAACGCTCGCGACGCATTGATTACCGCAATGCTGAAAACAACTGCAAGTCTGCGTCGGGCATAACGATCACAGATCAGGATGGAGAGAGGACGCGCAGGCTTGGGCGTCCTTTCACCACGTGGACAGGACGCCATCCTTTTGTTGAACTTGGGTAATACGAGGTATTTATGTCAGTCGATCATCTCACTCTGCGTGTTGTCGATCTCGCTGCTGAAGCGAAAGGCGCGATGGTCGTTGAACTGCGTGCACCTTCCGGTGGCGAACTACCAGGCTTCACTCCCGGAGCACACATAGAGCTGCATCTGGCCGAGGGCGGGATCCGCCAGTATTCCCTTTGCAACGACTCTCGGGAACGCGATCGTTATCGAGTGGGCGTAGGCCTTTCCCCCACTAGTAGAGGTGGATCTCGCCATGTTCATCAATTTCTGCGGGTCGGCGACCTGATTACAGTCACACCGCCGCGCAACAACTTCCCGCTCGCGGAGGATGCTCCAAGGCATGTTTTCTTCGCCGGCGGAATCGGCATCACGCCGATTCTCTCAATGATCAAGTGGTGCGAAGCCAATCAACGTCCATGGCATTTGTATTACTTGGTACGCAATCGTCAACGTGCCGCTTTTCTTGATGAGTTAGCAGAGTATGGCGACCGGGTCACGTTACACGCCGATAACGAAGCCGGTGGATTATTTGATGTTGTCAGTGCCCTTGCTCAGCAGCCGCTCACCAGTCATTTCTACACCTGTGGACCTACCCCGTTGATGCTGGCTGTCGAGGCTGCAGCAAAATCATTTCCATCGGAACAGGTTCATTTCGAATGGTTTACCCCCAAGGAACCGACGACGCCCATTCGTGCGCAGAGCTTCACCGTCAAATTGGCGAAGAGCGGAAAAAGCTTTGACGTTCCATCGGATAAATCAATCCTCGAAATGCTCGAAATTCAAGGTGTCATCGTCGAAAACTCGTGTCGTGAGGGTACCTGCGCGTCTTGTGAAACCCGCGTGCTGGCTGGCATTCCTGATCATCGAGACAGTGTGCTTTCAGAGGCAGAAAGGAAGAAAAACTGCTCAATGATGGTCTGCGTTTCTCGAGCTATCTCGGACACACTCGAACTAGATCTTTAACGCTGTTCTCGGCCAGCCGTGGGGCTGGCTTCATTTATAGAGGAGCCCCCGTGAACAACTTACTGATGACTTTCGAAACGCCGATCATCAAGGACTGGATCGACTACAACGGGCACTTACGAGATGCGTTTTATTTCCTGCTGTTCAGCTATGCCACCGACGCGCTGATGGACAGGATTGGTCTGGATGAAAAAGGTCGAGCCATTTCTGGGCATACGCTTTACACGCTTGAAGCGCACATCAACTACCTGCTCGAAGCGAAGCTGGACGATGTAGTGCAGGTACGTACCCAACTGATCGATCGTGATTACAAACGCCTGCACATTGTGCACCACCTATACCGTCCGGGGACTTCGCAACTGCTTGCGGCCAGCGAGCAACTATTGATGAACATTGACCAACGTGCTGGCCGCTCAGCGCCTTTTGCGGCGCAGTCAGAACAGCAAGTGAACGATTTGTACAACCTGCACCAGGGATTGGCGCCTCCAGAGTGGTGTAGCCGAAAGATACAAATTAGAAAATAAAAATGCTGTCGATGTAATAACAATAACTGCCGATCTAACTGTCGACATTTCCGAGGAATTCGCGCCATGAAAGCTTCGCTTCCCATGCTACTGTTGTTTTCCCTCACTGCATCGTTCACAACCTTTGCTGCCGAACCTGAGCAGTGCCGCCTCGTTAAACTTTCCGATCCCGGCTGGACTGATATCCAAAGCACTACCGCAGTCGCCACAACGATTTTGAAGAGCCTCGACTACCAGACCAAAGTGACATTGCTCGGTGTCCCGCTTACCTACAAAGCATTAGCCGAGGGTAGAAACCTGGATGTTTTTCTGGGCACCTGGATTCCGACCATGGAAGCGGATCTGAAGCCCTATCGAGAGGCAGGAAAAGTCGATACTGTCCGCGCAAACTTGGAAAACGCTAAATACACGCTGGCCGTGCCTCAGGAGCTTTGGGATCGAGGCTTGAAAGACTTTTCCGACATCGCCAAATTCAAAGACGAATTGGGCAGCAAAATCTACGGCCTTGAAGCTGGCGATGGAGGCAACGCCGCAGTACTCAAGGCCATCGACGAAAACGCCTTCGGTTTGAAAGACGCCGGCTTCACGGTTGTCGCTTCCAGTGAATCCGGCATGCTATCCCAGGTCGAGCGAGCGCAACGACGCAAGTCCGCCATCGTGTTTTTAGCCTGGGAACCCCATCCTATGAACACTCGCTTCAAGATGAAATACCTGACGGGAGGAGACGCGTTCTTTGGCCCCAACTTTGGACAAGCTACCGTCTATACGAACACACGAAAAGGCTACGTCGACCAATGCCAGAACGTTGGTCAACTCCTCAAAAACCTGAGTTTCAGCTTGGCTATGGAGAACCAAATCATGGGTTCGATCTTAGACGACAAGATGGAGCCAGAAGCTGCTGCCAAAACTTGGCTTAAACAGAATCCGCAAATGCTTAATACTTGGTTGGCCGGTGTCACCACTTGGGACGGAAAACCGGGTCTGGACGCAGTGAAAGCCAAACTGTTGCCATGAGCTAAGCAGTCGGTATGCGTCCGGCAAAGTCATCTAGCCGGCTCCGCTAAGCCCAGACATGGTGTCCACCTAAATTTAGTGGACACCATGCCTAGCCTTTTAGGCGGATCTTCCATGCAGACAACGCGCCGTTCCTATTCCAAAGCCTTCAAAGCCAAAATCATTGTAAAAAAGATCATAGCGCCACAGCTGTACATCTCCGTCGGTATCTCCGGCGTGATCTAGCAGCTGGCCAGCATGAAAGACTAGAAGATCAACGTCGCGATCCACAAGAACGAAGAAGCCCCGATCCTCCAAGTGGCGGACTACGGGCTGGTTGGTGACCTGTTCGAACTGGTTCCCGAGTTGGCAGAAGCCCTCTGAGTCTTTGCTTGGCACGTACTAGACATAATCACCTCTCCCTGTCGATGGATGTATTTCGATGCATTCAACGGCAAGGTTTTTCAGGAATTTTCACCGGAGAACAACAAGTGAACATCGGTGTTCCTCTCGAGACCCATACCGGCGAGACGCGGGTTGCTGCAACCCCGGAAACTATCAAGAAGCTAATCGGCCAGGGTCATAAGGTCACTGTGCAAAGCGGCGCCGGCATTAATGCCAGCGTTGTCGACAGTGCCTATGAAGCGGCAGGCGCAATTATTGGCAGCGCCAACGATGCGTTTGGTGCCGAGCTGATTCTCAAGGTGGTCGCCCCCAGCGACAGCGAACTGACGCTGATTAAAAGCGGCACCGTTGTGGTGGGCATGCTCAACCCGTTCAGCAATGAAACCATTGCCAAGCTGGCTGAGTGCGACATTACCGCGTTTGCGCTGGAAGCCGCGCCGCGTACCTCCCGCGCTCAGAGCCTGGATGTGCTGTCCTCCCAAGCCAACATCGCCGGTTATAAAGCTGTGTTGCTGGCCGCTCACCACTATCCACGCTTCATGCCGATGCTGATGACCGCTGCGGGTACCGTGAAAGCGGCACGCGTGCTGATTCTCGGCGCCGGCGTAGCCGGTTTGCAGGCGATCGCTACGGCGAAACGTCTGGGAGCAGTGATCGAAGCGTCTGACGTACGTCCTGCGGTAAAAGAGCAGATCGAATCCCTCGGCGCCAAGTTTGTCGACGTACCTTACGAAACCGATGAAGAGCGCGAATGCGCCGTGGGTGTCGGCGGTTACGCGCGACCAATGCCCGCCAGCTGGATGCAACGTCAAGCCCTGGCCGTGCATGAACGCGCCAAACAGGCTGACATTGTCATCACCACCGCACTGATCCCGGGCCGTAAGGCACCAACGTTGTTGAGCGCGGAGACCGTGGCGCAGATGAAGCCGGGCTCGGTGGTCATCGACCTCGCGGCAGCTCAGGGTGGTAACTGCCCGCTGACCGTGGCTGACCAGGTGGTGGTTGAGAATGGCGTGATCATTTGCGGCCCGACCAACCTGGCCGGCGCAGTCGCGGCAGATGCTTCGGCACTGTACGCACG
>Ga0157373_10000183_pt1 | contig 51748 bp, 37 predicted proteins | sample C65metaG_FD_113460 | JGI IMG/M metagenome (GOLD analysis project Ga0157373, IMG submission 113460) | Corn rhizosphere microbial communities from Kellogg Biological Station, Michigan, USA - C6-5 metaG | ecosystem: Host-associated > Plants > Roots > Rhizosphere > Soil | place: USA: Michigan... | reverse complement strand
CAGCTTGGGCAGATGCAAGTTGTGCTTTTGCTTGAGTAATTTCTTCTGGGCGAGCTCCCACATCTTGTTTAACAATTGCCTCTTGTTGAGCTTTAAGTTGTGCTTGAGCTTGCTTTGCCTGAATGTGTAGTGCATTGGTATTAAGAGCAGCTAGTACTTGACCAGCTTTAACGTTATCACCCTCTTGAACTAAAAGTTTCTCTATACGGCCAGACTGTTCAAATGCAAGTGAAACTTGGCGAATATCAACATTTCCATATAAAGTTAATACATTATCTTTTTGATTTTTATTGTTATATTTCCATACCCAAAAGCTGATAATAACTACAGCTATAACAACCAAGACGACGGCAATCACTTTTTTATTCATCTTATTAGCCTTCTTATTAAATTCAAATTTTCTTAGTTTAAATTCAATTTAAATTTAAATTAATCCAATCTTTGAATAAAAGATATACTTTTATGGTGAATAAAAATTAGGGTTAAACATGTCCAGATCTAGACGAAGTGATGGTGACTTAACCAAGTCCAAAATTATTGAGGCAGCAGGACCTTTAATTGCCCAATATGGTTTTGCAAAGACAGCGAACAAAACAATTGCTAACGCTGCGAATGTTGATTTGGCTGCAATTAATTATCACTTTGATGGTCGAGATGGGCTGTATCAAGCTGTGTTAGTGGAAGCTCACGCTCACTATCTAGATGAAAAATATTTACTAGAACTTGTTGAAAGCACTCGGTCACCAGAAGAAAAGCTTAGCTTATTACTTGAGACCTTGCTGCATAAGTTAACTGAAAAAGATGTTTGGCATGGGGGTCTTTTATAATTGTTTTATAAAAATATTTTTTTTAATTTAATTAAAAGATATACTAAAAGGTATACTTATATAAATATATTATTTTTTGACCACTCAAGTGTTTTTTAATTTAGTTAGCATTCTAGGAATAGTAAATTTATTATTATCCACTAAACAAAAATTAATTTTATAGCTTGAAGAAAATGATATTCATTTATTATGTTCTAAAGATCGATTTCAATAAAATAGAAACAAAGGAAAAATCAATTTACTCTGCTTCTATAATAAAAAAAGTAAATATTTAATATGAAGGATAGTCTATTTTTTATTTAGATAATACTAGAAAATTCTTTTAGGCTAAAATATTCTTCACTCTCGATAACTACAATATCGAAAATTTATTATGATTTATTATTAGAAACATACTAATATACAACCTCATTTTTTATGAGCAAAATTCTAAAAGTTAATTATGGATTTAAAACCCAGTCTACTTAGCTATATTTTTACGGGTTCTGCCAACTGGGAATTAAGCTACACCTTTCCAAAATTAAAGCTAGAAATCAATAAACAAACCTCTCATCTTACTTTGGATGAAATACTTGATGTAAATATCCGAAGCGGCTGGATTTGGTCAAATTATTGCCGAGAAGAATAAACTCAAAGCAGAAAACTGCATTCTTAAACAAAATGCTGAAGTGCTTGTAGATATGCGACCCAATCGGATGATCCATCCCGAACAAGTGTATCAAGAAGAGAAGTCTTACCATCATTAGATGGTGAGCTCCTACAGCCAGATATCGAAGCTTTGCAGGATTCTATTAATCAAGACAGAATGACACAGCGCGGTTGGACGATATCTAAATATGGAGCAGTTAAAGATGAGCGTCGGCGACCTATGTTTAAGAACGAATTCGTATTAGCTATACAGAAAGTTTTAGCTCAGGTGTAGCACTCTTCAAATTAAAGCCGTTAAAACAGGAATCTAGTTCATTTTTTCCCAAAAATCATCTAGCACTAGCTTCTTGGCTTCTTTCATGTGTCAGTTTTTGATCTACTTTTCCTAATAGTTGGTTAATATCTTGGTTTGGCATAAAGAATCATAGGTAAAGTGCCTTATTCCTTTGCATTAATTTCTAAATAATTGATAGGAATTCTATTGAATTTTCGGTGTATGATATACCTATATATTTGAATTAAATCATATAAGTTTCTATCTATCTGTTTAAATTTAGAGAAGGTACTATGGCTGAAAATCATGTCGAGCATTCAAGGGATTGGTCGAAGATTAAATCTCTTTTGGAACTATCCGCACGAGCTCCATCTGATTCGCAGAAATTCTACAGTTTAGAACAACAGAAAGAAGCTAAAGATTTAGCAACATTTCTAATGTACTCTTCACTTACGACAGAACCTCTAGATAGATATTGTGTAACTGGGCTTCTTGAAGGTACTAAGTTATGGGAGCGTAATGGCGAACTTGTACCGATTAATAAAGGCATTGAAATTGAATATTTAGAAAAATGCTGCCTTATAACATTTGAGGCTGATTTCCTTTTGCTTACCTGTAACTTAGAACACGACCTTGAGCGGCAAGTTGATGACTCTCTAGTTCCCGTAATAGAAACTCTTAAAACTTTACAACATATCCAGCGCGGTCAAGAAGGATATAAAAAAACCAACCTCTGTGTGTCGGAAGAAATATGGGATAGAGAATTCACTAGCACATCTATTTTACTCACCTATATTAAAAAAGAAGATAATTTTTATGTATTTAATGGAAGAGAGCATAACCTTAACCAGTTAGTTAGTACCTTTTTATGGCAGATGTTACTTTCCAACTCCGCTAACGCTAATGAAGCCTTTGGAAAATGGCTACGTATCATGCGATTAACGTGTAGTAGTGCTTTCCCTGTTCTTAAATATGTGATTTCAGAAGCAGAGTACAAAGCTTACACAGTCGAACTGAAAAAACATTTATTAGGGCTTCCTGTACCTAGAGATTTAACACGTTCAATATCAAATATGAACTTTTTTTCAGACATTGTTCGTAACTACACTCCAGCGATAGAAATATCGATGAAACTTTCATCGACAGAAAGAAATGCGAGTAATTCAGACAAGTGTGTAAACCAGCCTCAAACAGATGTGGAAACAAAGAGCTCCCTGTTTTCCTTTAATTCTCGTTCATTAAGTCAGGTTAGTAAAAATGAGTTTTCTCAGATACAAGAGTATTTGGAAAGCAGGACTTATTACGAAGGAGTTGGATACTTTTATAGTTGGTTAATTTCGGATTTTTTAGAGGAAAGCATTTGTATTGATAACCATTCGCTATTTTATCCTCATAAACTTATAGAACTGATTGAATTTTCGTTGGAACACCCTTTACTTAAACAATTATTTTTTATAGATTTGTTTCGATTTCAATTTCGATTATTACCTAAATATTTCTGCTTTCTCCTATCTAGAGTAGCTACATGTAATTTCGCAATATTCTGGTTTGCTTATATCTATGATGAAATTTCAAATCAGATTGAAAATATGGAGGTTATGGAAGCATTAGAGATCTTTATTTCCAAAAAATACGCAGAAACAAACTCTGGAAATATTAATTGTGATGAAAGTTTTCTTGATATCGTTCTTGTATTAACTGATAAGTTAGGGTTGTACAAAGATGACTTTAAAGATTCACGTTACTACACATTATTTGACAACTTTTTTAAGCATCAACAGCCTAATAAAATACTATCAATGATTGATATTATTAAAAATGTGGAGTTAAGTGAACATGCTTATCCGAATCCAGCGATTTTTAATCTCCGTAATAACAATTATTTCTTGTTATGGTGGCTATATGATTTCATCGATAGGAATTCGCTTGATACTGAACAGGTGCATCTAAGTGAATTAGTTAACCTTATAACTAATGAGCTAGAGCAAGACCTGATATTAAATTTTGAAGGAAATAAATCAAACCTACATGCTTCAATCCTTATTAAACAGTTCCCTTGGCACAAATTAGTTATTGAAGATAATGTAGAACGGCTATTGTCGATTTCTAAAAGATATAATACCGATTGGTCATCTGCTCTGCTATGGAGAAGCGATTCTCAGTATAAAGCCAAAGGAACTATAAGCTGTTACTTTCAAATACTGATGATGGTTGCAAATCATGACTCTTGCCAACATTTAAGTAAATTGCATAAAAGAAACATATCTATCGTTAACAATTTAGGCTTCGTTACTAATGAAAGAGATGGATTATTTCACACTATTGGAGTAACTACTTACGATCTCTGGCCGGATTTCTGTGTCTATATAAACAAAATCGATGATTCAGACTTCGAAGACTTTCTTGATTCAAATGACGAGATCCTAACAAACTCACAGCTTTTCCAATTGATGGAGGCTTGTATTCATCCTTCAAGAAAAGTGCTTATCAAATCAGCAATTACAAAACTCGCAATAGACAATATTGATAAGAGCTCTTTGGATGTCTTAGAAAAAACATTTGTATCAGCATACCGTGCTTCTGAGTTTGATCTTGCTCTGACCGTTCTTAATCAAGCTAGTTATGAACTGAATGAAGGTAGATTCAAAGAGCAGCACCATCACCTCTTTGCTGAAAAACGCCAATTGATAAAGTGTTATCAATATAAATTAGACGTTACATTATTGGCTGTTAATCAAGACGAATACGACCCTGATTTTCAATCTCATATTAACGTTATCCCTATTCCATTTACCTATCACGAGAAAAATAATTACAACGAATGTGAATATTTTAGACGCTATTATTTAGCATACTATTTAATCGATAAAGATACCAATAAGAGCATTCGTATTTTGGAAAGACTGGTCGAAGATACTAATAACCCAGAACATATTTTAATGTTATTACATGCGTATCTTGCTAACCATCATGAAGCTTCAAATATTACTTTGATTCGAAATGCTTTATCAAAAGTAGAACAGTCTGCAAAAGCACAATGGTCTGTTATACCGAGTTATCCATTACCGTGGATATCAGGAGTACTGCATGCTTACTTAACGATTAATGACATCAGTTCGATGAGGAAAACATGGGAACTATTGAGCTCAGCTCAGAAATTTATTCCTCAGTTACTTACACCTTACTGTGAATTACTGCTCAAGCATAAATTGGTAAAAGAAGCAGATATAGCATTTTCAGCTTATATTAGATTCCTAGGTCAACACGAAGCTCTGTCAGATGAATTAGACAAAATCAACGATTCTATAATGAATGCTTTAGCGAAGGAGTCATCTGCTACGCAATATATCGATCGTTTTGCAGAAAGGAATCAAAGAAGTCCTGAGCAACTAGCAAATAGCTTTAAACTGATTAAAGGTAGTGATGTCGAAACATATGTGAAGATAACAAATAACAGCTCTGTTGAAGAGTATTTAGTTGAAACAGTTTCTTCAGTCTGTAAAGAATTGCTTAGCCGCAGTAAAAATATTTACATACCTGTTAAAGATGAGGAATCCTCGTCTGGATATTCTAGTAAGCCAGCAAACGAAGATCGAATTAATCAATGGTTTTGTAGTCTTTTTAACATGAGAGAGAAAAACTCTCCACTTCATATTTCGGATCAAAGTCAAATAGGTAGTTCATCTTCAGGTAAAAGCTATGGTGAGGTAGATGGCGTTATAGTAGATAACAATCAAAGTAGACGTATTGCGTTATTTGAAGCGTTTCGCCTTCTTCAATGGGGTACTACCGATATCAATGACCATATGGATAAGTTGGCGGGGTATGATCAAGAGGGCTTTAATACGATATTTGTTGTCGTATATGCATTTGATAAAGATTTTGTCACTCTATTAGATAAGTATAAGAACCACATAAAACAACGTCAGCACAAAGGTTTTACCAAAGTAAATGGTTATGTTCTTGAAACTGTAAATGGTGAAGATTCAGATACCTTTTGGATGGGGAAAGAAGAACTTCAACGTGGTAACGTTACTGTTTCGATTTATCATGTCGTCATTAGCTTTTACTGTGAAAAAAGTATTGAACCATAAACTTGCACAATGCGGTTGAATTTTTCCCTACATTTTCTCATGCAAACTGGATTTGTGTTATTTCAATTCGTAACACGAAATTGTCCAAAAATGAGATAGAAATATTTTTAATTTCTTTATGAGATTAACAAATGTTTCCAATATAGCTTATTTATATATAAATAAAAAATCAGCAAGCTACTGATAAGCTTGCTGATTTTATTTTACTTCTTCAATTTATACACTTTCAACTAGGAAGATTTTTAAAATGTGGCTAAAGATCGACTTGAATTAATTTTAAGACGCAGCGTAAAAGAATAGACTTATGCTAAATCGACAAACTTAACTTAAACTGAATAGTCGATTGTACTGTATTATACAACATTCTTAATACCCGTTTCATCCCGCGTTGTTTTGTGCATAATCATGACTATTAGCTATTAACTTGCTTATAATACCTTTACTTCACTTTATTACTATTATCAAAAATGGCTAATACTTCTAAATCATTTATAGGCTTTACCGCTTCTTTGATTCTCTATTTCTCTGGAATAAGTACACTTTTCGCAAAAATACCTGATGAACTTCTTTATCAGTCTCCCAAAAATGTACAATCCACTCAACTAGCTACTCTAGTAGGTTTTCAAAAATTAAACGCTCTTCAGCTTATTAAAGCTCGCATATATCTTACTTATATCAATGATAAAGCTACTTTAGATCAATCAAATGACTGGAAAAAAGTTTATGAGATTTCTCCAGGACCGACAGACATCCGCCTTGTATCAGATACACCTAACTATTTTACAAGTGGACGTTTAAAATTTATCGTAAAAGCCGGACATCATTATCAAGTTAAGAATAATCAAGCAGATATAAAGTTTAATAAAGAACCTTTACTATTTTGGGTAGAAGATCTTGATACAGGTGAGGTTGTAACGCCTAAGCAAGAATTATTAGGTATTACAGTTCCTTCATCAGTAAATTTTATGCCTGTGATCATTTCAAAATAAAGAAGAGATATTATTGTGAAAAAAATTATTTTATCGACTAGCCTAACTTTTTTAGGATCACTATTATCTGGATGCATAACAGCTAGAAATGCTGGACCTCTAGAACCAATCACTTATTATTCTTCCCCTGCTATTTCCACCAATACAGCAACAATTATCGGTAGCACTGAAATTAGTCATTCAATCAAGGCTGATAAAATTGCATATGTATTTGCAGTTGATTTTAAGAAAATCGATAATGGTCGAGGGCAAATGAATTCTCAGCTAGCAATAGAGGCTGGTGAGCATGATCTACAGTTTTGGTGCCAACAAGGCGGCTTTAAATATACAAACTTAACCCGGGTAAAACTTGAAGCTGGTAAGCACTACCAAGTTGGTTTCGACATGAATGTCAATAAACAATACAATTGTTATATGTGGATTTATGATTTAGATGCAAAAAAAGCAATTGGAGAATTAATACCTACAATTGAAGTTGGTGAATATGCTAATCCCGATAAAATACGTCCAATTACACAATTTTTAGAAGCTCGTCCAAATACCCAATCAAATGTGACTATACCAATTCGAGTAATCAATAAAATGGGGCATAATTAAAAATTGAAGTGGGAGTAGATCGTAAAGATCTACTCCCATGGACAATATTTATATATGTATTATTGACCGCATGTTCCTTTTTCAGCTTGTTTTAATTTTTTAACTGCCTGCTGTCCTTCTTCATTTTCTACAATTTTCAAGTTTGCCCCAGCAACCACAAGACCAGGTTTTAAATATTGTTTAATAAAATAATTTTCGCCACCTTTCGCAAAGAACTTAAGCTCATTTGGTGAAAACTCCGATTCTGTAGAGATCGTATACTCTTGGTTACCAATAACCTCTTCATAGAAGAATACATTTGGCGCAGTTTCCCCAATACAGTTGCCATTGATTTTGACATCTTTCTTAACTGCTCCACCTAACCCACCAGTTCTATAAATATAAAGCCCCGCTCTATCTTTCTCTGGTTGTTTGAATTGTTTTATAGATTCTGTAAGTTGTGAATTTACAGTTGGTACAGAGGCACAACCAGTAAAAAGTAGAGTTGTTACAGCAATAGTTATAAATTTACGCATTTTAGTCTCTTATTGAGTTGATGATATAAATCATGGTTATTTAGGTGTGTTTCAAATAAATTTACTTTCAGCTTTATTCCAATGGTTCAATATTTGGCATACTGTCATAAGCTCTAAGTATAGCTTCATAAGGTGTCGAGACTTTTTTATTATCCCAATACACTATTTTCAACCATATTGCAGCATAACTATATAACCCCATTCTTAGCCAAGGTTCTTCCATATATTTAGTTAGCATCTTTTCCCCGGCTTCCACTAACTCTTCTGAACTATATTTGGGCTCTAAATAATTACGACACAGTACATAACCATATTCACGGGGAGTCATTTTTTTCTTAATCGAAATTTCTTTTCTACCATGGTAATGTTCAAAACGATCTATACCGTCCTGATACTGACCGCATTGGACACAAAGTTGTAGAAAATCATCTAAAAAATCTGTTTTAAACTTACTTTTTGCATAAATATTATTTAGTCCATCAAAGTCTTTCCATAATTCAAAAGATTTTTGCCAATAATCTGCTGCATTCCAGTTTTCAGTCATCCAAACAGCAAGAGCTTTACTTCTAAATAAACGAGCATGATGAAAAATCAGATCGTTTCCTTCACCAAATACTTCTTTTCTCTCTATCGCAAAATCTAGCCATTGGTGAACAGTAGGTAAATAAATTTCCACCTCTTTTTTAATATTCACCAAATAACCAGAAATAATATTATCTAAAAAATTTATGGCATAATTACCCATTGGATTCTCTGGATTAAATTTCTGCAAATCTCTCTCCATTGCCCCCAATAAGTATTCATAAAAAACCTCTTTTTCACGTTTTGGATCATAACTCATTTTAAAAACACTCCAGATTATTTACATATTTGATTTACACAACTGAAAATTACTGAATTTTTAGAGTTACCTGTTGCAACTGTATAAGTTGTAAAAGTACCCTTATTTAGATTTTCTCTCGCTATATCTTTAATACTTCCTGGTAAATTTGAACTCTGAACGGCTCGAAGTGCCTCCGCAACAGCATTTACTCGGGTTGTTGAATTAGTAAATGTTGGAGATGCCCCTAGCTTTGAATTAGTACTTCGGTATTTCGAGTCCCATAAATAAACATTTCCAGTTTTTACATCCACAGAAATAATATCAGAACCATTTCGGCCAATTGCATCCCCATACTTCAAAACAACTTGATTCGGTTGAGCTACAACTTCATTTGCTAAGCGTAGTTCACCCATATAGCCATTTACATGAGAATTAGCAGTATTGGGATTCGGTGAGTCAATAACTTTAGGTTTATAAGCATACCCTGCAACTGGAGCAGGCAGTCTTGGATCTAATACAACCCCATTAAATGTGACAACTGGAATTGCCTTAACTTCACTTATAATTTTTTGTGTTTGAGTAGTGCTGAGTGTACTAGTAATTGGTGCTTGATATTTAGCAGATTGCTTTGCAGCATCTGCAATTGAACTAGAGAATTTTAAACCCGCACTACCTAATTTAGCTGTTGCTGTAGCTGCGCCTTTAACAACCGTAAGAATCCCTGCAACTTCCCAAGTTAGAGTTCCAAGATCATACCCCACTTGCATCGCAGTCTGAATTCCACCTGTATTAAAGCCCGACTCAATTCTTTGAATTTTGGTATTGAAGGCTGTAAGAGTAGATTGAGCAAGTTGAGCTCTAACTTCACTGTCTGTCAGAATTGCCTTTAAACCATTTAATGTATCAATAGGATTAAGAATAGCCTTTCCGATATTCCAAATATCAGTTCCCGCACCTGCTGCTATACCTGATGCAAAACCACCTTGTGTTAAACGATCCTGTAAAACACTGATCCCACCGTATTTAGCAAATATAGCAACATCACCTAAAGCATTTGCTTTGATATACTCTAAATCTCTTTGCCTTTTTTGTTGTGTGCCTAACCAGTTATTCGTTAAAGCTGTATCAGCAGAGCTAATTGCAATATTTACGTCATATCCTGCATATGCAGCAACAGTTGCAGCTAATGCTTTACTCCCCTCTTTAATCGCCTTAAGTTGTGCATCTGTATAGTCATATTTATTTCCAGTAATCGTATCAGCAAATACTTCTCCAAGAGCCGCCCCAATCGCTCCTGCTGCACAATCCTTTTGTATAGAACCAGCTAAACATCCAGCCGCCGCATGGGCAACCTTATGTAAGATATAATCTAGATCAAAATTGCTCCCTTGTTGTATACCCGAAATATTATTAGATAAATATCCTTGAACAGCTGTAGCTAAACCTCCGAGTAATGCTGTTTGCAAATTATCATTTAAGTCCCCACCATTAATTGCAGTACTGACTAAAGCTGAACCAGTTGAGTTAACTAGATTAGTAACGATACGATCAGTAACACCTGTACCATTAAATTGTTGCATCCAGTTTGACCCGCCAATTTTATCTAGTAAACCTGCAGTTACTACAGAGGTTGCTAAATTTTTAACAGTATCTTTAGAACCAAGGTCTTTTAATGTCTGCACTACATCACCTTGATTATTTACCAAACTCACGGTGGCTTGTGAAGCCAATGAAGTTAAAGCGGCATTAATCATTATTCCTGTAGTCGTATATGTAGTTACGCCAGCAGCTGTAGTTGTAGCTAAAACCGTACCACCAAATGCTGTTGCACTACCTCCTGCACCCACAGCAACTGTTGTAGTTCCTACTGTTACTGTTGTTGCTCCACCTGAAGCAGCTACTGTGGTTGTTCCTAGTGCCGCTACCCCTGCTCCATAAGTTGCTATAGCAACAATTATTGCAATAATTGCTGCACCTGCACCTGTTAAACCTTGAGATTTGTAATCCCAATCCTTTTGTGCCAACAATATTTGCTGCCAATTCACATCATTTCTATTTACAAAGCTTTTGAGGTAAGCATTTCCAGGCTGATTCGCAAGCTTTAAAATTTCATCGCGTAATTCAACTTTATTAACATCAACTTCACTGCTAGGAACTTGGACAAGAAGCCCACCAGCAGCCTTAAATGTAGGTGGAACAGGTCCATTAAAGCTTGGTAATTTTGCAGTTTCAGTAATGGAACCTTTATCCTGCATAGATTGCCAAACAACTGAGTTTTTATCTTTTTTTATCAGATCTGTAATTTGTTTAGTGGCTGCCAAGAACTCAATTTTGCCACCAGATTCTATATGCGCACCTTTCAAATACTCAAACTCGGTTCCCACCAACCTTGTATCGAAGCCAGACTTCGTACCAATATAATCAGCTTTTAATACTGCGGGTAATTCTGAAATTTGGGTGCGAGTTGTATTCGTTTTTGAATCATTATATTTAATACCAGCAAACGATGATTTTTTAGTAATATCTACCTTGCTACTCGATGTCTCTTCTGCAGTATAAAAATTAAGATTTCCTCCAGATGTGATTGAAATCTGCCCGCCGTCAGCTGTAAACCGGCCAGAGTAAATATCGATATTATTGTCAGGTTTTGTCGGATCAACACCTGCAGCCAATTTCTTAGTTTCAATGTAAATATTCTTACCAGAAATATCGACAGAAGCCGCATTAGTTATATTAGTTTCCTCTGTAGTGGTAGTTGTCTTTTTCTTTAGTCCACCCCATGACTTTTTAGTCGTTGTAGCAGTACTTCGATCATAGCTTTGTTCAATAGCAGCATCAAAAAGCATACTTTTGTTTGCTTCAATTTTGACATCACCCTGACTAGCAATAATACCGGTTGCCTGTAAAACGAGATTGTCAGAAGTGGTATTACCAATCGCTTTAATATTAACGCCTTTTGTACCATTAATTATTGTTGGGCTAATAAAAGTACGCATACTGTAATTGGTATCTGCTTCATTGCCTCTATCATAAAAATCTGTATGCCCATCTATAATGATACTCGCAGCAAGAGTTCTTGGTAGAGTTTGACCAGAATTAAGAGTAGAGGATGTATATTGACTTGCTAATGGTCCTCGAGCTTCAATGTTCGCTTGTCCAGCTGTAGCTGTTAAGTTTGCCCCACTAATAGAAACACCTCTAGCAGCAGTTAAAGATATATTCCCACTATTGCTTGTGATAGCACTTTCGGCATGTTCGTAACCATTGTTATTCCCAGCTAAGAAACTTACAGTAGCTTGTAGTCTGTTAAGTTCACCTTCTAACTCTGTTATTTTATTCCTACTAGGAATATTATTATTTTTTACTTCTTTATATGTCTTTATTTCTGCTAAATACTTGTCTAAATCACTACGTATCAAATAAGGATTAAAATAATAAGTAGAATCATTTATGATAATAGTATCATGAACACCCCACCCTTCCTCATAGTAAGTTGAAAATGTTAAATTTTCAAAAAGAAATGGATTATTTAAATCCATACCAACAAATGGATTTAATCCGTCATAATTAGTATTATAATAATCACTTATTTTTAGTAAAAGTACATCCCTATAACTTAAAATATTCTTATAACTTTGTTCTTCATTTTTAAATCCTTGAGAGTTTTTTAAGTTATCAATCTTTGTTTTTACAACTCCGATATCATTATTTAAAAGCGCAGAGTACTTTGTCGTACTTTTATCTTTCAAAGTATTTTTGATTCCATCAATAAAGATATCTTCTTTGCTTGAAATCACCTTGATATCTTTTTGTGCAGTCAGCTGAGCACCCTGAATATCGATTTTAGTACCTTCTAGACTAATTCCTCCACCAGCTGTACTTAACTTAATCACTTGTTCAGAACCATTACCACTAGCCCCTTCATAGCCTTCCAAAGTTAGACTACCATTTTTGGAAACCAGTTCAATGTCCCCAATTGCACTAAGCTTATGGACTTTAGGGTCTATAGTCAGTGAGTCCTGAGTCTGGATGGTTAAATCACCATTTAAGCTATTTAATTGAGTATTATTTTTAAGTAAATCACTGCCTGTTGCATTGAACTCAACAGCCTTAGGTGTATTTAATCCTCCCCCAGCCTCAACTAAAACAGCTCCACCAGTGAATTTGGTATTTTGAATATTTTGATTTTTTTCACTTACTACTGATAACACACCTGATGAGCTTAACTCACTGGTTTTAGTAGAACTAAAACTTGGGGTATCTCCTGAAGCAGCTTGACTATTAATATAAATATTTTTCTTAGAATTTAATGCAGTATGTTGCTGTGATGTAGACTTAATACCATCTAGTGTTAGATTATCTTTAGCAAATAATTCAATATTAGTTTTAGCCGTCAACGTACTATCAAATATATTATTTTGAGCGCCACTAGTCGCAATAATATTTCCATTTTGACTTTCTAAAACTGTATTTTGTATTGTGAGATTCCCTGTTCCACTCGTTCCTACAACAACCCCCTGATCACCTTTTAATATTGTTTTAACAGTTCCGTTATTCGTGAAAGTAGTATCTTTTGAACCTAAGATTGAGATCTTACCAAGGGTAGAAACTGCATTTAGCCCTGTTGCTGTTAGTTTTCCATCTAAAGAAGCGATAGTAAGGTTATTTTGAGCTTTCAATGTCTGATTTAAGACAAGATCAGCGCTCTCTGAACTGACGTCAATATCTTTTTGTGAAGTCAGTGCACTATTTAGTCCTACTTTTTTAGCATGTAATTGAATACTATCTTTACTGGAAATTTCTTTTGCCGCAACAGTTAAACTATTCGCTGCATCAAGCTGGACCTTACCAGTAATAAGTGGAAGGTCCTTATCAGCATTGTTCCATATTAAATCACGACCACTGTAAGCCTTAATGTTCTTAACTCGTGTTGCAGAATTTTCAAGTGCAAACCCAAGACTCTTTAAATTTACATCTCCTGAACTATACAGGTTTAAATCTTTACCTCCATAAATAGTTCCGCCCTGGATATCAATTAAACCATCTGTATTTGAAGAATCCGTTTGTAAATTGATTGAACCTAAAGATGCCTGTATCTGATTTCCAGTCAGTGATAACTTTCCTTTCCCTGATACATTCAAATTTTGTGCTGCTATTAATTTTGCACCTTGTGCTGCAACTACATCTTTTTGCGATTGGATATATGCTGAACCACGATTACTAGTGATGCCTGCGTTAGTTGCCAGATTGATGTTCGCTGCATCAACATATACATCCCCACTCTGTGCATCATTAAAAATTCGACTATTTGCCGCTAAATTTAAATTCCCTTTGCTACTAATGATTAAAGGAGAGGCAGCCAAACTACCATTATTAATGATAATTTCTTTAGCATTTATATTCAGGTCATTACCTGAATCAATATTTAACATGCTATTACTATTAATACTGCCTGATGAGTTGATATCTGCAGCTGCACCAACACTCGTTGTTTGTACACTGACCAAACCTTGGGTTTTACTGGTTGAACTGATTGTACCGCTATGCTCAATTTTTCCAGCACTGGTAATCACCAGATTGTTGACCGCCTGAAGTGTCCCCGCATTAGTAACACCTAAGCCCTTTTCCGTACCCATCAAGTAGATGTTATTAGCATACATTCCGCCTAATGCTTTCACATCCACTGCTAAAGTCGGTGCAGTCCCCGTACCAGTAATAGCAGCGATATTCTGCAGATCAGAACTGACCGTATTTGTTCCTGTTATTACCTGAATATCATTTTGTGCTTGTAGTTGGGCATTCAAGTCTAGAGCGCGGGCATAAATATCAACATAGTTGGCATTATTATTGTTACCACCCAACCCCAAAGTGCTATTGGTTGGTGCAGTAATAGTGACCTTACCTTGATTTACATTAAATTGCTGAATACTACCATCAGCATTTAACTGAGGCTTACCTGTAGTAAAAATTGCTTTATTGGCATTTATAAAGCCACCGCCTTTAATATTAATACCAGACGGGTTAGCAATAATCACATCTGCCATTTGCCCAGCCACTTCCAGATTTCCTTCAAAACGTGAGGCGGCTGATGAATTTACTTCATTGAGGATGACACGAGCTTCACCAGTCGCTAAAAATGGGTTTGCCCCCACGGCACCTACGGTTTTCGTGGTAGCTCCTGTTCGGCTATTATTTAAAACAGCGCCTTCAGCCAACACATCAAACTGTTTATAGATATTGTGGGAAATACCATTTTTAGGGGTCTGGATATTAACGACTGGAACTGTTGTGCCTGCTGAGTTCTTTCCGGCAGCAATGACAGCTCGATTTGCAGCATTCGCTGCACTATCTGCAACGATATCAGCATAGACTGGAGCAAAAGGCACCAATAAGCTCATACTTGTTACTAATGCCTTGACATGCCACAGTTGATGAAATGATTTTTCTTGTCCCGGTGATTGCCCAGAACTCACTATTTCTGAGGAGCTAGATTGTCCTGCCGCCTTGCTCTGGCTTCTGACATTCTCGGCAACTGCCATAAACATGTTACGGGCTTTGTTAAAAACAATTCGATAAAGATTTTTATTCATAAGTCAGTTTTCTCTAATTAAAATGAATCTCAAGTTCTTAATAAAACTTAATAAAAAGCATTTAGGCTAAATCCCAAAATCCAGTCTTTTTTTATACTCTTTGGTGCGATTAAGCCTCGCCCAGTAAAAGCATCAATATAAAAATGGTTCAGATAACTGCGTAGTCCAACGACACTTCCCATCAGATGGCGCTGCTCGGCAATACTGCTCTTACCGTTCACCCAGCCCTGATCTACGGCAACATACATTTGTGTATTTGGGATTTTTATATTTAGACTAATTTCTTGCTGTAAATACTGTCCGTTATCACCTGCTAGCATCAATTCCCCATCGAAACCGCGGACGCTATAGCGACCTCCGATATAAAAACGGTCATTGGGTACTAAAACTCGTGGAGCATATTGTCCCCGCCAGTTCAAACGGTACTGGGCTTGCGTATCTAAAAGCAGAAATGGCTTTTGAAAACGTAAATCAGCACTCCAGATCGGTGCACGGGAATATCCTTCTGACGGTAATGGATTTTTATGAACATCCTTAATTTGCTCTTCTGGTGCTAACAAAGCATCGAAGGCACCTGTACCATGTCGGTAGTCCAAACCTGCATCTAATACAGCATCACCCAGATATTGCCGATGTTGTATTCCCGCATTCCAACCTGACGTTTTTCTACGTTGAACTTCGATTTCAATATCATCAATAAAGTTTGAATTTTGCTTATGGTAAAACTTGCCATAGATACTGGTTTTATGTTGACCACTCCGACTAAGCACTCGAGATAAATTAAGATTCTGCTGCTCACTTAACCCGTGATAACGTAGTAGACCATTTGCACCTAATACGTTTTGTTCATATTGATAACGGCTATAGCTGGTACTAAAATCATAATTTCCGAATGGAACCTGATAGCTTACAAAGTAGTTTCTATTTAAGTCTTGATGTAAGTTGTCTAATGAATGACTAAAATTAAAAGAAAGAGAATCGTTTAAGTGGAATGGATTGTTAACGTTCACTCCGAAGCTACCAATATATTTACCAGTGTCTTTACTCCCTGAATTATCCAGACTAAAATTTAAATTGAACTTTGATTGTGCCTGTAACTTAATAATTAAATCGCTAGAACCTTGAGTTTCCTGAACAGTCTCGTTTGCTGGCACAATTTGTATATCTACCGCATAAGCTCGTTTTAAGTTTTCTAAACCCTGATCAAGTTGCTTTAAATTGAGGACATCACCTTCTTTAAAGGGTAAAGCTGCTTTAAGTTGTAATAAAGAGAGTTGCTCACCTTGTACGATAATCCTACGTAAACGCCCAATCTGTACACCAAGTCGTAAAGAGCCTTGCTGAATATCTTGAGGATCAACCGTGACCTGACTGGTAATAAACCCTTTTTTAATCAATTCATTTTGAGCAAAATTAACAAGGTTATGTAAACTTTGCGTACCGATACATTTCCCGATGATCTTCTGAGGATGATTCCAAATTGCCCGAAGTATAAAGTGAAATTTATAATGCTCAGGGTCCTGTAATGTCTTTCTATCAAAATCAATATTCTTGACCTGAACACACGGGTCTTCTGAAACAACTATAATTTTAAAATTTGGTACATTTTTTGCTTCCTGTTTGGGTGAGAGTTGTGTGTATTGATCTTCCAATTGTTGATTCAATTCTTTTAAACGTTGTTCTTGGCGAATAAGATCTGGTAGCGAGAAATCATCTACTGCAAAAGCCATTTGGTACAAGCCTGCGGTAATAATAAGAGAACCTATTCTTTGGATTGATAGAAAATTCATTTTTATACAGACAGGTCTACATTACAAATTAAAATAATTAATATACATAAACACAATTGAAATCAATACTTTTTTTAAAATAAAAAACTTAAAAAAATACCAATTAAAAAATATTTAAATTACTTCAAATACTTAAAATTTTAACTAAGATCTACCACTCTAAAAATTAAACTAATTTCAAAATTTATAAAAATAAGCAACATTTATTTTGTATTTTATATGTAAATTTTTTCATCTCTACTTGTATTACATTGCCTGCTTTCAGATGCTTACTAATTCAATAAGATTGGCAACACTACAACGATTGTTCCAAATAGCGGGCAACACTTATTTTTAGTGCATGGCTTATGCAATTTTATTAAATTAATGAGTGAATTTTTGAATTAATAAGTTTGTGTAATCACAATCATTAATAATTATATTGGTATACTTTTTGCTTCTACTTCATTACGATTTACAAGTAATTAATTATTAAAGTGCAGTATTTACTTGCTATAGAGCGAAGTTTTAAAACTTTTACAAATAGAAAAATAGAAGTGAGCCAGAAGAGAGATATGAACCAAGCCCATTCCCATGAACTCAATGAAGGTCATTTTCAAAATGAGTCTATCTTTTCTAATCCCAATCTTATCTTCAATTATCACAATTTAAGTGAAACTTACCGTAATATCGGGCAATTTTCTAAATCTCATAATTTGAAAATCTTTCATCAAAAGCAAGATTTTAGTGCAACCATGCACCATATAAAAACATGACGCCCTATTTTATTAACCCATTTAAATATATTTTAGATTTCATGCCCACAGATCAATATACAGAGATGCGCTCTCTGTTTACCTGTTACAGCGAGTTGGTGATGTACCTGACAAAGTACATAGAGAGGTACTTCATCCCACCAGTCGAGCACTATATTCACCAATTGATTTACACTCCAGTACCTGTACTCCATCACTTCTAACAATGGCATAGTCTAACAGTGACTTGTCCCATAAGGATACTCCTGTATTTTTTAAGGCATAAAAAAAGCTACATTGGGAGAAATGTGGCTAAAGATCGACTTAAATTAATTTTAAGACACCATTCTTAATGCCTGTTCCAGCCCACGTTGTTTAATGTTGGCTCCCGCAAAACCATGCTGAATCCATCCGGTGATATCGCCCGTCGCTCACGATCACAAAATTCCGTGATACTAAAGTAGCCCTTAAGCTGTATCTTTAGCAGTACTCAACTCTGCTCCTCATCCCTACTGATTGAACAATTCCATAACATTAGAAATATAGCCCTCTCATTCAATTCGATTTTATTGTCTACTTTCCATTATTGATCCGCTGATAAAACAGATTATGCACAAGAAGTTTGTAAACAGGTATTAGCCCATAAGTTACCAGATGAAGTAGAGGCTGTATTTTTTTGGGAGACTATTTAAAATAACATAAGAGTTTGATGGATGATTGGACCACTTATTGCCATAATTTTTTAATATCAAGCTTTTAGGCATTTGATACTAAACCACGCTTAGAAAGATCGATTACAATTACTTTAATAGCATCTATTTTAGGCCACTCACTTGCAATACTATACCAATATTCCTGAAGTGTTTTCTCTAACTCACTCAAACTAATTGTATTACCTTCAATTATCCAATTCTTGTTTGTTGACTGAGATACTAATAAAAATATTCCACAACCAGCAGTCCTTTCACGTAAATAATCACCAACCAATTGATTTCTTAATCTTTCGCATAAATCAGCCCCACTCCAGCTTTTATCAAGAAGCTTTAATTCAACTGGTACTGCACTATTCACTGTAGAGTTATCAAATCTAATATCAGTTCTTTGGCTATTTGCTAATTCATTTTCTTGGGTAATTGAATACTTTCCTCGTGCATTCTTCCTTAACTCACTAGCAATTAGATTTCTCATTTCCGTTTCTTGCACAACTCTTTGCCAAGTAAGCCAAGGACTATCATCGCCATTTTCTAACCACTCTCTGAGTTCAATTATCCTGAGCAACGCTAAATCATATAATTCTTTATGTGTTTTTGGTTTTATATTCCCTGAAGCTTCAAATTGTAATACTTGCTCATTATCCCAAGGCTCTATATCACCACATGATAAGGCGATATAGTGAGCTGTTTTCTCCAACCATATACGTCTGTCTTCATTCATATGTTCTCTTATTAAATCTTTAATTGCATAATAGCTTTCAGCGCAAGGAACTTCTTTCAAATATGTAAAGAGTAAATCTCTCGCATCTTGGGCATCATCTCTAAGTTCAGGCGAATACACTCCTGTATTAGCTCTACTTATATCATCATCTATTTTTATATATTTATGCATCAAAGAGTATAATTGTTTTAAATATTTAATTTCCTTAAATTTATTTCTCCCTGCTTTTCTAGTTATGGAATCTCTTTTACCAATCAAATTACAAATAAAAACTTGGGATGCTATTAAAGCATCTTCATCAGATAATGATTCTAGCCAAACCGTTAAAGCTGATATAGCCTCTTCAGGAGTATTATCTACATATAGTGAATACCACCATGCTTTGTGCTCAGATGAACTTAATTCATGGATTTTTTGCTGAGCAAGTTGACTAAAATCTGATTCTCTTAAATCCGAATTTAGTAAAATCTTTACAGCATATTCATTAGTATTCTTATGAATTAATTTAGAATTCTCTCTAAACCATTCAAAAATCTTTTGAGCAATATGTGCATGTAACCAAGGTGCATGATAAAAGATATCTTGTAAGATATGATTATAATGTTGATCAGCTTCAGGATTTGATGAATTGAGTTCCCATATAACCTCTTTGCTTACTGCTTCAAGAACTTGATTCGGAAAATATTGATGAAATTTTTCTAGCCACGATGGGAAACCATTTATTTCCCATGAAGTATATCTTAGAGCATTTTCAATTTCACTTAGGTTCAATTTTCTACAAAATTCAGGATCCTCTTTAAATTCGATTTCTAAACCTGTTAAACCAAAAATTAAACTACCAGGAGTAATATTTTTCTCTAATATTTCTTCAGAGTGAAGTTTAGGTACATATTTTCTCCAGAACTGAATAGCAGAATCACGATATGCTTCAGCAACTTCTTGTCCAAAATCAGGGATCAGTTCTTTCCAGTTCGGCTTCCCAAAGCGGTTTATAGATAATTCATGTGATTCAAGCTCATCCATCAACCAAATATGATTATTTGTTAATTCACTATTTAAAATATGGGGTGAGTCCTTTAACTGCTCAGGATTATTCTTTAATCTTTGAATCCACTCTAATTTAGCAATATTCTCTCTCAATTGTTTTCTTTCATGTTGAGACTTTCTCTTTACTTGCTCTACTTCACGTTGTTGTTGCAAATCACTGCGAACAGGTGTTAATAAACTTGTTAAGTGGCTTAAAAGAGAGGAATAATTTGTACACGCTTCTTGTATTTTTTTTAATATTTCTGAAGTTTTATTCTGTTGAGAATATATTAAAAATGCTCTATTTAGGCAGACTAACTTATCATCTACGGAATCTTTAGTATCAATATAGTTCAATAACCGATCAATGTTATCAACATTAAAATCCCAAAAGTGCCCTAAATAAGAAATAGCCCAGTCATCATTTAATTCTTTCTGGTTTTCTTGACACAAATTTAGGCGTTCTTTTTCTATCGAATACCAATATAGTTTATCATTAAGTTCGTCCCACTTAGGTATGATTTCTCCTAATCTATTTTTTTCACTAAAAACATCATAATCACGTTCGTATTTTAGAGCTGTAGAATTTATTAATATTTCTATTATTCTATCTTCAAGTACTAAAGAATTACGTTCTTCAATTAATTTTTCAATAATTTGAAATGCTATTGTAAGAGTCCAGGCATGCTGTTTCGATATTTGATATTGTCTTATTTCCAAAAAAGGTTCTGAAGATAACAAGTCTGCTATACCAACAAGTAATTGATATCCCAATTTAGCATCAAGTTTATTTGTAAACTTTTCTAAAAGTTCGGTTAAACCACTCCGTTCAAACCTCTTATATAAAGCGGCATTTTTTAAAGACTCTATAAGTAAACCAATAAACTCTTGATCAGGATCAATTTTATCGATTAATTCTACTATCAACTGTCTATCTAATTTTTCTCCATTTTGATTCAGAGTTGTCCATATATCTATTTTTTCTTCTCTCGTTCCACATGCAATAATCGCTCGAGTTGATACTCTCCGAGAATACATATTTCGCGTTGAATCTAAAGCAATAGATCTAAGCAATGAAAGGCATTTAGAAAACTTTCCTTGCCAAACCAATCGTCCTAAGAAAAAAATAACTTCGTCATTTTGATAATAGGTCTGTATTAGTGATAAAACTTCATTTTCTAATTCAAAGTCTGCAATTTTTGCAATGGAGTCATTATCTCTAATTGCTCGGTCATCTTTATTGTTTGCAATTCTTTCAACAAATTTTGAGAAAAATTGTTTACGGATATTTACTGTCAACTGTGCAGGGTCACCACTCTCAAATGCAATTTCCGGTTGCAATTTCATTACATCTTGGCAAATCTTTTCATCTAACAGTATTAACCAAGGGAGAATAGGTCGAAGAGATGGAACTACAATATTTTCATCAAATTGTTCCCTAAAAAAAAGTCTTTCTGTTGAAAGCCGGTCATCGCCATTTAATAATTTTGAGAACCATTGAGCTGCTAAAAACTCTCGGATATCTCTATGTCTAAAACGAACTGCGTCATACACGATATCATTAAAAATAGCACAATTTAATAAAGCTAATATTTCTTCATTTGTCCATTCAGGGAGTACCTCAATAGGGTCTATATTTTTAGTATTATGAGTAGAAGAGAATACATTAATACTAGCTTTCCGAGTCAACATAACCACAGCTGCTAAACGCTGAGCCCCTGCATACAGTTTTTCTGAACTTACACTACTGTGGCCTCTATTCGGGTCATGCCTATCTGTTAATCTTTGCTGAATATTGTACTTTATGATTTCCGACCTAGAACCTAATGCTCCTTCTTGTCTCCACTTATTAATAATACTTTCTAGATCAAAAGGTCTTTCTGCAAATTTTAACAGGTCATATCTTTCAATTTGAATAAGTAAATTTGGTATATCTACTATCGCTCTAATTTCACAAAATCTTTCTATATCTTCAATAGTTAAAGGAGAAAGATCAAAAACTTTTAATGCACTTTTTAGTTGCTCATCTTGACCAGATTTATATTGTTCATCCTTTACACCATAAAAAAGTTCTGTATCTAAAACTTTTTCATCACTTTCAAACCCCCAACTATAAGGGCGACTGGAAATATAAATATGGCATCTGTGGGTAGCTGTTTTAATACTTCTCGCAAATTTTTTTATAGCTTTATGAAATTGTTTTGGATTTGCTAACCGAGCTTCATCAACTGAATCTAAGAAAAACCATGCTGGATCTGTTGAAGTCAACCACTCATTAAATTGATCTTCATCACCAATTTCAAATTCATCGACAAAATCCTTATCTATATCCTCTATTCGAATGAAAAAGGCATATTTACCGTCTGCTTGAATTCTTTTAGCACACTCTTCAAATTCTTTAGTTTTTCCTGCACCTGCTTCAGCCAAAATCACACATCTATATTCTTTTAATAAGTCTTCCCAACTATTTTTTTCTCCATATGCTATGTTTAATGAGTAATCTAAATTAGACACATCTAAATTTTGTTTTGAAGATATTGGTGAAAACTTACGATTTAATTGAACATAGTCAGTCATAATCTATTAATAAGAATTTTAATGTTATTCTAAGTATAACCATAATTAAGAAGAATAAAGAGAGCCTATATTTTCTTAGCCTCTCCTTTTCATAGACTCAATTAATTGATTTCCCAAGTTTAGTAACAATTTCATTTTTATATAAGACAACCTATTCAGCAAAGCTTATATCAACTATTACACTCGTAACCTCTTGGTTACCTAAATTTAAGCTAGTGTTGTGCCAAGAACTGCATGTGAAGTCTTATTCATAATTTCTGAATATCCAACCTTATATTAATCTACTGTGCAATACCTCTATTTTATTTACTAATTGAGATCACACCATAGCAAGGGATATGTTCACCCATATGCTTCTCATAATGAGAGAACATTTCAAAAAAAAAATTAACCAATTTAAAATGGTATGTAAATTCACCAATAGGTACTGTTGTCAATACCGCTGAATTACTATCACGCACGTGAGCAATCACTATACAAAATTTGTTTTTAACTACAAGAACCTCAAAATCTCCACTAAATGCTTCCTCTTCATCTAGTGCAAAAATTGAGCTCCGTTTAGCTGCGAACGGTCAATAAGATCACGATTATCCCACAATGCACTCTTTAAGGACCTACTCGGTAGAAACATCTTCAAGTTATGTTATATTTAGGTAAAACGATAAGCTGATTAATTAGAATCTTGAAATTTGTTGATTTACCAATAAATTGATCTGATGGAGCTAACCAATACACATCCTGAGAATATTCCTCAGCACAACGTTCCAATAACTCTAAGAACTTTTTTTTGATTATCAGGTTCATAGATAGGGCCATAAACTGATATCCCTTTAACTTTCCTAAATATTCTTTCTCATATGTCATTGACTACGCAGATCAAAGGGATACATGAACAAAAGTTAAAAGAAAATGGCTTAGGCTTATTGATCCGAACCAAAACCGGATCATTACAACACATGGCTTTCGCTCCACTTTCCGTGGTTGGTCAGCAGACAAACTGACTACCCATGTGAGGTCTGTGAGCATTTATTAGCACATAAACTACCTGACGAAGTTGAAGCGGCTTATTTACGTGGAGCCTATCTTGAAAAACGCAAAGGTTTAATGAAAGATTGGGCTAATTTCTGTAATGTACAATCAGCATCCAGTAATGGCATAAAAAATTAAACTTTACATTACGTTCCTTTAAGCAATAAACATTATTCCACTGAAAAGCTCTATTTACAGCTGGTAAATTTAATAAATTAATACTTAAAGGATCGATTTATATAATATTCACAAAAATCGATCCATATTTCTTCAATATATTTCTAGCATTTTAATAAAATTATTTATTAAAAATATTTCAAGTCACATTGGGAATACAGATATCACTCTGTCCATCTAAATCAAACAATCGATTTATTTGTCCACTTTCCAACTGACCTACTAAAAAGGCATCTACTATCTCGGCTGAATATTCACGCTCTCGTGGAACTGCCATCGCTTGCTTAATTTGAGTAAAACTATCATTCAACACCCTAAAGCCTGAATAAGTATTGCTAGTTCTAAACAAAGGCTGGCGTATACCCGCTGCTGCATCGACATTTCCTTCTACAAAATAGTTAATTGCACTTTCAGATGTATCAGTTCGAATTAATTCCGCATGCTCTAAAGTTCTACTGAGGAATAAATCATAAGCAGCGCCTTTACCCACACTAATTTTAATACCTGCCCTATCTAAATCAGATACTGTATTAAAATTTGAATCTTTTTTTACCAAATAGGTTCCTTCAATAATTACGTATGGTCGCGAAAACGCAATTTTTTCAGCTCTTTTAGGCTCATTAGCTAGAAAAGCTAAATCCCATAGATTTTCCTCCAAACTTTCAAAAACTTTTCCTGCTGCATTAAATGGAATCAATATATATGGCAAACTCACATATTCAGCAAATAATTTAGCTAATTCAACGGATACACCGCTTAGATTATCTTGACCATCTTTCCTTGCTAGAACAGGATTACCTAAATTAATTGCAATTCTTAATATCCCGGTTGGAGCTATTAATAATTTATTAAATTTTTCCATGAGAGGCTCTTGAATCATTTCTATATCCTGTACTTAAAATGAAAAAGAATTTAGAGAATTAGGAATATGTACATACCCATCCATAATAACTCTCGCGCTTCGGCTCATAATTGCCTTTTCTACGATCCATTGATCATTAATTAATTGTGTCTGCGCCCCAACATTTACAGTCCCAGCAGTGTGACCTATTTGAACTTGTCTATTTCCAATTTCTCCCACAATTTTATTAACTAAAGTTCCTTTTAAACATGCAGCGACTGCAACAGCGATAGCCCCTGTTCCAGTAATTGCATGGTGCAGCTTACGCATTGAAATGATTCGTGCAATTACATCAATTTGATCTTTAACAACTAACTTTCCTCCAGCAGCTTTATAGTCAGCAGGTTCTGCAACTAAACATAGCTTAGGAGTATGGGGGCGAAGTCTAGTTGCTTCTTCAGGAGTTTTCGCTAGGCCCATTACCACTGTGCAATTTGCTCTGATTGTCTCCATTAGGTTCAATAGTTTTAAATTATTATTGATATCAGATTGTGTTTCAGTCCCATCAAGTCCTAACTGCTTTGCATTAATGAAAATTGTGGGATTACCCGCATTTAATAAAGTGACTTCAACTTCTTTAAACTCTGGAATATCAACAAAATCTATTACATTTCCAGTTGGTAGAATTCCTTCATCTGTACCACCTGGTTGGAGAAATTCAAGAACTACTTCTGCCCCAGGAAAAGTGACTCCATCTAGAACAAAATCACCGTCTTCTTGAACTTCTCCATCTTTCACAGGCACATAGGCAATAATCTGCTTTTGTATATTTTCCTGCCAAATTCGTACAGTAGCCACTCCATCTCTAGGAGCATTAACTAAACCATTTCGTATAGCAAAAGGTCCGACAGCAGAACTGAGATTGCCACAATTTCCAGACCAATCAACCACTGGATCCTCGATAGCTGGAGCACCAAACAAATAATCTACGTCACAATCCTTTCTAGTAGATTTTTTAATTATGACTACTTTACTTGTACTGGAGGTTGCGCCTCCCATACCATCAATTTGTTTTCCATACGGATCTGGGCTGCCAACAACTCTAAGTATGAATGCATCTCGCTCAGGTCCCTGCGGTGGAACATCTTCATCTAGAAAAAAAACGCCTTTACTACTACCACCACGCATATAGATGGCAGGAATTCTCTTCTGTGTCATGATTAATTACTCAATTTTGTAAATTTCTGATTTGCAAGTATTTCATTCAACAATTGCGGCAATAGTCCACCTTGACGAAAGAATTTCACATCTTCATATGTATCAAGACGACTGGTTACCTCTATAGAAATTATTGAGTTGTCTTCCCTCTGAATAACTAAATTTAATTTATCTTGTGGTTTAAAATGATCAGTAATACCTTCAACTGAAAATGTTTCATAACCTGTAAGATTAAGAGTTTCTCTTGTTACTCCTTCAGGGAACTGAAGTGGTAAAATTCCTAAACCAGCTAGATTAGTTCGATGGATACGTTCAAAACTTTCAGCAACTACAACACGAACACCTAGTAATCTTGGACCTTTAGCTGCCCAATCTCGAGAAGAACCGCTACCATACTCTTTACCTGCAATAACAATCAGTGGTTGATTTCGATTAGCGTATACACGTGCGGCTTCAAAAATAGTAGTTTCAGTTTTTTCAGGTAAAAGCATTGTCCAAGGACCTTCTCGGCCGTCTTGCATTAACTCATTTTTTAAACGAGGGCTAGCAAATGTTGCTCTCTGCGCAGCCTCATGATTTCCTCGTCTAGTTCCATAAGAGTTGAACTCAGCTTTTTCAATCCCTAAGCTTTTTAAATAAATGCCAGCATCGCTATCTGGTAAAATTGCACCCGATGGAGAAATATGATCTGTTGTGATGTTATCCGATAACATTACTATGGCACGCATACCTTTTAAATCCTTTTCAGGATTAATGGCAGCCAAATCATCATTCCAATATGGCGGTTTTCTGATATAAGTACTTTCCGCTTCCCATTGGTATTGAGCTGAAGTAGAAGCCCGAACATCAGACAAGATCAAGCCAGCTTCACGAGGAACATTTTTATATGCTTGATCAAATAAATCAGCCGATAATGCACTACGCTCAATAGCATCTAGCTCATCGTCAGAAGGCCATAATTCATCGAGATAAACTGGTTTTCCTTCTTGATCGACCCCCAATGAATCTGTCTCAGGATTAATTAAATAGCTTCCTGCTATTGCATACGCAACAATTAATGGAGGTGACATAATGAAAACTTCTCGAGCTAGAGGATGTACCCTGCCTTCAAAATTACGATTACCAGACGTTACTGCTACAGTTTCAAGCTTCTTATCACGAATTTCATCTTCAATTTCTGGTGAAAGTAATGGACCAGACATACCATTACAAGTTGTACATCCAAAACCAACCACGTTAAAACCTAATTTATCTAAATCTTTATTTAGACCAACTCGCTCTAGATAGTCTGAAACCACTTTAGAACCAGGAGCAAATGAGGTTTTAACCCAAGGAGCACGTTTTAGATTTCTTTTAAGAGCATTTCTAGCAATTAGTGCTGCTGCGATAACGGCTCTCGGATTAGATGTATTCGTACAACTAGTAATTGCAGCTAAAACGATAGAACCATTTTCTAAATTTTCAGATGGCTTATTACTTATCTGCTGTTTGTTTTTCAAAATAATTCTTTGGTGAGGTTGCTTTGGACCCGATATTGATCGTGAAACTTCACCTAAATCTAAGCTAACTGTATAGTCATACTCAACATTATTAAGCATTGAATGCCATAATCCTTGTTGCTTTGCGTATTCTTCAGTTAATTGTGCAATGTGACCACCACGCCCGCTCAATTCTAAATATTCAATTGTTCGGTCATCTATTGCAAACATAGCCGAAGTTGCACCAAATTCAGGTGCCATATTTGAAATCGTGCCTCGATCTGCTAGAGAAAGCTGAGCAACGCCTGGTCCATAAAATTCTAAAATTTTACCAATTACACCAACTTTCCTTAGCATTTCGGTCAATGCCAATGCGATATCTGTAGCAATATAACCTTGGGGTGGCTTACCCTCTAACTTAACGCCAACCACTTGTGGAATTCTCATTTTTAATGATTTTCCAAGCATAGCAGCTTCGGCTTCAATTCCACCAACTCCCCATCCTAATACGCCAATTGCATTAATCATTGTCGTATGACTATCAGTACCTACTAATGTATCTGGGAACGCCCACAACTCTTTATTGATTTTTTTTGTACCAATAACTGTTGTTAAGCGTTCAAGATTAATCTGATGTAAAATTCCATTTCCAGAGGGAATAATTGAAAGATTATCAAAAGCTTTATTACACCAATCTAAAAATGCGAATCTCTCACTATTCCTTTTAAATTCAATTTTTTCGTTTTGAGATAATGCCTCCGCAGTTCCCCAATGTTCAACATTTAACGAGTGATCTACAACCAAATGGGTTGGGGTCATTGGATTCACTGATTTAGGGTTACCACCTTTTTCAGCTACCGCATCTCTTAAACCTGCAAGATCTACAAGCGCAGGAGTTCCTAATAAATCTTGTAAAACAACTCGAGCTGGTCTAAATGAAATATCGCTATCCTTCGTCCTTAATAAAATAGCTTCTAAGGCCACCATAGGAGATTCTTCTGTTCTCAATATATTTTCAGCCATAATTCGATGGCTCAGTGGTAATTTTTCATAATTTCCACCGATACTTTTAACAGCACTTTCAATATCAATAATTTTGTATTCGATATCACAAATTTTAATTTTTTTTGACCAACTTATACTCATATCAGGCTCCTTAACAATAACAAATTATTGCTCTTTTTTTAAAAAAAATACAATACATATTTTTTCAATAAAATAATTACTCTTTATTTTTCAACAAAATGCTCTTAAAATAATAATCAAATAAATAAAAACAGTTTTTAAAATTGTATTTTTTTATAAAAAAGTTCAATATTGGCAAGTGTGATTTTTAAGCTAAGGATTGCAACCATGCTCACTCTTTTAGGTGTAAGCATGATTATTTGCTTTATGTATTTGATCATGTCAAAAAAATTAAGTGCTTTAGTTGCTCTTACCCTCATTCCATTTATTTTTTCAATTATTGCTTGGCTATTAGGTTTTCATTTCGAAAGCTTAAGTCATATTGAATTAATAAAGCTTGGTGAAATGATGCTTGAGGGTATTAAGAAGGTAGCGCCTGTAGGAATTATGCTGCTTTTTGCCATTATGTATTTTGCGTTAATGCTTGATTCAGGCCTATTTGATCCTTTCGTTAATTGGATCGTGCAATGTGTAAAAGGTGATCCTGTAAGAATTGCTATTGGTACAGTTATTTTAACAATGCTTATTTCCCTAGATGGTGATGGTTCTACTACTTATATGATTTGTGTAACCGCAATGCTTCCACTTTATAAGCGCATTGGTATGAATCCTCTTATCATGACTGCACTAATGATTCTAGCTAATGGGACAATGAATATAGTACCTTGGGGAGGACCAACAGCTCGTGTTGCGAGTGCATTAAATATAGATCCAAGACATATTTTTGTTCCTATGTTACCTGCTTTAGTCATTGCGTGCTTATGGTTGATTTTTATTGCCTATTTATATGGAAAATTTGAAAAGAAGCGTCTTGGGATAATTCATGAAATTAATATTAAAAAAAACTTTAATATTTCAATTTCCAAACATCCAGATGCACATCGACCAGATTTAAGAAAGTTCAATGCAACATTAACCTTTATTTTGATGGTTTGCCTAATCATGGGCATATTACCAATGCCTATTTTATTTATGCTTGGTTTTTGCTTGGCATTAGCTGTAAATTATCCTTGTCTAGAAAAGCAAAAGCAACGTATCGCTATACATGCAAATACTGCTCTAAGTGTAGTTGGTGTAATTTTCGCAGCAGGTGTCTTTACAGGAATTCTAACTGGCACAGGCATGGTAGATGCGATGTCTCATGAATTTACAGCAATAATTCCACCAGTAATGGGGCCATATATGGCACCTATAACTGCTCTAATTAGTATTCCTCTTACTTTTTTTATGTCAAATGACGCATTTTATTATGGAGTCGTACCAATTTTGTCCGAAGCTGCATCTAACTATGGCATTACACCACTTGAAATTGCTAGAGCATCTTTAATTGGACAACCAGTTCATGTTTTATCGCCATTAGTTCCTTCAACTTATTTATTGTGTGGACTAGCAAGTGTTGAGTTTAACGAACATCAAAAATTCACAATCTGGTGGGCAATTTTGACATGTCTAATTTTTTTAATTACAGCCCTTTTATTTGGAATATTTCCACTACTTAAAATTTAACTTACTAAATATCTTAGGACGAGTATTTTTTAAATAGGGCTAACGTAAATACATAGACAATAGTATTATATTCACTTAATTTTTCTATTGGGCAAAATTTTTAATATATCTATGAACTTAACTCCTTTACAAAACAAAGCGGTGAAAGATATTGTTTATTTTGTACGCCAAAACCAACTGCAACCCGGTCAACATTTAACCGAACTTGAACTTAGCAAAGTACTACATATCTCGCGTACTCCTATTAAATTTGCTTTGCAATATTTGGCTAGTAAAGGAATGTTTATTCACGATAAAAATAGAGGTTTCTTTTTAGCCGAGTCTGATAATTATTATGCTGATATCGCAAATGAAATTGATAAGTCTGTAGATGACCCGCTCTACATTGAAATTGCAAGACGTCGGTTAAGAAAAGAATTACCTGATAAATTTACTGAAACTGATTTTATTCGTCTATTTAATACTTCTCGGAGTACATTAAAAAATGTATTAATCCGAATTCAGCAAGAAGGTTGGATTGAACAATGTGCTGGACAAGGTTGGTGTTTTTTACCTCTTATTGATTCAGTACAAGCTTATGAAGAAAGTTATGCCTACCGAGCGATAACTGAACCAGCTGGCATACTAATGCCAACATTTATGATCGATTACGAAGTATTAGAATTATGCAAGCAAAAACAATTATTTATTATTGATGGAAATTATCTAACAATGACACCATCAGAGTTATTTGAAAATAATGCTCAATTTCATGAAATGCTTGCTGAATTTTCAGGCAATCGATTTCATTATCAAAATATTAAAAGAATTAATCAATTACGTCGTTTAGTTGAATATCATCAGGTAGTCGATCGTCATCCAAGAAAAGCGCAAGCAGAAGAACACTTACAAATTATTCAATACTTAGAAAAAGGTGATCGACTTAAAGCTGCAGATATACTGAGACAACATCTTGAGCAAGCTCGACGTGTAAAAATAAATGAAAAAAACTTTAATAATAAATAACTTAGTTTAAAACTATCCCAAAGAATATAAAATGGATTATATGTTGCCTTTTATATATTTAAGGCTTATTCAAAGTATGTATTCCACTCTCTTCTGAACATGATAAGGCGGCCGATCACAGAAGCCTTTAATGGATAAGAGACTCCAATATATAAATACTAGCCTAATAAATAGGCTCTATTTACTCGCTATTTTACCTCTGTAATCTATCTGGATTTAATATCATTATTCGTAAATATTGAATTATGAAAACACATTAAGCACCTTTTTCAAGTTAATTAAGTGACATATCGTTTTCTTATAGATTAGAGAAAGGCTGTTTGAATGACCGATTACATTAGAAATATTGTTAATAACCAGACTGTAAACCCACCAATGACGCTGATTCGTGGTGCAACCATCTTAAGCATGGATGAGAATGTAGGCAACATTGAACACGGCGATATTCTTATCACTGGATCTACGATTACCGCCGTCGGTCAGAATCTGGATGCACAAAATGCTCACATCATAGACGCAAAAAACATGATTGTAATGCCAGGAATGGTTGATTCTCATCGTCACTCATGGGAAGGGCAACTACGTCGCATCAATCCTAATGCCACATGTTTGGATGACTACAGCAATGCTACACACTTCTCTTTTGCCAAATACTATCGTCCTGTCGATATCTATGTTGGTAACCTGCTGACAGCTCTGGGAGCTATTGATGCGGGCATAACAACAATCATCGATAATTCTCATAACAGCCGTACCGCTGCACATTCGGACGCTGCTGTAGAGGCCTTATTTGACTCTGGTATTCGTGCCATCCATGCCTCTGGTGCACCTGTATCAGGAGAATGGGATAGAGCACACTGGCCTGGAAACTGGCAGCGCCTTCAAGAAAAGTATTTTACAAACACCCCTGACAGTCTTGTTTCTCTTGGTGTTATGGCCCAACTGGAACCAGAATTATGGGCTGAGGCCCGTAGACTGGGGCTACCAATCGTGACTGAGTTCTTTGGAGCGGAAATGGCTTCTGAACTTGAATCATTGCATCAACAAGGTCTTCTTGGCCCTGATAATATTTTCAATCACTGTACGGCGTTACCTGATGAAGGATGGAGGATCCTGCGTGAAGCTGGGGTTCGGGTGAATGTATGCCCGCGCTCAGATGCACACTATGGTATCGAAGATGGTATGTTTGCCATTGAGGCTGCTCAACGCCATGGTATCAACCCTGGTCTAAGCGTGGATAATGAAACGTCTTATAGTACCGATATGTTTATGGAAATGCGCGTTGCATTTTATCTACAGCGGGTGATGGGTATGCATAAGCAACAGAACTGTTGTGATTCCTCACATTTTCTAACAACGCTTCCAGCAGCAAAGCTCCTTAAAGCAGCTACCGTCGATGGTGCTAGCTGTGCTGGACTGCAGGATAAAGTTGGTAGCCTAACACCAGGCAAACAGGCCGACTTGATCCTAATCAATGCTGGTGACATCAACCTTTACCCATCTGGGAATGCCTTTGGCACGGTTGTACATGCCACAGAACGCAGCAACATTGATACCGTTATGATCGGCGGACGTATCGTCAAGCAGAACGGTAAAGTTCTAGGTGTCGATAGCAAGCTCCTTCATGCAGCGATTGATGAATCGCGTCAGCATCTGTTTGCTGCCGCTGGGTATGAACCTGACATTTTTGCAGAAAAGTTCCTCCCATTGGAGCAGACAAACTAAGGGTATGAAACGTATGAATATGATTTATTACGTAATTGCTTTTGCCGCAGGTCTCGGAATCACGTTGCAAACAACCCTAAATAGCCAACTGGCCCGAGGACTTGGAGGTGATTCGGTAACTGCAGCGTTATTTTCCTTCTCTGCTGGGGCTTTCAGCCTTGGAATTTACTCACTGCTGCGTGGTGGATTATTCACCTCGCTTGCAGCCATTCCTTCTCAACCTCTGTGGAGTCTAGCAGGTGGACTGATCGGTGCATGCGCTCTATTCAGCTATGTAGTACTCGCACCGAAAATCGGTTTTTCGGCCTTACTGGGACTCGCAATTGTTGGACAATTACTTTCATCACAGATGATTGACCATTTTGGTCTGCTGGGCGCCGTAAGAAGACCAGTTTCATTAATCAAACTGGGTGGAATGCTGGTCATGTTGGCTGGTTTAGTTGTCATGCTTTTCGGTGATCGACTGTCTGAGCGCTTCCTTCACTAACAAAATAAAATACTAAGCGCCGATCATTACGGACGTTTGCCTCAGTGCAGATGCCCGTAATCATTTGTTTAAGCGCAATGCTTATTTTTATCTCTGGAGAAATAACATGTTTTCAGTTGCAGCAGATGTGAGAAATTTGCTGGGAGAGTGTCCCCTGTGGTGTGAAAGAACACGCAGAATATACTGGACAGATATTGAGGGTAGTGAATTGCTTGCATTAGAAGAAGGCAATGATATCGTAATGAGATGGTCTCTGCCTGAAAGACTAGGATCATTTGCCCTTACCGAAAATGCTGATGTACTGTTAATGGGAATGGCATCTGGACTCAAGTTTTATGATCTCAGCACCTGTAGTTTTACCTCCATAGTGGTATCACCGGGTAGAGTAGGTACCCGTATAGGAGATGGTCGATGCGATCGCTCTGGTAATTTTGTCTTTGGAACCATGGATGACGGTTATCCAGTTAAAGCTATCGGTAAATTTCACAGGCTGAATGCTGCGACACTGACAATAGAGACGCTTCCCCTGCCTGAAGTCGCTATACCGAATAGCATCTGCTTCAGTCCAGATGGAAGCACAATGTATTATTGTGACTCGATGCAAGGTCGTATTTTCTGCTGTGATTATCCTTCTCTAAAAAATCAGCGTACATTTGTCGAAATAGAAGGTAAAGGTGCACCTGATGGCTCATGCGTAGATGCAAGGGGTTATTTATGGAATGCTGAATGGGGAGGAAATCGTATTGTACGTTATAACCCAGACGGAATAACAGACTGCATTATACCCTCTCCTGGTATTCAGAGCACTTGCCCGACACTAGCAGGTGAGGAATTCACTATGCTTTATTGCACTACTGCCAGTGTTGGTATCTCTGCACTATCAAAGTATGATGGAGCATTGTTAAGAGCAGAATCAAAAGTATTCGCTGGTTTACCAGAAAACCGTTTCGCTACTGCAGTAATTTAATTCGTTCACTACTCAGAAAGACGAATATATTTGCCGAATAAACTTTTGAGGAGCTAGATTCACCACCCTAGCTCTTTTTTATTTGGTATCAGAACAGCAATAATGTATCTAACGTATATGCTCTGGTTTATAGTTCCAAGCTTATTTCTGGTGATGTGAGTAGAGAACTTAATACAATGTTTGGCCTAATCTTTTCCTGGGCCATGATTAAATTTGGTTCCTTTCCCGATAGCATAAAACTGGCCACCAGCCACGTAATGTATTGTTCGTAATTCATCAGGTGCTTCATCAAAAATCCAGTGGCCATTACGAAAAACACGGTCATCACTCCATGCGCCAACAATTTCTCCCATAAAAAGATTGTGTTGCTGCTCATAGTCAACATTTGATATTACCTTACACACTAACCAGCCAGCGCACCCTTCCACTAAAGGTATATCAAATCCTTCCTGATAAAATGCCGCTATTTTATTATTCTTTTCATGATTATCTTTATAACTATGTTCGCCAGCGTATAAAACTGTTTCCATTTGACTTACAACAGGAATTTGAACGGCAAATAATCCACTTTTTTCAATTAACTCACGGGTGTATGCCTGAGGCCCTATAAAAGCCATCACTTTATTACTTCCAACAAGGCCAACCCAAGCTGCAGCCATGACATTCCATTTACTATTGTGTTTCGCGGAAATCATAGTAGTAGGCCCAACCTGTAATAAACGATAGGCCTTTCTCAACTCAACAGTCTGTACCGACATTTGATTTTCTCCTATCCATAAAAATGTGTGTGCCGTTCATGAACGGCACACACAATCTTACTTTTTGTATCCAAAAGACTTTATCAAATAATAATCATGCTAATACAGCTTTATAACTTTCAGCCTGTACCGCAATTTCTTGATCGGTAATAGTTACACTTCCACCAGTAATAAAAGGCTTAATATATTGCATACCTAAATATTGAGCGATGGTTTCAAAAGACAGTAAGTATTCTCCTACAGTATGTCCAGCAGCACCATCAGGTTGATAAGCCGATTCTGGACCACCGAGTGAAACAGCTAGCATAAGTTTTTTATTGAGTAACGCCTGCTTTTCGCCACCATGTGACCAGCCGAATGTTAAAACGTCATCAAGCCATTGTTTAAGTAATGGTGGAGTGCTGTACCACTGCATTGGGAACTGAAGTACGATACGATCAGTACTTTCAAGTTCTGCTTGTTCAGCGGTTACATCAATTTTACCTTCAGGATATAAGTCATAAAGATAACGTACATTAACATTTGACAAAGATTCAACATTTTTAGCTAATGCTGAATTTATACGAGATTGATTAATATTAGGGTGAACAACTATTAAAGTAGTTTTCATTTCGGCCTCTATTTTATTTAAAAGAATGTTTCGTCAATATCAAGTTTAGATAATGCTTCATTGATATCGCTTAATTCATTTGGATTAAGTTGAATGTTGGTGGCTTGGAAGTTTTCTTCCAAACGATGTAATTTTGTCGTTCCAGGGATAGGTACAATATATGGCTTCTGAGCCAGTTCCCATGCAAGAACAACCTGCGCTGACGTAGCATTTTTTCTTTCAGCAATTTCAGCAATTAAATCTAGAAGTGCTTGGTTATTTTCAACAACTTCTGGTTTAAAACGACCCATCATGCCTCTGTAATCACCTTCCCCATATTGAGTATTTTTGGTTACCTGACCACTCAAAAATCCATTACCCAGCGGACTGTAAGCCATAAAACCAATATCTAGTTCATCGCAAACTTCAAACAGATCCTGTTCAGGTTTACGCCACATCATTGAATATTGATCTTCAATAGCTGTAACTGGACACACAGCATGAGCACGCCTTATATAGGAGGCTGATGCATTTGATAACCCCCAGTATTTTATTTTCCCTTCGGATATCAAATCCTTCATTAAGCCCGCCACCACTTCTGGCTCGACGTTAGGATCAATACGATGTTGATAAAATAGGTCAATATGATCAGTCTGCAATCGTTTCAGAGAACCCTCTAATTGCTCTCTAACAGAGTCTGCATGACTGTCTAATACTGGAATTAACTGTCCATTAATATTTTCCATTCCAGTCACGCCAAATTTAGTAGCAATGACGACGTTATCCCTGTGTTTTTTAAGTGCAATACCTAACAACTCTTCGTTTTCAAAGCCATAAATAGGGGCTGTATCGAAAAGGCTGCAGCCCAGTTCAATAGCCTTGTCTATAAGCTTAGTCCTTTCATTTATTTCAACTGAATAGCCATAACCATGGTCCATACCCATGCAACCCAGTCCCATTTCAGATACTTGAAGGCCCTGACTACCTAGGCTTCTCATTTTCATGATCAATTCTTACCCTTCTTTAATCATTACTGATTTTGACGAGTTAAGTATACGACTGGATTTATTGCTAAAAAATTGCTAAATTAGCAAATTAGAATTGCTAAAAACACAACTATCATGAACAAGCTTGAGGCGCTTAAATTTTTTGTCACTGCTGCTGAAACACTTAATTTTCGGGAAACAGCGGTCAAGCTTGCAATTTCTCCCTCTGTAGTTACACGTACCATTTCTGAGCTCGAAAATCAGCTCGGTGAACCACTATTTAAGCGAAATACTAGATCAATTTTACTTACAAGTTTTGGAGAGCTTTTTTTACCCAGAGCTAAACGTCTTCTGGAAGACTCAGAAACATTATTTAAGACGCCTAAAGATAATAATGATATGAAAGGGATTGTGAGAATTACGCTGTTTCGTTTTCCCGGCCATGAACAGGTTTTATATAAGTTGTTGACAGCCCTTAATCCTTATCCTGAGCTGTTTATCGATTGGCGATTAGATATGTTGAAACTAGATACAGTTCAACATCGTATTGATATCGGTATTCGTATCGAACGTGAACCTAATCCAAACTTTATAATAAAACCCATTGCTATGGTAAAACATGCCCTACTAGCTTCACCCGATTTAGTTGAAAAATTAGGTGCACCGATAGACTTTGAAGATCTGCGTCAACGCTACCCTTTCAGTGGCTTGCTTAATCCAGAAACTGGTAAGGTTTTTGAATTTATGCTTGATGGGGTGAATACTTTCATTCCTCGCCATTTAGAATTCTTTACTACCGATTCTCAGGCTGAAATTCAGGCGGCATTAGCGGGTAAGGTTGTTATCCAGTCCAGCAATTTAGCATGTAAGGAATACCTTATGAATGGAAGATTAGTAGAAGTTCTGCCCGAATTGAAACTTGAGACTTGGCAACTTTATCTTTATCGTCCCTACCAAACACTTATACCTAAGCGTATAAAAAAAACCTTTGATATTCTTGAAGATATTTTACTCGAACATTTTAAATAAGACCTTAATAGAATAAAAATAATATTTCTTCTAAAGATCATCAATTAGCCCCACCAGTACTTTATAAATGCCGTATCTTTCACACTTATGAGTACTGGTCACCATCTGAATCACTCTATTGGCTAAAAATAAAAGGAACGAATCATTATTGGGAAATCCTCATCTGAAAAATGAGATTTCCACCATTTCTCAGTTTGAAAATCCACTCTAAAATTTTTAAAACTAAAAATTATAGCTTTACAACAACTCTGCCTCTTATTTTTCCATCTAAAATTTCATTTGAAAAATTCAAAGCATCACTTAACTGAATCTCAGTCGTTACTGCTTCCAATTTCGTTTGATCTAATTCTGTAGCTAAACGCTCCCAAGCTTCTTTTCTTAGCTCGATTGGTGCCATAACACTATCAATTCCATACAACGTAATTCCTCTCAGGATAAATGGAGCAACTGTTGCAGGGAAATCCATTCCACCCGCCAGACCACAAGCAGCCACCGCACCACGATATTTTGTACTAGCACATGCATTTGCTAAAGTATGACTACCCACAGTATCAATCACACCAGCCCAAATTTCCTTATTTAGCGGCTTTCCTTGTGAAGATAATTCAACGCGATCAATAATTTCGCTTGCCCCTAAACTCGTTAAATATTCTGATTCTTGGGGTCTACCTGTTGATGCTGTTATCTCATAACCAAGGTGACTCAAAATAATAATGGCAATACTACCCACTCCACCATTTGCACCTGTTACTAAAATTTTTCCATCACTTGGTTTGATACCATGCTTTTGCAAAGCCATGACACACAGCATAGCGGTATAACCTGCTGTACCAATAATCATCGTATCTTTAAAAGAAAAAGCAGAAGGTTTCTGTATAAGCCAATCACCTGAAACAGTCACTTGCTCGGCTAATCCGCCAGAATATTTTTCACCAACACCCCAGCCATTTAATAGAACTTCATCTCCTTTTTTCCATGCTGGATGTTTTGATTCAATTACAACACCTGAAAAATCTATACCTGGTGTTAGTGGAAAACTACGCACTACGGGAGAGCGCCCAGTAATGGCTAAAGCATCTTTATAATTTAATGTTGAATATTTTACTTCAACTGTAACCTCTCCTTCTTGTAAAGGCTTTGGACTAATCTCAGCAACCTTTGCCAGATAACCAGCATCATCTTTAGTGATTACGATACCTTTATACATAGAACTTCCTCTCTATTTAATTAGACTAACCGTCTAGAATTAATTAAAAAATAAATGCAGACATCTGCATTTATTTTTTAATTAACTTTTTACGCTATTGAGCTGTTCTACACCTAATGTAAACAAGCGATAAAATGCTTCTAGAGGACTCGTAGATTTGATTAAACGAGCTCTAAGAACTGCGCCTTCCCACCCAATCCAAAATTGGTAAGCCATTTCATTACAGTCTGTTAGGCTGTATTCAGAATAAAATTCACGTAAGCAATCGGAAACTATTTTCTGCCAGACCTGAAAAATACTTTCTATTCGTTCAATGATTTCAGGGGCTAAATAAGAAACCTCTTGCCCTAAATTTCCCAGAATACAACCTCGCTTAAAATCATATTTCTGTAGCTTTTCTCCAGCGTCTTTTACAAAGTTCTGTAGTTTTTCAAGAGGTGTAAGATCTGGTTGACTTAAAAACTTATTTAATCGTTTCACAAAATAAGTTTCATAAGCATCTAGGACTTCTAAAATAAACGCCTCTTTGTTTTCAAAATAATGATAGAACGAGCCTTTAGGAATTTGAATAGGCTTCATGAGATCATCTAAGCTCATGGCATTCATTCCACGTTCTGTAAGCAATTCAATACCACGTCGTATTAATACATCTTTGGTATCGGCATAGTTAATACCATGTTTAGTTGGTCGACCACGGGGTCTTTTGGGTAAATTCGAATAGTTCATATTTACAAAATAGACCATCCATCTAGAAATAGCAATCTTGTTAGATTAAAATTGATTTCAACAACTTATATAATTTTTTCTGACAATGACTTTCGAAATTTTTAGATACTTTATGATCTTTAGTTTTCCTCAAATAAGTATAATGTATACTTATTTAAAATAATTTAATTGTTTTAAATCAAATAGATAATATATGAAAACCATTTTAAACTTAAGCTTTGTGTTCTTTGATAGAAGTTTAGACTTTCATTTTTAACTTCAGTATTTGGGATAATTTTTAAGTATTTTCTAAATCTATACAGTTAATTCCAACTGTAGGGACTTAACCAGCTTTTTATTAGTTACATCATTTTAAAGTGCAAAAAATTAGAGACTTTAAGCAGAAATATCAAACTCTTCCATTTAGCTATAACAAGAGAGAAAACATTATGTACAAACGAATCTTAGGGGTAGTTATTGTAACTACGCTTGCATGCTTTCAAGCACAAGCGGCTGAGTTCAAATGCCAAGACGATGTAAAACCTGCACGCTTGACTGCCGAGAAACAGAAGCTGGTAGATCAGTTCTGGGCCGAGTCCCTAGTCTATTTAGACCAATACCTAAAGGTACTTGAGACACCCACTGGTCAATGCAAGGACTCAGCACAGGCAACGACCCAAACATATTCTTCAGAAACAGGAAAAGCACAAACACGTTGTATTATGAAATACCGTGATGTTGAACTGGTTGCTAAACACCTTAGAGCTATTTTAGCCGAGCCAGACAAAGCAAAGGCATGTTTCGACCCACAAAAGAATTATAAAGATTTCACACTCTATACCCCTAGCTCACAAATACAAAATTTATCAGCAACCTCAAAATGGATTAATCGTCCACTACTGACCGATTACTACAAAAAAATGCATGGCACAATTGGTGCAGCAGGCTTAGAGTTAAATGAAAATTTCCTAGCAATTACATCACGCACCGACACTGCTTCACACTGGACAAAGGATGTCAGTATCAAAGGATTACCAACGCTTTGGTCTTCTGTAGGCTGGATTCCTTTGTATGCCGAGAACCCAAATGCAGGAAGCGACCGTTTCCGTGGTGGATACCTTTATGCGGAAGTCATGGGGCCCTGGGGTAACTTGCGAATTAAGGAAATTGATGGTGAAAAAGTGGGGGCCGAAATTGGCATGACTGTACAATTATTCAATACCTCTTATCCCTACCATTATCACCACCCTCAAGAGATTTATATGACACTGACCAAACCTCAGTGTATTGATCAAAATAAGTTTATGGTGATGCATTGGGATAGTGACCAATTCAAACAAAAGCGCAATGATAAAGGCTGGACTGTACAGATTGACGGGTCAAAAGGTGAATGGAAAAAGTGGTTTTCCAATCAAGATACAGACCAGAAATGGCTCACCTACTTTGAACGTAATTCAATTCATGCATTCCATGCACTTGAGGGTTGTAATCAGACGATTCAAAATTCTGGTTTAGTTACAGTTTGGGCTCGTACAACAGGACAAGATAATGAGCAATCTACACGCTTATGCCAACCGATATCAGGTGATCCCAAAGATATAAAGAAAATGAAACCCGAAGAAAAGGCAATCTGTGATTTGCACGACTGGAAACCGTAAAACTGTTTACGTAACTCCATGTGAAAATGGAGTTACCACATAAATCTTGGAATAACATTTTTTCGAATGGCATAAGCTGAAAGGAATTCTACGGAATGTTGCTCTTTTAATTAACGATTTTTTCGCAATTAAGTCCTTAGTATAAGAGAGCCGCAAATAGGTGCTCTATTGATTGGATTCATGATTTAAAATAAATGATGTCATACTTAATGATCCCATCGTATTAGATGCATTAAACAACGCCATTTGATCTTTTTCCTCTTGTAGCGCCAAACTATACAACATCGGATAGTAATGATCAGGTGTAGGTATTGCTAATTGCATCGCCAGCCCTTTTTTATCCCAGTCAATCAAAGCATTATGATTATGATTCAACCAATAACTTTGTACTTTTTTATCGGCTTCTATAGCCCAATCATAGCCATAATGCGGGTCATCCATTTTATCCCAAGCAATTTTTCGTAAGTTATGCACAATATTGCCACTAGAAACAATCAACACACCTTTTCTACGAAGTACTGCCAACTCTTTTCCTAAAGCATAGTGATAGCTTGCATCTTTTGAATAATCTATGCTGAGTTGTACAACAGGGATATTGGCTTCAGGGAACATATGAACAAAAACACTCCATGTACCGTGATCTAACCCCCACTGATGATCCTCTTGGACTTGTGTCATATTAATTGCAGCTATACTTGCCTCAACCAAAGCTTTATTCCCCGAAGCAGGATACTGCATTTGAAATAACTGATCAGGAAATCCACCAAAATCGTGAATTGTCGGTGGTAACTCCATTGCAGTAACGGCAGTTGAACCTTGAGTCAACCAATGTGCTGAAATACACAAAATCGCTGTAGGCTGAGCGACTTCTCGACCTACTTTATTCCATGCTTGTGTGAATTCATTATCTTGAATCGCATTCATTGGGGAACCATGACCAACAAAGATCACAGGCATAACAGGCGTATTGGCTAATGCTTTACTCCACGCTGATAAATCTTTCAAATTTTTCATATTTCACCTATTAATAAAAAATCCGATTTAAATTAACTATTTATGCAATGATTTCTTTACTTCAGGAATAATCTTAGTTCCATATATTTCAATGGAACGCATCATGTCTAAATGACTTCGTGCAGCACCTGTATCTAAATGTGCTGCAAAGCGCGATAAACCGAATGTTTCAATGATCTCTAAGATTTTATCTTGGGTGGACGAAACATCACCAACTACTAAATGGCCTTGCTTTGAGCGCCCTTGAGCATAGCGTTGTGGGGTGTATTTTGGCCAACCACGACCTTTACCAATACGATCGATTTGAGCTGCATAGTTTGGATAATGTATTTGCATTAAATCTTTTTCATCATCAACAAAAAATGAATGCATGTGTACACCCATTTGGAATGCACTCATATCGTGACCATGTGCTTGATAGCTTTGTCGATAATAATCAAATAACGGCTTATATTCTTTATAGTTACCCCCAATGATCGCAAACATTACAGGTAAACCTAATTTAGCTGCACGGTCAATAGATTCTGGTGTTCCACCTACAGCAATCCAAACAGGTAATTGATCTTGTTGCTGTCTTGGGAAAATAGATTGCTGTTTCAAGCTTGGGCGAAATTTTCCATTCCAAGTTATCGGATTTTGTTGATTTAGCTTAATCAATAAATCTAATTTTTCTTCAAATAATTCGTTGTAATTTTCTAATTCATACCCAAACAATGGAAAAGATTCAATAAATGAACCACGACCTGCCATGACTTCTATTCGGCCATCAGAAAGTTGGTCAATCATTGAAAAATCTTGGAATAATTTAACAGGATCACTTGAACTAAGTACAGAAACTGCACTACCTAAAATAATATTTTTAGTTTGTATACTTGCCGCAGCCAAAATAATTTCAGGTGCAGATACAGCATAATCATCACGATGATGTTCACCTAAACCAAAATAATCTAGACCGACTTCATCCATCAATTTGATTTCTTCGATCATTTCTTTAAGGCGCTCTTTAGGTGCCTGCATTTTTTGCTCTTCTACGCTGAATCGTAAATCGCCAAACATGGTAATCCCGAACTGCATACAAAGATTCCTTACGTAAATATCATCAGTCTAGTATGTTCTTTTTAAATAGACACGTAAGCACAAATAAACATACGTAGCGTTGCAAAAATTACACTTAACAAATATCTATAGAAAAAAATTCTCATGACTAACAACTTTTAGCAGCATGAACTTTACTAAAAATAAAATGCGTATTTCTATTTTTATGATTACTAGCATTAATGCAAATCGATTTATTCATCAATATATAAACTATTTTACTCCCACCTCAAACCGAGGATTATCAAAACCTCGTAACATCAGTTGAACGTATATGCCTCCTGATTTAAATCTACTACTTTGTATTGTCTTCAACCTGCTTAATTAAAAAGTAACTAAACTGTTTTTATTATTCAGCAAAAACGAATAATCTAAGACTATAAAGATGGTACTGGGATAAAGGTATGAGATTGGATCGTATTCAAGCAATGCAAATTTTTGTTCGAGTGGCAGAAGCTGAAAGCTTTATCCACGCCGCAGAAGCACTTTCCCTACCTGCCTCAACAGTCACTAGCACAGTTAAAAATCTTGAAAAGTATTTACAAGTCCGTCTATTAAACAGGACAACGAGACGGGTTAGCCTGACTCCAGAAGGTGCAGAATATCTCATCCAGTGCAGAGATATACTCGACCTAATTGAACATACTGAGTCCAACCTAACTAAGGCTATCAAACAGCCGCAGGGTCGATTACGAGTTGATATGCCCGCAGGTATTGCTCATTCGGTGATCATGCCAAATCTGAAAGATTTTCAGCACCGTTATCCAGATATTTACCTCATGATAGGCGTCAGTGATAGACAAGTAGATCTTATTAAGGAGGGTGTGGATTGTGTGATCCGCATGGGAAATTTAGAAAACTCCACGCTGGTTGCCCGCCCTCTTGGTGAGTTCCGCTGGGTAACATGTGCTTCAGCGGCATATTTAAAAGAAAATGGAATTCCAAAAACTCCCTATGATTTAGAACATCACCATGCTGTTCATTATTTTTCAGGGAACAATAGACACGCAGGTGAAATGCGCTTTGTACAAAATGGAGAGAAAAAAACTGTACAAATGAGTGGGACTACCGCTGTTAATGAAACTGAGCTTTATATAAAAATGTGCCTTGAAGGATACGGAATCGCTCAACTTGCTGAAAGACTTGTGGAAGAACACTTAAAAGAAAAAAGACTAATTGCCGTATTACAAGACTGGTGCCCGCCGCCTGTTGCTGTGACTTTACTTTATCCGCATCAGCGTTTTCTTTCACCGGCAATACGTGTATTTTCAGAGTGGATGGCCGAAATTATCAACAATAAATGATCTGATTTATTTTCAGTAATTTCTTCTGTTTTCTTAAAATAATGACGTTTAGATGCAGAATTGCTCCCCAGCTTATAAAGCTAGAGAGCAGAACTTAGTAGGTTTATTACTAATAGAAATTAAATTCACTTGTTGTTATTTAAAATAAGATTTGTATTGATCCAAGATGATACATCAGTAACTGGAATAGCATGCTGATGGTTAAACGTACGCCCCTTATCCCATGCAACCCCGCGCCCTTGAGCAAAAACTGCACGATATTTATTCATCATATCGTTTGGATCACGTTCTAATTTATCCATCAAATACTGCTCACTCCATTCTAAGCGTCTAAAGGGACGGCCAAGTGCAGCCTGCAGTTTGTCAGCAACATCACTGTAAGTAACCGTATCACCAGCGATATACACGATTTCATTACATATACGTGGTTTGAAGAAAACAATTTCGGCAGTTAACATCCCAATATCATCAGGCGTTGTAAGCGTCATCGTGTTGTCAAGACTCCCCAAAGCGTGAACAGTATCATTTTGCAAGTCAACGACACCAAAGTCTGGTTCAAACAGATAACTCATGAATATACCAGTCGAAATGATAACCCACTCTGTCTCATGCTGACTGCGTAATAATTCACGTACATCTATCTGTGCATCAAAAATGTCTTGAGGGCTACCACGACCGATTTCATCAAAATCAGCCCCAAACTGCCATGGGAAATATCTTGGGATTCTTGCCTGTAAAGCAGCTCGCGCCAACTTTATTGGTGTATCGATTCCTGCTGCATAGCCCGCGCAACCGATTACTGTATCATATTGAGCAAATATTTCTGCCAACTCATCAATAGAACTGTTAACAAGATCTCCTTCAATGATCTCAATTCCGAGATTTCTAATCTCGGTGATAAGATTTCGCTTGTCTGGTTCGTTGGACTTAATGGTACTTGCACGTAATAAAACGCTGATTTTAGCATCATTCTCATCCCTTGCACGGAGCGCAAGGTTGCGTAATACAGGAAGACCCAGTTCACCAGCACCGAGTACAAGGATATTTTTAGATGTAATATTAGTATCTGTTTTTTTCATAAATAGGCCTATTAAAAAATGAATTGCTGTACTCTATCAATTCAAGAGTGAGCATAAAAGAAGGTACATGCGTGATACTGTTGGGAGCAAAATGAATGGATCGAGATGAAATACTCCAATATTCACAGACCGTTTGTAATGGCTTGAGGGACGATGATGATGGATTACGACGAGAAGTACTAGTGCATGCGGGAAGTCGTTGGTCTCTTGGAATTATCAACACGCTGGGCGTTTATGGCAAACTGCGTCATGCTGAAATCGGCAGACGCATGCATGGAGTTACCCAGCGTATGTTGACACGGACTTTACGCCAACTTGAACGTGATGGCTTAGTACTCCGACATGATTACGCAGAAATGCCACCCAGAGTCGAGTACGAATTGTCTGACACAGGCATAGAGCTACTCGTTCGTATGATCCCGCTCTGGACCTGGATTGTAGAAAATGCAGATCGTTTTCGTGAAGCTAGGCAGAATTTCGATAAACATGAGGACTTACACTCATAGCTTCTCCTTTTTCGGAATGGATTGCAGAGCTAATGATTCATAGCCCTGCTACCAACATAAGCCCACCAATAAGTGATATATGTTCTAATGCAATATGAAATTCAGCGGTTCGCTTAGGCTCATTAAATTTCCAGAAAGCGTGGCCAAACGGAATAGTTAAAAGAGTAAAAATAATTAAACCACTAGCACCAACCCATCCATAGCCTAAAGGGTTGAAAATAACCAAAGCTGATCCAACAAGTTGACAAATTATTGTAGCTATTGCAAATAACTTAGGATTTGGGAGTTTAACTTCGATCATTTCTTTTTCAATTTCATTGAAGTTGAAAAGCCCGTAAATACCTGCCATCCAAAAGAAAAAAGTCAAAATAACCTTAGACAAGAAAAAGAAAATAGAACCAGATAAAATTTCTAACATGCATTCACACCCTTAATAGTCATACCAACCAGTATGTAAATTAATATTATTAATTAAGAAATAAAATTACAACTTAGTTTCCTCATAAGAAAAAGATGGAAAATTTAATTAAATTTAAAAAATACAATAATTTAAAAAATAATTTATTTAAAAAGTTTTCTATGAAATGTATAAAATCCCATATCTATAGCCTACTTGTTACTTTTAAATTTAATTACTATACTGAATAGTAGCTTAATTATTTTGATTTGATCATGAATCAAGATTATTAATATTTTTCAATAACTTGTATTGAATAATCTCCCAACAGGTAGTTTTATGAGTAACATTTTAATTGTTAATGGTGCAAAAAGTTTTAACTTTGCTAAAGGTGATTTGAATGAACTATATGTTCAGACAGCACAAGAGCTTCTAACTCTTGAAGGGCATAATGTTACTGTCACTAAAGCTGACAGTAACTATATAATTGAAGAGGAAATTCAAAAGATATTAGATAATGACGTCTTAATTTATCAGATGCCTGGCTGGTGGATGGGTGAGCCTTGGACCGTAAAAAAATGGATGGATGAAGTCTTTACAATCGGTCAAGGTAAGTTATACGCAAATGATGGGCGTACACGTTCTGATGAATCTCACAAATATGGTTCAGGCGGTTTATTACAAGATAAAAAATATATGTTATCACTCACTTGGAATGCACCTTTAGAAGCATTTAATGATCCATCACAGTTTTTTGAAGGGCGTGGTGTAGATGGAGTATACTTCCATTTTCATAAGTCAAATCAATTTCTTGGAATGAAAGCACTTCCAACTTTTATAACCAATGACATATACAAGAATCCAAAAATTGAGGAAGATCTTAGTCAATTTAAAGAACATCTTTTAAAAGAACTCTAATTCTCAAGTTGAAAAGACCCACTGAATGGGTCTTTTCAAAATTAAAAGAAAAATTAAATCTTTGATCTATTACTAGTTAAAGCCTATATCCCCTTTTAAGATATATACAATTTATCAAACATTGTGTTTTTCAGTTTTGATATCAATACTTATTAAATTAACTATTGGATTGCTTTATACTTCCAGTATGTTTTTATAATGACAATAGTTTTTAGTAGTAATTGAATGCAAATGGAAAAAAGTCGCGGCCCTGGTCGTCCGAAAGACAAGTCAAAAGAAATCGCAATTCTTGCAGCAGCTCGAAAATTATTTCTCGAAATTGGGTTAGACGTCACTACTGATGCAATTGCATTAGAAGCTGGAGTAGCGAAATCAACAGTCTATTCTTATTTTTCTGACAAAGAATCTTTAGTGGAGGCAGTAATCCGACAAGAAACTGAACTCACTATAAGTAATGGGCAGTTTGAACAAAGTCTCCATTTACCTTTATATGACGTTCTTACTACCTTTGGTTTAAGATATGTCAAGTTTATCAACAATAGAGAAATTTTAGGGTGGGATCGCCTTATTGCAGCTGCGGCAATCAAAACCCCAAACTTACCTGAACGTTATTTTGCAGCTGGACCAGGCCGAGGACAGTATATGCTTATTGCCCTATTATCCCAAGCGATCGCTAAAGGTGAACTCAAACGATGTGAACCTCAAACTGCGGCTAATGATTTGACTGGGCTATGGTTAGGGTTCACACATATAGAAGTAAAATTAGGAATTAGGCCCGCGTTATCAGCGCAAGAAATTGAAAATAAAGTTAAACATGGTCTTGATGTGTTTATGGCTTTTTATGCTAATACAAATTAGATCAGATTAACCAAGTATCAATAAAGATTTTTAACTTCTGATTTCTAGTGAAGAAAAATATTTTGTAGGTGATTGACCCAGTGCTTTTTTGAACATTGTGATAAAAGCATTTACTGAATCATAACCAAGATTGCCTGCAACATTCTGAACGGAATTCCCTTCAGCTAACTGAGCTAATGCAATCATTAAATGAAGCTGCTGTCTCCATTTTCCAAAACTCAGCCCCGTAGATTTTTCTATTAGTCTTGCTAGTGATCTCTCACTTATTGCAAGTTGACTCGACCATTGCTTCAAAGTCATTCGATTGCTTGGATCAGATATAAGTGTATCTACCATATATTTTATTTTCGGATGATCTGAAATCGGTAAATGTAACTCTTGAATTGAGGCTTTTGAGAGTTGCTCTAAGAGTACTGTGACAATACGTGCAGTTGGCCCATCAGACGGATATGATGGCTCTTGTTCGGCCAAATAAAGGATTAACTCTCGTACCAATGGTGTAATAGCAACAGTACAACATTCATCAGGCATTAAAGCTGCATCTGGATCAATGAATAAAAAATATGTTTGAGCATTTTCAGTAGCACGACAGCTATGTAATATCCCACTGGGTATCCATACAGCGTGTTGAGGAGGGACTAGCCATAATGCATTAGCTACTTCGCATGTAACAGCACCATGTAAAGACAAAATTAATTGGCCCTTTCTGTGATTATGTTGTTTTGGCTCAATGGGCTTTAGCCGCGGAGCTAATTGTAAGGCAATCGCTGTTTGCTCAAAGACATCTGAATCAAACTCTTCATTAGAGCTTACTACTATCTTATTTTTTGGCATATTTTAGATATATCTTGTCTATACGTTTGTATTATGCCAAAAATATATCTCATAAAATGCATTTTTTTGCATTTCCTTTTTAATTTATGAGTAGTCTGAAACAATCGCTTAACCCTAAAGCTATCTTCCTTATTCTTGGTATCCTTCTTATTGCATTAAACCTGCGATTGCCTTTTACGGGTATTGCTCCTGTATTACCTTGGATTCAAAAAGAATTTAATTTAAGTACAACTGCAATAGGTTTTCTTACCTCTTTACCACTCATTGCCTTTGCCATATTTTCTCCGTTAAGTGCGTCTATAGCTAAAAAATTTGGTATTGAACGAACTCTATTTGCTGCACTCATGACGATAGCATTTGGAATTCTTATCCGCTCAGGACAAAGTGCATGGATGACTTTCTCTGGAACATTACTAATCGGTATTGGGATCGCACTAGGTAATGTTTTATTACCAGGCTTAATCAAACGAAATTTCCATTCGCGTGCTGCATCATTAACGGGTGCTTACTCTATTACGATGGGTGCAGGTGGAGCAATCGCATCAGCTAGTGTTATTCCACTTACAGCAGCTTGGGGGTGGCATATTGCTTTGTCCATATTTGTAATAGCACCTGTTCTAGCACTTTTGGTGTGGATTCCTCAATTAAAAAATCATGAAACGATTAATGTATCTAAAAACAACCCACATTCAAGTAGCGCCGTATGGAAATCTCCACTTGCTTGGCAGGTCACTCTTTTTATGGGTTTAAATGCAATGCCTTTTTACATCGCTGTAGGTTGGTTACCAACAATTCTAATGAACAAAGGGTTATCAGCCGCTGAAGCAGGTTCAATGCATGGTTCTCTTCAATTAGCCACAGCAATTCCCGGTTTGATTTTAGCAGCAACATTACGTCGCATGAATGATCAGCGCTTAGCTGCGGTTGTAGTCAGTTTACTATCTTCTATAGCATTTGCTGGTTTTGCATTTGCTCCAAAATTTGCATTATTTTGGTCTCTAATACTTGGTTTTGGCTGTGGTGCTAGCATGATGTTAGGTCTAACTTTTATCGTATTACGAACCAACACGACTGAAGATGCAGCAGTACTTTCCGGCATGTCTCAATGTATTGGATATTTAATGGCAGCATCAGGGCCATTAATATTTGGTAAGCTTTTTGATTTATTTAGTGACTGGACAGTACCTTTACTCATGACTTCAATAATCGCCGTATTGGGAGCTTTTAGTGGAATCATGGCTGGAAGAAACAAACATATTGAGCACAAGAGCAAGTTAAATTAGAAGGCGAATCAAAATTAAAGAGGCCGATGCCTCTTTATTTCTATCAGACTAAGAATCAATCATGGAGAATTCTTGCCAAGAAGTGCCTTTAACCAAATGATGACGACTATATAACAAGTAATAAAGAATAAATCCGACATAAATAAGCGTAGCTATTAACGAAACTTATGGGCTAACCATTAGACATCCATCTACAGCAGCAAGAATCAAGAAATACAGGGAACTAACACTTTTTAAAATACTCTCTAGGAGTTACACCAAAAGCTTTTTTGAATGCATGGCTAAAATGTGAAAAGTCAGTAAAACCATAATCTAAAGCTACCTCAGAAATACTAGCCACCCGACCACTTTTCAGTGCATCACGACTCGCTATTAAACGTTCACACCAAATTACTGACATTACTGTCTTTTGATGTCTCGCAAATGCCCTACTCAATGTGCGTGTTGATACACAATGTGCCTGTGCAATCTTTTCTAGGTTAAGTTCTGGATTTTGTAAATTTCTCAAAATAAAACTCATCGCTTTACTATATAAATCCCGTTCAACATTTACTTTAGCAATATCCTGTACTTCTAAGCTTAATACCAATAACTCTAAAGCTGATTTAGCAAAGCGTTCAGCAAAATCTATGTTAGTAAAATCAAATTTATCATCTACTGATTGACGTAACATTTCACGCAGAGGAACAATTCCCGGCCGCGTTTCATCTAAAACTTGAGCAGTTAAATGTTCAATGTTAGGCACACGATTGATTAATAAATGACGAGGGATTCGAATTAGGTGATTTTTGTTTCCTGCTAAATTGAACTGAAAGGTTTGTGCAGCATCGTATAGCATGAGGCTATTATTTTGGTATTGGGTTGCCCTACCACCTTGGGCTATTTGTCCACAGCCATCTTCCATAAAGCCAAGCCATAAGTCGTCATTTGGCCCAAACCGTAGATGCTTTTCGGTGCGTTCCCAAAAGTGCATAGTGGATGAAACGGTGCAT
>Ga0157373_10000182_pt1 | contig 51778 bp, 49 predicted proteins | sample C65metaG_FD_113460 | JGI IMG/M metagenome (GOLD analysis project Ga0157373, IMG submission 113460) | Corn rhizosphere microbial communities from Kellogg Biological Station, Michigan, USA - C6-5 metaG | ecosystem: Host-associated > Plants > Roots > Rhizosphere > Soil | place: USA: Michigan... | reverse complement strand
CGCTCCGCGCGAACCGTTATCCCGAAGCCTGAGGCGCGCAGGCTTGATTCAGCCTTTCACCCAAGAGCCCCGGACGGGCAGGCGATCATCCACGATCGCCTGTTACGCGGGTTTACGTCACCCGCGCCGCAACCCCGCTCGGCCGCACCTTCACCGCCGCTTCGGGCTCTGGATCCGAGCGCCCTCCCCATGCGGTGGGGTGCACTTAGGGTGCGGGTGTTTTGGCGGAGGTGGATAACTCGTTCCTTCTCCCCTCGCGGGAGAAGGTGGCCCGAAGGGCCGGATGAGGGGGCGCGCCACCTTATCCGCTGCGAAAAGGTTGACCCGCCGCACGAAGCTGACAGTTCTGAGAACCCCCTCATCCGACTGCTTCGCAGGCCACCTTCTCCCGCGAGGGGAGAAGGGTTTGTCGAATGGCGGGCGCCAAAATTTGGCGGACCGGCCATCGCGGGCGTGCCATCATTACTTGATGGGGGAGCGAAGCCTTCGGATTGCGCGTCTTGCGCTGCTGGCGCTCGTCATCGGGTGCGCGCTGGCGGTCGATGTATTCGGCGTGGGCGTCAAGGCCATCGAAGGCCCCAGCAGCGGCGATGTCTCGATCTTCTGGACAGCCGGGCGGATCGACCCGGCGAAGGTGTATGACTTCGAAGCCATAACCCGCGCGCAGCGGCCGATCGTGGGGCCGCCGGTCTTTGCCCGTCCCTATCTCAATCCGCCGACCTATCTGCCGGTGTGGAGGGTGCTCGCGCGGCTGCCGGCCGGGTGGGCGCTAGCGCTATGGGCGTCGCTGACGACAGTGGTCTTCCTGGTCGCCTGCCTTGGCGTGGCGCGGCCGTGGGCGGTGGCGCTGGTCGCGCTGTCGCCCGTCGTCTGGAGCACGGCGGCCGGCGGGCAGGTGGCCCTGCTGGTCGGCGCCTGCATCATCGGCGGCGTCGCGCTGTTGCCGAAGAGGCCTTTGCTGGCGGGCGCGCTCTTTGCGGTAGCGGCGCTGATCAAGCCGCCGGCGGTGACGCTGGTCCCGCTGGCGCTCATCGCCTGCCGGCAATGGCGCGCGCTGGCGGCGTGCCTCGTCACGGGCGTGGCGGCGGGTCTGGCCTCGGTCGCCTACGAGGGCGTGGACCTGTGGCTGCGATGGTTCGGCGCGCTGCGGGAATTCACCCGTTTCCTGGAGACGAGCCCGGTGATCGAGAAGGGCGTTTCGCCCGGGACGATCGTGCGGCTTCTGCACCTCGACGGACCGGCGGCGCTGGCCCTGCAGCTCGTCTGCGGAGCGCTGGGCGTCTTCCTCGTCTGGCGCACCTTCCGGCGGACGGACGAGCCGCTCGTTCGCCTGGTCGCGCTGACCACGGGCTGTCTGCTGGTGACGCCTTACGCGATGACGCAGGAGATGACGCCGATGCTGCCGTTCGCGGCGAGCGCCTTGCTCAGCGATCGGGTCCATCCGCTTTTCTGGCTGGCGGCCCTGATGGTGCTGACCATGGTCGCCGCGCCGCTGGGCGTCCTGTTGATGGCGGCCGCGCTGCTTGCGCCGGGCGTGAGCCGAACGGCCGAAGCCGCGAACGGCAAAGCTTGAGCTAATCCTTCCAGACGGCGCGTTCGGGCGACGCGGAAACTTCAATTTCCGCCCGATTTTCTTCAACACCCGGGCCGCCGAATGCGCGTTCCGCCGGCGAGGTGGCGCGGCCGCAAAACCGCGCCATCCACATTATTTCACCACCGATACTCAATTCGGATGAACTGATTATCCGGACGCGCGGCGCATCGCGCCCGCGTCAGGCCTCCTGCAACATTTCGCCGCAGCAGGTTGCGTCTCCGGAATTTTTTTGATGGCGAAACGCCCAAGAAATACGCGTTTCGATGCACATATCCGTGCTTTCCCCCTGCAAAACTACTTTTCTGGCCAAGCAGCTACCGAGCCGGGACTAATGAATTTGCATTAGTTTAACCCGCCTCTATTACTCGTTAACCCTTTTTTAGTATTTACATCTCGGCAACCATATGAATTTGATTAGTGCAAGGGGCGACTTCCAATCGGCATTGCTATGGGATCCCCCCAAGTTCGGCACAGTAAGTCGGACCTTTATCCCAAGTTGTGAAACAGAGAGGGGATTCCCCATGTCCAAGTTCTTGAATTTCTTCCAAGACGAAGCTGGCGCCTCGGCCGCTGAATACGCTCTGATCCTCGCGATCGTCGGCGTCGGCATTGCCGTTGCGGCCATCTTCCTCGGCGGCACGATCAGCAACGCGATCAACACCGCCGGCAACTGCATCAATAACCCGACCACCGGCACCTGCTAGTCGCGGTCGTCGCTTAAGCCGGCTGTTCGCGTAAGGAACGGCCGGTTCTCTTCGGGGGCGCTGCTGAACCCGCCTGCGGTGTCAGCAGCGCTCCTGAATTCTCTTCCTCCCAAGTCTTCGGAGCAGGTCGAATGCCGATCCGCACAATCCTGACGCTGGTTGTTGCAGCCATTCTTGGCGTAGCGGCCGTTCTTCTGACCCGAAGCTATCTGGGCCACCAGCGAGTCACGGCTCAGGACGCGACAGCTCAGGGAATGACGACCGTGGTCGTCGCCGCCCAGCCGCTGGCGCGCGGCGTCCTGCTGACGCCGGGCGTTCTGAAGGTGGCGACCTACCCGGCCAGCGCGGTGCCCATGGGCGCCTTCTCCACGATCCAGCAAGTCACCGCCGGCGGCGACCGCCGCGTGATGCGCGACCTGGCGGCCAATGAACCCATTCTTCCCGATCGCGTCACCGCCCCGGGCGGCAAGGCGAGCCTTTCGGCCCAGCTGACGCCCGGCATGCGCGCGGTGACCTTCCGCTCCAACGACGTGGCGGGCGTGGCGGGCTTCGTGCTCCCCGGCGACCGCGTCGACGTGATGCTGACCCGCACCGTCGCTGGCGGCGCCGGCGGACAGGACAACACCATCACCCAGGTGGTCGCGGGCAACGTCAAGGTGCTTGGCGTCGATCAGGTCATCGACGAGCACATGGACAAGCCCACGGTCGCCAAGGCCATCACCCTGGAGCTGACGCCCGATCAGGCGCAGGCCCTGCCGCTGGCGGAATCGCTCGGCTCGGTCAGCCTGGCCCTGCGGCACATCTCCGACGAGCTTCCGCTCACCCGGACCGTGACGACCGTCTCGGACCTGGGCGCCGGATCCTATCGCGCCGCGCCTGTCTATCGGGCCGCGGCGACCACGCCGCTGGGAACCATCCGCCACGCCGTCGCCAAGGCGATCGGCTCGACGGTGAAGGTCACCCGCGGTGTCGAAACGACCAGCTACTCAGTCGGCACGAACTAGAAACAGGATGTCGGGGGCGACGCCATGAACATGACCAAGGCCGTCACCGGCCCACTCCAGAAAACAGCGGCCGTCCTCGGCGGCCTGCTGCTGCTCGCCACGGCGATCGCCATCCCGGCCAAGGCCGCGGCCCAGGCGCGCGAGGAACTCGTCGTGCCGGCCGGCCAGTCGGAAGTGCTCGATGTGGGCGCGCCCTACACCGACCTGATGATCGCCAACCCGGACATCGCCGATGTCCTGCCGCTGTCGAACCACTCGATCTATGTGGTGGGCAAGAAGACCGGCTCGACGGCGCTCAGCGTCTACGGGCCGGGCAAGCGGCTGCTGTCGGTGGCGATGATCACCGTCGGCGCCAACGTCTCGGGCCTCAAGCAGCGGCTTTATGAAATCCTGCCCGACGAGAAGAACATCGCCGTGCATGCGGCGGGCGACAGCCTGGTGCTGTCGGGCCCGGTGAGCAGCGGTCCGCGCCTGCAACAGGCGCTCGCGCTGGCCGAGACCTACGCGCCCGGCAAGGTCGTCAACATGATGAGCGTGCAGGGCGTGCAGCAGGTGATGCTGTCGGTCCGCTTCGTCGAAGTCGACCGCAACGTCGCCAAGGGCCTGCGCAGCAACGTCCAGACCCATAACCTCGACCCCAACCGGCCGTTCATCGCCACGGGCGACACGCTGTCGGGCGCGATCCTGGACAGCTTCGGCCTTGGCCAGCTGCGCTTCCGCAACGGCGACCTCGATCTCGACGTGCTGTTCGATGCTCTGGAGAAGAAGGGCCTGGCCCGCACGCTCGCCAATCCCACCCTGGTGGCGATGAGCGGCGACACCGCGAGCTTCCTGGCGGGCGGTGAGTTCCCGGTGCCGGTGGCGCAGAGCTCCGGCGCGGCCTCGGGCGGCAGCGGCGTGGTGCAGGCCACCATCACCGTCGAGTTCAAGCAGTTCGGCGTGGCGCTCGCCTTCACCCCCACGGTGCTGGACGACGGCGTCATCAACCTGGTCGTCGCGCCCGAAGTCTCCGACATCGACCCGACGGTCTCGATCACCACGCAAGGCCTGACCATTCCCGGCATCAAGGTCCGCCGGGCCAAGACGACGGTGGAGCTGCGTGACGGCGAGTCCTTCACCATCGCCGGCCTGCTCAAGGACGACTACCAGAACGCCATCCGGCAGTACCCCTTCGTGGGCGACCTGCCGGTTCTGGGCACGCTGTTCCGCTCGACGAGCTACCAGCGCAACCAGACCGAACTGGTGATGGTGGTCACGCCTCACCTGGCGGTCCCGACCCAGACGGCCCAGGCGCTGCCGGGCTCGGGCATGGTTCCGCCGTCCGACTTCGAACTCTTCCTCTTCGGCGCCACGCAAGGCCTGAAGAGCGGCGTCAACCCCGAGGACCGCGCCCTGATGGGCCTGGATCCGAACAAGGTCGGCGTCGACGGCAAATACGGTCACGTACTCTTCTAGGGGCGCCAAGATGCGATACGCACTTCTGACGATCGGACTTTCGGCGCTCGGCCTTTCCGGCTGCGTGCAGGGCAACACGGTCAATCCCGACTTCGGGGTGGCGCTCCGCCAAAACATCGCCGCGCAGATCGCCGACCCCGCGCCGCGCTACGTCCGCGCCGAGCCCCCAGCCTCGGACGGTCCGCGCACGGCGCTGGCCCAGGAACGCTACCAGAAGGGCACGGTGATCCCGCCGCAGGCTGAAAGCACCAGCTCGGTGGGCGGCGGCAAATAAGGATGATGGTGCGATGCTCCCCCGGCTCGCAAACTTCGCGCGTGATACCTCCGGCGCAGTAGCGCCGCTTTTCGCGACAGCCCTCATCGGGCTCGTCGGGGCGGGTGCGCTCGCCTGGGATGTCAGCAGAGGTTACGCGATGCGGGCGGAGTTGGAGGCGGCGGTCGACGCCGCCGCGCTCGCCGGAGCCACCCAGCTCGACGGTCAGGCCGACTCCATCACCCGCGCCACGCTGGCCGCCCGGGGGGCGCTCGTTCAGAACGCCAAGGCGATGGGCGACAGCTACGAAGCCAACGTCATCACGGCGAGTTCGGGCGACACCATCCAGTACCTCACCGACCTGACCAGCCGCACCGTCACCACCGACGGGACCACGGCGCAATTCATCGAGATCACGCTCGCGCCGCGCCCGATGGGCCTGATCCTCGGCGCGCTCACCGGAGCGGGCGCCTTCAACGGCCGCGCGCACGCGGTGGCGGGCTACGGCTCGGCCATCTGCAAGGTGCCGCCGATGATGATCTGCAACCCGCAGGAAACGCCGACCAGCACCGCGTGGGATCCCTCGGTGCTGATCGGCCATACCGTCGTGCTGGCCCCGGCGCCGAGCTCGGGCGCCTTCGCGCCCGGCCAGTTCGGCTTCCTGACGGTGAACAGCAGCAATTCGGCCGCGCTGATCCGCGACGGGCTGGCGCGCTTTCCGCCGCTGACCGAATGCTACGGCGAGAGCGTGACGCCGGCCGGCGGCAACATCGCCAGCGCCGACGACTACTTCAACATGCGCTTCGACATCTACACCTCGGCGCTGAGCGGCAAGAAGACGGATGCGGCCTACGCGCCGGCGATGAACACCATGATCGGCGTCAAGGCGGCGGCGGGCGGTTCGTCCTGTAGTCCGACCGTGATCGCGCCGACCAACGACTGCAGCAGCACCACCGCCGACCCGAGCGGCGCGATGGGCCCGCCCCGCGATTGCAACCAGCCCACGACGCCGGGCGTCGGCAGCGGCGTCTGGAATGTCCAGAAATACTTCAACACCAACCATCCCGGCCTGACGAGCGACCCGGCCAGCTATGTGCCGGCGACGAAGGGCGGCGTTGGCGGCGGCTGGAGCTTCTACGGTCCGGCGGCGTCGGGCGGCGCGACCTCGCCGACCCGTTACCAGGTCTACAAGTGGGAGCTCGCCATCCTGGCGGGCGATATTCCCAACCCCGGCAACCTCGCCTTCGGTCACGGACAGGCGGCGGCGAGCGGCACGGCCGACTTCGCCAAGCCCCAGTGCAACACCACGGGCGCCCAGACCGACCCCGACCGCCGCACCATCTCCGTCGTGGTGATGAACTGCTCGGCCGACAACGTGAAAGCCCAGCACGCCGGCCCGGTGATCGGCTACGTCGACCTGTTCCTTCTTGGCCCGGTGGCCAAGGCGCCGCAGTCGGGCGCGCAGAACATCTTCGCCGAGATCATCGGCGAGACCACCGACACCTCGAGCGTCGGCCAGGTCACCCGCTACTATTCGGTGCGGCTCTATGAGTAGGCGGTCCTTCCTCAAAGACGAACGGGGCGCCGCGGCGGCCGAGTTCGGGCTGATCCTGCCGTTGATGCTGCTCCTGACGTTCAGCTTCTACGAAGCCGGACGCGTGTTCTGGAACTACAACATCGTCCAGTCCTCGGCGCGGGACGCCGCGCGCTACGGCGCGCGCCTCGGCATCACCTGCACCGGCTCGACGGGAACGTTCGACGACGCCGGCTCCCAGGCCCAGATCCAGAACCTGACCCGCACCGGAACCATCGATGGATCCGGCAGCCCGCTGGTTCCGGACTGGACCAATAACGCCACCGTCACGGTCGCCATCGCCTGCGTCAGCAAGACGGTGGGTTCGACCACGCTCGGCGGCCGCTACGAAGGCGAGACCTCGATCCCGACCGTCACCGTCACCGCCGCGGCTCCCTACGGGCTGCTGTTCGGCGGGCTGTTCGGGGACCTCGAAATCAACGCCATCACGGTCAGCAATGCGCAGGCGTGGACAGCATGAGCCGGCTCGCCTCCATCCGCCGCTTCCTGTCCGACCGCACCGGCGCCGTGGCGGTCGAGTTCGCGCTCGTGTCGATGATGTTCCTGGGCCTGATGGTCGGAACCGTCGACATCTCGCGCCTGCTCTGGGAAGTGAACTCCTGCAAGGCCGGCACCCGCGCGGCGGTTCGTTATGCGGTCGTCCAGCAACCCGCCTCGCAGGATCTCATCAACTTCGACGGGGTGACCACCCTGGGGATGTACGCCGGGGAGACGATGCCCGCCTCCGCGGTCGCGGTCCATGTGTGCACGAGCACGGGCTGCACTTGCACCGGCGCCGGCTACTGCGGTGCGACGACCCTGAATTCCACGGTGTTCAACAACATCGTGACGCTGATGCAGCACTACTACGGCGGCATCGCGGCCTCGAACGTCGTGGTCACCTACACGCCGATCGGCCTGGGCCTGGCGGGAAATCCGTACGGCCCCGACGTGGAGCCGCTGGTGACCGTGAGGCTCTGCCAGTCCACCGACAGCGGCTGTACGCCGATGGTGTTCGCGCCGGGCGTCCTGCAGGCCTTCGGCGTCTCCCCTTTCAACATGCCGCCGGTGGCCTCGTCTCTGAGCGGTGAGGATTTGTCCTGATGGGCGCACTTATGAAATTCCCCCTGTCCCGATCCCAGCCGGCCTCCCCCGCCGGCGCTCCGGCTTCGACGGGCCTGCGCGTGAGCTTCACGCCGGACGCCTTCGAACGCGGCGAGCCGAGCGAGGCGCTGCGCGAGCAGTTCCCGCACGTCTCCTTCCGCCCTCTGCCCGGACGCTGGACATCGCCGACGCTGGCGGACGCCGACGTGCTGATGGTCTCGGCCGACGCGGCGCGGCCCGGGGATGTCGACGGCCTGTGCGCCACCCTGCGCGAGAGCGGGCGCGCCGACCAGGTGATCGTGCTGTTGCAGAACGCCGACCTCACGGTGACCCGGCGGCTGGTACGCGAAGGCGTCTTCGACGTGCTCCCCGCGCCCGTCAGCGACGCCGCGCTGGTCGTCAGCCTCGAGCGTCTGCTCACCCGCTTCGAAGCCCAGGCGGCCCAGCCCCGGTCCGGAAGCGAAGTCATCGCCTTCCTTAAGGCGGGCGGCGGCGTGGGCGCGACGAGCATCGCCGCGCAGCTGGCCGCCATCTTCGCCACGCACGACCGCAACACCCGGGTGTGCCTGGCCGACCTCGATGTGCAGTCGGGCTCGGCGGCGGTCTATCTCGACCTGCAGAACACCGTGACCATGAGCCAGGTGCTCGCGGCCGGAAAAGACCTCTCCGAAATCCGCTTCTCCGAGGCGCTCAGCCGTCACCAGAGCGGCGTTCGGGTGCTGGGCGATCCGCAGGAGTTCATGCCGCTGGAGGCTATGACCCCGGCGATCGTGGAGAACCTGATCTCCGCCCTTCGGCGCGAGTTCGACATCGTCCTCATCGACCTGCCGTCGGCCTGGACGGCCTGGACGGATCGGGCGCTGCGCGCCGCCGACCGGATCGTCATGGTCACGCACCTGTCGGTGCCCCATGCCAACCTGACCCGCCGCCAGCTGAAGGTGCTGGCCAGCCAGGGGCTCGACGCCCTCCCCCTTGCCCTCGTCTGCAACGCCGTCGGCGCCGCCGCGCCCGCGGGCGTGTCGGTCAAGGCCATGGAGAAGGCCATCGGCCGGCGCTTCGACGCCGTGCTGCCTGAAGACCGCAGGCTGATGGACGACGCCATCAACCAGGGGGTCGCCATTTCGGCGATCCGCAGAGGAACCAAGCTCGAAAAGGCGCTGACGGCGCTGGCCGAGTCCCTACGTGTCCCGGCCGTCGCCCAAGCGAGGATGTCATGAGCTTCTGGTCCCAGAACACCGCCGTCGCGAAGGACGAGATCGCGCCCCTGCCGCGCGGCGAGGGTTCGGATAATCTCGAGCTGAAGGTGCGCCTGCACCAGCGGCTGCTGGATATCCTCAACCTGTCGGCGCTGGACACCATCCCGCGCGAGGCCCTGCGCGTGGATATTCGCGGCGCCGTCACCGGCCTGCTGACCGAGGAGCGGCGCCTGCTTTCGCCGGTCCAGACCGACCAGCTGGTCGACGACATCCTCGACGAGCTGCTGGGCCTGGGTCCGATCGAGCCGCTGCTGAAGGACCCGACCGTCTCGGACATCCTGATCAACACGCACGAGCATGTGTACGTCGAGCGCGCCGGCCGGCTGGAGGAGACCAACGTCCGCTTCCAGGACACCCGCCACCTCGTGCGGATCATCAACAAGATCGTCGCCGCGGTCGGCCGCCGGGTCGACGAATCCCAGCCGATGGTGGATGCGCGTCTGGCGGACGGCTCGCGGATCAACGCCATCATCCCGCCGCTGGCGGTGGACGGACCGCTGGTCTCGATCCGGAAGTTCGCCAAGGTCCCGATCAACATGGACAAGCTCGTCGAGCTGGGCAGCATCACCCCGGAGATGGCGCTGGTCCTCAAGAGCGTCGTTCAGGCGCGCCGTAACGTCCTGATCTCGGGCGGCACGGGCTCGGGCAAGACGACGCTCTTGAACGCGCTGTCGGCCTTCATCGACCACGCCGAGCGGATCGTCACCATCGAGGACTCGGCCGAACTGCAGCTGCAGCAGCCGCACGTCGGCCGGCTCGAAACCCGCCCTTCCAACATCGAAGGCAAGGGCGAGGTCACCCAGCGCGACCTCGTCAAGAACGCCCTGCGGATGCGCCCCGACCGGATCATCGTCGGCGAGGTCCGGACCGGCGAGGCCTTCGACATGCTGCAGGCCATGAACACCGGCCACGACGGCTCGATGACTACCGTCCACGCCAACACCCCGCGCGACGCCCTCTCCCGCGTCGAGCAGATGGTGGGCATGGCCGGACTGGACATTTCCGCGCGCGCCACCCGCGGCCAGATCGCCTCGGCTATTCACGTCGTCGTCCAGGCCGAGCGCCTGGAAGACGGCAGGCGCAAGGTCGTCTCCGTCTCCGAGATCGTCGGCATGGAGGAGGACGTGATCTCCATCCAGGAGATCTTCCGCTTCCGCCGCCGCGGCCGCGGGCCGAAGGGCGAGGTGCTGGGCGAGCTGGAGGCCACCGGCATCCGGCCGAAGTTCATGGAAGCCCTGATCGCGCGCGGCATCGAGATTCCGCCGGAGCTGTTCGCTCCCGGACGCAGGTCAGCGTGAGCCGATGAACCAGATCCTGCTTCCCCTGATCCTGGTGCTGGCCTTTGTGGTCGTGATCCTCGTCGTCCAGTCGCTGGCGGGTATCCTGTTCGCTGGCCGCGACCGCAGCAAGCGCGTCAACCGGCGCCTGACCATGCTGGGACAGGGCATGGAGCAGCGGCAGGTCTATGAAACCCTGGTCCGCCGGCCGGTCTCGCCGAAGTTCGCCTCCGCCTGGGCCACCAACAGCTTCGACAAGCTGACCACCTTCATAGGCCAGGCGGGGCTGTCGATCCCGCCGATGCAGCTTTTGACCATCGTGGCGGCTGTGGCGGCGGTGCTGTGGGGCTTTGCGGTGCTGCTTCTCAAGCAGACCGGCGCGGGGGTCGGCTTCCCCGAGATGATGATGGCTTTGGTGGGCGCGGCGACGCTCAGCATCATGGGCGCCTATGTCTTCATCGCCGGCAAGCGCACCAAGCGCACCAAGCTGCTCGAGACGCAGCTGCCGCTGGCGCTCGACATCATCATCCGCGCGCTGAAGGCCGGCCACCCGGTGATCTCGGCCGTGGGGCTGGTGACCGAGGAGATGGGCGATCCCATCGGCAGCGAGTTCGGCCTGATCGTCGACGAAACCACCTACGGCGCGGAATTCCGCGAGGCGCTGGTCAACTTCGCCCGCCGCTCCGGCTCCGAGGACGCCCACTTCTTCGCCGTCAGCATCGGCATCCAGTCCGACACCGGCGGCAACCTGGCGGAGATCCTGGCCAACCTGTCGAGCGTGATGCGGGCGCGCCAGACGCTCGGCAAGCGCATCAAGGCGCTGTCCAGCGAAGGGCGCATGTCGGGAATTATCCTGAGCGCGCTGCCGGTCTTCCTGATCGGCATGATCGGGCTGATCCAGCCGAAGTTCTACACCGCCAAGTTCGCCGACCCGATCTTCTGGCCGACCGTCGGGGTGATCCTGGTCATCTATCTCATCGGGCTGGTGATGATGCGGCGCATCACCAACTTCAAATACTAGGGGCGCGCGCGATGACCGACCTGATCGTCATCTTCGTCGAGTTCGCGATCTTCGCCCTGGTGGTGGGCATGACGCTGGTCATCAGCCGGCGCGTGCAGACGGCCGCCCTGACCGGGCGGCGCCTGCGCGGCGAGGCCAAGGGCGACGAGGGCGTCCACCGCGCCTCCATCGTGCAAGACCGGCGCGTGAAGAACCCGCTGCTGGCCTGGATCCAGTCCTCGAGCTCGCTGAAGGACGACGCCGACCGCAGCAAGCTGGAGAAATCCCTGCGCGACGCGGGCTTCGAGAGCCCCTCGGCGCCGGCGCTGTTCTTCGTGATCCGCTTTGGCCTGGCTATCGGCCTGCCGTTCCTGTTCCTGATCAGCCAGAGCTTCCGCTCGCACCCGATGACCGGGATTCCGCTGATCTTCGTGGCGCTGTTCCTGTGCGGGGTCAGCCTGATCCTGCCGCAGGCGGCGGTCGACCGGATGGCGGGGGCCAGGCGCGAGGCGCTGGAGCGGGAATTCCCCGACGCGCTGGACCTGATGGTCGTCTGCGTCGAGGCGGGGCTGGGCATCGAGGCGGCCTTCATCCGGGTCGGCGAGGAAGTCCACGAGTCCCACCCGCGCATCTCGCAGGAATTCGAGAAGGTCTCGCACGAGCTGCGGGCCGGACGCACCCGCGCAGAGGCGTTGCGCAACCTGGGAGCTCGCACCGGCGTCGACGCGGTCAACTCCTTCGCCACCCTGCTGATCCAGACCGACGCGCTGGGCGCCAGTGTCGGCCAGACCCTGCGCATCTACTCGCAGGAAATGCGCGAAACCCGTTTCCTGAAGGCCGAGGAGAAGGCCATGCGCATCCCGGTGCTCATGACCATTCCGCTGGTCGCCTGCATCCTGCCGGTGATCATCACGGCCCTGCTGCTGCCGGCGATCATCGACGTGATGCGCACCCTGGTGCCGGCGCTCACCCACATGGGACACTGAGGATGAAGAAGACCGCCCTTCGCGCCGCGCTGCTGGCCGGAAGCCTGATGCTCTCCGGCTGCGCGACCGTGCACCACTACTTCGCCTGGCTGCACCCGCACCGGCCGGAACTGACCATCCGGCCGCTGGAGACGCCGTCGGCCATGGCAAGCGGTGACGCCGTCGACCGGGCCTACAAGTCCGCCGTCGCCGCCATCGACGCGCGCGACTACGGCCTGGCGCTGGACCGGCTGCAGACCGCCCGCGAGGAAGCGCCCAACGACGTGCGCGTGCTCAACGCCATGGCGGTGGTCTACGACAAGCTCGGCCGCTTCGACCTTTCGACCCGCTTCTACGCCGAGGCCGAAGCCGTCGCGCCGGGTTCGCCCATCGTCGAGGCCAACCTCGCCTACTCGAAGACCCTGCAGGCGATGCGCTCGCCGGTGCTGGAGGCGGCGGTGACGCCGCGGGCCCAGTCCGCCGATCTCAAGGCGATGCCGACGCTGATGGCGCGGGCCGACCCGGAGCCCGAGCCGATGTTGAAGATCGCCACGCCGCTGCTGGTCGGCCGCCCGCTGATGGTCGTCGACGCCGCCGGCGCGCTGGACAAGGCGCAAGGCGTGCGCGTGCAGCTCGCCAGCCGCGGCTGGTCGGTCGCCGAAGACATCCAGCGCGGCGCGCCCGCCAGGGAAAGCCGCATCCTCTATCCGGCCGAAAACCGCACGGTGGCGCTGGCGCTCGCCAACACCCTGCCGTTCCACGCCACCCTCACGGTCTGCCAGGGCGATTGCCGCGGCCTGACCCTCATTGTTGGAGAAGACGCCCGATGGGCCGGATAACCCTCCTCGCGGCCGCCAGCGCCCTGCTGCTCGTCGCCGCCCCCGCGCAGGCCAAGAGCCTGTTCGGCTTCCGCCACGACGAGGCCAAGCCCGCCGCCGTCGCCGCCCCGGACACGGCGGCCGCCAACGCCGCCGTCACCGCGACCCAGCAGGCCCTGGACGAGCAACGCTACGCCGACGCCGGCGAACTGCTCGACCGCGCGCTGGCCTCCGGCATGACCGACCCGCGGCTGGTGCTGCTGACCGGCGAGCTCTACCTCGCCCGGGAGCGCTACGACGACGCCGTGACCAGCTTCACGGCCGCCCGCGCCGCGCCCGCCCTCTTCGCCCGCGCCTCCGCCGGGCTGGGCATCGCGCAGTCGGGCCTTGGCCGCTCGCCGCAAGCCATCGCCGCCCTGCGGGAAGCCACTGCCTCCGATCCGACCCAATGGCGCGCCTGGAATGCGCTGGGCGTCGAGTACGACCGCCAGAAGAACTGGTCCCAGGCCGAGGACGCCTACGCCCAGGCGCTGAAGTCTTCGAGCGCCGGCGCCATGGTCTACAACAACCGCGGCTACTCGCGGATGCTGCAGGGCCGCTATGCGGAAGCCTCGGCGGACTTCGTGACCGCGCTGGACCGCGATCCCGGCTTCGCCGTGGCCCGCACCAACCTGCGCCTGTCGCTGGCCGTGCGCGGCGAATATGACCGCGCCACTTCGGCCAGCGGGGCGGAAGACCGCGCGGCCGTGCTCAACAACGCGGGCTTCGCGGCCATGATGCGCGGCGACCTGCCCGAGGCGCGCGACCTCTTCCAGCAGGCCATCGCCGCGCGCGGCAAGTTCTACGGCAAGGCTCAGGAGAACCTTGAGCTGGCCGAGGGCATGATGGCGCACGCGAAGGAGACCGCGGCTCCGGCCGTGGCGCCGGTGGGCCAGCCGTAATGCTGGCCTGGCTTTCGTATGTCGTGCCGGCGTTGTTCATTGTCCTGCTCGCGGCGGCGGCGGTCAGCGACTTCCTGCGGCGCAAGATTCCAAACTGGACGGTGCTGGCGCTGGTCGGCCTGTACGTTGTCGCCGCCTTCGCGGGGCTGGCGCCCACCGGCCCCTGGTCGGCGCTGGGCGCGGCGCTGATCGCGTTTCCGGTCGGCTATGGCCTCTATCACTTCAACGTCGTGGGCGCGGGCGACGCCAAGCTGTTCACGGCCGCCGCCCTCTTCACGGGCCTCGCATGGCTCCTGCCCTTCGCGCTGATCACCGCCATGCTGGGTGGGGTGATCGCCGTCGGTTACCTGGTCTTCCGCCCCCGCCGGGTCATGCGCGGCCTGACCACCGCCGGCCGGGAAGAAGGCGCGGGCCAGGGCGTCCCCTACGGCGTGCCGATCGCTTTCGGCGCGGCCGCCGTGGCGGTGCTGAACGGCTTTTTGAGCTTCACATAGAAAAGGCGGCCGCCGGGTTGGCGACCGCCTCAGTAGTCCGGGTTCGAAGGGGACCGAAGCCGGGGTTAGAAGCCCTTGCGGATCGATAGTCCGATCAGCCGGGGGTCGAGGACAAAGACGTTCGTCGTCAGTGCGGTGTCGTCGGAGTTGAGGAAGGCGTCCGTGATCGGCGACTTGTCGAGGACGTTCTTGGCGTAGAACTCGATCTTCAGGTCATCCTCCGGCCGCTCCAGCCAGACCGACAGGTTCACATTGTACCAGCCGTGCAGCTTGTCGTACGGGTTGTCGTTGTAGACCCGCGCCCAGCTCTGCGACTGCCAGTAGGCGTCCGCCCGCACCGTTGCTCGCCAGCCCTCCAGAATGTCATGCCCGTACTGAGCGCCGATGTTCGCGGTCCAGTGCGGAGAGTTCGGCAGTTCGTTGCCCGACAGGTCCTGATAGAAGCCTGCGCCGCCATTCACCGCAGGATAGTTTGCTGGGTCGTACGGTGCGTTCAGGTTGGGATCGTTGAGGCTGCCCCCACCGAGGAAGAAGCCGCCGATCGGGCCGCACATCAGCCAGTAGCCTTGAAAGGCGTTGTTTTCCTGCAACCACTCTTCGACGACCGCCTTGGGCGCAATACAATTGGAAGGATACTGCATCCAGGGCTTTACTAGCACCCAATCAGGATTGCCTTGCGTCCGGTTCATGATGTTGATCGACTTCATACCCTTGCCGATCTGAGTATCCAAATACCCGAGGTTGCCGATGAGCTGAAAGTCGCGACTTGGCGCGAAGCGCGTTTCAAATTCCAGCCCCCACACCTTGGCGTCGAAATTTTCGTTGACAGCCGTGCGATCTCGTATCTGCGAGACTTGGTAATCCTTATAATCATAGAAGAAGGCGCCAGTGTTGAAGGTCAGCGCACCGCCTAACAGCGTGTTTTTGGCACCGACCTCGAAGGAATTAACAAACTCCGGCTTGAAGATCCGTTGGTATTCCACGCCATGCAACTTCAGCGTTGGCACCAACCGGTCGATGAAGTCGGCCGGGAAATTATTGAGGAGATCCTCGACGGAAATGCCAATTGCATCGCTGAGCTGTTGTAGCGCCTCTTCCTTATTCGCGAACCCTGGGCTCGGCGGATTAGCGCCGCCGCCCTTATAGCCACGCGAATAGAAAGCATAAAGCATCGTCTCGTCCGTAAAGGACACATCGGGCTTCCAATCGACTCCCAGACGTCCCGTCCATTCTCCCCAATGTTGCTTGATCGCCGGCAGTTCGGGGTAGCCCCTGTTGACCGTGCCTCCACCAAGGCTTCCTCGCGCCAGCAGGACTTGGCTGGGAACCGGAATGAAGGTCTTTTTGTCGTCCGTGTAGCGAAGGCCAGCGGTAATCTTCACATTGTCAGGCAGGCGCCAATACAGCTCCCCAAAGGCGGCGCCCGACTGAAGCTTATAGGGGTTCTTGCTGCGGAAGTAGTTGTGGCCTTCTCCGTTGATACTCTCGATCGGATTAGGATCGATGTAGGGACAAACAGCTTGCGGATCGTTGATATCGAGGGTGGCATAATTGGGAAACAGAAAGCTTCCCATGCTGAACCCGCACTTGGTAATGTCCGATGTGGGATTTCCCTGGGCCCCGTTGAACGGCTGCAATAGGGAGACTAGGGTAATCATGTTGTAGAACACGTAATAATCTACAAGAACATTAAACTTCGTATAATTTGCCCCTATGCTAAAGTTTATCGGCCCGTCCCAATCAGACTGAAACCTGAGTTCCTGAGTAAATTGCGAACTCTTGGCCTGTGAAATGTCGAACCCTGCCATCGTCTTCGAGCAACCCAGCTGTGGGTCGCAAAACACGCCGCCGGGGGATAGATTTCGGAACGGGTTCGGCAGGTTGGGGTCGTCCCACGGCGCAGGCTGAAGTTGCGAGGTGTCGTAGAAGATGGGTTGAGTATTGAACCTGTTGAAATCCTGGAAGGAATAGACGCTGTCCCTGTCATAGGCCGTCTGCGAGTACACCGTGAGCCCATGCCCGAGCTCTGCGTCGATGTTCAATTCGACAACGTCAGCCTTCGCTCGGTAAACCGGGTCGCGGAAGGAAGCGACCGTCCGCAGATTGCGCGACTGCATGAGTCCGCCGTAGGGATCTCGGTTTTGCAAAGCGCCTATCAGATTACCATTGGCATCTTTGCCAAGCGGCCATTGCCCCGTGTAAGCCAAAACAGCCGGGGCGAACACGAAAGGCAACGCTAACCCGTTTGGCGTCCCGAATGCGCCGCCGTCATAGAGTGACCCTTCCTTGCATCCCTGCGAAAAGATCGCCTGCCGCAATGGTGTCAGATCGCTCATGAACGTGCTTGCGACCGGCGTCGAGCCAATCATCAAGGGACCCGAATCGTGGTGGCAGAGCTGCTTTCCTGTGCGCGAACGGTTATCGTCCTCGTTGAAGCGCTCCCATATCAAATTCGAGCGGATATTGTCCGAGGGATTAAAGGCGACCGTCACGCGGCCAGACCACAGGTCGCGGCCGTTGATGCGGTTTTTGGTCACTTCGTTGTAGTCGTACCCCTGCCGGTCGGTCAGCGCACCGGCCATCCGGATCGCGAGCTTGTCCTGCACGAGCGGGAGGTTGACCATCGCGGATAGACGCTTGGCGTGGTAGTTGCCCACTTCGCCCTTCAGCCAGCCTGAGAATTCCTGCAGGTTCGGTTTGGCTGAAATGACGTTGATGACACCCGCGGTAGCATTGCGGCCATAGAGAGTGCCCTGCGGGCCGCGTAGCACTTCCACCCGCTCGATGTCGAAATATTCCTGCTCGAACAGTCGGTTCTGGATCAGCGCGATATTGTTGAAGCTGACAGCGACGCCCGGGTCTGTCGTCGCGGAAATAGCCTTAGTCCCGACACCTCGGATCGAGAAGTTGTAACTGGTGAAATTGTTCTTCGAAAAGGTGACGTTCGGAATGGCTTTCAGGAGGTCGAAGCCGCCTTCGATCTTCTGTTCTTGCAGCGTCTTCTCGGTGAACGCGCTGATCGCGATCGGAACGTCCTGGATCTGTTCTTCCTTTTTCTGCGCGGTGACGATAAGCGCCTGAACCGTCCCCTGGTCAGCGCCGTCCCCCGCGGCGCTTCCGGACTGGGGGTCGCTGGCGCTCACGATCAGGAAGGTGTCGCCTTCGCGGCGGTAGGTCAGGCCGGTGCCGTCAAGGAGAGTATTCAGCGCGACCTCGGCGCTGGCGGCGCCGTTGACGCCCTTGGTCATCTTGGCGTTGGCCAGATCGGGGCGCACGAGCACGGCGGTGTCGCTCTGGGCGCCGAACTGGTTCAGCGCGCTCGCCAGCGACTGGGGCGCGATGTTGAAGTTGATGTCTTCGGCATAGGCCGCGCCGGACGCGGCGATCAGCGCCAGCGCGGCCGCTCCGCCCAGCAGATTGCGTTGAAAGGCACGCATGTTTTCGCTCCCCCTGTTTTGTCCGGCATTTCCCCGCCGGGATGCGTTCAAGAGGCGCTTTTTCGATTTCACCCTATGTCTGCCGCGCAAATTTTTTCAGGTCAGTATTTCGCCAGCCGTACGGCGTCGTCGGTTTCGCTGTCCACGCGCGCGATGCGGTATTTCTCGAGAGCGCGCACGAACGTTCCCACGTCGCCCGAGCGGAAGGTGCCGGTGATGCGCTCGTCGGCGAGCGCGGGGTCGTCAAAGACGATCTTCTGGTCGGAGTAGCGGGCAAACTCCCCGGCCACAGTCGCCAGCGTCTGGTTCTCGAACATCAGGCGCCCGGCGAGCCAGCTGGTCTCGCGGGCGGTGTCGGTCGGGCGGACGGTCCAGCCGCGCGGGTCAAGCGCGACCAGCTGGGAGCCCGCGGCCATCTCGGTCGCCTGAACGACCGGGAGCACTTCAACATGCTCCACCCGCCGCGCAGTGGGCGAAACAGACGCGGGAGGCACCGGCGCCTCGACGCGGATCTTGCCTTCCACAAGCGTGACTTCGAGCTTCTTGCCTTCGACCCGCACGTCGAAGGCCGTGCCTATCGCGGTGATGGTGCGCCCGGCGGCGTGGACGACGAAGGGGTGGCTGGCGTCATGCGCCACGCGGAAGAAGGCCTGGCCGCGATCGAGATAGACCTGCCGCTTGCCGTCGGCGGCGCGGGTGCGCAGCTGGCTGTCGGTGTTCAGCGTCACCTTCGAGCCGTCGGGCAGGGTGAAGGTGGCGCGCTGGCCGTGGTCGGTATGGAACTCCTGCGCCGAGAAGCGCCAGTAGCCGGTCAGCAGGCCCGTCTTGGTCACGCCCCAGGTCGCGCCGGCGCCCAGCACCGCCACCATGAGCGCCGCCGCTATGGCCCGGCCGCCGAACGCCTCGCGCCAGCCCGCGCGCCGCTTCAGCGCCCGCTCGCGCCAGGCGAGGATTTCCGGATCGTGGCGCGCGAGCTCGGCGCGCTCCCAGGCGCGGTGCAGGGCGTCGAGCGCGGCGCGGTGCTCGGGGTCGGCGTCGAGCCAGGCTTCCAGCTCGGCGGCCTCGGCGGGCGTCATGTCCCCGGCGCGCTGGCGTGCGAACCAGGCGGCGGCGAGGTCGTCGGTGGTGGTCAGGGCTTCCAGGCTCATGGCCGCCCCTCCAGCACCGCGCCGACGCGCTTCATGGCGCGCGCGATCAGGGCCTCCACCGCCTTGACCGAGACGCCCATGTGGGTCGCGATGGCGGCATAGGTCATTTCCTCGAAGCGGTGCAGCAGGAAGGCCTCGGCGGTGCGGGGCGGCAGGGCCTTCAGCGCATCGAGCACGCCGGCGGCGGCCTGCCTGGCGATCAGGGTGCGCTCGGGATTGATCTCCTCACGCGGCTCATAGAGGCCTTCCAGCCCCGCGTGCCGGTCCCAGTGCCAGGGCTCGCGCTGGCGGCGCTTGGCCAGCAGGTTGGCGGCGATGCGGAAGAGGTAGCCCGACGCGTTCTCCACATCCTCGTGGGCGCCCCGCACCTGCATGGCCAGGAACACTTCCTGCACCAGGTCCTCGGCCTCGCCCTGGCCCACGCTGCGGCGGAAGTAGCGGCGCAGCGCCGGCCCGTACTCGGCCATCCAGGCGGCCGTCCGCTCCTGCGAGCGGTCGCCTGAGGCCGGGTCGGAGCCGATCGGCGGGGCCATGCAACGGGCCTTCTGCGAAGCACGGGCACACCGCCCGCGCGCCTTAAGAGGCTGATCTTCGCAAATACCCTATGCGATGCCTCAGGTTTTTTTCTGCGAGGCGATGTAGCTGTCGACCACGCTCTCCAGCACCGTCAGCGGCACCGGCCCCGAAAGCAGCACGGCGTCGTGGAACTTGCGGATGTCGAAGCGGCTGCCCAGCGCCGTCCTCGCCTTGTCGCGCAGGCGCAGGATCTCGAGCTTGCCGACCATGTAGCTGCAGGCCTGTCCCGGCCAGACGACGTAGCGCTCGATCTCGGTGATGGCGGCGGTCTCGGGGTCGCCGATGTGGTCGATGTAGTATTTCAGCGCCTGCTCGCGGCTCCAGCGCTGGTCGTGCATGCCGCTGTCGACGACGAGGCGCACCCCGCGGAAGATGGCGTCGTGCAGCATGCCGATGTGACCGGGGATGTCGTGCTCATACATGCCCATCTCGACGGCCAGCTGCTCGGCGTAGAGCGCCCAGCCCTCGCCGTAGCCGGAATTCCAGATGGTCTTGCGGATCAGCGGCAGGCTGCTGGTTTCGTTGACGAGAGAGCCCTGCAGGTGATGGCCCGGAATCCCCTCGTGATAGGTCAGCGTCGGCAGCGTCCAGCTCGGGACCTCGCCGGTGTCGCGCAGGTTGATCCAGTAGATCCCCGGCCGCGAACCGTCGAGCGTCGGGGCGTTGTAGGATCCCATCGCCGCGCCGGCCTCCGTGGCCGCGGGGACCCGCTTGATCTGAAGCCCGGCCTTGGGAAGCGCCCCGAACCAGGCCGGCAGCTTGGCCTGCACCACCCCGACCTGCTTGTTGAGGTCGGCGATCAGCTGTTCCTTGCCCGCGTCGGTGTTGGGATAGCGGAACTTCGGGTCGCTATACATGGCGCGATAGCGCTCTCCGACCGTGCCCCTGGTGTAGCCGATCCTGCGCATCAGCTGGTCGGCCTGGGCCGAGAGGTCGGCGACGACATCCAGGCCCATCTTGTGGACCTCGGCGGGCGTGACCTTGGCCGTCGTGTATTGGCGCAGCGACACGTCGTAGTATTCCGCGCCCTTGGGCAGGCGCCAGACGCCCGCGTCATGCACGGCCGAGGGTCTCAGGCTCTCCAGCAGCGCCGCCTGCCGGGCCAGCGCCGGGGCCACCCGCTCGGCATAGAGACCGGCCGCCTGCGTGGCGTAGTCGCCGGCGATGCCCTTCTCCTTGGCGCGGCGCACAACCGACGCCACCAGCGGCGCGCTGTCGGCGGGGGTGCCCAGGCTGGCGCGCATCTGGACCAGCGCCTTGTCGATGACGAAGTCGGGCGGCACGACGCCCAGACCCACGTCGTGGCGGACGACCTCCATCTCCTCGTCCATGACCCGGGCGAAGGCCTCCATCCGCGACAGGTACGCGTCGGCGTCGGCCTTGGTCTCGATGGTGTGCTGGTTGTCCAGAAAGTCCGGAATGTCCTGGTAGGCCCCGGTCAGCTGCGAGACCATATAGGGCGCGCCCGCGCCTTCGCCGCCGTAGTCGAACTTGCGGTTGCCTTCGTCCTGGATGGCGTTGGTGAACTCAACCACGTCATAGTTGACCGCATCCATGCCGCTCAGCGCCTTGCGGTCGATGGCGCGCAGGCGCGTCAGCACATCGGCGGTGAAGGCCTTGTCGCCGGCCATGCCGGCCAGCGAACTGTCGCCCAGCACCGACTTGGTCCAGGCCAGATCGCCCTTGTCGAGCCCCAGGTCCGTCGCCTGTCGCGGCGAGCGCCGCAGTTGCTGGGCCATCAGCCGATCGAAGAAGGCGTTCAGCTGGGCCGAGGCGCTCCCCTGCGCGCTTGCGAACTTCGGTGCGGCGACGGCGGCGCCGGCGGCCGCGGCGGTGACAAGCAGTTGGCGACGGCTCAGCACGGCGGATCACTCCCCAGAATGGTTATGATTGAAACGACCGGTAAGCCCGAGTGACCGGCCGGGCAAGCTCGGTGGTGGTTAAATCGCTGTAATGCGAACGAGTGGAACGGCTGAACCGCCCCGGTCAACTTGTTGACTCAATGGAAGAAGGATCGCAGCGTCGGGTTTTGGCGGTGGGCGATCGACGAGGGGGCTTCAGGTGAAAAACAGCATCAAATTCGCAGCGCTCGCAGGCGTGCTTCTGGCGAGTCCGGCGCTCGCCCAGAGCGTGAGCCCCCCGCCCGTCGCGCCCGTTAAGCCCGTCACCGACATCTACTTCGGACAGACGCTCACCGATCCTTACCGGTACATGGAAGACCTCGACGATCCGGCCGTGATCGGCTGGATGAAGGCCCAGGGCGAATATACCCGGGCAGTATTCGACTCCATTCCAGGTAACGCGGACCTGCTGAAAAAAGTCGCGCAGTTCAGCGGCAGCTTCGACTTCGTGAACAGCGCGCAGCGCGCGGGAAACCGGATTTTCTACCAGGAACAGGCTCCGGGCTCGGACAATTTCGACCTACTTGTCCGCGATTCCAATGGGGCCGCGCGCAAGCTGGTGGATGTCACCGCCTGGCGCGCCGCCCATGACGGCAAGCCGTTCGCGATCAACTATTTCCTGCCCTCGCCCGACGGCAGGAAGGTCGCGGTGGGGCTGTCAGAAGGCGGGTCCGAAGACGCTTCGATGTACGTCTACGATGTGGATACCGGTGCGCAGATCGCCGGGCCGTTGCCGCGCGCGCGTTTCGGCGCGACGGCCTGGACGAGCGACAGCAGCAAGGTCTTCCTCAACCAGCTGGCGGACCTCGCGCCGGGCGCGCCGGCGACCGAAAAATACCAGAACAGCCGTGCGCTCGTCTGGGACCTGAGGTCGCCGCCGATGGCGTTGCTGGGCGCGGCCACCCCCAGCTCCATCAAGGTGCCCGCGCCGATGTTCCCCTACATCGGCACGGCCGAGGGCTCCCCGATCATGGTCGCGGGCATCATCAACGGCGTGCAGAACGAAATCGCGCTGTGGACGGCTCCCGCCAGTATAGGCGACAGCAGCGCCATTCCCTGGCGGCCGCTGGTGACGCCCGATGACGGCGTGACCAAGCTGACGATTTCGGGCGACCGCATCTACCTGCTGTCGCACAAGGACGCGCCGACGTTCCAGGTGCTGGAGGTCAAGGCCGGAGAGCCGCTGTCCGTGGCAAGGGTCATCGTCCCGGCGAGCCCCGGCCGACTTATCGAAGGCATCGCCGCGGCCTCGGACGCGCTTTACGTCCAGGCTCGCAAGGGCGTGTATTCGCAATTGCTCCGCGTCCCCCTCGACGGCGGCGAGGCGCAGGAAATCCCGCTGCCTTTCAAGGGCTCGATCAACGAGATCGACGCCAGTCCGACCAAGCCGGGCGCCGTGATCAACCTTGCAAGCTGGGCCCGTCCGGCGACGATCCTCGCCTATCAGCCCGAAGCGGGAAAGTTCGCCGACCTGCACCTGGGGGGCGCCCCGGCCAGCTTCGACCCCTCGCGGTTCGAGACGACGGATCTGGCCGCCCCGGCGGCTGACGGGACGCTGGTCCCGCTCAGCTACGTCGAGCCAAAGGACCTTCCCAGGCCGCATCTGGTGGTGATCGACGCCTACGGATCGTACGGAATCTCGCAATATCCGGGCTTCGGCTCGCGCACGGCCTACATGATCTCGCAAGGGATCGGCTACGGCATCTGCCATGTGCGCGGCGGGGGCGAGGGAGGCGAGGCATGGCGCCTGGCCGGCAAGGACGCGAACAAGCCCAATACCTGGCGCGATGTGATCGCCTGCGCCGAATACCTGGTGAAGAACGGCTACACCACGCCGGACAAACTGTTCATCATTGGCGGCTCCGCCGGCGGCATCACCATGGGCCGCGCGCTTGAAGAGCGGCCGGATCTTTTCGCGGGCGTCATCGACGAGGTGCCGGTCGCAAACACCGTGCGTCAGGAATTTTCGCCCAACGGGATTCCGAACATTCCCGAGTTCGGCACCGTCACCACAAAGGAAGGGTTCGAAAACCTTCTGGCGATGGACAGCTACCTGCATGTGCAGGACGGGACGCAATATCCCGCCGTCCTGATCACCACCGGCCTCAACGATCCGCGCGTGGCCAGCTGGGAGCCGGCGAAATTCGCCGCTCGCCTTCAGGCGTCGGGCACGAAGGCGCCGGTGCTGCTGCGCGTGGATGCCGACGCCGGCCACGGCATCGGGTCGACGAAGACCCAGAACGACGAGCTCTATGCCGACGTCATTTCCTTCATCAAATGGCGCGGCGGCGCGAGCGGGTGGAGTCCGACCGTCCTGCCCTGATGCAGGTGGCACAATCGGCGTTCCATCTGTCATTTTGCCCGTGCGGGCATGGCCATAGCCTCCGGAACTGGATGAGCACCTTCATCCAACCAGGGAGGCCCAACCATGTTCAAACTCACCAACTCTCTGGCAGCTCTGGCCATTCTCGCCGCTGCCGGAACCGCCGCCGCACAACCGCCTGTCGCCGACCCCGACGTTCCCACCACGGTGGTCAGCTTCGCCGACCTCGACATCGGCTCGGCCGCGGGCGTGCGCACGCTCAACGCCCGCGTCTATCGCGCCGCCTCGAAACTCTGCATGCAGGGAGGCAGCAAATCGCTGGAACTGCAGTTGGCCGAGCGTCGCTGCATGTCCACGGCGCTGGCCAGTGCAAAATCGGGGATCGAGAAGGCCCGCGCGGAACACTTCGCCCGCATGCGAGCGAATACCGAGCTCGCCGCCCGTTGAATCGACGAACTGCGCGGCAGGCGCCATCATCGCGATGCGCCTGCCGACGCGTGCAGCGCCGGCCGTAGAGCGACGGAGGGGCCGATATGGCCGATCAAGCCAAGCGCATCGGCATGCTGATCTATGACGACTGCGACCTGCTGGACTTCGCCGGTCCCACCGCCGTTTTCCACTCCGCCGCGCGCCACCTGATCCGCTCCGGCCAGGCCGATGGCGAGAACTATATCGTCGAGCCCTTCTCGATCGACGGGGGTTCGGTGCGCACGCTTCAAGGGGTCGTGGTCGAGACGAAGGCCGCTCCCGAACTCTCTGCCGGCATGTTCGACACCATCCTCGTTGTCGGCGGCACGAGCGACCACACCAACTGCGACCCGCGCATTCTCGACTGGATAACGCGCAACTCGCCCAAGGCGCGCCGGGTCGCTTCGGTCTGCTGCGGGGCCTTTCTTCTGGGCGGCGCGGGCCTGCTCGACGGGCGTCGCGCCACGACGCATTGGGAGGACTGCGAGCGCCTGCGTGAATACTTCCCGCTGACCGAGGTCCAGGCGGACGCCATCTTCGTGCAGGACGGCAAGTTCTGGACCGCGGCAGGCATCACCTCGGGGATCGACATGGCGCTGGCCATGGTCGAGGAGGATCACGGCCATCGCCTGGCGCTGATGGTGGCGCGAAACCTTGTCGTGTTCCTGAAGCGGCCCGGCGGCCAGTCCCAGTTCAGTGCGATGCTGCAGTCGCAATCGACGGAAGGGCCGCTGGGCTCTCTTCTCGACTGGATCGTCGAGCATCCGCGCGCCGACCTTCGGGCTGAAGCGCTGGCCGACCGCGCCAACATGAGCCTGCGCAACTTCTATCGCACGTTCGAAGGCGTCACCGGCACGTCGCCCGCCAACTGGGTTGAAATGGCGCGTATCGAGATCGCCAAGCGGCTGCTTTCGCAGGGGACCGAGCCGATCGACCAGATCGCCTACAAGTCAGGGTTCGCCAGCTACGACACCATGCGAAAGGCCTTCGCCCGCCGGCTCGGCGTGACGCCCACCACCTATCGCGAAAGGTTCGCGCCGCGGCGCGCCGCGCCTGCCGAACTTCGAGGGCTCGCTGCGCATCAAGCGATAGCCGGCAGTGTGAACTAGGCCGCCTGCAGCTGCTGCTTCACGCGTTCGGCGAGGATCTTGATGTCCAGCGGTTTGGCCAGGAAGGTCACGCCGGTCTCGCCTTCCAGCAGGTCGGAAAACTCGGCTTCGGCATAGCCGCTGATGAACATGACCGGGGCGGTTCCGAGGTAGGCGCGGGCCTTCTTCAGAAGGGTCGGGCCGTCGATGCCGGGCATGATCACGTCGCTGATCAGGAGGTCGATCTGGCCGGCGTTCTGTTCGGCCAGGATCAGGGCTTCCTCGCCGTCGGCGGCCTCGATGACCTCGTAGCCGCGGGCGCGGAGCAGGCGGGCGGCGACGCCGCGCACGGCGTCCTCGTCCTCGACGAAGAGAATGCGGCCGACGCCCGACAGGTCGCGCGGCGCGCGCTTGGCGACAACGGGCGCCGGAGCCGGGAAGACCGCGCCGGCGGCCGGCACGTGCACGGGCAGGAAGATGCGGAAGGCCGCGCCCTTGCCCGGCTTCGAGTCCACATGGATGAAGCCGTCCGACTGGCGCACGATGCCATAGACGGTGGCCAGCCCCAGGCCCGTCCCCTCGCCCACCGGCTTGGTGGTGAAGAAGGGGTCGAAGATCTTGGACAGCACCTCCGGCGGAATGCCGGGACCGTCGTCGGCGACTTCGATCAGGGCGAGATCGCCCGACGGCGGTCCCGGATAGCCGAGCGCCGCGGCCTCGGCGTAGGTCAGGCGCGCGGTGCGGATGCGCACCTCCCCGCCCTGGCCGCTGGCGCGCACGGCGTCGCGGGCGTTGACGGCCAGGTTCATCACCGCGGTTTCGAGCTGGCTCTTGTCGGCGCGCACCTGCGGCAGGTTGCGGCCGTAGTCGGTGACGAGCTTCACATCCTCGCGCAGCAGGCGGCGCAGCAGGACCTCGAACTCGGAGATCAGTTCGCCGAGGTCCAGCACCTCGCGCTGCACGGTCTGCTTGCGCGAGAAGGCCAGCAGCTTGCGCACGAGGTCGGCGGCGCGCACGCCGGTCTGGCGGATTTCATTGAGGCCCTCGTAGGAGGGATCGCCGACGGGGTGGCGCTGGAGGAGTTCGTCGAGCCGCAGCTGGATGGCGGTCAGCAGGTTGTTGAAGTCGTGGGCCACGCCGCCGGCGAGCTGGCCGATGGCCTGCATCTTCTGGCTTTGGGCGAGCTGCAGCTCGATCTGCTTCTGCTCGGAGACATCGACGAGGTAGGCGACCAGCCGGTGGTCGGTGCGGGCGAGGTAGAGGTGGGCGATCCGCGTCGGATCGTGCGCCAGCCGTACCTCGAACGGCCCCGAAGCGCCTTCGGCGGCGCCGAGCCCGGCGTCCAGGTGGGAAGCGGGCGCGATCAGGTCGCCGAAAGTGGCGTTTTCCACCGCCTTGCCGGCGGTCATGGCGGTGAGCGCGGGGTTCACCTCGAGGATCTTCGCGCCGAACACCTCCTCGCCGTCGAGCAGAGCGGCGCCGAAGGGCGAGGCCGAGGCGAAGGCGTCCAGGGTTTCGGGCGCGACGCCGCGGATGACGGGGCTGTGGGTGTCGCTGGCGATCCGCAGGGGCTCGCCCGCGCCGTCTGTCAGGCGCACCAGGAATCGTCCCTGGCCCAGCGGCGCGACGCAGGCGGCGTGTTCGCCGTCAGCGAGCTTCAGCGTGGCGGTGGTGGTTTCGCCCCTGCGGGCCTTGACCAGCGCGCCGAACAGTCCGCCGCCGCTCTTGGGCAGGCGGGGGAGCGCGCCGACCGCTTCGGTCCAGGCCGGGTTGCAGACGAGGATGCGGCCGTCGGCGCCGGCCACGGCCGCGGCTTCCGGCAGGGCGGCGAGGAAGCGTTCGGTGGCGTCTTCGTCCTGCGCGGGGCGAGAGCTGGCGCGGAAGGCCATGAGGCCGAGGAAGGCGACACCCGCCAGGCCGACCAGCAGCAGCAGCCCCGCCGCCGTCGCCGGTCCCGCGTTCATGGCCGGAAGGGCCGCCAGCGCCACGGCGAGGAGGAAGAACCCCGCGGCCATGACGGCCAGCAGGTCGAAGCGCTTGCGGCCGTTGTCGCTCGGCTCGGCCATGGCGTTCCGAAGTGAAAACGAATCGAACATCGGGAGGATACGTCGGGAATCGGTGGGGCTCGGCGCCCAGAGTCCCGAGTCAAAGGTTAACGAGCGTTTACTTTCCTTAAACGCGTGGCCTTACGCCCGGCGTCCCGCCGCCGAGATGTTGTCCATGCCGAGCGCCGCCAGCGTCGCGCGGACGATGCCGTCCGCGTCGAGTCCGGCCTGGGCGTACATGAGGTCCGGCTTGTCCTGGTCCTGGAAGATGTCGGGCAGGGTCAGCGTGCGGACCTTCAGGCCCTTGTCCAGCGCGCCATGCTCGGCCAGCGCCTGCAGGACGAAGCCGCCGAAGCCGCCGATGGCGCCCTCCTCCACCGTGATCAGCGCCTCGTGCTCGCGGGCGAGCCTGAGGATCAGCTCGAGGTCCAAGGGCTTGGCGAAGCGGGCGTCGGCGACGGTAGCGCTGACGCCGCGCGCGGCCAGCCGGTCGGCGGCCTTGAGACTCTCGGCCAAGCGCGTGCCGAAGGAGAGGATGGCGACGGAGGTCCCTTCGCGGACGATGCGGCCTTTGCCGATCTCCAGCGGCTCTGAGATCTCGGGAATCTCGAGTCCGAGGCCCTCGCCGCGCGGATAGCGGAAGGCGCTGGGACGGTCGTCGATCTGCGCCGCGGTGGCGACCATGCGGGCCAGCTCCACCTCGTCGGCGGCCGCCATCACGATCATGCCGGGCAGCGCGCCCATGTAGCCGATGTCGAAGGAGCCCGCGTGTGTCGGCCCGTCGGCGCCGACGAGGCCCGCGCGATCGAGGGCAAAGCGCACCGGCAGACGCTGGATGGCCACGTCGTGGACCACCTGGTCGTACCCGCGCTGCAGGAAGGTCGAGTAGATGGCCGCGAACGGCTTCATCCCGTCGGCGGCGAGACCGCCGGCGAAGGTGACCGCATGCTGCTCGGCGATGCCGACATCGAAGGTGCGGTCAGGGTAGGCCCTGGCGAAGAGGTCGAGGCCGGTGCCCGAGGGCATGGCGGCGGTGATGGCGACGATCTTGTCGTCCTTCGCCGCCTCCTTGATCAGCGCCTGGGCGAAAACCTTGGTGTAGCTCGGCGGCCCGGCCGTCGCCTTGACCTGCTCGCCGGTGACCACGTCGAATTTCACGACGCCGTGATACTTGTCCTCGGCGTTCTCGGCCGGCGCGTAGCCGTGGCCCTTCTGGGTGACGACATGGACCAGCACCGGCTTGCCGGTGAAGTTCTTCACGTTCTCCAGCACCGGAACCAGCGCGTCGAGGTCGTGACCGTCGATGGGGCCGACGTAGTAGAAGCCGAGCTCCTCGAAGAAGGTGCCGCCGGTGACCATACCGCGGGCGAACTCCTCGGCCTTGCGGGCGGCTTCCGCCAGCGGCTTGGGCAGGGCGCCGGCCATCGACTTGCCGATCTTGCGCAGCTGGCGGTAGCCGCCGCCGGAGACCAGCCGGGCCATGTAGGCGCTCATGCCGCCGACCGGAGGGGCGATCGACATGTCGTTGTCGTTGAGCACGACGATCAGCTGTTTCGTCGTCTCGGCGGCGTTGTTCATGGCCTCGTAGGCCATGCCCGCGCTCATCGAGCCGTCGCCGATGACGGCGATAACCTTGTAGTCCTCGCCCTTGGCGTCACGCGCGGCGCAGAAGCCGAGCGCAGCCGAGATCGAGGTCGCCGCATGGGCCGCGCCGAAGGGGTCGTATTCGCTCTCGGCGCGCTTGGTGAAGCCCGATAGGCCGCCGCCCTGGCGCAGGGTGCGGATGCGGTCGCGGCGGCCGGTCAGGATCTTGTGCGGATAGGCCTGGTGGCCAACGTCCCAGATCAGGATGTCCTTCGGCGTATCGAAGACGTGGTGCAGGGCGACGGTCAGCTCGACCACGCCCAGGCCCGCGCCCAGATGCCCGCCGGTGACGGAAACCGCGTCGATGGTCTCGGCCCGCAGTTCGCCGGCCAGCTGCTTCAGCTCCGGAACGGAAAGCCCGCGCGTGTCGGCGGGCGACTTGATCTTGTCCAGAAGCGGGGTGGCAGGGGTCATGAACGGACCGAAAATGGGTTACGCGCGGCGGTCTAGCACAAAATCGACGCTCGCCCGGAGATAAGTCGCGCGCTCGCCGAACAGGTCCAGGTGGGCGCGGGTTTGATCGGCCAGGTGCTGAACGCGCTCGCGGGCCGCATCGACGCCGAGCAGGGTCACATAGTTGGTCTTGCCCTTGGCCGCATCCTTGCCGCCCGCGGCCTTGCCCAGGAGGTCGGCGTCGCCTTCCACATCCAGCAGGTCGTCGACGATTTGGTAGGCGAGCCCGAGATCCTGCGCGAAGGCCATCAGGGCGTGGCGCTCGGCGTCCTGGGCGTGGGAGATGATGAGCGGGATTTCGAAGGCGAACGCGATCAGCGCGCCGGTCTTCATCCGCTGCATGCGCGCCACAGCGCCGAAGTCGTCCTTCACGCCCAGCAGGTCGATCATCTGGCCGCCGCACATCCCCCCTGCCCCGGAAGCCGCCGCCAGCTTGCGGACGAGCTCGGTGCGCACGCCGGGGTCGGGGTGAGTGTCCGGATGGGCCATGATCTCGAAGGCGGCGGTCTGCAGCGCATCGCCGGCCAGAACGGCGGTGGCCTCATCGTACTCCTTGTGCAGGGTCGGGCGGCCGCGGCGCATGTCGTCGTCGTCCATGCAGGGCAGGTCGTCGTGGATGAGGCTGTAGGCGTGGATGCATTCCAGCGCGCAGGCGGCCCTGAGCACCGGCCGTTCCGCCAGGTCGAACATCTTGCCGGTCTCGATGGCGAAGAAGGGCCGAAGGCGCTTGCCGGGGCCGAGCGCGGCGTAGCGCATCGCCTCGGTCAGCCGCTGCTCGGGACCGTCGGCGCGGGGAAGCAGGGCGTCGAGGGCGACCGTTACCAGGTCCGCCGCCTCGGCGACTCGGCGGGCGAGACCTTCCAGCGCCATCAGGTGAACTCGGCGGGCTCGACGCCTGTGGGACCCTGCGCGCCCAGCACGATCTTCTCGACCTTCAGCCGCGCGGCTTCGAGCTTCTTCTCGCAGTGGGCCTTGAGGGCCGCGCCGCGCTCATAGATGTCGATCGACCGTTCCAGCGGCGCCTGTCCCGATTCCAGCTCGGAGACGATCTTCTCCAGTTCGGCCAGCGCCTGCTCGAAGGTCAGTGCAGAGATGTCGGCGGCGGTATCGGTCATGAGCGCACCCTAGTGGCGCTCAGGCCCACGTCAACGCTCAGCCTCGCCGGAAAATGCGCGCCTTCCAGTACCTGAACCCCTGGTCCTCGGTGCAGCGCCAGCCGCGCTTCTTCAGCGCCTCGCCGACCATGGTGTTGAAGAAGCCGTGGGCGACGACCAGCACGTCCTGACCGTTCTCCGCGAGTTCCGAGACGATGCGGGCGGCCTCGTTGGCGCGCTCCTGCGCCTGGGCGCGGGTCTCCTGGCCTTCGTGGTGGTTGAAGAACCACCACCAGAAGCGGGCGATGAAGCCCCACATCCTCGGCGACAGCTTGACGAAGGCCGGCCAGCGCGGCGGCGGCAGCGGAGCCTCGATGAACAGCGGGTCCTGGGAGAACGCCTTGCCGCGCGAGACGGCGTGGGCGGTCTCGATGGAGCGGCGCCGTGTCGAGGCGATGATGACGCCGGCGGCCTCGGCCATCGCGGCGAGGTCATCCGGTGGCATCTGGCCTTCGCGAAGGCCGGTCTCCTCGTACTTCGCCCACCAGTCGCGGTAGCCGGCCGCATTGAAGCGGACCTTGCGCGACAGGCCGGGCTCGCCGTGGCGCGCGAGAATGACCCGGCCGGCCTTGCCCAGTTTCACAGCGGCTTTGGAGTCCTGATCAGCGGTCAAGGCAGCCATGATCCGCGAGGGCTTGCGCGCGCCGGGTGCGCCGCGATCTACCCCCGTTAGCCCTCCTGCAACGCCCGCACGTGCGCGACGGCCGAACGGCCAAGCGCCTCTAGGTCGTAGCCGCCCTCGAGGGATGACACAATACGGCCGCGGCTGCGCTTGCGTGCAACCGACGCGACCGAGCGGGTCGCCCAGGCGAAGTCCTCGGCCTCCAGCGACTGGCTGGCGAGCGGGTCGCGGGCATGGGCGTCGAACCCCGCCGAGACGATGATCAGGTCGGGGGCGAAGGCGTCGACCTTGTCCAGCAGCCCCTCGAACACCGCCCGCCACTTCTCGCGCGGCGAATGGGGCCCGACGACGCCGTTGGCGATGTTGCCGACCCCGGTCTCGCTGGGGTCGCCGGTGCCCGGATAGAGCGGCCGCTGGTGGATGGAGGCGAGAAACAGGTTCGGATCGGTCTCGAACGCGGCTTGCGTGCCGTTGCCGTGGTGAACGTCGAAATCGACCACCGCCACGCGGCTCATCCCCGCCGCCTGGGCGGCCTTGGCCGCAATGGCGACGTTGGAGAAAACGCAGAAGCCCATCGCCGTCTCCGGCTCGGCGTGGTGGCCGGGCGGACGCACGGCGCAGAAGGCGCGGGTCTCCTTGCCGGCGGCCACGTCGCGCACCGCCTGGATCACGGCCCCGGCGGCTCTTCGGGCGGCCATGACGCTGCCGGGCGAGAGCACGGTGTCGGCGTCGATGCGGGCGAGGCCGCTGGTCGGGCCGGCGGCGAGGATGCCTTCGACGTACACGGCCGGATGCACCCGCTCCAGGTCGACGATCTCGGCCTGCGGGGCTTCGCGCGGTTCGAGGTCCAGGCCGTCGGCGTCGTTCAGCGCATCGATGACCGCGCGCAGCCTCTCCGGCCGCTCAGGGTGCCCCTCGCCCGGCCGGTGGTCGAACATGTCCAAATGCGTGTACAGGGCGACCATCGCCCTCGATGCTAGCCTGCATGTCCGACGCCGTCATCCGCCGCGCCACGCCGCAAGACGCCGACGCCCTGTCGCGGATCGGCAAAGCGACCTTCGTGGAGACGTTCGGACATCTTTATCCGGCCGAGGACCTGACGGAATTCCTGGAGCAGGCCTACGGGCTCGAGCGGACGAGGAAGGACCTCGCCGATCCGGACAAGGCGTCCTGGATCGTGGAGGCGGACGGCAAGGTGGTGGGCTACGCGCTCGCCGGGCCAAGCGAGCTGCCGCATCCGGATGTGACGCCTGGCGACGGGGAACTCAAGCGGCTCTATGTGCTGAAAGACTGGCAGGGCGGCGGGACGGGCTCGCGGCTGCTCTCGCAGGCGCTGGACTGGCTGGAGGCACGGGGCTCAAAGCGCATCTGGATCGGCGTCTGGTCGCAAAACTACGGCGCCCAGCGGCTCTATTCGCGTCTCGGTTTCAAAAAAGTCGGGGAATACGAATTTCCCGTGGGACGAGTCCGCGACCATGAGTTCATATTGGTGAGACCGGCGCTGCCTGATTAGGCGCCGGCGCGTTCGGGGGGTAACGAACGCCAGCGGGGGGAGACCCAGGCCCATGATCGGTACACTTGCGCGACAAGCCGCGTCCGCGATTCTCGCGCTGCTCATCAGCGCGGGCGCGGAGGCCAAACCCGCCGTCCATACGCCCGCCAAGCCGGTCAACGAGGCCGCGCGGCAGGAAGGCGACAAGCTGATCGCCACGGCCGGCGCGCCCGACCTGTTCCTCAACGAGACCCGCGACGGCGCGATCCTGATCCGCCACAAGGCCTCGAACTTCCAGTGCCTGTTCAGCCCGGGCGCGGAGAACGCGCTCCTGGTGCCCTCCGACGCGCCGCGCGGCGACGACATCGGCTGTGACGGGCCGACGACCGGCCTCTTCCAGACCACCTACTTCATCAAGCGCGCCGGATCGGCCGACACGCTCGACACCGCCATGAAGAGCGCTGTGGAAGAGGTGAAGGGCCGCTGGCCCGACGCCATGACCATTCGGGTCGGCAAGGACCCCAATCAGGAGGTCCTTTCGAAGCTCGCGGTCAACGCTCCGCCCAGCAAGACCCAGTGGTTCCTGGCCCGCAACGGCGAGAGCTGGGCCTTCACCCGCATTTCGGTGGCCAAGGTCGGCGACTGGATGATCACCATGCGCGCGGCGGGCCCTGTGGAGTCTCAGGACGCGGCGGAGAGCCTGTCGGAGATGCTGTGGATCACGCGGCTGATGGTGATGACCGACCCTTCCCTCGCGCCCAAGCCGCTGGCCGACGCTGGACACAAGCGGCGTTGAGCCCCATCTTCGGCGTTCAAACGACTGTTCGCCTGTAGAGCCCTCGCCCCATGTTCATGCGCTTCTTCTCCGAGCTGCGTCAGGCCCGCGTGCCGGTGACGCTGAAGGAGTACCTCATGCTCATGGAGGCGCTGGACAAGGCAGTCATCGACCGCTCGGTCGAGGACTTCTACTACCTTTCGCGCGCCGCCCTGGTGAAGGACGAGAAGAACCTCGACAAGTTCGACCGTGTGTTCGGTCACGTCTTCAAGGGCCTGGAGACGGTCGAGGAAGGCCTCACCGCCGAGATTCCCGCCGAGTGGCTGAAGGCGCTGACCGAGAAGTTCCTCACCGAGGAAGAGAAGGCGGCGATCGAGGCCATGGGCGGCTTCGAGAAGCTGATGGAGACGCTGCAGGAGCGGCTTCGCGAGCAGAAGAAGCGCCACGAGGGCGGCAACAAGATGATCGGCACCGGGGGCACGAGCCCCTTCGGCGCCAACGGCTACAACCCCGAAGGCGTGCGCATCGGCCAGGACAAGGGCCGCCACGGCCGCGCGGTGAAGGTCTGGGACAAGCGCGAGTACAAGAACCTCGACGACACCGTCGAGCTCGGCACCCGCAACATCAAGATCGCGCTACGCCGCCTGCGCAAGTTCGCCCGCGAGGGCGCGCCGGAAGAACTCGACATGCCCGGCACCATCAAGGGCACGGCGGAGAAGGGCTACCTCGACATCCAGCTGCGCCCCGAGCGACGCAACAAGATCAAGGTGCTGATCTTCTTCGACATCGGCGGCTCGATGGACAGCCACATCAAGCTCTGCGAGGAGCTGTTCAGCGCCGCGCGGACGGAGTTCAAGAACCTCGAGTTCTTCTACTTCCACAACTGCCTCTACGAGGGCGTCTGGAAAGACAACCGCCGCCGCCACACCGAGAAGATCCCGACCTGGGACGTGCTCCACAAGTACCCGCACGACTACAAGGTCATCTTCGTGGGCGACGCGACCATGAGCCCCTACGAGATCACCTATCCGGGCGGGTCGGTGGAACACTGGAACGAGGAGCCGGGCGCGGTGTGGGTCGACCGGGTGACGCAGATCTACGACAGCGTCGTGTGGCTGAACCCCACGCCTGAGCGACACTGGAACTACACCCAGTCGATCGAGGTGATGAAGACGCTGGTCAACGACCGGATGTATCCACTCACCATCGAAGGCCTCGACAAGGCCATGCGCGAGCTCGTTCGCGGCTAAACAGGCGTTTAATACAGCTTGCGTAAGCGGCGAAGCGCCGTAAGCTTCCCTCAGGTAAAGGGGGAGGATCGGGGTGAGTGCGATTCACGAGCGCGACGCCGACACGCCGGAGACGGAAGCCGCCACCAAGAACATGGTGTTCAACGCCGCAGAGCGGCTGTTCGCCCTGCATGGCTTCCAGAACGTCTCGGTGCGCGACATCACCGCTGAAGCCGGGGTGAACCTGGCGTCGGTGAACTATCACTTCGGCTCCAAGGACGCCCTGCTGTTCGAAATCTTCCGCCGGCGCACGGCCGAGCTGAACCGCGAACGGGCGCGGATGCTGCACGAGGCGAGCGACCGCCATAACGGCAAGCCGCCGGTGCGCGAGATCCTGACCGCGCTCTTCGCCCCGCCGGTGAAGTGGCTGGCGCCCAGCAACGACCGCCGCATCTCGCTGCAGTTCCTGATCCGGGCGCGCAGCGAAGGCACCGCCGAAATCCGCGACGTGCTGAAGACGGACGTGTCGCACCTGCGCCGCTTCTCCGACGCCCTGCTGGCGGCCCTGCCTCAGTTGCCGCCGGAGGAGGTCTATTGGCGCGTCCACTTCGCGCTGGGCCTTATCCACCAGAACCGCTTCGCCGAACTCGACCGGCTGAACGTGCTTTCCGACGGGCTGGCCCGCGAGGACGATGTCGACGCGCTCCTCAAACGGATGGTCGACTTCGCCGAGGCGGGGTTCCTCCAATAACTCCGTCATCCTCGGGCTTGTCCCGAGGACCCAGGAACACCGCGCTCTTCCAGCTGGCTCACCACGCATGGGTCGTCGGAACAAGTCCGACGATGACGGTTGGGATTTAGTTCGCCAGCTTCCACGCGAACTTCAGGTCCGCGACGAACTCCCTGTAGGTCCGCTCCTTGGTCTCGGCGTCGGGCGCGCGCAGCAGGAAGGACGGATGCCAGGTGACCACCGCCTGCGACTGGTCCGGAAGCTGGAGCGCCTGCTGGCGGTTGGCGGCGATCGGCGTGGCCTTGCCGAACACCCCCAGCGCCGCCGTCGCGCCCAAGGCGACCACCACGCGCGGACGGACGATGCGGCGCTCGGCGTCGAGCCACCAGCGGCAGGCCTTCACCTCGCCGCCGTTGGGCGTCTTGTGCAGGCGGCGCTTGCCGCGCTGCTCGTGCTTGAAGTGCTTGACCGCATTGGTGACGAAGGTCCGGTCGCGCGGCACGCCCGCCTCCGCCAGCCCCTTGTCGAGAATGCCGCCCGCCGGCCCGACAAACGGTTTGCCCGCGAGGTCTTCCTGATCGCCCGGCTGCTCGCCGACCAGCATCAACCGCGCATCCGCCGGTCCCTCCCCCGGCACGCCCTGGGTAGCATGGCGCCATAGATCGCAGCGGCGGCAGACCTCGACGCCTGCCGCCGCTTCCTCCAGCGTGGAGGGCTCCGAAAGTGTCTGGACGGCCATCCTCGGGGAATGTGACGCCCTGTGGAAGGTTCCGATCAGCCCGCGGTGCTGGGGTCGATGGTGGTGGTGACTTCGCTGATCTTGTTGGCAGGGAAGCCGGACAGTTCGGCGTGCTTGCGCACGGCGTCCTCGTCCTCGGCGAGATAGATGCAGAAGGTCTTGTCGGGCGTCACGTAGGAGTGCAGCCACTGGACCTTCGGCGAGAGCTTGGCCAGCGCGTCGTTCGACGTGGCGGCGGCGCCCTTCAGCTCCTCCGGTCCCATGCAGTGGACCTTCGGAATGTTCCGTTCGATCACGTATTTCTTCATGTCCTGTCCCTCGATCTGAAGCGAGCATAAGCGCATGCTGCGGTCGTACGCTTCCCCCAGATTGGGGTGTATGCCCGCGCCTCCGGAAAACTTGATCGAAACGCCATCAGTGGGCTGAGGCACGGCTGCGCCATTCGCCCGGCGGGGCGCCGAACTCCCGGCGGAAGGCGCGGGTGAAGGCCGCCTCCGATGAGTAGCCGAGGTCGTAGGCCACCTCCGACACCGACTTGCCGCGCGCGGTCAGGTCGCTGGCCGCCAGCCGCATCCGCCAGCGGGTCAGGTAGCGCATCGGCGGCATCCCCATCACCGCGGTGAAGCGCGTCGCGAAGGCCGAGCGGGACATGCCGAGCTCCGCGGCCAGGTCGTCGGCGGTCCAGGGCTCCGTCGCACGGGCGTGCAGCAGCGACAGCGCCTTCCGTATCTGCGCATCGCGCAGCCCCGCCGCCCAGGCGCGGTCTTCCTCCGGCGCGTTCATCAGGTGGCGGCGCAGGCACTCCAGGAACAGCATTTCCGACATCCGGGTCAGGACCAGCGACGATCCCGGCTCCGGCTCGGCGCAGGTCTGGACGGCGACGTGGAAGCTGTCGGCCATCCACTGCCCGTTCGGCAGCGAGGCCACGTCGAGCACCAGCAGCTCCGGCAGCGTCGAGACGATGGCCTGCAGCAGCTCATTGCCGGCCAGGAAGCCGCAGACGACCCGCGTCATCTCCCCGCCCCCGCCTTGCCGCAGCTTCGGGATGCCCGGACCATCGGCGGAAATCTGCGCCGCGCTGGTCGGTATGAGGCCGTTTTGGCTCGCCAGTACGTGCATCGGGTTACGCGGCAGCATTACCGTCTGGCCGGCGCCCACCCACGCATCGTCCACGCCCTCGATACGGACATGGAAGCCGCCTTCGATCACGTAGTGGAAGCAGATCAGCTCGCCCGCGACCGGCATGCCGTTGCAGAGCGATCGGGCCGCCTTGCCGACGAAGGCGAACGGCTCGGTGAACTCGGCGTCGAGGAAGACGCCGCCGCCCAGCGCGACCACGCGCAGCACTTCGGACAGGTCGTCCATGGCGGCTCCCCGCGAACACCGTTCGGCGAGCCTACAACGGCGAGAACCCGCTCCCAAGCCGGTTGAGAACGCGCCCGGCGCGGCCTAAACGCTCGTTCGTGTCCGAAACAGAACCGCTCCCCCCGGCGGCCGAGGCGGCCGACCCCGGCAGGCTGTCGACCGGCATGCGCCTCGCCTTTCTGGCCGTGGCGAGCGCGCTGTTCATGGAGTTCATCGACTCCACCGCCCTGTCGACCGCTCTGCCGACCTTGGCGCACGCCTTCCACGCCGACCCGGTGCACCTGAAGCTGGCGCTGACCAGCTACATCCTGGCGTTGGCGGTGTTCATCCCGATCAGCGGCTGGGCCGCCGAGCGGTTCGGGGCGCGGCGGGTGTTCATCACCGCCATGGCCGTCTTCCTGGCCGGGTCGGCGCTGTGCGGGCTGTCGCGAACGCTGCCCGAGCTGGTCGGCGCGCGGATCGTCCAGGGCATGGGCGGGGCGATGATGACGCCGGTGGCGCGGCTGATCGTGGTCAGCGCCACCCCGCGCGAGTATCTGCTGCGGGGCATGGGCTGGTTCACCATGCCGGCGCTGATCGGGCCGCTGGTGGGACCGCCGCTGGCCGGCTTCGTGCTGAGCGTCGCCGACTGGCCGTGGATCTTCTATCTCAACATGCCCATCGGCCTGCTTGGCATGGCGGCGGTGATGCGCTGGGTGCCGCCGTTGAAGGGGACGCATCCGGGACGGTTCGACTGGGGCGGCTTCTTCCTGTCGGCCGCGGCTATCGTCGGGGTCGTAGCCGTGGCGGAGACGGCGGGGATGTCGTTGATCCCTCGCCCGATGCAGGTCGTGGTGGTGCTGGCGGCCGTGGCGGCGATGGTCGCCTACATCGTGCAGGCGAGGACCAAGGCGCGGCCGATCCTCGATCTCGGGCTGCTGCGGCTGCCGACCTATCGGGCCAGCATGCTGGGTGGCCTGTTCGTGCGGCTGGGCGTGGGCGCGGGGCCCTTCCTGCTGCCGCTGTTGCTGCAGATCGGCCTGGGCTGGACGCCACTGCAGCAGGGCTCGGTCACGCTGGCCAGCGGGTTTGGCGTGCTGGGCGCGAGGCCCTTCGTGGCCGCCAGTCTGAGGCGGATCGGCTTTCGAAAGCAGCTGATCGGCTCAGTGCTGATCGCCTCGGTGCTGGTGGCGATCCCCGGTTTCTTCCGCTCATCGACGCCGCCGCTGCTGATCATGGCGCTGCTGTTCGCCGCCGGGTTCGCGCGCGCCAATCAGTTCATCGCCGCCAACACCATCGCCTACGCCGATGTGCCGCAGGAGAAGCTGGCGGCGGCCTCCACCCTCTCGGCGGTGATGCAGCAGGTGGGGCTGGCGCTGGGCGTCAGCTTCGGCGGGATGATGCTGCACATTGCGCGCGGGGCGGACGGCGCGCTGACGCCGGACCGCTTCGTCATGCCCTTCCTGGCGGTGGGCGCGGTGACGTTGCTCGCCGCGCCGGTTTATCTGCGGCTGCACCCGGAGGCAGGAGCCCTGATCGCCGGGCGCACACGGCGCGGCTAAGACTTGTTGCGAATGGTTCTCAATTATGCGAGGTGGAGGGCATGTATCGCACCCTCCTCGTTGCCGCCCTGTCCTTAAGCCTCGCCGCCTGCGGACAATCGCAGCCAGCGCAGCCGATCAAGGGCGTGATGAACCTCTACACGGCGCGCCACTACGACGCCGACACCCAGCTCTACGACGCCTTCACCAAGGCCACCGGCATCAAGGTCAACCGGCTGGAGATGGAGCCCGACCAGCTGATCGAGCGGATGAGGGCCGAGGGCGACGCCTCCCCCGCCGACGTGATCCTGATGGCCGACGCCGGGGCGCTGTGGCGCGCGCAGCAGGCGGGGCTGTTCCAGAAGGTGAGCACGCCGACGCTGGAGGCGCGCATCCCGCAGAACGTGCGCGGGCGCGACGGCTACTGGTGGGGCTTCTCGCGCCGCGCCCGGGTGATCGCCTACGACAAGACGAAGGTTCGGCCCGACGAGGTCGCGACCTATGAACAGCTCGCCTCCCCGCGCTTCAAGGGCCAGGTCTGCGTGCGCAATTCCGACAACGTCTATAATCTGTCGCTGATGGCGAGCTTCATCGAGCGCTGGGGCCGCCCGAAGGCGCTGGCGTGGGCCAAGGGTGTCGTCGCCAACATGGCCCGCACGCCTCAGGGCGGCGACATCGACCAGATTCGGGCGGTGGGCGCCGGCGCCTGTCAGGTGGCGCTGACCAACACCTACTACTACCTGCGCGTGGCCGCCTCGAAGAACCCGGGCGACGAGATGGTGGCCTCCAAGGTGACGCTGTCCTTCCCCGAACAGGCGACGACCGGCACGCACGTCAACGTCTCCGGCGGCGGACTGGCGGCCCATGCGCCGCACAAGGACGCGGCGGTTCAGTTCCTGAACTTTCTGGCCAGCGATCAGGCGCAGAACATCTTCGCCGGGGCCAACCACGAATATCCGGCGGTGCCGGGCGTCAAGCCGCCCGCCGATGTGGAAGCCTGGAGCCACTTCAAGGCCGACCCGATGCCCGTCGCCATCTACGGCGAGCGCCAGGCGCAGGCGCAGGAAGTCTATGACGAAGCGGGCTGGCGGTAGGTGACGGCGCCCGCCGAAACGCCCTTCGGCTTTCCCGTCGTCCGCCGCGCCTGGCCGAAGATTCCCGCGCTGCGGCTGGCGGCGATGGTCGCGGCCGCGCTGGCGGTGATCCCGCTGCTGGCGGTGGTGTGGCTGGCGCTGAGCCGCCCGGCGAGCGCCGACATCCCGCCCGAGCTGATCGCCCGCTATGCGGCGACGACCGCGGCTCTGGGGATCAGCGTCGCCATCGGCGCGACGACGCTCGGCGCGATCTCGGCGTGGCTGGTGGTGATGCACCGCTTCCCCGGACGCGACGTGTTCGCCTGGGCGCTGGCCCTGCCGCTGGCCGCGCCGGCGTTCGCGCTGGCCTATGCCTACGCCGACCTGTTCGACGTGGCGGGCCCCTTGCGGATGTTCCTGCGGGCGACGTTAGGTTTCGACGCCTTACCCTTTGAAATGCGGAGTCTTCCGGGTGCGGCGTTCGTGCTGTCGTGCGCCTTCTATCCCTACGTCTATCTGACCGCGCGGGCGGCGTTCGTGAGCCAGTCGGTGTGCGCGCTCGAGGCGGCGCGGACACTGGGCTCCTCGCCCATGGATGCGTTCCGCCGCGTGGCGCTGCCGCTGGCCCGGCCCGCGCTGGCGGCGGGCGCGGCGCTGGCGGTGATGGAGACGCTGGCGGACTACGGCGCGGTCAACTTCCTGGGCGTGCAGACCCTGACGACCGGCGTCGTACGCTCCTGGTCGGTGTTCGGCGCGCCGGGGTCGGCCGCGCGGCTGGCGCTGATCCTGCTGTTCGCAGCTGCGGTGCTGTTGTGGGTCGAGCGGCTGAACCGGGCGGGCGAGAGCTACGGCGCCTCCAGCGCCCGCTGGCGGACGCTGACGGAGGTTCCGCTTGTCGGTCCAAGCCGCTGGGTGGCCTCGGGATTTTGCCTTTTGTTGCTGACGGCTGGGCTGCTGCTTCCGGCGGGCTGGCTGGCCTACAAGGCCTCCACCTACACGCCCGAGTTTGACCGCGTATTCCGCGCGTCGTCGGTGTCGTTCGGCCTTGGCTTGGCGGGCGCGGCGGTGACCGTCACCCTCGCCGCCGTCATCGCCTTCGGCGCGCGCGGCCAGAAGCTCGCGCAGCGGATTGTTAGCCTCGGTTACGCTACGCCGGGCGCGGTGATGGCCGTCGGGCTGCTCGCCCCTGCCGGAGTCCTCTGGCGCGGCGGGATCGCCAACGGCGTGGCGATGGGGCTTGGCCTGCTCGTCTTCGCCTACGCCGCCCGGCTGATGGCCGCCGCGCTGGAGCCCATCGACGCCGGGCTGGCGCGGGTGACGCCCTCCATGGACCGCGCCGCCCGCACGCTCGGTGAGAACGAGGCCGGCGCGGTGCGACGAGTGCATGTGCCGCTGGCGCGCGGCGCGCTGTGGACGGCGGGGCTGCTGGTGTTCGTGGATGTGATGAAAGAGCTGCCGGCGACGCTGATCCTGCGGCCGTTCAACTTCGACACCCTGGCCGTGCTGGCCGACCGCTACGCCGCCGATGAACGCCTGGCCGAAGCCGCCTGGCCGTCGCTGCTGATCGTGGCTGCGGCCGCGCCGGCGGTGATCTTCCTGTCGCGACGGGTCGCGAAATCGAGGCCGGGCGGATGAGCGCGATCGAGGTCCGGGGCGCGCGGCGCCTGTACGGCAAGAAAGCGGCCGTGGACGGCGCGAGCCTCAACGTCGAGGCCGGACGGCTGACCTGCCTGCTCGGACCGTCGGGCTGCGGCAAGTCGACGCTACTCAGGCTGATCGCCGGGCTGGAGCCGCTGGACGGCGGCGAAATCGTCGCGGAGGGGCGCACGGTCTCCGGCCCGCACGTCCACGTCGCGCCGGAAGAACGACAAATTGGCTTTGTTTTCCAGGATTACGCCCTCTTTCCTCACCTCACCGTCGAGCAGAATGTCGCCTTCGGGCTGACCCACCTGCCCCGCACCCAGCGCCACGCCCGCGCGCTCGCGGAACTGGAACGCGTGCGGCTGGCGGATCGTGCAGGGGCTTGGCCCAATGCCCTTTCGGGCGGCGAACAGCAGCGGGTCGCGCTGGCCCGGGCGCTGGCGCGCAATCCCCACGCCATTCTGCTCGATGAGCCCTTCTCCGGCCTCGACGGGCGGCTGAAGGCGGAGGTGCGGGACGCCGCGCTGGAGGCCCTGCGCGAGGCGGGCGCGGCCAGCCTGATCGTCACCCACGACGCCGAAGAGGCGCTGATGATGGCCGACGACCTCGCCCTCATGCAGGCCGGCCGCATCCTCCAGACCGGCGCGCCGCGCGAGTGCTACCTGAAGCCCGCCTCGATGGCCGCCGCCCGTCTGCTGGGCGAGGCGAACGAGCTGCCCGTGACGAAGCTCGACGGCGGCATGGCCTGCACGGCGTTCGGCGCGGCCCCGGGTTCAGGCGCGGTCGTGATGGCGCGGCCCGAAGCGCTGGTGCTCGGCGGAGAAGGCGCGCGGGCCAAGGTCACCGCCGCGCGGTTCGCGGGCGGCTACGTGATGCTGACGCTGTTCGCCGATGCGGAGACGGCGACCGCCCGCGTGCCGGTGGCCGGCGCGCCCAAGGTGGGCGACGAGGTGTGGGTGTCGCTCGATCCCGCCTTCTGCGCGGTGTTCGCCGACTAGCGGCCGATCCGGCTCTTGGCGATCTCGTCGGCGACTTCGTTGCTGGGGCGGCGTTCGTCGACGGAGCGGTCGAGGACTTCGCCCAGCGTCTGTGTCAGCCGCGAGAGCTTCGCTTCCACCCAGGCCGGATCGTACGCCTCGCCGCGATCCAGCGCGCGGATCTCGGCGGCCACGTTGATGATGCCGCCGCCGTTGATGACGTAGTCGGGGGCGTAGAGCATGCCGCGCTCGAACAGCGCCTGACCGATCTCCGGCGTCGCCAGCTGGTTGTTGGCGCCGCCCGCGACGACCTTGCCCTTCAGGCGCGGCAGGGTCTGGGCGTTGACCGCACCGCCGAGCGCGCAGGGAGCGAAGACTTCGGCGTCGGCGTCGAAGATGGCGTTCGGCTCAACGACCTGGGCGCCGGTCCGCGCGGCGACCTCGTCCAGCGCCTGGGGGTTCACGTCGGTAATGACGAGCGTCGCACCTGCCGCATGCAGCTTGTCGGCGAGATAGGCGCCGACGTGGCCGACGCCCTGGATCGCCACCGTCACGCTATCGAGTCCGCCGCCGTAGGCGCGCTGGACGCAGAGCTCGATGCCGCGGAACACGCCCTCGGCGGTGACCGGGCTCGGGTCGCCCGAGGCGGCGGCGTGGCCTTCGAGGCCCGCCACATACTTCGTATGCTTGCGCGCATAGGTCAGGTCGGCGGGGGAAACACCCACATCCTCGGCCGTCCAGTAGCGGCCCGCGACGCGCTCGACCGCGCGGCCGAACGCCTCGAACAGCGCCGGAGTCTTCTGGGTGCCACTGTCTCCTATGATCACCGCCTTGCCGCCGCCCAGCTCGAGGTCGGCCATGGCGTTCTTGTAGGACATCGCCCGCGACAGCTTCAGCGCGTCGGTCAGCGCGGCCTCGGCGTCGGGGTACGCCCACATGCGGCAGCCGCCCGCCGCCGGGCCCCGGTACGTCGAGTGGACGGCGATGATGCAGCGCAGGCCGGACTTTTCGTCAAAGAAGCTATGGACGGCTTCGTGGTTCTCGAAAGCGGGGGAATCGAAAAGGGTCATGCCGCCGGACGCTGAAATGGGGGAAGGCTTATGCGCGGGAGCGCTCTACGCCGCCGCGTTCGCCCTCACAACCCCGAAACGCGGGTCGAAGCGATCGGCGCCCGAGGGATCGGCGGCGCGCCCGACGGCAGGCGCGCGTGCGGGTCGAAGGTGAAGGCGGCCACATCCTTCCACACCGTCTGCGCCTGCCTGTCGCGCAGCAGCAGATGCCAGCCGTTGCGATAGAGCGCCGTGCGGTCGGGATCGGGCAGCCGGGCGGCGGCCTGGAGGGTCGGCTCGCGCGGGATGATCTCGTCGTTGGCGCCATAGAGGTAGGCCGTCGGCACGCGCAGCCGGCCCGTCGAGGCCCAGGCGGTCTCCATCAGGTGCGTCAGGCCCCAGAGCGCGTCGCTTCTGGCGCCCCAGATCATCAGTGGGTCGCGGCCCATGGCCCGCAGCTCATCGATGTTGTCGGAGGCGCGGATGTGCTGGGTGACCCATCGGGGCGGCTTGATCACCTTGCTGCCCGCAAGGTGCGCGGTGAACCACAGCGCCGTGCGGTTGGGCAGCGGCTGGCTCGACCAGCCCCAGACGGCGGGCGCCAGCAGGACCAACCGGTCGGCGCGTGGCGGCCGGTTCGAGGCGAAGGCGGCGATGGCGACCGCGCCGCCCATGCTCTCGCCCACCACCGCAACAGGCACGCCGGGATGGCGCTCCCGCACCAGCTCGACGCAGGTGCGAAGGTCCTCGCACATCAGAGCCTGGCCGCCCCACAGCCCGCGATGCGGCGAGCGGCCAAAGCCGCGCTGATCGAAGGCGTAGGTCGTTATTCCCTGGCCGGCCCACCACGGCGCGGCCATGTGGAAGGCGTTGGCGTAGTCGTTCATGCCGTGCAGGCCGACGATCACGGCCTGCGGCTCGTACTCGGCCTCCCAGACGGTCAGCCCCAGCGCCGCGCCATCGAAGCTGATGAAGCGGTCGCCCTCGAACCGCGCGCCGCGAAAGCCCGCCACCGGCAGGCGCGGCTTCTGGACCACCGGGGCACAGGCGGCGAGCAGGCTCGACAACAGAAAAGCGCGGCGCTTCATGCCAGCATCTCGGCGACGCGGAATTGCAGGTAGGGAACAACGTCGGCCTCGAACCATGGGTTCTTCTTCAGCCAGGCGGTGTTGCGCCACGAGGGGTGCGGCAGGGGCAGCACGTTCGGCAGGAAGTCGCGCCAGCCGCGGACGATCTCGGTCATCGAGCCTTCGGCGCCGGCCCAGTCCTGTGCGTACGAACCGACCAGCAGGGTCAGTTCGACGTTCGGCAGATGATCGAGCAGGCGCGGCCGCCAGAGCTCGGCGCAACGGCGCGGCGGCGGGTAGTCGCCGCCCTTCGGGTTGGCGCCCGGAAAGCAGAAGGCCATGGCCGCGACGCCGATGGCCGGGTGCCCGTAGAAGGTGTCGTAGTCGACCCCCATCCAGCCCCGCAGCCGGTCGCCGGACGGGTCGGTGAAGGGTAGGCCGCTCTCGTGCACGCGCCGGCCGGGCGCCTGGCCGCAGATCAAGAGGCGCGTCTGCGCCGACACCCGCACCACCGGGCGCGGTTCATGCGGCAGCTCGGGCGCACAGGCCCGGCAACTGCGGATATCGGCGAGGACGGTCTGGAGGCTCACGCCCCCAGCATAGCGTCAGGCGGCGCGTCCGAAGATGCGGTTTTCCGTCTCGATCAGCGGCGCGAACGACGGGCGCGACAGGATCGCGTCGACATAGGCCAGCGTCCTTGGCCACCGGCTGAGGTCGATGTCCATATGGCGCAGGTTCACGAACGGGCTCGCCACCGCGATGTCGGCAAGCGTCACGCCCTCGCCGACCAGGAAGCCGCCCGGCTCGGGCACGACGCCTTCCAGGTAGTCCATCACCGGCGGCAGGGCTTCCTTTGCGGCCTTGTCGGCGGCGGCCTCGTCGCCGGGCTTGCCCATGAACTTCGGAGCCACGACGCGGTTGAAGAAGATCGGGCCGGCCGCGCCGACGACGATGGTGTCGGCGAATTCCTCGAACCAGATCACACGGGCGCGCGCCTTTGCCTCGGCCGGGATCAGCGCCGGCTGCGGCTGAACGGCTTCCATGTAGTGAACGATGGCGCTGGAGTCGCAGACGGTGAAATCGCCGTCGCGGAGCGCCGGGATCTTCCGGAACGGACTGCAGGCGATGAAGTCTGGGTCCGGATTGCCGGGGGCGGAGACCTTGTTCTCCACGGCTAGGCCCTTTTCAGCCGCGGCGGCCAACGTCTTGCGCACGAACGGCGAGATGGACGAGCCATAGATGATCATTGCGTTTCTCCCTCTGCGGGCAGGCGCATGCGCCACACCCCCTTGAACGTGTCCGGGTCGGCGGGCTTGCCGTGCCGGGTAATCACGATGCGCCCTGCCCTCGCCAGCCCAACCGCGGTCGCGCGGATCTGCGGCAGCAGCCGTTGCCAGCGCTCCGGCTGCAGCGTCTTGGCCACGTCGGCCGGGTCAATGGACTTGCCCGGCGGGACGGCGGCCAGCGCCTGAAAGATCGCGTCTTCGATTGGGGAGGTCATCAGTAGCGATAGCGAACGGTCTCGACTTCCGTATATGTGAGCCTCCCCCGAAGGCACAGGTGAATTCGTATGGACGGCGGCAACGAAGTGATGAGCGGACCCCGCCTCATCACCGAAGGCGAGTGGGCGGGCTGGCGCTACTGGGGCGACGACGACCCGTTCGAGGCGCAGTCCGGGCCCTTCTATTTCCGCGAGGACGAGGCGGGGCGCGTGACCTGCGCCTTCCGGGCGGAGAAGAAGCACATGAACGGCGGCGGCTTCATGCACGGCGGCTGCATGATGACCTTCGCCGACTTCGCGCTGTTCGCCATCGCCTGGCAGGAACTGAAGGACGTGCGCGCCGTGACCGTCAGCCTCAACGGCGAGTTCATCAGCGCGGGCGCGGTCGGCGACATGGTCGAAGCGACCGGCGAGATCGTGAAGGCGGGCGGCTCGCTGGTCTTCATCCGCGGCACGCTGAGGGTCGGTGAACGTCCGCTGATGACCTTCTCGGGCGTGATCAAGAAGATCAAACCGCGATGAGCCTCGAGCCCGCCAGCGAGGCCGACATTCCCGCCATCATGCGGATCGAGCGGCTGGAGGGCTACGACTGGTTCATCGGACGATTCGACGAGGACAAGCACCGCGAGCAGATGGCCTCGCCGGATGCGCGCTACCTCGTCTGGCGGGAGGACGGCGAGGTCGAAGCCTTTGTGCTGCTGCTGAAGATGACCAACTCGCATGGCGTGGTGGAGGCCAAGAGCATTGCGGCCGCGCGGGTCGGGACCGGGCTCGGGCGTCGGCTGATCCCGGCGACGATGGACTGGGTGTTCGAGAACACGGCCGCCAACCGGCTGGAACTGGATTGCTCGACAGCCAATCCGCGGGCGCTGCGGGTCTATGATCGCGAAGGGTTCGTACGCGAGGGCGTGGTGCGGGAGGTCTATCGGTTGGAAGATGGGCGCTACATCTCCTCGGTGCTGTTCTCGATCCTTAGGCGGGAGTGGGAAGCGTTGCGGGGCCGGTCATGAACCTATCGGTGCTGGACCTGTCGCCGGTAAGCGCCGGGATCACCCCCGCGCAGGCGATCCGCGAGTCCATTGAGGTCGCGAAGGCCGCCGAGCGCCTGGGCTACAACCGCTACTGGCTGGCCGAACACCACTCGATGACGGCGCTGGCCGGGACCGCGCCGGAGATCCTGATCGCGGCCATCGGCCAGAACACCTCGCGCATCCGGCTGGGGTCTGGCGGGGTGATGCTGCCCAACTACTCGCCGCTGAAGGTGGCCGAGGTGTTCATGGCGCTGGAAGCGCTGGCGCCGGAGCGCATCGACCTCGGCGTCGGGCGTGCGCTCGGGGCGGACATGCGTACCGGGGCGGCGCTGCGGGCCGTCGGGCCGGAGGCGTTTCCGCAGTACTTCGCCCTGCTCAGCGCCTGGCTGCTGGACGCGGCGGACAAGGAGCCATTTCCGGCGGAGCACCCGGCGAAGGGCATCCGCGCCCAGCCGCAGGGGCCGTCACATCCCGACCTGTTCCTGCTGGTGTCGTCTGTGGAGAGCGCGGTCTTCGCCGGACGCGCGGGCGTGGGGATGGTGTTCTCCGAGTTCATCGCCCGCACGGATGCGGGGCCGGCGGTGCGGGCCTACAAGGCCGCGTTCGAGCCCTCGCCGTTCCGGAGCGAGCCGTTCGCGGGCGTGGGACTGATCGCGCTGGCGGCGGATACGGCGGAGGAAGCCGAACGGCTGGATGCCGTGCGCAAAGCAGCCATGCTGGCGTTCCTGCAGGGTCGCGAGAGCGTCGCGCCCACGGTCGAAGAGGCTGTCGAGCGCCTGAAGCGCGAGGCCAACAACCCGACGATGCTCGCCCTCATCAGCCAGTGCATCACCGGCAGCGGGGAAGAGGTCCGGACGGCTTTAAAGGCGAAGCTGGAGAGCACGGGCGCTGACGAGTTGTTCGTGATGGCTTCAGGCCCGACGCTGGAAACGCGGATCAGATCGCTCGAGCTGATCGCCAGCTAAACCCCGGCCTTCGCCGCCGGCCGCGCCATCATCGCGTCGTACCAGCGGCGGACGTTGGGAAAGTCCTCGGGGATGGCGAACCGCGCCATGCGGGAGAAGTCGATGGCGGTGGCGGCGAGGATGTCGGCGATGGTGACGCGGTCGGCGGCGAGGAATTCGCTTTCGGCCAGGCGGCGCTCGAAGATTTTCAGGGCCCGCTCGGCGCCTTTGCGATTGGACTCGGCGATCTCGGGAACCTGCTTTTCCAGGGCCGCCAGCGCCGGGTGGGAGTGCCTCACTGTGAGCATCAGCGGGGTCGAGAGCAGCATCTCCACCCGCCGCGTCCACATCTCGATGATCGCGGTCTCCTTGGGATCGCGGCCGAACATGTCGGGTTCGGGGTAGAGGCTCTCGAGGTAGCGGCAGATGGCGACGCTTTCGGTGATGGTCGTGCCGTCGTCCATCTCCAGCGCCGGCACGTTGGCGAGGCCCGCGCGGGCGAGATACTCCGGCGTGCGGTGTTCGCCCTTGAAGACATCGACCATGACGACCTCGATGTCGTCGATGCCCTTCTCGGCCATGAACCAGCGCACGCGGCGAGGGTTCGGGGCGCGGTAGCTGTCGTAGAGTTTCATCGGGCCGTCCTCCGTTGGCGGCAGAAGACCACCGTTCCCTAGCGTCCGGTCAACTCCCGCACGAGCGCGGTGCGCCCGTAGATGGCCTGCAAGCCTTCGGTGATCGCCGCCGTCGAGACCGCCAGCGCCCGGTTCAGCGCTGGATCGTAGCCGTAGTCGCCGCCGAGCGAATGGATGTTGCCGTCGAAGATCACGCCCACGACCTCGCCGCGCGCATTGACCACCGGCGAGCCCGAACTGCCGCCGACCACATCGTTGGTGGTGGTGAAGTTCAAGACGGTCGCGGGGTTCACGCGATCCTTCGCGGCGACGAAGCTGGGCGGCAGGACATAGGCGTCCCTCCCGGTCGCGGTGGCGAACATGCCGCGAAAGTCGGTGAAGGGCGTCACCGTCGCGCCCTGCCAGCTCCAGCCCTCGACCCGGCCGTAGGACAGGCGCGGAGAGAAGGTGGCGTCGGGATAGACGCTGTCGCCGAAGACCGAGAAGCGGGCGCGGGCGATCTTCTCCGCCACGCGCTCGGTCGGCCCGCTGACATCTTGGCGCCAGGCGTCGCGCGCGGCGTGGGCGGCGGGGTCGGTCGCCAGCACGAAGCGGATCAGCGGATCATCGGAGGCCTGCACGGCCGCCTGACCGCCGTTCCACAGCTTCCTGCGATAGCGAACGTCGGTGAGACGCGTGCCTTCGATCAGCCGCCTGGCCACCGCCTCAGGCGTATCGGCGCCGAGCATCTGGCGAACGTCCGGATCGTCGGCGCCCAGGAGGTCGCGCGTGCTCGCCAGCCAGTGCGCCAGATAAAGCTCGTCCAGATCGGTATCGACAGGGGCCGGATCGAGCACCCTGCGTTCGGTGGCGGAAAGCCGGCTGTCGGCGAACTCCGGGTCGCGCTGGTCGTCGGGCGCGGCGCGCTCGCGGGCCACCCGGACCAGGGTGCGGGCAAAGCCGAACAGCTTCGATCCCCGGCCGGCCTCGGCCTCCAGCTGCCGCCATCGCGGGTAGCGCTGGACGTAGAGCGCCTGGATGCGCGCCATCTCCGCCCAGGGATTGTCGCCGATCTTCGTCTTCAGCACCGCCTCTTCCGCGCTCTTGGCCCGGAACAACGCGGGATCGGTCAGCGCCAGTTCGCGGCCGGCGTAAACGTCATAGACGTTCTGGGTCGTGAAGATCGCGTCGGCGGCGCTCTTGCGGTTGGCTTCGCTCAGCTTCGACCACGCCGCCAGCCGCTCGCGCAGCGCCGCGCGCTGCTTCTGGTCTATGGGCAGCACGAAGTCGCGCAGGGTGGTCAGCTGCGAGACGGTCATCAGCCGCTCGGTGCCGCCGGGGTTGCCGACCGTGAACACCGGCTCGTGCTCGGCCGGGGGAACGGTGCTCCAGGCCAGATGCTCGGGCGTATGGGCCGGGCGGCCGTTCTCGTAGAGCCGCAGGAAGGCCACGTCCCAGGCGTAGCGCGGAAAGCCGAAGTTGGCCGGATCGCCGCCGAAATAGAAGGCCTGGAACTCCGGCGCGAAGACCAGCCGCACGTCGCCGTAGCGGCGGTAGCGATAGACCTTGAACTGACCGCCCCGGTAGAGACTGACCGCCTGGCAGCGTCCCGCGCCCGGCATCCGGCAGGCGTCCTTCTCGGCTTGAGCCAGCGCCGCGTCGCGCGCCTGCACGAAGCCGTCGCCCGCGCCTGAGGCCGCCGCGTTCACGCGAGCGGTCACGTCGGTGATGTCGACGAGGATGTGGGCCTCCAGCCCGGGGCACTTGCGCTCGTCCCGGCGCTGGCCGGTGAGGAAGCCGTCGCGCATGTAGTCATGCCGGGCGTCCGACAGCGCGTGCGTGCAGTCGAGCACGCAGTGGTCGTTGGTCATCACCAGTCCGTCGGGCGAAACGACCGAGGCCGAGCAGCCCACTGTCGCGAGCCTGACGCCCGTCGCCTGCAGGTGGTCGAGGAAGTCGCGGCTCAGCGCCACGCCGGTCGAGGCCTCAATCTGCACCACCGGGATATTGTCGAACGGCCAGATGCCCTCGTCGGCGCTCGCCGGGGTTGCGGCAAGGCAGGCGACCGCGGCGAGGAAGCGCAGGACTTTCATCCATCCCGATTACCGCGCCCCACGCGCAAGCGCGAGCGCTTGACGCCCAACCTTCCGCGCCGCAAAAGGCGCCCCGACGCGAAACGACGGCGTTTTCTTAGGATTTCGGGGAGAGCGACATGGCGGACATCCGCTTTGACGGCAAGGTGGCCATCGTGACGGGCGCCGGCGGCGGGCTTGGCAAGCAGCACGCGCTGGAACTGGCGCGGCGCGGGGCCAAGGTGGTGGTCAACGACCTCGGCGGCTCGATGGACGGCTCGGGCGGCCACTCCGACGCGGCCAAGGCGACGGTCGCGGAGATCGAGGCTCTCGGCGGCGAAGCCATCGCCAACGGCTCATCCGTGACCGACGATGCGGGCGTCCAACGCATGGTGGCCGACACCATGGACAAGTGGGGCCGCATCGACGTGCTGATCGCCAACGCCGGCATCCTGCGCGACAAGTCCTTCTCCAAGATGGACATCGCCGACTTCGAGCTGGTCCTCAACGTCCACCTGATGGGCACCGTGAAGCCCACGAAGGCGGTCTGGGAGATCATGCGCGAGCAGAACTACGGCCGCATCGTGGTGACGACCTCCTCGTCGGGCATGTACGGCAACTTCGGCCAGTCCAACTACGGCGCGGCCAAGATGGGCATCCTG
>Ga0157373_10000181_pt1 | contig 51804 bp, 56 predicted proteins | sample C65metaG_FD_113460 | JGI IMG/M metagenome (GOLD analysis project Ga0157373, IMG submission 113460) | Corn rhizosphere microbial communities from Kellogg Biological Station, Michigan, USA - C6-5 metaG | ecosystem: Host-associated > Plants > Roots > Rhizosphere > Soil | place: USA: Michigan... | reverse complement strand
TTGACGAAGCCGTGGCCAACGCCCCTGCCGACGCCGTTTACGACATTACCATTATGCCTGAGCAGTTTGTGGCCACGCTGGAAAAACTTCCCGACGGCGCAGCCGTACTGATACAAAAACCAATGGGCGACTATTTTTGGCAAACTAAGGAAATACTGGAAGTTTGCCGTCGTAAAAAACTGGTGGCGGCCATCAATTGCCAGCTACGTTTTGCCCCTTATGTGGCCGCGGCCCGGTATATGATCGATCAGGGAATGATCGGCGAATTATACGATATGGAAGTGCGGGTAACGCTGGAAACGCCCTGGGAATTGTTCCCGTTTGTAATGGTGCACCCCCGGCTGGAAATACAATATCACAGCATCCATTACATTGATCTGATGCGTTCGTTTTTGGGCGATCCGCGTACGGTGATGGCTAAAACACTGAAACACCCGGCTAAAAAACTATCGTCATCGCGCTCGACCATTTTGTTTGATTATGGCGATACCATGCACGCGGTGATCAATACTAACCACGATCATTCGTTCGGGCCGCATAACCAGGAAAGTTTTATTAAATGGGAAGGTACCAAAGGCGCCATTAAAGCACGCATGGGCCTGCTAATGGATTACCCGCACGGCGTGCCTGACAAGTTTGAATATTGCATAATTGAAGAAGGCACAGCGCCCGAATGGAAAGAGATAGCGCTGGAAGGCTCATGGTTCCCCGACGCATTTATGGGCACAATGGGCAGCCTGATGCGCTATAAGAATGGCGAAACCGATGTTTTACCAACCAGTGTTGAAGATGTAATTAAAACCATGGCCGTGGTTGAAAGCGCCTACGTATCCAGCGATAATGGCGGTGTGGTTGTGGCGGAAAGGTTTGTTTGATATCTGAGGGCGGAAGACAAAGGATGGATGGCAGAGGCCGAGCATAAATAAAGCGTAATTGCGAACGATAGTGAAGCAATCTCTACAGAGGACAATTAATGCATTCAATCGGACCTGCATATTCAGAGACTGCTTCGTACCTCGCAATGACGTGTGGGGGACGAAACCCGTGTTAGGGATAGAAGCGGATACCGACCTGTGGCTAATGCCTCGCGCAGTATGAGCGGATAGCCCGGCCGCAGGCAACGCCTTAAATAGAATCAAGAGTCAAGATTCAAGACAAAAAACTAATAACTCAACCACCTAATAACTTAGTAACTATAAAACAATAACTTAATCAACCACTTTCTCAATCAACTACTCACCAAATAAACCAACCATGTACTTTAAATCGATATTTTTTGAAGATTACACCATAGGCGACAAGCGCGTTACGCTTGGGCGCACCATTACTGAAACCGACTTTGTGGTTCACGCCGGGCATACGGGCGACTTCTTCCCACACCACATGGATGCCGAATGGTGCAAAACGCAACCTTTTAAACAACGCATAGCACATGGTACAATGGTGTTCAGCATTGGTATTGGGTTAACTGCTTCGGAAATCAACCCCGAAGCGTTTTCGCGCGGATACGACACCTTACGCTTTATTAAACCGGTATTTATTGGCGACACAATTCATTCCGAGATCACCATCTCAGCCAAGAGCGACGCCAAGAAGCCGGAGTTCGGCATTGTGACCGAGCACGTAGAGATTATTAACCAGCATGGGGAAGTGGTACAAGTGTGCGATCACCTGCTGATGGCTAAAAGAAAACAAAACGCGTAACCATGGCCGGTATGAGCAACAGCACACCAAACGGTGTTATAAACGAGGCAGACCTGAAGGGTAAAACCCTGTTGCTGCCTTTTATATTAATATGCTGCCTGTTCTTTTTATGGGGCATGGTGCATAATCTCGACGGGATACTGATCCCTCATTTAAAAAAGGCCTGCCAATTGAACAACCGGCAGTCGACCTTAGTGGATACAGCGATATTCCTGGCTTATTTTATCATGGCGATACCCGCCGGTATGCTGCTGAAAAAGTTTGGCTACAAAAACAGTATCATTATAGGTTTGGTTTTGGCCACCATTGGTGCCGCGCTATTTATCCCGGCAGCAAATGCGCTGGCATACACCGGCTTTTTAGGCGCTTTATTTATTATTGGTTGCGGAATTGCCATTTTGGAAACCGCAGCCAACCCCTACTCTGCCATATTAGGCGACCCGGCAGGTGCAACCACACGGTTAAATCTGGCCGCAGCTTTTAATGGAACGGCGGCTTTTGTGGGCCCGCTTGTTGGTACCCTGTTCATCCTATCGGGTAAAGAGTATACCACCGATCAGCTAAAAGCCATGCCAGATGCAGCACGTTCGACCTTTCTATTGCACGAGGCATCGTCGGTAAAATTGCCTTACGGCATACTTGCTGCTACACTGGCCGTAATAGCCATCCTGTTTTTTATTGCTAAACTGCCCGAAATTAAAAGCGTATCGAAAGAAGAAACCTCGGGCGGTAGCTTTTTTGGTGCGTTACGACACAAACATTTGAGTTGGGCGGTAGTAGCACAGTTTTTTTATGTGGGCGCGCAGGTTTGTGTAACCAGCTTTTTTATCCGTATGGCTAAGCAAGGCGCCGGGTTCGATGAAATAAAGGCCGGCTATTATTTAACCATGTATGGGGTTTTATTTATGGGCGGACGCTTTATCGGCACCCTGTTTCTGCAGTTTGTAAGATCGAACAAGTTGCTTACTATTTACGCGGTTATTACTACTTTGCTTTGCGCGGTAGCTATTTTGGGTAAAGGCAGTTATGTGGTATATTGTCTTGGCGCGATAGGGTTCTTTATGTCGATCATGTTCCCGACCATTTTTGCGCTGGGCATTGATGGCATCGGCGATGATACCAAACCAGGCTCGTCATGGCTGATCATGTCGATAGTGGGTGGCGCGATTTTGCCTTACCTGATGGGCACGGTTATCGATTTGAATCACGACAATATCCAGATGGGGTATATCGTGCCGCTCATTTGTTTTTTAGTGATCGTGTACTTCGGTTTAAGCGGTTATAAGATCAAAAAACAGATCGATTAGTGCATGATAATATCCTACAAAACTTGGATAACCTATCATCACAAATAACGGGCATGTTATGATAGTTTTGAGATCGTACAAGTAAACCAAATCAATACAATATAAAATATTATCGTAGGCGCACCCTACAACAATAGCCGATATAAACTGTATAGCTACTATTAATAATGAGCAGTAAAACTACTTTGGGTGTCATTATTGGCAACCGCGATTTTTTCCCCGACAGGCTGGTTGCCGAGGCAAGGCAGGATATTTTAGCCCTGTTCGCCAAACTGAACCTCAATGCCATTATGCTGGATGAACAGCAATCGAAACTAGGTGGTGTTGAAACCTTTGGCGACGCGCAAAAATGTGCCGAGCTATTCCGCAAAAACCAGGATGATATCATCGGTATTTTAGTGGTACTGCCCAACTTTGGCGACGAACGCGGTATTGCCGAAACGCTGAAACTGGCTAACCTGAATGTACCGGTATTAATACAAGGCTATCCCGACGAACTGAACAAGCTGGATGTTGCCCGTCGCCGCGACTCGTGGTGCGGTAAGATATCTGTTTGCAATAACCTATATCAATTCGGCATCAAATACAGCTTAACTGCCCAGCATGTTATCCACGTAAACGATCCGGCCTTCGGACCTGAATTGCTGAACTTCGTTTCGGTTTGCCGTGTGGTTAAAGGCTTGCGCAAAGTGCGTATCGGCGCCGTGGGCGCTCGTCCGGGAGGTTTTAACACCGTACGTTACAGCGAGAAGATATTGCAACGTAACGGCATTTCGATAGTAACGGTCGACCTTTCGGAGATACTGGGCAAGGCCAATAAATTAACCCAAAACGATATCGTTGTTAAGCAACGCCTGGATAAAATATTAGCCTACGCGCCTAAGGGCCGTACCCCGGATGAGGCGCTGATACAGATAGCTAAGCTTGATGTGGTACTAAACGATTTTATGCAGGATAATGCATTAGACGCTACGGCTATCCAATGCTGGACATCGCTGCAGCAAAACTATGGCTGTAACGTGTGCACCAGCATGAGCATCATGAGCGAAAATATGCTGCCAAGCGCCTGCGAGGTTGATGTTACCGGCACCCTCAGTATGTATGCCATGCAATTGGCATCAGGTTCGCCAAGCGCGCTGGTTGACTGGAACAATAACTACGCCGACGACGAGAACAAATGCGTGCTTTTCCACTGTGGTAACTGGGCAAAAACATTCCTGCCGGATATCGAGATCAGCACTGCCCCTATTCTGGGCACTTCGGTTGGCGAAGAAAATACTTACGGTGCTTTGGCTGGCCGTACTCCGGCATCGCCATTAACCTTCGGCCGTATCAGTACAGACGATTGCAAGGGCATTATTAAAGCCTACATCGGAGAAGGTAAGCTGACCGACGATCCGCTGAATACTTTTGGTAACCGCGCCGTAGCGCAGATCAATAACATGCAAGGCTTAATGCAGTATGTATGCCGCAACGGTTTTGAACATCATGTGGTGATGAACGCGTCGAACACCGCCGGCATCTTACAGGAAGCCTTGGGCAATTACATGGGTTGGGAAGTTTATCAGCATATTTAAGGCAATGACAGAGAAGGAACTGGCTCAAAAATCGGTGGAGTATCGTAAAAAGATACTCAAATACATTGTGGGCGCCAATGCCGGCCACACCGGCGGCAGCCTGTCGTGTATCGATATTTTGAACGTACTGTACAACAAGATATTGAATGTTAATCCGGAGAATTTTAAATCGTCGGACCGCGACCGCTATATCCAAAGCAAAGGCCATTGTGTTGAAGCTTTGTTTGTGACCCTTGCCGATAAAGGTTTTTTCCCGGAAAGTGATCTGGAGACCTTGTGCAAATATCAATCGCATTATATCGGTCATCCCACCAAAAAAGTGAATGGTGTTGAGCAAAATACCGGTGCATTGGGTCATGGTTTGCCGATTGCCGTAGGTATTGCGCTGGCTGCCAAAATGGATAAGAAGAATTATCGCGTGTTTACCATGTTGGGCGATGGCGAATTGCCTGAAGGCTCAAACTGGGAAGCAGCTTTAACTGCCGCGCATTACAACCTGGATAATCTTTGCGCTATTATCGATAACAATAAATTACAGATAACCGGCCCGAATAAGGACGTGTGTAATACCGACCCTATCGATACCAAATTTGAAAGCTTTGGCTGGGAAGTGCGCCACGTTGATGGGCACGATCTGCAGCAAATGACCGATACCTTGAGCAGCCTGCCATTTAAAGCGGGCAAGCCAAGCCTGGTAATAGCGCATACCATTAAAGGCAAAGGCGTTAGCTATATGGAGAACACGCTGAAATGGCATCATGGCGTTCCGTCGAAAGAGCAATATGAGCAGGCAATAAACGAATTAGATACTTTAATTGATTTAGGATAAGATGGGCTCAGTTGCAGAAACCACTTCGGCTACAGGCAAACCAAACCAGGATGTTTTTTCGGCTATTTTGCAGGAACTGGCCGCCGTCGACAGGCAGATCATCGCCGTTACCAGCGATTCGCGGGGTTCGGGCAAACTGGTACCTTTTGGCGAGCGCTTTCCCGATCAGATCGTGGAGATAGGTATTGCCGAACAAAACCTGGTAGGTGTAGCAGCCGGATTGGCATCAGCAGGTAAAAAGGCATTCGCGGTATCTCCTGCTTGTTTTTTAACAGCCCGTGCACTCGAGCAAATTAAAAACGACGTAGCCTATTCGGATAATCCGGTGCGCTTGGTGGGTATCAGCGCAGGTGTGAGCTATGGCGCTCTAGGCACTACACACCACAGCCTGCACGATTTTGCCGTGTTACGGGCTATCAATAACATCACGATTGTTGTACCGGCCGATAACTTTGAAACCGAGCAAGCCGTGCGCCTGGCCGCCGAAAGCAATAAACCGGTTTACCTGCGCTTCGGAAAAAAACCGATGCCTTTGTTAAATGCGGAAGAAATTACTTTCCAATTCGGTAAAGGGCGCGTGATTAAAGATGGTGATGACATAGCCATTATTGCTAACGGTGAAACAGTTTACCCTGCCCTGCTGGCGGCTCAAAAGCTGGAAAAAGAGCATAATATCTATGCCACGGTGATCAGCATGCACACGGTTAAACCTTTGGATACCGAATTACTAACTGCCGTTGCAGGTAAAACAAAAGCCATCATCACGGTGGAAGAACACATGGTGAATGGAGGCCTGGGCGAAGCCTGCGCATCGTACCTATTGCAGCATGGTTATCATAAACCATTTAAAATTATGGGCATACCTGATGAATATACCGTTACCGGTTCGCAGGTGGAGATATTGAATCATTATGGAATCTCCGAAAGCGGCATTGCCGCCGAAGCATTGGCGCTGTTGAAATAAATAAAGCAGTGCTCTTTTTCTGTGAAGAGCCTGCCCCAATTATAAACGTATGAGAAGAATTTGGTTTTTGCTTTTTATCGCAATAATTGCCGTGGCGTGCCATAACAGTCCGCAGGCTAGTCAGCCTAAAAAGGTTGCGGTAATAGTTTCTACTTTAAATAATCCCTGGTTTGTTTTCCTGGCGCAAACCGCTGCTGCCGAGGCAAAGAAGATGGGTTACGAAACCAAGATCTTCGATTCGCAAAATAATACCGCGCTGGAAGCCGATAACTTTGAAAATGCCATCGTTTCGGGTTATAATGCCATTTTATTTAACCCAACCGATGCCAACGGCTCCATTGTAAACGTAACCAAAGCAAAGACCGCCGGTGTGCCAGTCTTTTGTATGGATCGGGAGGTTAACTCTACCACAGTCGCCACCTCGCAGATCTTATCCGACAGTTATTCGGGTTGCGTGGAAATGGGTAAATACTTTGTGCAAACCCTGCATAAAAAAGGCAAGTATGTGGAGTTATTGGGCATCGTAGCCGATAACAACACATGGGCACGCTCCAAAGGTTTTCATAGCGTGGTTGATGATTATCCCGGCCTGCAGATGGTAGCGCAGCAAAGCGCCGATTTCGACCGGAATAAAGGATTGGAGGTCTTGGAATCCATCCTACAGGCACACCCGGATATCGACGCTGTTTTTTGCGGTAACGATGCTATGGCGATGGGCGCTTACCAGGCTTTGGCAGCGGCAGGCAAAGCTAATCATGTTAAAGTATTTGGGTTTGATGGCGCCGAAGATGTGATAGGTTATGTAAAGGATGGCAAAATATCAGCAACGGCTATGCAATTCCCGAAAGTGATGGCGCAAACCGCTGCTAAGTACGCCGATGAATATTTTAAAGGCAAACGCACCTTCCCGCAAAAAATACCCGTGGCCGTTGAACTGGTAACCGCCAAAAATGTGAACGATTATATGGCTTACGGTAAAAAATAATTAGCGATGAAAAAAAGTATACGATACGTTTTATTGGTCGCCCTGGCGCTGATTATAGGCTACAACTCGGTGTATTTTAAAAAGCTGGACGAAGTAAAGGCCGGAGCAGGCAAAACTTTCGACGCGGCCGGTTATGCCAATACATATTTTTATAAAGAATTACCTGCCGAAACTGCCAAGGCGCCGGATATCGATAAGCTGATTCCCTTACTTAAAACCGATACGGCAAACACCTTTAAAACCTATGGGCACGCGCTGGCCATCGGCACAGTAAAGTATTTTCTGATAAAAGGTAGCGGTGCCGTTAACAATATCGATGATAACGGGTTGACTGTTTCTACAACTGCGGGTAATTCCATCGTGTTGGGTACAAGCTATGTTTATGGCAATGCTGTGCGTGATGCTTCGGGTTTGGTGGATGTAAACAAATTCAGCAATACGATGGATCTGAACAACATTTCGGCCGAGGTGGATAAGATCATCCGCAATAAAATACTCCTTCCGGTTATGCCGCAGATAAAAAAAGGCAGCCGTGTAGAGTTTACGGGCGCTATCGCCTTAAACCAGGCACACCTGCAACTGGATGGTATTGAAGTTACACCTGTATCACTAAAAATCGCCCAATAACGTATGTCGGTTTTAGTCGCGGAAAATATCACCAAAAAATTCTCAGGCGTCACCGCGCTCGATGCAGTGAATATTGAACTGCAGAGCGGCAAAGTAACCGCTATCATCGGCGAGAACGGTGCCGGGAAATCAACGCTGATGAAAATCCTGTCAGGTGTTTACCCCGATTATGAAGGCCGCATTTTATTTAAAGACACTTGTGTAAGCTTTGATAATCCGCGCGAAGCACAGGAATTAGGCATAGCCATTATCCACCAGGAACTGAACCTTATCCCCTACCTCAGCGTTACCGAGAACGTTTTTTTGGGGCGCGAGCTGATCAATAACTGGGGTATGCTGGATAAAACTGCTATGCGAGCCGAAACGCAAAAACTATTGCAACGCTTGAAGCTGAGCATCGATCCGGATACAAAAATAATCGACCTGAAAGTCGGGCAGCAGCAAATTGTGGAAATAGCGAAAGCTTTGCTGACCGATGCCGAGGTGATCATTATGGATGAGCCTACATCTGCCATCAGCGATAGTGAGGTTGAAGCTTTGTTCGCGGTGATCAATGACCTGCGCAGCGATAATAAAGCCATCGCTTACATCTCGCACAAACTCGATGAGCTATTTAAGATAGCAGACAATTATATCATTTTGCGCGACGGTAAAACCATCGAATCGGGGGAAATGCAGACTATTAGCCGGCAGGAGATCATCAGCAAAATGGTTGGTCGCGAACTGCACATCCTGCAAAAATCGACCGTTAACAAAACTGACAGGCCATTACTTTGCGTTAAGAACATCAGCCTTAATCACCCTGAAAATATCGAACGCAAACTACTGAATGATATTTGCCTGAACCTGCACACTGGTGAGGTACTGGGCATTTTTGGTTTGATGGGCGCCGGGAGGACGGAGCTATTGGAAACCATTTTCGGTTTGCATACCACAGCAACCGGCACGGTAACCATTAACGATAAGCAAACCAACTTTAGCTGCCCGGCAGATGCCATTAAAAGCGGCATTGCCCTGGTACCTGAAGACCGTAAGAAAGACGGTTTGATACTGGGGCTGGATGTAAAAAGCAATATCAGCATTACTACACTGAATGATCTGAAAAGCGCCGGTTTGTTGAGCGATAAAAAGGAATATGCGTTGGCCGATCAGTATATCGGTTCGTTAAAGATCAAAACATCATCGGCTAAGCAAACCGTTAAAAACCTGAGCGGTGGTAACCAGCAAAAAGTCGTACTGGCTAAATGCCTGGCCACTAAACCAGCGGTTTTGATGTTGGACGAACCTACCCGCGGTATTGACATCAACGCGAAGAACGAGATATACAAACTGATACTCGAATTGGCCGGTAAAGGCATGGGTATCATCATGGTATCTTCTGAGCTACCCGAGATACTGGCCGTATCCAATCGTGTTGTTGTGATGTGCGAAGGCAAGATCACCGCCGAAATACAAGCGGCGGAAGCTACTGAAAGCATCATTATGAAAGCCGCCATTAACCAATAATTATGAGCCTGAACCCAACATATAAAGCTTACCTGGTAAAATTTCAGCCACTGATAGCGCTGTTTATTTTATGCCTGCTGCTTAGCATCCTCTCCAACAAATTCATGACCGTGGATAACGGCTGGAACGTGATGCGGCAGATCTCGGTTAACATCTGTATCTCGGTAGGGATGACTTTGGTGGTGCTAACGGGAGGCATCGATCTTTCGGTAGGTTCGGTACTGGCTTTCTGCGGAGCGATTGCGGCGGGGCTATTAAAAAATGGAATCTCCGTACCGTCGAACAATTTATTTATCGGCTTTACCTTATTAGGCGCCATTGTTGCCGGTACATTGGTTGGTACATTGATGGGGAGTTTTAACGGCTATACCATTACCAAATTTAAGGTACCGCCATTCGTAGCTACGCTGGCTATGCTGACCATCGGTCGGGGGTTAACTATGCTTTATACCAATGGCTTCCCGATCTCATCGCTGAGCAGCAACTTTGCTTACATCGGTACGGGCTGGTTTTTAGGCGTACCTGTGCCGGTTTGGATATCGGGCATTATCGTAGCAATCGCCGTTATTATCACCAATAAAACTGCTTTGGGCCGGTATATTTATGCCATTGGCGGCAATGCCAATGCGGCACGCTTGTCGGGCATCAACATTAAAAAAATAACGATTACCGTCTACAGTATCGCCGGTGCGTTGGCCGCTGTAGGCGGTATAATCGTTACTTCAAGGCTCAATTCGGCGCAACCAAACGCGGGTATCAGCTACGAGTTGGACTCCATTGCTGCGGTAGTTATTGGTGGCACATCGTTATCCGGTGGTAAGGGTACCATTATGGGTACGGTGCTTGGAGCAATCATTATCGGCGTATTAAACAACGGCTTAGTGTTGCTTAATGTATCACCGTTTTGGCAACAGGTGGTTAAAGGGGGGGTAATTTTGCTGGCCGTGATCATTGATCGCGCTAACTCAAAATCGGAATAAGCAAATGCAGCAGCACTATATTTTAGCCGTCGACCAGGGCACCAGCAGCACTAAAACCATCGTATTTAACGCGCAGGGAAATGCTATAGCTAAAGCCACCGAACCATTGAAGACCCTGTACAGCGAGGGTGGTTTTGTAGAGCAACAGCCCGAAGCTATTTACCAAAACGTACTGGCATCGGTAAAACAATGTCTCAGTAATTTTAAAGCAACAGGTAGTTTGCTTGCGCAGATCAAAACCTGCGGCATATCCAATCAGCGCGAAACTTTTGTGGTTTGGGGCGAGAATGGAGAACCTTTGCACAACGCAGTGGTTTGGCAGTGCAAACGTTCTATCTCCGTATGCGAGCGCTTAAAACAAATACCCGGGCTTGAAAATGAGATCAACCAGAAAACCGGCTTGATCATCGACCCGTATTTTTCGGGTACTAAGTTGATATGGCTGTATGAGAATAATGATGCTATAAAACAGGCCATTGATAGCGGCAAAGCTTATTTCGGTACGGTGGATACCTGGCTGCTGTATAAATTGACCGGTGGCAAACAATACGCTACCGACCATACCAATGCTTCGCGCACGCTGTTTTTTAACCTGCATACCCTGCAATGGGATACAGAATTGTTGGCTAAATTCGGCCTGACAAACCTAAATCTTCCTGAGATCAAATCGTCTGCGGCGCACTATGGCAGTACTACTTTTGATGGTTTATTTGATCAGCCCATACAGATAGGCAGCATGATCGGCGATTCGCATGCGGCTGCTTTTGGCGAGGGATGTATTAATCCGGGTACAGCCAAAGCGACTTTGGGTACCGGCTGCTCGGTTTTAATGAACATCGGCGACAAACCCAAACCTTCAACCAGCGGCATGATCAATACCATCTGCTGGAGCGTACCCGGCCGTGTGGATTACGCCTTTGAAGGTGTGATCGTTTCGTGCGGATCGACCATCGAGTGGCTGAAAAACGAAATGGGCTTGTTTACAGACAGCAAACAAACTGAAACTATCGCCACTACCCTGCCCGGTAATAACGGCGTATACCTTATCCCTGCTTTTAGTGGTTTAGGCGCGCCGCATTGGGACATGAGTCGTAAGGCATCGATACACGGTTTGACCTTTGATTGCAATAAGAATCATATTACCCGCGCTGCATTGGAATCCATAGCCTACCAGGTTAAGGATGTGATCGACGCTATGCAAACCGATACCGGTTTGGTTTTACAAGCCTTAATGGTTAACGGTGGCATCAGCTCAAACCGTTTTGTTCTGCAACTGATAGCCGACCTGCTGAACTGCAAAGTAGTTAATAACGATATGCCCGATGCATCCGCCCTGGGCGCGGCATACCTGGCAGGCTTAACACAAGGTTTTTATCCGGACGGGATAAACAGTATCCATTCTAAACATAATGAAACCAGTTATTCGGCAGGCGAATTGAGCAATGAGGCTATGCAGTGGTATTCGGTTTGGCAAAGTTTGGTTAAGCCCTAGATTGTTTTTCTTTCCTGATTTTTAATACAACGATACCATGTTTCGGTATCATAAACTTATGGGTACTGCCCATTGTACCCAGATCCTGATGCAACCAAAGGTCTCTGAGCTTACTTTCGGTACTGATCTTTAATTGCTGTGCTGAAAGATCAAAAGTAAGTTCTGAGTTACCGCGATTCAGGATGGCCACAGCTTCCGAGCGATCGTCGGTACCTAAAGGCTTAACCCACACATCCACATCACCCTGTTGCAAAACCCTTATACCTTGTTTATACCCGCGATCCTGGTTAAGCGCGATTATTTCTTTATTAGTGAGTATTTCGATAGTTTGTTTCGACATGTTGCGCAGATCGTTACCGGCCAGCAATGGCGAATTTAACATGCACCACATGGAAAAGTGGCTCTTATCTTCGTCATAACTCATCCCGCGGCCTACCTGCAGCATATCCATATCGTTATAATGCCCTGGCGAGGCGTATTTATACAAGTCGGCATTCAGATCAATGATCTTAACAATAGAGGAAAAATTGGCACTGATATCGCCCGATACCCGCCATGAATCAGCCTTTGTAACGGCCCATGCACCCGGGAACTGCCAACGGCAAATATTAAAAACAATATTACTATCGATGGCTTTTACGGTATTGATGATCGGCATATAGGCTTTCTCTTCATTGAGGCCCATCTTTTCGCCGCCGCACCAGTCAACCTTTAAAAAATCGAACTTCCAATCTTTAAAAAACAAATCGCAATCCTGCCGGATGTGGCCGTACATGCCCGAGCCAACCCCGTTTTTGTCTTTATCGTACATCGAGCCGCAGGTATTATTACCGGCATCGCTGTAAATGCCCGCCTTTAATTTTTTACTGTGCACGTAATCGGTTAGCGAGCGCATCCCTGATGGAAATTTTCCGGTGTTTACCAATAGTTTTCCATTAGCATCTCTTCCTCCGAAATAGCCATCATCGATATTGATATAACGATAACCGGCATCATAAAGTCCCGAAGTTACCATGGCATCTGCCTGCTCCTTAATCATTTTTTCATCAATGTTTACCCTAAAATTGTTCCAACTGCTCCAGCCCATAATCGGTGTACGTTTTGCCTGTGTACGACAGCCCGCTAAGGTAGCAAGTGACAACATGGCGATGCAGGTTACTTTGAGTATAGGTTTAGTTTTCATTAGATAATATTTATTAAAGCAAGGCAAATTACCATTACTTCGGTTTAGCATGGTTAGTAAAACTTTAATTGGCTACAGATAACTGTCGAAGATACAATTAAAGTCAACAATGTCAAGAAAATGGTATTGCTTTTATAAAATCACCACTTAGGAATTATGAAAACGCCAGTCCGCCGTTAATATCCACATTAGCGCCTGTGATAAAGCTGGCCTCGTCGCTCACCAGGTAGTTCACCAGATCGGCAACTTCTTCGGCCTTACCTTCACGCCTTAACGGTGTGGCATTGGCCACATTGGTGCGTACTTCGGGTTTTGAAAAGGTATCGTGAAACGAAGTGGCGATCAAGCCTGGGGCTACTCCATTTACCCGGATACCTTTAGGGCCAAGCTCTTTGGCCAACGCACGGGTATAGGTCAGTAACGCGCCTTTGGCCATGGCATAAACCGATGCGCCCGGGCCGCCACCATCGCGGCCCGCAAGCGACGAGAAATTAACAATAGCGCTGCCAGCCGGCATAAATGGTATGGTTTCGCGGGTTGCCTTGAATGCCGATGTTACGTTAATATCAAAAACCAAATTCCAAAAAACATCATCGATCTCGGTAGTTTGTTTACGGGCAACCAGGCCACCGGCTACATTGACCAGGATGTTGATCTCGTTGCCAAAGGCTTCGCGGGTTTTATTGATCAGGTTTGAAACATCCTCCTGTTTCGTCATATCGCCATACACAGCAATTGCTTCACCGTTATTATTTTTGATCTGCTCTAGTGTTTCGTGTGCATCATTTTCATTGCGGAAATAGTTGACCACAACCCGGGCACCTTCGGCAGCGAGCTTTAACGATACGGCCCGGCCAATATCGCGAGCCCCGCCGGTTACAATGGCTACTTTATTTTTTAAACGCATATTTATTTTGTTTTTAAAGATTTAGAAGAAATAAACGTTACCGCCAGCCAGGCCAGAGGCACCAGTACAGCCCCGAGTATAAAAAATGAGGTGTAGCCAGTTCTAGTGATTGCCGGTACTGCCCAGGTGGTGAACAACGTACCAACAACAGCCGCAGTGCCGCCCATACCTGCCACGGTGCCTACGTTTTTACCGTTAAAGTAATCGGATGGTAAGGTTTGCAGGTTATTGATGAGGAACTGGAAACCGAACAGCGTAATGCTGATCAAAGTCATGGCCAGGCCAGGTTCGCCCTTTAATTTAGAGAGGTTGACAACCAGGGCGATCAAAGCGCCGAGCATCAGGATACAACCTATCGTTATTGCATTTTTTCGGGCTTGGGCAGCGTTTTTACCCTTTTTAATCTGCATCGATGAATAATAACCGCCCAACAAACTGCCGCAAGCCGCCAACAGGTATGGCACCCAGGTAAAGCCACCAATCTGCTTAATGTCGAACATAAACTGTTCTTTTAAAAAGGTAGGCAGCCAGGTAACAAACAGCCACCAAACCGGATCGATAAAAAAACGGCCGAGGATAATTCCCCAGGTATCGTTAAAGCTAAGCAGTTCGCGCCAGGTATAAACCTGTTGTGATTCAGCAGCAGTTACTTTATTGCTTTGATCGGACAGGATATGCGCCTGTTCTTTATTGGTGATCCAGGGATGTTTATCGGGCGTATTTTTATTGATCACCAACCAGGGGATCAGCCACAAAATACCCAACACTGCTACGCACGCAAAAGTGAGCTTCCAACCGAAGGCTACGAAAAGCATAGCTATGACAGGAGCGGCAATTACCGAACCCAGCGAGGCGCCCGCGCCAAAAATACCCTGCGCAATAGCCCGTTCTTTTGGCGGGAACCACTCGGCATTACTTTTGGTAGCGCCAGGCCAGTTACCGGCCTCGCTAAAGCCTAATAAGAACCTGAAAATATTGAAGGAGAACAGCCCGCGTGCTAAAGCATGTAAAGCGATAGAAATGCTCCAGCCTAAAATGGAGAAAGCCATGCCCAGCCGTGTACCGATCATATCCATGATCTTTCCTGTGGTGGTTTGCCCCAAAGCATAGGCGACCATGAAAAAAGTGGTGATCAGCGCCAACGCATTTTTACTCTCTATATCACTGATACCAAATTCTTTATAAATGTATGGCCACATGATATTGATGGCGCTACGGTCGATATAATTGATAACCGTGGCCAGCCCTATCAGGCTGATGATGTACCAGCGCAATCCCTTGGCCTTCATATCAGATACCCACTTCTTTTAAAAACTTCATGATCTGCACATCCAACTCACGGTTCTTTTCAGGAGTGAACTTGCCGTGCCCGCCACCTTCAACCGGGATAAACTCCGTTTTAACACCGGCATCTAAAAACTTCTGGTGCAGATCAACAGATTGCTGGTAAGGCACCGTGGTATCGGCATTGCCGTGGATGATGATGGTTGGCGGACTGCTTTTTTTTACATAAAATATAGGCGAGACGGACATAGCAAAGTCGCGGTCGGTAGCGTGGGTGCCCAGCCAGTTGGTTGCTGATTTACTTTTGATTACCCCATAGCCCCAGTCCCACACATCGGCGATGCCATATTTATCTACAATGGCTGCAATCTTAATATTTTCCACACCAGGACAGTTGGTATCAAAACGATGATCGTTAGCAAGTAGTCCGGCCATCAAAGCCAGGTGCCCGCCTGCTGAACCGCCCGACATGACGATCTTGTTAACATCGATATTTAGCTCTTTGGCATTTTTAATCAGATAGATCAGCGCGCAGCGTACATCTTCGATAGCGCCCGGGGCTTTAGCCACCTGCACCAAACGGTACTCCACATTGGCCACTGCATAACCGGCTTTAAAGAAGGCCGAAAAACCGCCCTGCTCCTCTTTCGTGCCATGGTTCCAGCCACCGCCGTGTATATTGATCACCAATGGTGTAGGTTTGCTGCCTTTGGCAGGCAGGTAAATATCCATGCGGCCGTCCCAGCCGTTAACTTGGGTGTACACCACGTCGGATTGGCGTGTGTAACCAGCCGGTATTGCAACTTCTTTTTTAACTTTTGTGGTATCCTGCGCTTTTGCTACAGATAAGCCGACTATAAGTAACAATAAAATAGTATTGAGTTTAATTTGCATGGCTGATCTGGATGAATTTTTCTTTACTATTATAATTAAGCGTGCAAGTGTATTTTTGCCCTTTTATGCTGAAGCTGAACATAGTACCGTTAACATCATTGTTAATGATCGTTAAACCACTCAGGCTGGTTTTGGCGCCGGTTGTAGTTTCGGCGGTAGGATCAGTTTTACCGTGCGATTCGGTAACGCTTACAAAAACCTGGCAGCCTGATGCTTTCTGTTCGATGATAAAACCGCGCTCGTTGCGCAGGTTCATGTTAGGATCGCCAGCGCCAAGGGTTACCAGTTTTACTTTTACCGGTGATGAGCCTGCAAAAAGCGTGGTATGAAAACGATTGTCGTTCAGCATAGTTATCGAAGCATCCGGCGAGGTAATCTGATTATCGCTATTAAGCCAGATATGTTGAAAACCATTATCCGTACCTAAAGCTTTTAAATCATTGGTTACGGCGCTGAATTTAAACGAAGCATCGGTGATTACCCCCTGGTACCAGAATGGCAAACTGTACAGATGCCCGGCCGCCGAATTAACCTGGAAAACATCCAGCATTAAAGCTTTGCTCATACCCTCGGCTTTAAACAAAATACTGGTTCGCAGCATCCCTACGCCGGGATAAGCCTTGTCTTCGCGGGCGCTGACAACCTGAAGTGTACCTTGATTTTCGAAATATACTTTGTTGGCATGCCCGGCTTCGGCGCTTTTTAAGTTGGCGTTGTATTGCGAAGTTTCATCAACCGTAACCGTATTATGCGCTATGGTTTGCTTGGCCCAGGTTTTATTTTCGGGCAGATAATCGCCTCCGAATTTGGATTCGATATTGATGAAGCGCGCCGACCCATAATCCGAAAAAACCTCACCGTTGTTATCGTAATATAACAAATTCAACCTGTCGAAATGCCCGTGGCCCATACCCTGCCCCGCTGCTTTTAACAACAGGCATTGCTGCGAAGCATTGCTGCCGTAACGCAATATACCCAGGCCACCTTCATCGCCCTTGGCGCCATCGGTTAAAAAGATGCTTTGGTAATTAAAGGGTTTAGCTTTGCTTTCGGCAACCGCTTTTGCAACGGCTAAGCCGGCATTTGATACTACTACCTTATTTTGTTGCCGCGCGATATCCAGCAGATCGGCCTCAGGCTGAATATCGGCATAAGCGATATCAACACCGTAAACCATCTCGTCGGATATGAAGCTTTTATCCTTCATCGCGTCATTCACCGGGAAGAAATAGCCGGTGGTATAAGTGGTTTGCAAAGCCGCGTGTATGGCTTTTGACAGGATATTGTTACGATATTTGAAGATATTGAGCTGCGGTTGATTTTGCTGTATAGCTTTAGCAAAGATCACAAAAGGCATAATAGCGTAACGCTGATAATACGGGCCTTCGGTATAATAACCATCGGGCGAAAAAAGTTCATCCAGTTGTTTCAGAAAACCGGTTTTACCATCTTTATTCGAGCCTTTCAGCGCCATCTCCACAAACTCGGGCTTGTGGATCACGTAAGCGGTGATGCCTACAGCCGCCAGGCACCAGGTACCGTGATTGTGGATCAGATCGAAAGTTTCCTTGCAATCCTGGGTAAAATAATTCATGATGGGGATGAACAAGTGCTGCTCTATTTTAGCACGATCGGCAGCAGGAATGGCGTTATAAGCCATATCATACCCCTGAATTACGGTTACCTGCCAAACAAAATCGTTTAAGCATTGCCAGAATAACTTTCCGGGTATCTGATTGCTTTTTTGTTTGGGGTGTTTGGGCCATTGCTCGTATTGAGCAGCGTATAACAGCAGCATTTTATCGATATAATCAACATACTTTTGCTGGCCGGTTATCTGGTAAGCAATACCACAGGCCAGGATGTTTGCCGAGTTATTTTTATGCTGCTCGTGGGTATAGCCACCAGCACCATCCTTAGGTACGGGCACGTCCATTTTTTCGGCCAAAGCCCTATCTGCCCGGACCTTAACGTCCTGATATGATTTTTTGAGCAAAGGATATTGCTCACAACCCGCCCTAACCGCCTGTACCTGATCGGCCGTAAGCATTAAATTTGGATGTGTTTGTGCTGAAGACCAGGCCGGGAACAACAAATACCATCCCACGATCAAGGCCAAAATGGTTTTTGATCTCATAATTTTTATAATTGGTATCAGGCTTTTAGCCGATAATCTGGTTAGCTATAAAAGCGGTACGCGCGATCTGCAAAACCTCATCGAGATGGGCAGCCATCGCGTTTTCAGCGGCATCGATATTCTGTTCTTCGATAGCGCGCAATATTTCGCGGTGTTCCTTCACAGCCAAACGGCCACGATCTTTCCCGCATATCTTACTTTCAACAATGTTTTTAATCAGGTCGGGTATCAGGGCCAGCATCATCGACTCGATAACCGAATTTTTTGTACACTCGGCAATTTTGATATGGAAAAGCATATCTTCATCCACTGCATCAATATCCTGAGATATCTTCAACTCGTAATCGGCCAGGGCAAGTTTTAAGCCATGCAGATCTTTTTCTGTGCGGCGCTCGGCCGCCAGTCGTACCGCGTCCAACTCCATATAATAACGAGCTTCAATCAAAGCGCTAAAATTATCCTTATTGAGTTTGATGATATCGCTGATCAGGTTATCAAGCACTTTGATACTTAACCCAGAGACATAAGTACCGCTTTGCGGCGATGTACGCAGCAAACCATAAAACTCGAGTTTTAATATAGCTTCGCGCACATAACTACGGCCCACTCCAAACTTCTCGGCAAGCTGACGCTCGGCAGGTAAACGGTCGCCGGGTTTTAACTGCCCTGTGATCATCAATTGTTTTATTTGCAGGATGATCTTATCAACAGGCGATTCGACCTGAAGCGGCCGGATATTTTGAATGATGTCTTTCACGTATTATAATTTGGTTAACCAAATTGGTTAACCAAATATGGAAAGTATAATTGATATTTGCAATAGCACTAAGGTAAATAACAAAATTTATACACTAAATGAACATTTTCGATTGTTATTATCAGCGAAATTTTGGTTATCCAGTTGCAAATTGATTTAAATACGGAAAAGATTATTGCACTTTTTGGGCACTATTTTTTATTTTATCTGAGGGATGCCAAAACGAGTTCCCTGTTATCCGGTAAAGAATATTTACAGCTAAACTTTGTTCAACTCTTCAATCAGGGCTTTGCTTTTCTCATTAAAATAACGCTTGCGGGCAAAACCCATTACCCACTGTATACCCCGGCTGGCATTGGTTAAGAAAACCTCTTCGGCTTCGTTTAGTATGGCAGGGTCTATCTGTGCTTCGGTAACCGGCATATCCACATTGGCGGCAATATCCATCACCACCTGGCGCATTACTCCGCCAATGCAACCTTCGCTTAAAGCCGGGGTATATATCTGGTTTTGATATACCACGAACACATTCGCGCTGATAGCCTCACATAGTAACCCATTTTGGTTAAGGATAAAAGCCTCATCAAGTTTGTTTTGATTTTTAAAGATACCGGCCATTACATACACCAGCGAGTTGCAGGTTTTGTAGTTAGATATGCTGTTTATGGGCTTAGGAATTTCATTATACATATCCATAATCAGGCCTTTGGTATTTAAAAAATACCGTGGCTCATCAACAGGCTGTATCTCTATGCAATAACCCATTTTATTTTGCGTGGGCGAATAAAACCCCTCGGCATCGCGGTAAACGGTAAGGCGTAAACGACCATGTTTTATCTTATTGCGCGATGCCAGCTCTTCGCACTTCTCCTTCAAAAACCAGCTATCCATTTGCGAGTACCCATCAATATGCAAAGCTTTCATGCCTTTCTGCAAGCGGTCGGCATGCATATCTACAAACTTCAGCTTACCTTTCATCAGTCGCATACTCTCAAACAAACCGTCGCCATACTTAAAGCCACGGTTCGCCACCGTGATCAGCCGGTTACCCGCTGGCACTATTTCGCCATTAAAGTTGATGTATATGGGTGTCATTTAAATCTGTCTAACAATAAATCAGCTGTTTTGCTCAGTCGTGGCCTGCATATATTTTCGCCACCTGGCCAGTACAGCTTCAAAATCTTCTGGCAGAGCCGCTTCAAAATGCAGGCGTTTGCGTTGAGTTGGGTGCACAAAACCCAGAGTTTGCGCGTGCAGCGCCTGGCGTGGCATTAGTTCAAAGCAATTTTCTACAAACTGTTTGTATTTGCTAAACACTGTTCCTTTCAAAATAGCATCGCCACCATAAGTAGCATCGCTAAACAGCGGGTGCCCGATGTGCTTCATGTGCGCACGTATCTGGTGCGTGCGGCCGGTTTCCAGTTCGCATTCAATCAGAGTAACATAGTTCATACGTTCCAGCACCTTGTAGTGCGTAACCGACCATTTCCCTTTCTCCGGATCGTCATAAATACTCATCACCCGGCGATCCTTAACGCTACGGCCAATATAACCGGTAACGGTGCCATCGGTTTCCAAATCGCCCCAAACCAGCGCTATGTATTTACGGGTGATGGTATGCTCAAAAAACTGTCGTGCAAGCCATGTCATGGCGCGCTCATTTTTACTGATCAGCAGCAGACCCGATGTATCTTTATCGATGCGGTGTACCAATCCCGGCCGGCCATCATTACCTGGCAAGGTTGGCAATTGCTGAAAGTGGTATACCAGCGCATTTACCAAAGTACCCGTATAATTATTATAACCCGGATGCACCACCATACCTGCAGGTTTGTTAACCACCAGCACATCGTCATCTTCATAAACAATATTCAGCGGGATATTTTCGGGGTAAACCTCCGTATCGCGCGGCGGATGCGGCAATACTACCGATATTACATCAAGCGGCTTTACCTTGTAGCTTGGCTTAATGGTTTTATCGTTTACCAGCACATTGCCCAGATCGATAGCGTTTTGAATACGGTTGCGCGATGCGTTTTCAACACGGTGCATCAAAAACTTATCAATACGCAACAGGCTTTGGCCTTTATCTACAACAACACGTAAATGTTCGTAAAGGTCCTGCTCATCGCTTTCAAAAACTTCGGGCTCCTGGCTCATTGGCGCAAAATTACTTGTTTTTTTATGGGTATCGAATTTTGTAAAATAAATGTACTTTTAAAGTGCTACTAAACAGGTAAAAATATTTACAAATCGCATAACACATCCCTACCCCCTCTCAGTAGGGGAATCCATATTGTTTAATGAAATCCATCCAGCTCGATATATACAGCCCTGTTACCCGGATCGAGCATCCTTTGCTCGCGGAAAAACAGATCGAACTGTTCATCAAACGCGACGATCTGATCCATCCTGTTATTTCGGGCAATAAGTGGCGCAAGCTTAAATATGTATTGCAAAAGGCACGTAACGAAAACAAGAGCCATCTGGTAACTTTCGGCGGCGCTTATTCAAATCATTTACTGGCTACCGCAGCCGCGGCAGCTATGTTCGGTTTTAAGGCTACTGGCTTTGTACGCGGCGAAGTAGTGGAGAACGATCATCTTTTTCTGTGCAAACTTTACGGCATGCGACTGATCTTTGTAAGCCGTGACGCCTATCGCGATAAGCCAGCTTTATTTAACGAATGTTTTAGCAGCGATACGGATGCCTTTTTTATCGACGAAGGTGGTGCCAGCCCCGAGGCCGCCAAAGGCTGCAGCGAACTGATCGGCGAGTTAACTGATATCTACGATCATCTGTTTTGCGCCTGCGGTACCGGTACTACAGCAGCCGGAATTATCAATGGCATTGCCGGGCATAAGCTGCCTACCAGTTTCCACGGCATACCTGTTTTTAAAAACGGTGGCTTTATTAAACATGAGATAGATAAATATCTGCTCCAACCTACAGCCTATCAATTACACCTCGAGTATCATTTTGGCGGTTATGCTAAAACAACACCGCAACTTATCACTTTCATAAAAAACTTTATCCATCACACCGGTTTACTTATCGACCCGGTTTATACCGGAAAAATGCTCTTCGCTATTATTGACCTGGCGGGCCAGGATCATTTCGCCCCCGGTAGTAAAATTTTAGCTATCCATACTGGCGGCATTTGGGGGTTATTGGGCATGAAAGAGCAGTTTTCCGTCATATCAAAATAATAATTTATTACAACTCATTTTGATAATGGTATAAAAACATACTTTAAATTGTTTAAACCTACTTTTTACACTTTTGGTTCAAAAACCTCAAAATTTGGACAATTTAAGGCTTTTTGATAAATTTGATAGAAACAAAAAGCCTATGTATAACCTAAGCATACCCGTATCTGATGTCCATTTCGTTTTAAGCAAACATATCCTGGCCGATGGTTTCGACCTTGTATTCGATATGGAAAAAAGCAAAGGCGTGTACATCCACGATGCCAAATATAACCGCACCCTGCTCGACTTTTTTACTTGCTTCGCATCGGTACCTTTAGGTTATAATCACCCAAAAATGGTGGAGGATGAAGCGTTCAAAAAAAACTTGCTGCAAGCCGCGCTCATCAATCCTTCAAACTCGGATATTTACACCGAGCAGTATGCTGCTTTTGTGCAAATGTTTGATAAGGCAGGCATTCCCGATTATCTGCCTCACGCCTTTTTTATATCGGGCGGTGCACTGGCTATCGAGAACGCATTAAAAGTTGCAATGGACTGGAAGGTTCAAAAAAACTTTGAGCGTGGCCGCACTACCGAAAAAGGTTTCCAGGTGATTCACTTTGAACATGCTTTTCACGGCCGCAGCGGTTATACCATGAGCCTCACCAACACCAGTCCCGAAAAAACAAAATGGTATGCCCAGTTTGACTGGCCACGTATTGCCACTCCTATCATGCAATTCCCGCAGACAGCCGAAAACCTTGCCGATTTGCTGCGTCGCGAGGCGCATGCTATCGAACAGATCAAAGCTGCCTTTGCCAATAACCCTGATGATATCTGTGCTATTATCATAGAGCCTATACAATCTGAAGGTGGCGATAACCATGTGCGCCAAGAGTTTCTGGAGCAATTACGCATCCTTGCCGATGAGAACGATGCCATGCTGATTTATGACGAAATACAAACCGGCGTAGGCATTACAGGCAAATTTTGGTGCCACGAGCATTTCGGCGAAAAAGCACGCCCGGATATCCTGGCATTCGGTAAAAAAATGCAAATATGTGGCATTCTGGCAGGTAACAAGGTAGATGAAATATCTACTAACGTATTTAACGTACCATCGCGCATCAACTCAACGTGGGGCGGCAACCTGGCCGATATGGTAAGGGCGACCAAAATACTCGAAATAATACAGGAAGATAACCTCTGTAACAACGCTGCCAATACCGGCGCTTATTTACAGCAGCAATTATTGAAAGTAGCTGAAAAATACGATGTCATCAGTAACGTGCGCGGCCGTGGGTTATTAACATCTTTTGATTTTGAAAATCGCGAGCTGCGCGACAGCTTTATTCACAAAGGCCTGGAGCAAAATACCATGTTTTTAGGCTGCGGAACCCACACAATACGCTTCAGACCGGCTTTAATTATGGATAAAGCTCATATTGACGAAGGGGTGAATGTAATAGCAAAACTACTGAGTAAGTTTTAGTTAGCCACTGAAATATTTATTGTAAAGATGATATGGTAAAAAATGTTATTAATTTTTTTACAAATAATACACACTTTTCGCTGTATAAAACGTTGTTTATTAGTATAATTGAGGCAAAATACGAAAACTATTACCCCGAATTATACGTAATTAACACAAACGTACAATAATATAGCTATCGTAAACTAACACAAACCCCTAACATTCAATTACTTACTAATTATCATGAGCAAACACACCGAAAAATTAAGAAAGCAGCTCCTGGAGATCTCTGAAGTTGTAAATGCGTTCAAATCGGAAGCCGTACAAGTTAAAATTATCGACAGGCTGCTTGACAGCATTATGGATGGCGACAGACACGACTTTGATGGCGACGTGTTAAAACTACAGGATCGCAGAGCCAGGAAAGGTGACTACGGTGATACCGGAGCCGACAGCAGGATCAGAGGCCGCAAAAAACCAGGCGCTACGAAAATTCTGAACCAAATCTTGCACACCGACTTCTTCGCCGAGCCAAGATCTATTTCAGCTATTGCTGATTATTGCAAAGAGCAGTACGATTCTGATTTCAAAACTTCTGAACTATCAGGTATTTTGTTAAAACTTTCGAACGAGAACAAACTCAAACGCGAAAGGAACAACGAAAACAATCGTTTTGATTACGTAAAACCGTAATTGTACAAAACAAGAAAGGCCGGTAATATTCCCCATATTACCGGCTTTTTTATGTGTTAAAGTTTAGCTTGTTAAGCAGTAACTTTGTTCAGTCTTAATTCTTCGTAAAGTTCTATCACTTTCTTCTGTAAATCGATTACTTCGGCTTCGCGGTCGCTCAATTTTTTGATAACCGATTCCAGTTCCGAATTGTATTTTTGCTCTTGTTCTGCATCGTTAAAGGTTAACAATTGCACAACGCTCATTTCAAATAAAATCGAAATTTGTTCAAGCCGGGATAGATTGATATCCGTGATCCCTGTTTCAATTTTTGAAAAGGCAGGAATCGAAATGTCCAGACGTTTCGCAACGTCTTCCTGGCTCCATCCTCTTTGATGACGCAAGAGGCGGATTTTTTTTCCAAGTGTTTTCATGTTGTTAAATTAATTAGGCTAAGGTTTTGATTTATAAGGCATAAATCTAAGATAATTTTTTAATTAATGATTTGTACACGAATAAATTTATGTAATATTTTTTCTGTTAACTTATTTAAATCTACCCCACCGAAGTTCCCCGAACTCATAAAAAGTACGTTTGTATTCTGAATATCTGCTTTTTCAAGATGCAACAATAATTTATCGGCATGGTTAAATACCGCGATATCATTTCGCGAAAAAGCCTGCTTTACCACCTCCGGCGGATAAGGTTCTATTTTTTTTTGCTGAAAGGTATGCTCGTCAATAAATACAATCGCCTCGTCAGCCTCATCCATGGTATGGGCATATTGGTCTAAAAAGTCTTTGTTTAAACTGCTGAAGGTGTGCAGTTCTATCAACGCCAGCAATTTCCTATCCGGAAATTGCGCCTTAACAGCATGTATGGTCGCTGTTAATTTTGATGGAGAGTGTGCAAAATCCTTGTATACATTAACACCTTGCGCTTTACCCAATAGTTCTAACCTGCGAGCCGCGCCTTTAAAGCTCCCCATGGCCTCATAAAACTGCTCTGCTTTAATATCCAGTTCAAGGCATATTAACCGTGCTGCTTCTGCATTCAACAGGTTATGCGCTCCAAATACCTGCAATGGATATTCTTTTCCATTGCAGATCAGGCTTGTCACTCCATCGGCAATCTTGTGGTCAGGTAAATTATAAGGTATTTTTTTAATATAAGCTGCATCACTGCGGCTGATAACTTCTGATAACACTTTATCCTGTGCACTGTAAACTACTTTTCCGCCTGGTTCTATCGTTCTCAAAAATCCGGCAAATTGTTCGGTGTAGATCTCAAACGTAGGGAAAACGTTGATATGATCCCAGGCTATGCCGCTCAATACGGCAAGGTTAGCTTTATACAGAAAGAATTTTGGCCGCCGGTCAATCGGCGAAGCCAGGTACTCGTCCCCTTCTATCACAATCACCGGCGAATCATGGGTTAGTTTCACCATGGTATCAAAACCTTCCAACTGTGCCCCAACCATGTAATCAAAGTTTTTACCGGCTGTTTTAAGCACATGCAATATCATGGATGTAATGGTGGTTTTGCCATGGCTGCCGCCTATTACCACACGTATTTTATCTTTGGATTGCTCGTAGATATATTCGGGGTACGAATATATTTTCAAACCCAGTTCCTGAGCTTTAAGCAGTTCAGGGTTATCAACCCGGGCATGCATCCCCAGTATGATGGCATCAATATCTTTGGTGATCTTTTCGGGGTACCAGCCTTGCTCTTTGGGAAGTATCCCATACTTTGCCAAACGTGATACCGAAGGTTCAAAAAGTATATCGTCTGATCCGCTTACTGTAAAATCTTTTTTATGCAAAGCAATAGCCAGATTGTGCATTGCACTACCTCCAATAGCTATAAAATGTACCCGCATTTAAATTTATTACTTGTAAAGAAAATCAGGCGCAAATAAACGAATAAAATTTATATTTAAATAATCGGGATTGTGGTTATAGCCGGCAGCAACCAGGATTTGTTAATAATTTACCGGCTTGTTAAAAACTTAGTTCGAAAACTTTACGGAAACCCAGTCTTTCATCTTTTTATGGGCCACATATTTTAAGCCATATTTAGCAGCTTCTGTGGTAATAATTTCCAGATCGGGCTCTTCGTAAAAGCCACTGAAATAGATCTCGCCGCCTTGTGTCAAAACTTCGGCATACCGGTCCATCTGTTCCAGTAAAATATTACGGTTGATGTTTGCCAGGATGATATCGTATTGCTCGTTGGGGATAGCTTCTTTCGAACCGCAAAGCGGTGTAATATTATTTACCTTATTAAGTGCCGAGTTCTCGATGGTACTATCATAACAAACCGGATCATAATCTATCGCAACCAGGTGTCCGGCACCCATCTTCGAGGCAAGGATAGCCAGTATCCCCGTTCCGCAGCCCATATCCAAAACACTTTTGCCCGCAAAATCGGTTTCAAGTTCCCACTCCATCATCATGGTTGTAGTTTCATGATGCCCGGTGCCAAAAGCCATTTTCGGGTCGATCACGATCTCATACTCAAAATCCGTTTTTGCCGGATGGAAGGTAGCCCGCACGTATATCTTATCGGCTATTTCAATAGGCTCGAAATTGCTTTCCCATACCTCGTTCCAGTTTTTTTGCTGGATAACCGTTATATCATGGCTAAACAATCCTTCGTAAGGCTGCAATACATCCGCTAAAGCCGATTGATCCAATCCCTCAGCCGGTATGTAAGCTTTAAAACCGGTATCAGTATCTTCAAAAGTATCAAAACCAAAATCCGCCAGATTGTTGATCAGCAAATCCTGTTGATAATCCTCGCCGGTTAGTTTGGTGAATTGGTATTCGTAATAGTTCATATTTAAAGTATCAGTAGCTAGTATCAAGTATCAAGAAAAGGTTCTTCAGTAGAGTATCTTGATACCTGATACTAGCTACCCTGGTACTTATTAATTAAACACTTTCAATATATCCACAAAATCCCTTGCCTTTAATGATGCACCGCCTATCAGGCCGCCATCGATATCGACTTTGGCAAAAAGTTCGGGCGCATTTTTGGGGTTGCAGCTTCCGCCATATAAAATGGTAACACCATCGGCTATAGCCTGACCGTATTTTGCAGCGATTTCTTTGCGAATAAACGCGTGTATCTCCTGCGCCTGATCGGCGCTGGCGGTAACGCCGGTACCAATGGCCCAAACCGGTTCGTAAGCAATCACCACTTTGGCAAAATCATCAGCGCTGAGGTGGAAAATACCTTCAGCTAACTGCGATTTGATCACATCAAAATGCTGATTGGCTTCACGCTCCTGTAAAGTTTCGCCGATGCAGAAGATAGGCTTCAGGTTATGTTTTAAAACGGTATCCGTCTTTTTTGCCAGCAGATCGTTGGTTTCGCTAAAGTACTGGCGGCGCTCAGAGTGGCCCAGTATCACATAAGCAGCCCCTACCGAAGCGATCATCTTAGCCGATATTTCGCCGGTATAAGCACCGCTTTCGGCCTGATGGGCGTTTTGCGCGCCAATGGCAATACTACCTTTAGCCAAAGCAGCCAGGCTTTGTAAATGTATAAACGGACTGCAGATAATGGCTTGCTGTTTACCGGTGATATCGCTTTTAATCAACTCGCTTACTTCGTTAAACAACGCTAAACCCTCGTTATAATCGAGGTTCATTTTCCAGTTTCCGGCTACTATTTTTTGTCTCATGTATGTTTGGTTAAAAATGTCTGTATGGTTTAGTTAATTCAAAAATTTCTTTCAGTATACTTTGCTCGTTCTCATCAAAGTGGCGATTCTCGCGGCGTTCAAAAACCTTGGCAGCCGTTTCGAACATTTTGTTCAGGGTATAAATCTCAAAACCATGTGCGCCCCCCCAGGCAAAATCTGGCACAAAATTGCGTGGATAACCTGCGCCGAATACGTTAGCGCTTACACCTACAACCGTGCCGGTGTTGAACATAGTGTTAATTCCGCATTTAGAATGGTCGGCCATAATTAAACCGCAAAATTGTAAACCTGTTTTACGGAAATGCTGGGTTCCATAATCCCAAAGCTTTACTTCGGCGTAGTTATTTTTCAAGTTGGAGTTGTTGCTGTCGGCGCCGATGTTACACCATTCGCCTAACACCGAGTTACCCAGGTAACCTTCGTGCCCTTTAGCCGAATATCCCCATAGTACCGCGTTATTGATTTCGCCGCCAACGCGGCAATATGGGCCAACTGTTGTTCCGCCGTATATCTTAGTACCCATCTTTACCTGCGAGTTGTTGCACAGCGCGAATGATCCGCGGATGTTCGTTCCTTCCCAAACCTCGGTATTATTGCCCAGGTAGATAGGTCCGTTTTTGGTATTAAAGGTGCTGCATTCAGCCGTGGCATCTTCTTCAATAAAGATGTCATCGCCGATAACCGTATTGGTGCCGCTTAGTTTGGCGCTGCTGCGACCGCGGGTTTGCAGTATAAAATCTTTTTTCAGTTCGGTATCATTATTTCTGAAAATATCTTCCGGGTAACGTATCGCAACAAAACTGCCTTCGTAATTTGTAGGTTTATAATTTACCGTATTAGCCGGATCAAACTCTTTGGCATCGGTTTCATTCAGCTTAACGGCAATAAACAGCCCGTTTTTCATCAACGCCTCATTGCCTTTTAAAGCCGCAATAGCTTCAATCAACGCCTCATCAGGGCAAACCGAACCGTTGATAAACAGGTTGCGCTCTTCCAACGTTATTGGGAACTTGCCTTGCAGATAGGATTGTGTATGAAACGAGTAGCTGTGTTTTAAGCTTTTGGCCCATTTTTGGGCAATGGTTAAAATGCCTATACGCAGGTCGCCAACCGGGCGGGTATAAGTTAGGGGGCGTAGGGTTAGGTGTGCGTTATCGTCGAAAAGGATAATTGCCATGAGGCAAAAATAAAAAAAGTCCCGACTGCAAGGCCGGGACTTTTCAAATATTTATGACTACAACTATTAACGGTTGTAACGGCTCTTAAATTTATCGATACGACCGGCGGTATCTACCAGTTTCATCTTACCGGTATAGAATGGGTGCGACGTATGCGAGATCTCTAATTTAACCAGTGGATAATCGTTACCGTCTTCCCATTTAATGGTTTCTTTGGTATCGATGCACGATTTGGTTAAAAAAGCATAGTCGTTAGACAGGTCTTTAAAAACCACTAATCTATAATTTTTTGGATGCAGGTCTTTCTTCATTATTAATACTTCCTTTCAAAAGAGGTGCAAATATAGGCTTTTATTTTAAATCCTAAAATTAAAAATCAATAAAAATATATTTAACAGCTTTTAACTTTTAAAATGCCTTATTGAGCCTTATAGCACGCCCCTTTAATTCTTTTTATATGTATATGGTAAATTGTTAAACGCACCCGAAGATACAGTATTTACAGTAAGTGAAGTAATATTACCTCCGGTATCATAGGTATATGATACTGTATTAAATGTAAACGTCCCTGTAATTGTCATCTTCACCGAATCAACAGCAGATACGGTAACATACCCCGATTTAAGCGTACCCTGTGGTATATAATTAGTGCTTGTGCTACTAGCTGCTTTACCGTAAACCCCTGTAACCTTACCCGAGGCATCTACACTAAACGTACCCAGCGGAAAACCATTGCCCACACTGCTTGCATTAGACTGCGTTACCGATAAATTAACCTGTTGACCATTATAAGTACCGGTGCAGGTAAACACTTTATTTTTTGTGGCAGCCGTGTACGCTACCTGGGCGTTATAATTTGCAGGCACCCACAGGGTATCGTTAATGTATGATGAAAAAGTGTAGATGGTAGAATTGGTAGTGGTGGCACTGTCGCTGTCTGATTTTTTGCAGTATTGCAGCAACAATGCCGATAAAACCAAAACAACAGCAAGAGTAAATTTTTTCATGTATAACTTTTTAAGCATAACGCCTTTTTGCTTGACTATAATATAAGTTTGCTGCGAATGTAATTTTTTTCTCCGTAGCCTCAACATACCCAAGGCGCAAACGGCCCAAAAGTAGCGTTTATTTAACATACTTTAACAAAAAAGTTGAGGTTGGTGATGGGTGGGGCTGATTTGTGATGGGGTTAGCGCATAGCAAGAATTACACTGGTGTTCAGATAAGTGTATAATTAATGGTGGGTGTATAATTGATAGGAAGATAGAGGGCGGGGATACAATAGTTAATATTGACGACTTGGGATAATTATTTATACCTTTCAACAATTGCTGTGGTAAAAAACTATTCTATATTGGGCGTTTCCCTGCGGGCCGCGCTTTACGCTCATACGCCTTCAGGCCTTATTCACAGGCCGGTATCCGCTACTATCGCTAACGCAACTCTCTATAGCGATGGGTTTGAAACCCATCGCTATGTGCTATTTCCGTTCCTGGCAAAGCTCAATCAAAACCCCATTCGTACCCTTAGGATGCACAAAGCAAACCAGTTTATTATCCGCGCCTTGCTTTGGTTTTTCGTTTAACAACACAAAACCTTCAGCCTTCAGGCGTTCCATTTCGGCTTCGATATCATCCACATCAAAAGCAATATGGTGTATGCCTTCGCCTTTCTTCTCGATAAACCTGGCGATGGCGCTTTCGGGCGAAGTAGCTTCGAGCAGTTCTATCTTATTGAGCCCGGTTTGTAAAAAAACAGTGTTTACAAATTCGCTGGCTACATTTTCGGTTTTGTAGGCTTTAGCATTAAGCAGCGCTTCGTAAATATTGGTAGCCCTTTTGATATCGCTTACTGCGATGCCGATGTGTTCAATCCTGTTCATTATCCAAATATTGCAAAATAATGACCGCCTCGTATATTTTTGACAATTATTTGTACTGATTTTAAATAAAAGAAATGCGTATCTTTGTAGCGTTAATTAAACTTAACACAGTTAAACGAGATGAATCTTCCCATATATTTAGATAATAACGCCACCACCCCGATGGATCCAAGGGTGCTTGAGGCTATGTTACCCTACTTCACCAACAAATTTGGTAACGCCGCCAGCCGTAACCACCCGTTTGGCTGGGTTGCCGAAGAAGCGGTTGACTATGCCCGCGAGCAGGTTGCCAAACTGATTGGCGCCAACGAAAAAGAAATTATTTTCACTTCGGGCGCTACCGAAAGCGATAACCTGGGTATTAAGGGCGTGTTCGAGATGTACAAAGAAAAAGGCAATCACATTATTACCTGCACTACCGAGCATAAAGCCGTGTTAGATACCTGCAAGCACATCGAAAAATTAGGAGCGCGCGTTACTTATCTGGATGTTAAGAGCGATGGGTTGATCGACCTGGCCGAGCTGGAATCCGCTATGACCAAGGAAACCATTCTGGTTTGTATTATGTACGGTAACAACGAGATTGGTGTTATCCAGCCTGTTAAAGAAATTTCGGCCATTGCCCACAAACACGGCGCCCTGTTTATGACAGATGCTACCCAGGCTGTAGGCAAAATACCGGTTGATGTAAATAAAGATGGTATCGACATCCTGGCTATGTCGGCACATAAAATGTATGGCCCTAAAGGTATCGGCGCATTGTACGTTCGCCGTAAAAACCCGAGGGTTAAAGTTACTGCCCAAATGGATGGCGGTGGTCACGAGCGCGGTATGCGTTCGGGTACGCTGAATGTTCCGGGTATTGTTGGTTTGGGTAAAGCCTGCGAGCTTTGTATGCAGGATATGGAAGCCGATACCAAACGCTTATCAGCTTTGCGCGACAAACTGGAAAGCGCGCTTACCCAGTTGGAAGAAAGCTATGTTAACGGTAACCGCGAACACCGCTTACCACATGTGGCTAATATCTCGTTCAAATATGTTGAGGGCGAAGGTTTGATGATGGCGATGAAAGATCTGGCCGTGTCATCGGGATCGGCTTGTACTTCGGCATCGTTAGAGCCATCCTACGTATTAAAAAGTTTGGGCTTAAGCGACGATTTGGCACACTCTTCGATACGTTTTGGCTTAGGACGCTTTACTACCGAAGAAGAGATAGATTACGCAATAAAAGTAACAACCGACGCCGTTAACCATTTGCGCGAACTTTCGCCGCTGTGGGAAATGTTTAAAGAAGGCATCGATCTTAACTCGATTGAGTGGGCGGAACACTAAGAGAATATCGAATTTCGAATGTTCAATTTCGAATTTTGAATTGAAAATTAAATAGATAAGCGGGTTAGATACTCGCCAGCTAACAGAAATAATAAAAGACCAGGACAAGGAAATTCGAAATCGAAAATCCGAAATCCGAAATACTTAAGAAAATGGCTTATTCAGATAAAGTAATTGATCACTACACCCACCCACGCAACGTTGGTACTTTGGATAAAAGTAAGAACAACGTTGGTACCGGTTTGGTTGGTGCCCCCGAGTGCGGCGACGTTATGCGCCTGCAGATCGAGGTAAACGAAGAAAATGTAATTACCGATGCCAAGTTTAAAACCTTTGGCTGCGGTTCGGCTATCGCTTCATCGTCGCTGGCTACCGAATGGTTAAAAGGCAAAAGCATTGATGATGCCATGAAGATTGACAATATGGATATTGTTGAGGAACTTGCCCTGCCACCGGTAAAAATACACTGCTCGGTTTTGGCCGAGGACGCTATTAAAGCCGCCATTAACGACTACCGCGTTAAAAACGGTTTAGAAGCTTTGGTAAGCGAAAAAGCACACCACTAAAAAGCAGATAGTTAGTATTTAGTACATAGTATTTAGACTATTGTGCGCAGTACTAACTTTCTTTTAAATATATTATTTAGACTTAAACTAAATTAAAGGCTCACAGTCTAACTAACAGGAGCAATGGTATAGGATATCTAACTACTAACTACTCCGTACTAAATACTAAATAACATGGTTACCGTAACCGATAAAGCAAAAACCAAAATTGAGCGCCTGATGCAAGACAGCGGGCTGGATAGCTCGTACTTTTTGCGCGTATCCGTACAAGGCGGAGGTTGCTCAGGCTTATCATACAACCTGGATTTTGATAACGAAGAAAAAAAGGGCGACCAGTTTTTCGAGGATAAAGGCGTACGTATGGCTTTGGATATGAAATCGTTTTTATACCTGGCCGGCACCGAGCTTGATTTTAGCGACGGCCTGAATGGCAAAGGCTTTAACTTCCATAACCCCAACGCTACCCGCACCTGCGGCTGCGGCGAAAGTTTCTCTGTATAATTTTTATGTGATTAATATATAATTCAAAGGGCTTCGGGAAACCGGGGCCCTTTGTTGTTTATATCAGATTTTGCTCTATCTTAGCTTATAAACCTAACCCTTATGAAAATCTACCTGCTTGCGCTTTTCTTAATTCTATCTTCAGTTGATCTAAGCTACGCTCAAAACCCTGGCGCCGATACTTTAGCATTTAATAACCGGGTATCGCGCATGATGAACCGTTGGGTTGTATTTCCTAAAGCAACCAATTCGGATAAATATCCTTATGGTTTTGTTTATATGGATCAGATGGCAGGTTTTACATTTCAGCTGACTGGCAATTTCACCATCGTTAATAATAAGTATGTTATCGATACTGCGATACAAAATAAATTAAAACTTCATTTTGCCAAATATCGTTTAGCACCCAATACCAAACTCGTGGCCTTATTGCCTGCTAAACATTATACCGACCTGGGTATAGCTGGTGATCCTGATTGGGTAAAACTTTATAATACTTATAGCGATACCCTGACATACAATGTGGCTATTGGCCGGCATTTAAATTCGCTTAACGATTGTGAATATGCCCTCACCTATTTACTTAAAACTTATTCGGTTAAACCGCACGCCCAAGGGCTGGAGTTTGAGTTGGCTTACGCCTATAACGTATTGAAGCGGTTTAAGGACGCAATAAGCGTTTTGGAACCCGCTATTAAAAATACCCCCGATGATATTTTCATGTATAAAGAATTGGGTTACGCTTATTCGGGAAATTCGGATCTGGACAGATCTATAACAGCCTATAAAGACGGCATTGAACATTGTGGCAATCAACACCCATCCGAAAAACTCGAAATGGCCTATAATCTCACTATGGCTTACCACAGTCAAAAAAACGACGAGCAATATAAAGCATGGGGACAAAAAACTAAGGAGATGGCTCCGGCAAGCTCACCTATTTATAAGCAGTTGGTGGCAATGGGATTTTAACCAAAGAATAGTAGTCTACAACTCCTTCCTTAACCTGGCTACCGGGATATTCATCTGTTCGCGGTATTTGGCTACGGTACGGCGGGCAATGTTATAGCCTTTTTCTTTGAGTATCTCGGTGAGGCGTTCGTCGGCCAGGGGGTGGTGCTTGTCTTCAGCGCCGATAAAGTCCTCAAGTATCTTTTTAACCTCTTTGTTGGATACTTCTTCGCCAGTTTCGGTGGTGATGGCTTCGGAGAAGAAGGATTTGAGCAGAAAGGTACCGAACTCGGTTTGTACGTATTTGGAGTTAGCCACACGCGAGACGGTAGAGATATCCATGCCAATCTTATCGGCAATATCCTTCAATATCATGGGTCGCAGGTTACGCTCGTCGCCAGTGAGGAAGAAATCGTACTGATAATGCATGATAGCGTTCATGGTTTTGAGCAAGGTTTGCTGGCGTTGCTTAATGGCATCGATAAACCATTTGGCCGAGTCGAGCTTTTGCTTAACAAACTGCACCGCCTCACGCATTTTTTTATCTTTTTGCGCGGCCTTATCGTAATGCTCAAACATATCCTGGTATGATCGGCTCACCCGCAGTTCGGGCGCGTTCTTTGAATTGAGGGTCAGTATCAGCACCCCATCGTTATTAGCGATATGAAAATCGGGAATCACCTGCATTTGTTTGGTGTTTACCTCGTTGCTGTCGCCGGGTTTGGGGTTCAGTTTCAATATCTCGTTCACTACGCCACGCAGCTCATCGCTCGTCATGTTGAGCGATCGTTCAAGCTTATCGTAGTGCTTACGGGTAAATTCGTCGAGGTAGTTTTCAACCACCAGCATCGCTTTTTTGACGATGGGGTCGTTCTGATCTTTACGGCGTAATTGTATCAGCAGGCATTCCTGCAAATCGCGGGCGCCAACGCCGGGTGGGTCGAGGGTTTGTATCACCTTCAGCATCTCCTCTACCTCGTCATCCTCGGCCATGATATTTTGCGAGAACGCCAGGTCGTCGGTTATTGACATGATGGGCCGGCGCAGATAGCCATCATCGTCCAAACTACCAATAATTTGCTGGCCGATACTGAAGTCCTTGTCGGACATGGGCAACAGATCCAGCTGGTTTTGCAGACTTTCGAAAAACGAGCTTTGTACGGCTATCGGTATCTCTTTCCGGTCCTCGTCATCATCGCCATTCTGATCGTAGCGCGAACCATATTCGTTCACGTTATCTTCCTGCAGATAATCGTCAATGTTAAATTCGTCAAACTCGCTTTGTTCGCTATCCTCGTTGTTAAAGTTATCATCATCAGGGTCGCGGTCAGGGTACATCTCGTCAGGCTCGTTCATGTTCGAGAGGCTCATGTCTTCCAACGCCGGGTTCTCTTCCAGTTCCTCTTTAATGCGGGTATCTAACGATACGGTGGGCACCTGCAGCAATTTGATAAATTGTATTTGCTGCGGCGATAGCTTTTGTAGGAGTTTTTGCTGTAGATTTTGTTTTAACATATTTAGATAGGCAAAAATACACTAATTAGCGCTAACAAAAAATAAACCGGGCGCTTGGTTAATAAAAGTTAAGGCCTTAGCTGTATCCTATTTTTTGAGGATAAACGAAACTCGCTTTCATTTGTTCGGTTTATTTGTAAATTAGTTTTACAGATTTCATCACACTAAACGTATTGCATTATGGGAATTGTAAAAGAGTTTAAAGAGTTTGCCGTTAAGGGCAATGTGGTCGACCTGGCAGTAGGTGTTATTATCGGCGCGGCTTTCACTAAAATAGTTACTTCATTGGTTACCGATGTTATAATGCCACCATTGGGTTTGTTAATGGGTGGTATCGACTTTAAGGACAAGCTGATACAACTAAAGCCCGCTGTAGGCAAAACCCCGGCGGTAAACATTAACTACGGTTTATTTATCAATAATGTGATCGATTTTGTGATCGTTGCCTTCGCCATATTTATTGTGATTAAAGGCATCAACTCGATGAAACGCAAAGAAGAAGCGGCACCCGCCGAACCACCTGCACCAACCAAAGAAGAGGTATTGCTTACCGAGATAAGGGATTTATTGGCGAAGAAATAAGTAGTTGAAATTCAGGAAAACTAGTTTGAATAAGAGGATATTGATCATCACCCCTATGATGATCGCTCTCCTTATTTTAGTAATTGTGAAGTATGTGCATACCAGTTACGAGCTTAAGCACTACGGTGTAAAAGTTTATGCTAAAGTTATCGGCCGTCATGAAGAACGTACACGGACAATAAATTATTACGACGATCTTGAATACGTTTATAACAATATAATCCGCAATGCTCATATAGACGATTATGAGAAAGCCTTCAACATTGGCGATACGGTGATACTCAAGTGTTCATCAAGAGATAGTTCGATATATGACTTGGTAGGCCGCCGTGTAAATGGTAAAGATTATCAAAGAGCAGGAGAATAATTATTTTTCCTGCTTCGTGTCCGTCAGCACCACATAATCGGCCAGTTTGTTGTAAAAGGCAAAATCCGGCTTGCTAAGGTCGGCGTTTGATGCGGAGGCGATATTGAGCATGGTTATCTTGCTATTGTACTTTTGCAGTTGCGACATAATGCCCAGTTTTTCTTCGCTGTGAAAGCCGCCGTTAACATTGAATACGTGCGTACCTTTGTGGTTTTCGAGGTATTGCGAGATCGTCCAGGCCATGGTGGCATCCCACAGGTTTTGCGATTGGTAAACCTTCAAACCGCCGGCATCGGTATGGCCGCCCATAATCTTTAAAAACTTTTGGTAATAGGCACCGGTAGCGGTATCAATTGGCAACGGCGGCAGGTGCGATTGCCCAACGGCATCCAGTTTATTGAGGCTGCTTAAACCCAACCTGCTTACCATATTGATGTATCGTGCAGGCGCATTGGCTGCAATCACGTCCATGTTGTTCGCTTTTGACATTTCCACCATCGGGCGGTAGTCTCTATAATTGCTCCATGCCCGGCAATCGATCAGGAAGTTACGCTCGCGTATCAGGCCGCGAAGGTATTCGTTCAGCACGGGTTGAGTATCAGTCTCGAACATTTCCATTGATAAGGCCACCTTGCCGGGATATTTGATCAGCATCTTCTTCAGAATAGTGAACTCCACATAGTGCGCTATCGAATCGGTATGTTCTTCGCCGAAAAATACCACGTCGGCCTTGGCGGCATCGTCCACAACCTGGTCGAGCGATATTTCTTTACCTTGCACATTGCTATAAACACGAAAGTGCTTATCCATAGTGTTTTGACCAGGCGTTACAAAAGGAATTAAAAACAAGACGGCGCAGATAGTAAGTTTCATATAGATAGTACGTATGAGGGTAGGTATTAGTTGTTGAAAATATTTAAAGTATTTTGCAAACGCCGTTTGAAATGTAAGAAAAGTACGCTATATTTGCGCTCTTGTTTTTAAAACAGCGAATATAAGTTAAATAGTCATGAAAAGAACGTTTCAGCCTTCTCAGCGTAAAAGAAGAAATAAACACGGATTCCGCGAACGTATGTCATCTGCTAACGGCAGAAGGGTTTTAGCTTCAAGAAGAGCTAAAGGCAGAAAAAGACTGACCGTTTCTGACGAGCGTCGTCACAAAGCGTAATAATCCCGATCGCTGTTTCGCGATGCGGAACTGATACGGGCCTGCCCCTGCCGGAGCGATCTCCGGCTAAAACGCGATCGTATGTATACATTTAAAAAGGAAGAACGGTTATGTAATAAAAGGCTTATTGATGGGCTTTTTAAAAACGGTTCTTCCTTTTTGTGTTATCCTCTCAGGGTATCCTTCCATATTTCGGCTACGGCAAATGTGCCGGCACAAGTGCTGTTTGCAGTTGCCAAAAAGCGTTACAAGCACGCTGTGGATCGCAATCTGCTTAAGCGCCGGATGCGCGAGGCCTATCGCCTCAGCAAACAACAATTACTTTACGAGCATTTATTTACCCTAGATAAGCATATTGTTTTATCGATTGCCTACATCGGTAAAGAAATTGAAGAATATACAGTGATTGATAAAAAAATGCAAAAAGCGCTTACCCAGCTTTGCACCCTGATAGCATGAGGTTTATCATCAACATATTGAAAAACCTGCTTGGCGGCCTTTTTATCCTCCTCATCAAAATTTATCAAAACCTGCTGTCGCCTTTATTAGGGGCACAATGCCGCTATACCCCTACCTGTTCGCAATACGGCGTAGAAGCTATAAATAAATACGGCGCCTTTAAAGGCGGATGGTTAACTTTGAAACGCATTGGCCGTTGCAACCCCTGGGGTGGGCACGGCCATGACCCTGTACCTTGAACATGAGCTTAATATTATTAATAGAAACTGCTACTACATCATGCTCGGTTGCATTGGCATCTACTGAAAAAGTTATCGCCCTGCGCGAGCTTAACCAGCGCAATGTACATGCCGAGGTGATCACCATTTATATCGACGAATTATTTAAAGAGACCGGCAAACATTACAACGAGCTGAGCGCTATAACCGTAAGTAGTGGACCCGGTTCGTACACCGGTTTGCGTATCGGTGTATCTACCGCCAAAGGTTTGTGCTTTTCGTTGGATAAACCTTTGATAGCCATAGAAACACTTACTGCTATGGCACATGGGCTGATAGAACGCGGAGAAGTTGCTATTGAGGATAATACTTTGCTTTGCCCGATGATTGATGCGCGCCGTATGGAGGTTTATACCGCGGTATTTGACCGTGCTGGCAAACTGGTAAAGCCCACTGCAGCCGAGATCATCGATGAGCACAGTTTTGCCGACCTGCTTGCTGAAAAGAAAGTTATCTTCTTTGGCGATGGAGCAGAGAAATGCAAAGCGATTTTAGATCACCATCCGAACGCTACTTTTGTTACCGATTTTATCAATTCGGCAAAGGATATGTTAGTACCGGCTCTGGCTAAGTTAAGCGCACAACAATTTGAAGATATTGCTTATTTTGAACCTTATTATTTAAAGGATTTTATAGCAGGCGTAAAGAAAGTTGATGCATAAAAAAACCTGTCGGTTTAAAACAGGTTTTTAATTTAGGGAAAACATGAATAAGCTTACACCATACGGTCGATATGGTTATTGATAAAAGCAACAGTAATTAAAGTTAAAGGGAAAAGCTGACCGATAAGACCGATTGTTAAAAGTATCGTGTTCATTTTGTTAAAGGGATTTAAGTGAATAGTTTAATAATTAGTTATAAAAACTTATCCAATAACCTTACCAAAATGTATAGTATAGATATATCGCCTATTTTATGGCGAAAAGTGTATTTTCATACAAAATCAAACCTTTATCACACTTTACACACTGTGTAAAAAATTTACTAAAAGGGGAATAATTTCCCACAAAAGAAATATACAATACAAAAATGGAAGAAATAGAAGATCCTACCGAATCGTTGCACGAGCATATTCACGAAGGCGCGCACCATGCCCAGTCTGAGGGTAAGGATCGATGGGTAATATTTGTAGCGCTTACCACAGCTGTTATCGCGGTATTATCGGCTATTACCAGCTTATTAGCTGCCCACCATGCCGATGAATCAATGCTGAGCCAGATACACGCCAGCGATCAATGGGCGTACTATCAGGCTAAAGGCATCAAAACGGATGTGATCATATCCGAAGGCAAGATATTGAAGGCCATAGGCAAACAGCAGGACAGCGCGGATGTAGCTAAAATAAAAGAGAACAAAAAACAACAGCAGGAAATCTCAAAAGAGGCCAAAGAAGCCGAAGAGGAATCGCACAAGCATGTGGAAAGTCATAATATCCTGGCGCGCTCGGTAACTTTATTTCAGATATCCATCGCCATATCGGCCATCGCTATCTTGGTTAAAAAGCGGATATTTTGGTTTGTGAGTTTGGGCTTTGCTGCTTTTGCAGCTTTCTTTTTTGTGATAGAATTGTTGGGGTAAAGCCCCCTCTAGTCTCCCCCCGGAAGGGGAGACTTTTAATATTTTCTTCAAGCCCCCCTTCCGGGGAGGGTTGGGTGGGGCTATTTTACGGTGTCACCTTTTCAGGTGCGGCAACAAATTTTAAGCCGATGATGCCAACGATGATCATCATGATAAAGCCAAATTCAGCTACTGATATCTTTTGTTTAAAATAAAGCAGTTCTATCAGTTTTAATACTACGATAGTCATGGCTGTCCAAACCGAGTAAGCTGTGGCGTTGGTGAGCGATTTAAGCGACATGGAGAAGAAAAAGATATTACCGACCCCAAAAGCGATATAACCTATTAAGGGCAGCAGCGCTGGCAATGCGCCGTCCATCCGGTAAAAATTATCCCAACGTAAGGTTTTTAGTCCGCTGACGGTTAAATATTTGACCGAATAGGTCCAAAACGCTTCAAACACAGAAGCTATAAACAGATATAACCAGCGCAATATGAGTAGATATTAGTTAATAATCGGGTTAATAAAAGCTACCAAGATACTAAATATTTAAACATCCAAAAGTTCGGGCTTTATGGCCTCTTCTTTTTGTTCAGAATGGTTAACATCATTAACCGGGAATGGTTTTAATGGAGATGTTTTTTTAAACAGTTTAATAAAGTTTGGCCGCAGATTATAATACCAGGTAAGCCACTTGTATTTAGCCACCACCTGTTGCTCATCAAATCGTTTTACCGAAAAAATATGCTGTGCGAAATAATCTTTCGGATAGTCGTAATACAATCCCCAGTTTTCGGGTTTATCGCCGGGTTTATGATCGGGAAAGTAAACCGTACCGAACAGATAATCCCAGATAGCGAATTTGGTCGAAAAATTCGCGTGAAAAACTTCCTGGTAATTGGCATGGTGCCATTGGTGCAGCTCGGGGCTGTTTAAAAAGTATTTAAACTTACCCAGCTTAACGTTGATGTTGGCGTGGATGAACATCCCCAGCGTAGCATCCAACATCGCCTTAATAGGGATTACTATCGAATATGGGCCAAGTAACAGGATGATCGGAGCAAACTCAATGGTTTGGTTAATGATAATCTCCAGAGCGTGCGAACGGGAGCCAGCCATAAAATCGACCTGCTTGCCCGAGTGGTGTGCCTCGTGCGTGCGCCAGAAGAACTTATTAGCGTGCTGAAAACGATGAAAGAGGTAGATATACAAATCGTGCGTAATCACAAAAAAGGCAACCTGCGCCCAGATTGGCCAATGCGTCATAAAGTTGGCACCGGTCCAGTTATAATGTACCTGAATGGGGGCGATAATATAATCAAAGATCAGGATCTTCAAAAAATAACTCTGTATCAGCGTATACCATACAAAATCCACCCAAAAACCATCCCTGAAAAAAGGTAAACCCTTACGATAGGGAGCAATACGCTCCCAAACTATCATAAGGGCTATCCAGCAGAATAGTATAATGGTTGTAATTAAGGTAACGTGTGCCAGTTCTACTTTATCATTCATCCTTATGTACCTTATTTTATATTATTTTGCTTTAAGTTCGGGTTGATTGATATTTACCCTTAAACGTTTCATCGGGCCAATTTCTGATTCGTAAACTCGTTTTATACCGTCGCCCATTGCAGTTTCAACATCGCGGATATCGCGTACCAAACGCTGGAAGCCTCCTGGTTCAACCGAAGCGGCGTGATCTGATCCCCACATGGCACGATCTAACGTAAAATGGCGCTCAACAAATGTTGCACCGATAGCGGCAGCGGCAACGGTAGTAGCCAGGCCGGTTTCGTGGCCCGAGTAACCGATAGGTGCTTTTGGATATTTAGCGGTTAATGCCGGGATCATTTTCAGGTTCAGCTCTTCGGGTTTGCACGGATATGCCGAAGTTGAATGCGCCATAAATACCGGATAATCAGGATTGAAATCATAAACCAGCTTCATCGCGTCCTCGATCTCCTGCATGGTCGACATACCTGATGATAACATCAACGGCTTGCCGGTGTGCAATATCTTTTCAATTAACGGGAAGTCAGTTAACGATGCAGAAGCCAATTTATAGATAGGTGTATCGAATTGCTCCATAAAATCAACCGAATCCACATCCCATACCGATACAAACCAGTCGATACCAGCTTCTTTGCAATACGCGTCAATAGCAGCGTACTCAACCGCGCCAAACTCAGTTTTGCGTTTGTAATCAATGTAGCTCATGCGGCCCCAGGGAGTATCGCGCATAATTTCCCATTGATCTTTAGGCACGCAGATCTCGGGGGTACGTTTCTGAAACTTAACGGCGTCTACCTTAGCGGCAGCGGCTTCGTCGATTAGTTTTTTGGCGATCTCGAGCGAACCGTTATGGTTGATGCCGATTTCCGCGATAATGTAACATGGTTCACCAGCGCCTATTTTACGGCCGGTATTCAATTCAATTGACTGAGACATTTTTTCTCTCTTTTTAATTTAATTTATTTTGCCGAGATCAATAATTCGGCAAACTCTCTGAAACACCCTTCGCCGCCTTTCGACTGGCAAATATAGTTAACTTTCTCTTTTACAAAGCTTATCGCATCTACAGGGCAGGCTGTAAAACCTACCATGCCCATGATCTCCAGATCGTTGTTATCGTCGCCAATGTAGGCGATCTGCGCCGGGTCGATCTGCAACTCGGCGATGATCTTACGCAACACGGCTGGCTTATCTTTCGATCCCAGGTGTAACTGCGTGATCTTTAGCTTTTCGGCACGTTTAGCAACTGAAGGCGACATTTCGCCGGTAATGATACCGGTTTCAATACCTGCCAGGTTACGCAGGCGCTCCACCCCCATTCCATCGCGGATGTTGAATTTTTTGAGTACTTCGCCGTGCTCACCATAATATACCCCGCCATCGGTTAAAACACCGTCGCAGTCGGTTAGTAATAATTTTATATTCGCAGCTTTGGCTGCTTGTTCATTTGTCATTAGTTCACTGGTTCATTAGTCATTAGTTCATTGGTTTCGTCGTCATAAAATACTAATGACTGATGAACCGATGAACAAATGAACTATATCGCTGTCCATCCCCCATCAACCACCAAATTGGCCCCGGTCATGTAAGCCGATGCATCGCTGGCTAAAAACACCACGGCTCCCTGGTAATCGTTTGATTGCGCCATGCGGCCCAGTAATGTTTTGGCTGAATAATTCTGTACAAAAAATTCGTTCTGACTATTTTCCACGCCGCCTGGCGAGAGCGTATTTACACGCACGCCTTTGTTACCCCAGTAAGCGGCTAAAAAGCGGGTAAAGTTGATCACTGCACCTTTTGTAACCGGGTAAGCTGCCGATTTATAGAAAGTTTGCTCGCCACACTCGTTGCGGTAGATACTTTGATCGGGCCCAACCATACCGTAGGTTGAAGCTACATTGATAATACTGCCGCTTTCCTGATTAGCCATTACGGTACCAAATACCTGCGAACACAGGAATACGCCGGTAACGTTAACATCCAGTGATTTTTGGAAGGCATCCAGCGGATAATTTTCAAAAGCTGAAAGCTCGGCAGCCATGGCCGGATTCTCGAACATATCGTTGATAGCTGCGTTGTTCACCAATACATCTATACTGTCATATTTAGCCAAAATAGCGTCTTTAGCAGCCTTAAGCGATGCTTCACTGGTTACATCAACACCTATACCCATATGATTTGCACCTAAACCAGCAGCAAATTCTTTTGATTTTTCACCGTTCACATCAGCAACCACTACGTTAGCCCCTGCAGCGGCCAGGGCCTCGCAATGTTTTTTACCGATCAAACCCAGTGCACCGGTAACGATAGCCGTTTTATTTTTTAACGAAAACAGATCCACGGCTTATACAGTTGCTTTTTTAGGTTTGATGTTATAATCGCTCACCTTACGGAACACGGCTTCTAAAACATCCCCTTTTAAATAAGATTTTACGTCTTTGCTTTCGATAGCCTCTTTCAGCAACGGCAATACATCGCGGTAAGCCGATAAGGTGTAAGCAATATCTTCGTCGGTATGGCTGTAGCACATATTGTGGAAACCGGCCCAAAGCACACCGCGTTTAATCATTTCCTGCTGCATAAAGGCTTTTACCTCTAAACCGTTACCGGCATCGGGCGTAAAGGTTATCATGCTGCGGCAGTTGTAGCCTACGCATTTGGTATACTGATCAACGCCTAATTCAACAGCTAACTGGTTGTAACCATCTTTTAATAAAGCGCCTTTTTCATCTAAGTATTTTGGAACGTTTTTGTCGCGTAGCTCGTTAATGGTTGCGATAGATGCTGCCAGCGATAAAGTTTCGCCACCAAAAGTGGTGTAGCTAAACACTTCGCTGTTAAACAGATCCATCACATCGGCACGACCGGTTAAGATAGCGATGGGCATACCGTTAGCGCAAGCTTTTGAGTATACCGCCAGATCTGGCTTAACATCAAAATACTCCTGCGCACCACCGATAGCGATACGGAAGCCTGTCCACATTTCGTCGAATATCAACAGGGTGCCATTTGCTTTACAAACTTCGGCAAGCTCTTTCAGGAAGCCCGGTTTTGGGGCTTCAAAAATGAATGGCTCTAATATTAAAGCTGCAACAGTTTCATCCAAAGCCGCTTTAATCGATTCGATGTTGTTGTAATCGAAAGTATAGGTCATGTTCTGGATGGCCTCGGGAATACCTGAATTACGGCTGGTAACGCCAATATACCAATCGTGCCAGCCGTGGTAGCCGCAGCAAAATACAGTCTCGCGACCGGTAAAAGCACGCGCTACGCGGATAGCTGCCGAGCAAACGTCGGCACCGGTTTTTGATATTTTAACACGCTCAGCATTTGGGATAACTTCCTGTATCAGTTCGCTAAACTCAACCTCAAGGGGGTGCATTAACGAAAAAGTGATACCTTCTTCCAGTTGTTTTTTAATAACCTCGTCAACCTTTGGATAAGCATAGCCTAACGAGATTGGGCCGATAGCAGCGTTAAAATCGATATACTCGTTACCGTCAATATCCCATACGTGCGAGCCTTTTCCTTTTTGGATATATTTTGGCGCTACGCCTTTTGTCCATTGGCCAGGGCCTTTGGCTAAAGTTTGGGTAACCGGCGACTGTACTTTCAGCGCACGTTCGTATAACTCGTTCGATTTCTTAATAACCGGGTAATCGGCATTGAACTTTACTGTATTTGGCATTCTTTAAAAATTAAAAAGTCAAAATTAAAAAGTCAAAAAACTCATTCTGCAATGAGACTTGATTTACTTTGATTTGTTACTCCGCAAACTCTGGGGTTACGATAGTTGGCTGCACCGCGTTGGTGGTATAACCTAATATCTTTTCGGCGATCTGCTTTCCGGTAAAGCCTTCGTAGGCTAAAACTTCGGGCAGTAAAGCCGGTTTAAACCACTTATCCAAACCGTAAGGCATTACCTTGGCCGACTGGCCATGTTTCAACAAAGTTTCGGCAACGATACTGTATAAACCACCGGTATTGAAGTGATCTTCTAAAGTCACCAGCAATTTAGATGAAGCTGCAACTTTCAATATCGCTTGCTCATCAACAGGTTTAAGGCTGCGCATGTTTAACAAGCCGACACTTAAACCCTGATCTTTCAATATCTGTGTAGCGATCAACGCCTGCTCGAACAATAACCCGTAAGTAAGGATGGTTACATCCGCACCTTCGCTAATCACTTCGGCTTTACCTATTTCAAATGGTGTATGCTGATAATCAGTTTTGCGGGTGTTGATACGCAGGTAAGCCGGGTTTGGCGAGTTCCAGATGGTTTCGATCATGCCTACCAGGTCCTGCTCATCCGCGGCAGCGAAAACTGTTACATTCGGAATGCCGCGCATAATGGCCACATCCTCGATAGCCTGGTGCGTTGCTCCGTTACCATCCGATAAAAAACCAGGGATGAAAGCGCTCAGTTTAACCGGCAAATTCGGGATACCTGCATCGGTACGCACAAATTCGAAAGCGCGCATACTTAGAAACGATGCCAAAGCATGCAATACCGGGATACGGCCACGCATAGCCAAGCCAGCCGCTGCGCCCACCATAGTTTGCTCGGTAATACCGGTATCCACAAAGCGGTTGCCTAATTTGGCAGGTAAATTACGTATCAGGGCTCTGTTCTCGGCGGTCATTACGATGTAACGTTCGTCGTTAACAGCTAATTCGGTCAATAATTCTTCGTACGACATCTTATCTTACTACTAATGTTTCTGATGTTAATTGGGTTGTTTGATCGCCGGCCAGTTCTTTTAAAAGCGACTCTACCTCTTCGTGGGTAAAATTACAGAACCAACGGTCGGCACGGGCCGATATGCTTGGCAAACCTTTACCGCGAACAGTATCGGCAATTACCACATTTAGTTTGCCGGTTTGGAACGGATAAGCAGAAAATGCCTCGTGTAAAGCATCAAAGCTATGCCCGTCTATACGTTTAACAGCAGCCCCGAAAGCGGTAAACTTATCGTGAAGCGGTTCCAGCGGGATCAGATCCTCAGTAGCCATATTAGCCTGGAACTGGTTACGGTCCACCACGAAGATCAGGTTATCCAGTTTGTAAGCATTGGCTACTAAAACGGCTTCCCAGCAGGTGCCTTCGTTCAACTCGCCATCGCCCAAAATACAAACTACCCGGTTTTTACCACCACGCATTTTGATATCCAGCGCAACACCTAAAGCAACTGATGGTAAGTGACCTAATGAGCCCGAGTGAAACTCGATTCCCGGGACCTTGGTATTTGGGTGCCAGTAAATGTTATCATTTACCGACAGGTGGTTTTTCAAGCGCTCAACGTCCATCAAACCTATCTCGGCAAAAGTGCCGTAAAGGGCGGGTACGTCATGGCCCTTTGAAAGGAACAAATAATCGCGATCAGGATCGTCGAGGTTATCTTTATTGATGTTTAGAAATTTGGTGTAGAGGTATACGATCAGATCGGTTGCCGATAAAGACGCCCCTACAAAACAACCTCCATCGGTTGACATGCGGATAATGTGCTGGCGAACTTTAAAAGCGATATCTTCTAATTCACTCATCTATAGATTTTTATGTAGTTGTTTATTAATTTTACAAGGTTTCCAAATATAACAATAATGTTATGCTTGCCTATCAGTTAATGTTCTTGTTTGCTTTTCGCTGACAGTTTTTAGCTCGGCCAGGTGGTTGCGGTACCAGTTTACACCTGCATAGCCGGCATTGATCTGATAAATCTCCGGCTGCTCATCCAGCAATTGCAAGATATCATCGCAGGAAAAATCGTGTTTCCGGGGATACAATTCTTCGTATACTCGGTTGATAAATTCGTAGTCCTCAGGATAGTCAATGGTAAAGCGGTGTGACATGGAGTAATCCAATCCGGCGGGCCACTCAACATTCAATATCCTGAACTTATCGGGATTTTCCCAGATGTAAGGTGTGGTATGCTCCAGTTCGAGCGGACGGCTGGCCTCTTTCCACGCTTTTTCAATGCAGGCCATGGTCATGATCTCTACATCATTACCATCAGGCCAGGTAGCCGGGTGCAGATTGTTCACAAAATCGTATTTGCCGGGACGGGCAAAGTATTGATCTAAAACCAGGTCGATGATGCGCGGATCGATCAGCGGGCAATCCGAGGGTATTTTGATCACAAGATCGGAGTTGTATTTTTTGCCGGCCTGATAATGCCTGTCGAGGCAATTACTCAGGCTTCCACGAAAACAGGGCACGCCGATATTATTGGCTTCTGTTTCGATGATGTCATCCTGTTCGGCATCAGACGTAGCGATAACGATGGTAGCCACATGCTTTATCATCTGCAAACGCTCTATCATACGGCTCAGCAAACTTTTACCAAGGATTGGTTTGAGTACCTTACCCGGAAAACGGGTTGACGACATGCGAGCCTGTACTACGATAACTATTTTTTCAGGACTTTGATCCATGCTATTACTTAGGCGGAAACGGCATTCAGAGCGGGCTTGCCTTCGGCATATTTAAACAGCACCGGCCTGTATTTGAAGCTTTTTGCGAAGTCTTCCTTGTTTCCTTCAAACTCGATAAAATTGCGGCAAATATTCGCGATGTTGCGCGATGAAGTACCGCCGTTTTGTATTGGGGTTAATTTATGCAGTTGATCCAGATCGAAATACGAGTGTACCTTTTTACCCAAGGCTATACCGGTATAAACCACGGTTGAGTATTGAGTGATCAATTCGTCGCAATTGGCGATCATCTCGTTGGTATTGCCTGCCTGGAACACTAAAGTACCTTTGGGAGCATATTTTTCGATCTCGCGTTTGGCACGTTCAAATTTTTCGTTGGGATGCAATTTGAACAACATGGGGCGGCCATTGGCGATTTTAACGGCGCGTTTTATAAAAGCCGGGCGATTTTCAAAGCGATAGGTTTCGCGCACATCGGTAGTGGCCACCATCACGTAATTATGATACGGGAAATCGTTGTTAACAAATTGCTCCAGGTTATCATAATTAGGCATGCCGGTTACAAATATCTTTTCACGGTCGGTACCTGCATCTGTAAAGAATCTTTTATATCCCGGCGAAGCGGTACAATAAATATCGCAGATGTTTGACGAGCCGTTAAGCGATGTATCGCAGCTTAACCAGCGCGGCAAGCCCAACGCCTTAACCAGCATACTTTTAACGTTAAACTTATCAACCATACCTTCCTGTATCCAGATGGTTTTTGTAGCCGTCATCCGTTTGGGGATGATCATATCCGAACAAAAAACAACCAGATCGTAATCGTTCTTCTCGGCGCGATAGTCAATTTGCAGATTGTGGCTACGCAGGTAGCATTCTGATTTTTCTTTGAAATTGTTCCCTAAAGCACTTCCATCAATAATGCTGGTATGTTTTAGTGCCGTGTTAATGATAGGAGAATCGGTAAATAAATGACTAAACCAACAATCGTACTCAGATAACTCTCTCGCTATCTGGTGCATCTGAATCGTCTGATTCATTGAACCAGTAGTAAATAATATCTTCCTTCGCATTTCTAATCTTATGGCTTTATCAATTAGTTTATAAACTTATAAAATACCTCACCAATTATTGCGATTTGCGCCCATAATTAATAAAAAGTTCATGTTAAGTTAACCATGCTTCGCCGTTTATAAACGACTTAATTAAGGTAATTGGCCGTGAATAAAATTAAACAAATTATACAAAGGTAATAATTATGATATGAAAGATCAGTAATTGGTTATCCACAATTATGCCGTTTAAATGCTTTGAAGCTATTTTTCGTGCTTTAAGTAGTCAAAATTCCACTTTTCAATATTAACAATAAGTTAAATTTCACCCTCGATTTACCTGGGATTCACAATTAAATTGTAGTAATCTGTACAGTTATCCGGCCTGTTCCATCAGTATTTGCTCCTTTTTTGAAGCTAATTTATACAACGTCAAAAATCCAGCCGAAGCAACAAGGCACAATACTCCCATCAACCACCATAAACTGGCATAATCAGCATACTCTACAACCAGGCTCCCCAGCAAAGGCGCGGCTATTTGCGCCGCCGACCAGGCCATGGTATACAGACCAGCGTATTCGCCACGATTTTGGTCGGTGGTTCGGGCTATCCAAAACGAGTTCATAAACGACATACTCATCATCTCGCCGAGTGTAATGATAACCATGGATAATACAGCCGTGAAGGCCAGGGCAGGCAAAATATTTAGTTCGATAAAACTCGCGCCAACTATCAGTACGCCAAAAGCAATATACTGCAGGTTATGACGACGCCCTTCCAAATTATTGATCAGCACCATTTCGAATAGGGTGATCATAATGCCGCCCAAAGCCATTAATCCGCCGATAAACTGCTCGCTTAAATGCCACTGCTCTTTATAAAAAACAGGCTGCATAGTAAACAGTTGAAAGAAACACAGTGCAAAAACAAACTGTAGTATGATAAACACTATATACACTTTATCTTTATAAGCGGATGCTTTGGGTGCCTGATTATTATCTTTCGCCTTATTGGCGTTTACAAAATTGGAGCGTGGCATCAGTATTAGCAACACAATCCCAGCCAGCACGTTGGTACTGCCATCAACCCAAAACAACAAATGATAATTGATAGATGCCAGGAAACCGCCCAAAGCACCACCAAATGCCCAGCCAAGGTTAACAGCTAACCGGTTTAGTGAAAACGAGCGGGTTTTATTCTCTGCCGAACTGTAATGCGCGATTGCCGTAGAGTTTGCAGGCCTGAAAGCATCGTTACACATAGCCAATATAAACGACAGTACCGCTATCGACATAAATGAGTGTTGCAGCCCCAATATCATAAACATTATACCGCCGCTAAGCAGCGCTCCCACCTGTACGTCGTAAAAGCCGTATTTGTCGGTGATCTTACCGCCTATCAAACCACCAAATACCGATCCGGCACCGAAACACATCATAATTATGCCTGCCTGGGTAATGCTGAAATGCAGCTCTTGCGTACAATAGATCGTCATGAACGGGATAACCATGGTACCGCTCCGGTTGATGAGCATCACCAGGCACAGGTACCAGCTATTCCTCGAAAGGCCACTGTAAGCGTTTTGGTAAAGTTGGATAAGTTTCATTAGGTTGTATATTGAGTATAAAACAAAAAAGGCGACAGGTACTAAAACCTATCGCCATTGAATATCAATTAATAAATAGGTTTACGGTAACGGCAAAGGAGTAAACGAACGTTGCAGCTTCGACCATTTCACAGCAGGATATGATTTATCGAGCTGGTTTGCCGATGGATACCGCACCTTGCTTAATTTGCCTTCAGCAATCAGTTTTTGATAAACATCATCCCATGCAGGCACGGCAGCGTCGTTGGCTGACCAATGCATATACGCAGCCTCGTTGCACCAAAGCGGCAGCTTTTGCATAGCCTTACGATGTGGTATTGAGTTGCGAAATGTTTTCATATCAGCGTCGCCGTTCCAAACGGTTATCGTCCAAAAAGTTAAGTTTTTATCTATCAGTTCTTTCCCTGTCACAAAACCCGGTGTTATCAGCAATTGCTTTACCGAGGCCTCATTGCTGCGCATAAATGCCGGGAGGTAAATCCATGACCGTAAACGCAACCGGGTGACTGATACAAAGTACATCATTTTTTACCAAAGGAACAAAGGAACCAGCCAAATTGGTGAAACATAATACGGATCGTAGTAGGGTTCGTAGTACTCTACCGTTTCATATACCACGGTTTCGCCGTCATTGTTGTCGTCGCGGTTCTGCGCTTCCTGCTCCAGCAGTTTGATCATCA
>Ga0157373_10000179_pt1 | contig 52272 bp, 47 predicted proteins | sample C65metaG_FD_113460 | JGI IMG/M metagenome (GOLD analysis project Ga0157373, IMG submission 113460) | Corn rhizosphere microbial communities from Kellogg Biological Station, Michigan, USA - C6-5 metaG | ecosystem: Host-associated > Plants > Roots > Rhizosphere > Soil | place: USA: Michigan... | reverse complement strand
GGAAGCTGAGGCATACCAAATAACTGCTGACCGGCTCGGTGTCCGCTACGACGAATGTGTTATGATTGACGACCGCGAGGATTACTGCCAGGGGGCGATCGCCGCTGGCATGCATGCTATTCTGTATAAATCGCTCGTCCAACTGCAACGCGATTTGGACCGCGTGCTGCAGCACTAAAGCTTGGATGAGCGCCGCGAAACCCTTATACTACTAACGGATAACGAGAAGGTATGCTATGCGCAAACACACGGGAAAAGCTGGTTTAGGAACCTCGGGGCTTTTGGTCACCGTAGCTGCGGTAGTAGTGCTGGCCGCCGCCGGGTGGCTCGTCTATGGCCATCACCACAAAACAGCGTCTGACCAGCCGGTGCTTTCTGGCGCTACGCCGACCGGGCAATCCCCTCACGCCTATGCTGGCTGGAAAGCGTACACGCTGCCTAATGAAAAGTTGAGTTTTAAATACCCTTCCAACTGGACACTTAAAGTGGGACCCACGCCGCTCGGTGTGAGCAAGGTGACTCCTGGCATGGACAATGTGTCGGTTACGAGTCCAACCGGGTTGATGATTATCATGCAAACCGGCCTGTGGGGTGTTGGCGGCGGCGGGCAAGTAACACTTGCGGATGAGCAGATCTCAGCGCTCGGCGGTACATACTATCTGGATTACCAGGGTTGTGACATTGCGTCGCCTACACAGACGACCTGCACCAACCAAAACGTCACGTTTGCCTATCTGGCTACCAAAGCCAACGGCAGCTATATGTACCCCGCAGCCAAAAACATCACTTTTCGCGATGCAAGCAGCAGCGGTTCACCTGCCGTCGGTATCTTTGTGGGCTATGACCTGGACGCTGTGTACCCGGGTGCGGGCGGAGTGACACAAAAGCCCCTCAGTGCTTACAAGGGCGACGCCTCCTACGCTGATGCCAGGCTATTATTGCAGTCCTTGAGCTACTAGTTTCGATATGACGCGCCACCGGTTTTGCGCCTCCTAGGTACCGTAAAGTAGAATCCATTCGGCCGTGTGCTGGTATAACTCGTGGCGGATCCGGTCAATATTTTCGCCAGTGAAGCCATGATCGGCGCCAGGAATACTAACAAGCAGTTTAGGGTCCTGCGCAGCGTCGTGGTACGCCTGGGCATGGGGCGTCAGGGGCGTTTGGTCGCCGGTCACGATAAGCAGGGGCGCGCCAATGTTTGCGGCTAGATCGGTGGTGTTGCCTAATGCGTCCTGCTCGGCGCGGCTTGCTTGTGTATGCGCTGCTCCAACACCTTTCCTGAAGATCGCGTAGTCGCCCACCAGATCCACGGCCGTGTTGGACCGGTCATCGCGTCCTGCCCACAGAGCGCCGTGCGACGGCTCCCACAGCACGACCGCGCTCGCGACTTCAGCCAAATTTGTTTGCTTGAGCACGGCCAGTGCGCCAAAACTGGTTGCTACGAACGATAACTTTTTGACACCCTGGTCGCGCAACTGTTCGGTGGCTGCTGCTATGTCCTGTACATCAGTCGCAAGACTGTTATTGACGAGCCGGTCGCGCGTCCCTGGGCCGCCACCGTACAAATTAAGCCGAATACTACTCACTCCTACGCGGTCGAGGTGCCGGGCGCAATCTAGCTGCAAGCCGCCATAGGCCGAACCCTCTATGCCATGCACGATCATCGCCACCGGCCGGTCCAGACTACCCCGCAACGCACCAGTCATGACGAGGCCGGGGTCGTGCGGCAGCTCAAACGTTATGGTGTTTTCAGGTGTAAATGCGTTTTTTGGCCCATGCATAAGCGTCCACTATAGCATAGACTTGACACTCATGATGTATACTTATATTACTAACTATGGACGTACCCATCCCCGAAATACCAGGAGCCCTAGCGGGAGCCCAAGAAGATGTCGAAGGCGCTTTGACCTCCGACCAAGTCGCGGCTTTGAAGGACCACGAACGCCCTGATTTGCGGTACTTTGTGTCGCCCCAGGCAGAAATTGGTTCGGTTGCACTAGGGGTGGCTTTTGCTGGCAGCAATGTGCACATACTGCGGGTTGAAGTCGTGGAGCCCGGCGTCGGCCGATACAGCCCCAAGATTGACCAATATCGAGAGGTGAATGGGCAGCCTGTACAAGTCTATTCACGCAAAGAATGGGGGGAGGCAATGGCAGCTATTATAGGAAAGCAAATACCCGGCGACATTCCATCGCTATCGTCACCATCTGATCAAGCCCCGCCTCCACCAGGCGTCTAATGCTGCGGCGACGCCGTCTGGCCATGCCGGAAAACTCTATAGATTTGTGGCCCTAACTCCGGTATAATTGGCACGTATGGCGCCGTGGCGGAGTGGTTACGCAGAGGTCTGCAAAACCTTGTACACCGGTTCAAATCCGGTCGGTGCCTCCAGATTTGTATATTTTAGGGTACATGCGTGGGATACATGACCAGCATCCATAGAATACGCCGCAGAGTTATCCTGCTCCAGAGCAGCTCAGCGGATTTTAAGCTCGCCACGATTACCCCTTGAGATTCCACCCCGAATATTCGTATAATAGGGAAGCTTGACTACCAGAGCTTCCCTATTCGCGGGCGAGTGGCGGAATTGGTATACGCGGCGGACTTAAAATCCGCTGGCTGAATAAGCCTTGAGGGTTCGAGCCCCTCCTCGCCCACCATTAGGGATATTTTTTATGACTGAAATCATCAACCCACAGCTCGGCCAAGATGGCCGGGCCTACTACACTATTGCCATGCCGACCGATCCGGCCCAGGCAGACATTTTGCGTGAATTTGTACAAGCACAGGGTTGGGGCGTTGTCCAAACCGTGCCGCCAGTCCAGGAATGCGTACAGAGACAGGATTTCCTACGAACGTCACGCGAACACTGGATGGCGGGCCATTACGGTCAGCTGGCATACGATATACTAAGCGCCGAATTGCCTAAACTCCCCGGTGCTCAGACTCATGAACCACGACGCGGCGCGCTGTACCGAAATTCTGAAGGTGCGGTGTATCTGCCCGCGGTCCGTCATTTGCCGGAGCTAACCGTTGTGGACGACACTAGACCCGAAGTGATCAGAGATCTCTTCCTAGGGCGCTGGGAGGACGCAACTGTGCCATATCCGGTGGCGGTCAATCCGGCGGAAGCGGGGCCAATTTACCGGGGTCTGGGGTCCAAAATATTAGATATTCGTGTTGGCCAGCCAACCCAAACCGAGCTCGCCCCTTACACGCACGCTGCGGGGTATGTGCACCACGGGCTGCACGGTGCACTGGGCAAGGCGCTCGATGTACTCTGTGCTGCTGCCGGGACTACAACCCAAACGCGGAGATCTGAGCGCACTAATACGGTTTTTGTCGATTATTCTGACCTAGTTAGGTATAAACGCGTGTCGCAAACGGGTTGGGAGCTACTGCGCAATACAATTAAAGAAGCCGTATACGAGCAGCTATCGACAGGTCAACCTCTGGATGGTGGCGAAATTATTTTGGAAGGCAGCGTAGACCTCGCTCTAAAGAACTTCCGCTATCAACGAATTGCCTTAGTCTCCCTAGTGAATTTGGCGCGAGGTTTTAGGTCAAACAACCCTCTTCATCAGTTTTTGGATGAGGTTGAACGGTCGAAAACGTCAGGGTAATCTGGTGCTAGAAGCCCAGCGCTTGGTGGATTGTTGCGCAGTTTACGACGGATTGGCCGAAGGTGGCGGGAAATAAATTCACGCCTGCGGCGTTGTCTGCTTAAATGGGAATAGCCATGATGAAGCAAAGTGCCGGCATTTTGTTGTACAGAGACCGCGGTCAAGGCCCAGAAGTGCTGTTAGTGCACCCCGGTGGTCCGTTTTGGCGCCACAAGGATGTAGGGGCGTGGTCCATTCCCAAAGGGGAATTTCAGGAGGGCGAAGACCCGCTGTCTGCCGCCAAGCGCGAATTTATGGAAGAACTCGGCTCACCGCTGCCTGATGGTGAGGCAAAGGAGCTTGGCTCGGTCCAGCAATCTGGCAGCAAGTTGGTGTTCGCGTGGGCTGTCGAGGCTGATTTTGACCCTTCACATATCACAAGTAATAATTTTGAGCTGGAATGGCCGCCCAAGTCGGGCAATCTCAAGCAATTTCCAGAGGTCGACAAAGCCGATTGGTTTACACTTGACGTTGCGCAGGCCAAAATGGTCAAGGGGCAAGTGCCGCTGCTCAGTCTGTTGACGGAGAAGCTGAACACACCCCTTCCGCCAGCTGTAGCCTTACCGGCCACGGCCGCAAAGCGCGCGTCCACGCCACCTCCGTCCAAGCCCGACGGCAACACCCCGGGCGCCTCGGGGCAGACAGTGCTCTTTTAACGTGGTATACTTTAGATAATGAACGTAGTAGCAACGCCGATGATGATGCGCCGTATGCCCGGCTGGGCTGCTTCTTTTTCTTGCTAAACGATTTTTACAACGCACTTATAAACAGGTAGACTAAACCTATGAACCACTATGTAACGACCTCTATTCCGTATGTTAACGGCGAACCGCATGTCGGGCATGCGCTGGAGTTTTTGATGGCCGATGTGCTGGCGCGGTACGCCCGGCAGCAGGGTGTGCCAACGTTGTTTTCGACCGGCACCGATGAACATGGCACCAAAATTGCCCAAAAAGCGCAGTCACTGGGCATCTCCCCCCGGGAACTGACCGACAAAATGAGCCAGGAATTCCGTGATCTCGGCAAACTGCTCAACATTAGCTATGACCGGTTTATCCGCACTACCGATAAGGGGCATGAACAGCGCGCGCAGCTCATCTGGAAAGCGCTTGAGCAAGATATTTACAAGGCTACCTACATCGGCTGGTACGACGTCAAGGAAGAAACATTTGTGCCCGAAGCGCAAGCCGATCCAGCGCGCATGCAGCCAACTCACCCCCAGGCCTACCAAAAACTGGAGGAAGAAAACTACTTCTTCCGTCTGAGCAAATACAACGATCAAATCCGCGCGGCCATCGAAAATAATTCGTTCCAAATCGTGCCAGATACGCGGCGCAACGAAATCCTGGCTGTGCTGAACGAGGGTTTGGAAGACATCAGCGTCTCCCGGCCAAAGGAAAAGTTGGACTGGGGCATACCCGTGCCCGGCGACAAAACGCAGGTCATGTATGTGTGGTTCGAAGCGCTCATGAACTATTTGACCGTGCTGGGCTACCCAGAACATGCCGACTTCCGGCACTTTTGGCCGGCACAGACACAGATTATTGGCAAAGATATTATTCGGTTTCATGCCGCCATTTGGCCGGCAATGTTGATGGGGCTCAACTTGCCACTGCCACACCAGCTGTACGTGCACGGATTTATTACCATGGATGGCAAAAAAATGAGCAAATCCATTGGCAACGTCGTATCTCCCAAAGAAATCATTGCCAAATATGGTGTTGACGCCTTCCGCTACTATTTTCTGCGGCACATCCCTAGCTACAACGACGGCGACTTTACTTGGGACGCGTTCGACGCAGCGTACAATAACGAATTAGCCAACGAACTCGGCAATGCCGTGCAGCGCACCGCCGCTATGATTATGAAATACCAGAACGGTATTGTGGGCGCCACACCGGGTCCGCAGCATGACAATGAGCCGATCGACGAAGCCATCAAACAGTGCCGGTTTGACCGCGCGCTGGACGACATTTGGAATCAAGTCCGTGGCCTCAACCAGTACATCGAAGAAGAAAAACCCTGGGAAATTGCCAAAAACAAGGACGACAGTCAGCATTTGCGCGAAGTTCTGGCCTACCAAGTGAGCTGCTTGTTGGAAATTGCTGATCTGCTAACGCCGTTTTTGCCGGACACCGCTGCCAAAATCCAGGCCGTGTTTGCCGACGGACTTGTACATCCCGTGGCAGGCACGCTCTTCCCCAAACAAGAGACCAGCGAAGCCAAAGTAGACGCCGACGAACAGGCCGCGGCCAAGGGCTAAGCCGCCATGGCGCTGCACTTAACAGATACGCATTGCCACATTCACGAGGCGCTCGAGACGTTCAAGCTACGCACCGAAACACGTAAAAAATACGAAAAAGTGGGGCTGCCTCAGCCGGATGAGATCATCAAGGCAGCATTAAAAGCCGACGTGGACCGTATGATCTGCGTCGGCACCACGCTGGAGGACAGCGCGCTGGCGGTGGATTTTGTGCAGACTCAGGCGCGCGTGTGGGCGAGCATCGGCATTCACCCGCACGAGGCCAACAACTATGTGGACGACCCGGCGGCACTGCAACAATTTGCCGCACTCGCTGCGCAGCCCAAGGTGGTGGCGGTGGGCGAATGCGGCCTGGACTATTTTTACACGCACTCCGCGAAAGAAGACCAGGAGCGCATTTTGCGCTTTCAGTTGGACCTAGCACAGAAGCACGACTTGCCACTCATCTTCCACGTCCGCGACGCCTTTGACGATTTTTGGCCCATCTTTGACGAATACGAGGGTTTGCATGGGGTTATCCACAGCTTCAGCGCGGCGGAAAAAGAGTTAACAGAAATTTTAGAACGCGGTTTGTACGTGGGACTCAACGGCATCATGACCTTTACCAAGGATCCGGCGCAACTGGCTGCGGCGCGGGCCGTCCCGCTCGACCGTTTACTTCTTGAAACTGACGCGCCCTTCTTGACACCGGCACCATACCGTGGTAGTATTTGTGAGCCTAAACACGTACGCGTGACCGCGGAGTTTTTGGCCAATGCGCGAAGCGAATCGCTGGAACTGTTGGCTAGCGCCACTACCAGGAACGCCGAGCGTCTTTTTAAGCTGAGGAACAACTAGCTATGCCATCAAAAATGAAAGAAGGGGCTGATGTCTCACGGGAGCTTCCTCCCGAAGCTGAGCAACGTTCGCACGTTGATACGCTGGCGCGAGACAGGATAGTCCTCTCGCTTGAAGCCCAACTAGGCTTAGGCGTCGTTGATGACCCCGCCCGCCGCGATGCACTCACTATGCAAGCAGCTGCCGATCGCCAGTTTGTGTTAGCAAGCCAAGCCGCCACCCCCGATAGTCTCGCATTGGATCGCCAAGGTGGCTACGACCCCGCCCGTACAGCATCATTTACTCTTGATATGACTGGCATAGACCATCCTGGCCAGCCGCCTGTAATGCCTACAGATCTGATGGGTCAAGCGCCCATCATCGGGGAGTAATAGTCCATGTTCAGCCTATTTCATTCGGTCAAAGGCCAACACGACGAAGAACGCCAAGCGCGCCGCTACCGCGAACTAATTCGCCGCGAAGCACAGCTGGGTGGTACCTTGTTTGGCCCTGTGCCCGACGGCGTACGACGCGAATTCTTTTGCTTGGACCCAGACACTTGGGTGTGGCACGAAGAATGGGTCGACAAAAACGGCGAACGCCACACCATTACCACGCGTTACGATGTGCGCCCCAACGGCGTGCTCAAAGCCCAAGACGGCCTGCCGTACACCATGGTCAGCCTGGAAGAAGGCAAGCGCCTGTACAAAGCCGCCAAAATGTACCACAAACTGGTGCACAAAGAGCTGTACAATCGCTAAGCGCCGTATGCACCGGCTGAAGTTCCGGCCACAACCCGTATACTATAACTATGGAACCGCCGATTTACCTCGATTATGCAGCCGCAACGCCGCTCGACCCGGCGGTGCTGACTGCCATGCTGCCGTATTTTGGCGAGCAGTTTTATAACCCCTCGGCCACGTATTTGCCAGCCGTGCAAGTCCGCAAAGATCTGGACCGCGCCCGTGCCGGTGTGGCGCACATTTTAGGTGCTCGCCCCAGCGAAATTGTGTTCACCGCCGGCGGCACCGAAGCCAACAATTTAGCGATCAAAGGTGTTCTGGAGCAGTATCCGGGCAGTAATGTAGTAGTTAGCGCCATCGAGCATGAATCGGTGCTGCGCACCGCGCACAGTTTCGATTGTCGCGAAGTCGGCGTGTCGCCCCAGGGTATTGTCGACCCGGCCGACGTAGTAAAAGCGATCGACGACCAGACTGTGCTGGTCAGCATTATGTACGCCAACAACGAAGTCGGCAGCGTGCAGCCCATCCACCAGATTGCATTGGCGCTAGCCGACATTCGCCGTGCCCGCCGCCAAAACGGCAACGACCTGCCTCTGTATTTGCACACCGATGCGGCGCAGGCGGCAGCGTACTTGGACTTGCACGCCGCCCGGCTGGGCGTAGACCTTATGACATTGAACGCGGGCAAAATATACGGACCCAAACAGACGGGCGCACTGTTCGTGGCCAGTCACGTGCGCTTCACACCGCAAATTCTAGGCGGCGGCCAGGAACGAGGCAAACGCAGTGGCACCGAAAACGTCGCGGGTGCTATTGGCTTCGCCAAGGCATTAGAACTCGTGCAACAGCGCCGTCACCAGGAAGTTGCGCGGCTTCAGACCTTGCGAGACCTCTTTTTTGACCTGCTAGAAAAAAAGATTTCCAATGTAGTCGTAAATGGTTCGCGCAAAAACCGTTTGCCTAACAACGTGCATATAACTATCCCCGGTCAAGATAATGAACGGCTGATCATAGCGCTGGATGACGCTGGTATCTTGTGTGCTGCCGGTTCTGCCTGCAGCGCCAGCAATGAAGAGCCATCACATGTGCTGCGCGCCATGGGCGTGAGTGACGCGGATGCGCAGTCGTCGCTGCGCTTTAGTATGGGGCTCCAAACCGACGAGCAGGCGGTGCGCCGCGCTGTCGAGGTGCTCGCTTCCTTGCTGTAAATCGTTTATACTTGCTAGGAATGGGTAAGCATAAACGTATCATTCGCCGCTTGTTGTTACTGCTCGGGCTGGGATTGTTTGTGTTTGGCGCAAGCCGGGTGTTTGCGCAGGACCTGACCCAAGGGTATCAGACCGATCAGCCGGTGCAAAAAGGCATGATCGTGCGGCTCAAACCAGGTGACGCATCAAAAATTCAGCCTCTTGCCCAAGCTGATGGCAACCAAATGCTCGGCGTGGTGGTATCGGCCAACGACGCGCCGGTGTCGCTGTCCGACCCTGGCGCGCAGGAGACATTTGTGGCCACCTACGGCCACTACGGCGTGCTGGTCAGCGACCAAAATGGTGCGATCAAAAGCGGCGATTTACTCGTCGTTTCGTCCCTCGCCGGCGTGGGCATGAAAGCTGATGCCACGCAGCAAACGGTCATCGGCAAAGCCATGCAAGGATTTGACGGCAAATCCAATGTGGACAGCACGGTGTCCTTGAGCACTAGCGGCGGCACACGCTCAGTTAACCTCGGGCGCATTACGGTCGACGTAGCCGTCAGCCACAATCCGTTGTACCAAAAGGCATCGACGCCGGGTGTACCACAGCTGTTGTCAAAATTAGCGCAATCCGTGACCAGCCAGCCGGTCAGCGCTTTTCGCATCTACGCCAGCTTAGCGGTTATTATCGTCACGCTGGCGGTAGCGGGCAGTGTGCTGTTTGCCGGGGTGCGCAGCGGCATGATCGCCATTGGCCGCAATCCGTTGGCCAAACGTTCCATTAGCCGTAACCTCGTTCAGGTCACGTTAATGGCATTAATTGTTTTTGTTATCGGCGTATTTGCGGTATATTTACTATTAAGAGTATAACGCTTGTGGTTAAGAAGGTGGTGGACAGGCAATGACAATTTGGTGGCTCATACTTATCCTCAGCGGTATTTTGGCCGGGGGTTCGGCGTTTATTTACGTCATTGTGCGCTTGTCGCGCGTTACCGAACAGAAAAAATCGCTCGAGGATTTCGATAACGCGGCCAAACAGGACGTCGAGCACATTTTTAATGATGAATTCCGCGAAGAGTTGCGTAACCGTGGCCGGCTGCATTTCGAAAAGATTTTGGGCGAAAACGCTATGTTTTTGCAGCAAGACCTGCGCCTGACGACCTCGCAGCTAAATGACTACATGAAGGACCAGATCAGCAAAGATCTGAAAGACGCCTTTGCCAACTACGAAGGCGCGATTAGCGATGCCAAGCAGCTGGCCGTCGAGTCCATCCAAAAAACCAAAGAAACGATTGACGAACAACGCCAGGTGCTGACCGCACAGCTGGAAAAAGAAGTGTCGGATGAAAAATTGCGCCGCATTACGCGCTTTGACCAAAACATGGCCGACATTGTGAACCACTATGTCCTGGCGGCGATTGGCAATCAAATTGATTTGAACGACCAGCTGGAGTACATTTTGGGCGAGCTAGAATCGAACAAGCAGGCCATTCTGGAGGACGTCAAGAATGGCGCTTGAGCACCAGCGTTCGGGGACGAAGGCACTGGAACTACCGACGCTGATTTTTGGTCCGGTCGAAATCCACCGTTTGCTGCGTGAGCTGGAGTCGCTCGAGGACTTTATGACGCAGGCGCATATCCGCGAAGCGGGCAAGCAGCCGACGTTGCCGCGGACCTCACGATTGCTGGAAGGCTTGGCGGCCAACAACAATTTTAATCTGTTAGTGACGGAAGATCGCGCACGTCTGAACGCGTTTTTACAAAGTATCGAGCAGGACGCGCCCGTCATACACATGAGTTTTGCAGCCGACCCGTCGTCGGCGTTTACGGCCAAAATTGTGGCCTGGTTGCGTACCAACATTCATCCGTACACGCTGCTGAATTTGGGCTTGCAGCCGACCATTGCCGCCGGTTGTGAAGTGCGTACTAGTAGCCATGTGTTTGATTTTAGCCTGCGCAACCGGTTTGCAGAGCAGCGTGAACTACTCATCAAGGCCCTGTCGGAGACCAAAACGTGAGCGACAACAAACACTTTGACCAGCTTGTCGCCGCTGGCCAGCCGGTGGGCGAAGTCACTGCCGTAGACCGGTTTATGGTGCGCCTCAAAGGCATGCAGCCCGTCAATATGCACGCGCTGGTGTTGTTCGAAGACGGCAGCAAGGGGTACGTTCACCACATTTACGAAGATTACATCATTGTGCTGCATCTCGGCACCAAGACCGTAACAGTGGGTACGACCGCTGTTATTCAGCACGACCAGCTCGTGACCAAGGTGGGCAAAGATTTCATTGGGCGCGTGGTTTCGGTCACAGGTGAGCCGCTGGACGGTAAAGGTCCGATTGCCGCCGACGCCGTTTGGCCGGTGTTTTCCGCCGCGCCGCCATTCCATGAACGTGAAGCACTGGACACGCAGCTGGAAACTGGCATAACGGTCGTCGACACGCTGTTTCCGTTGATGCGCGGCCAGCGTATGGCGGTGCTCGGCGACGGCAAATCCGGGAAAAGCACGATGGCCACGCAGATCGCGCTCAATCAGGTTGGCACCGATGTAGTTGTTGTCTATGTGCTGATCGCCAAGCGCCGCAGCGATGTTGACTCCTTGCTGACGCGGCTGACCACGTACGATGCGCTCAAAAACTCCATCGTCATTGTGTCGACAATGTCTGATTCGCTCATTATGAGCTACCTCGCACCCTACGTGGCTTGCAGTATGGCTGAGTACCTCTGGCAGCAATGTGACCAGGACGTACTGTTGGTGTACGATGACCTGACGGCGCACGCGCATACCTACCGCGAAATTGCGCTGCTTTCCGGCATGAGTCCGGGGCGTGATTCGTTTCCGGGTGACATGTTCTACGTACATTCGTCGCTGTTGGAGCGCGCGGGTAAGCTGGCGCGCAACCATCGGACGCTCACGACCATCCCCATGGTGTTTGCGCCGAGCGGTGACATCACCTCGTACCTGCCGACCAACGTTATGTCCATTACTGACGGGCAGTGGATTTTAGACATGAAGGTATTCCGTGACACCATGCGTCCCGCTGTTAACGTGGGTTTGAGCGTGAGCCGTGTCGGTGGCCGTGGCCAGTCTGCGCGGCAAAAAAAGCTGGGCGGTCAGGTGTTCAAGACATTAACGGCACATGCCGAGGCGATGGAATTTGCCCGCTTTGGATCTGAACTTGCCGTGGAATCCCAACAAGCTCTAACACGTGGTAATTTGCTGTACAAACTACTCAACCAAGCACCGGGTGAACATTACACCACCATGGCGCAAACGCTCATGCTGGACATTGCGCTTAACCTGGAAGAGCGCCAAACCATCAACCTGGAAGAGCTCAAAAAAGCCGCCAACGAGTACGCCGCGCAAGTCAAAGAAGACAAAGATTTTGACGGCGTGCGTAATAATCTGAAGGCAAAGACTTTGCTGGAGGGTACCGCATGAGCCGCCTGCAAGAGGTCGCGCTGGAGCGTATCGCCATGGACACCATCGTCAACCTGACGAGCGTTTTCGAGGGCATTGCCAGCATGCGCATTGCCCAGACCAAAAACCAGGTGCAGCAATCACAGCAGTTTTTTAGCGAATTGTGGCAGATTTACACGCAGTTGCGCGTGGATAGCTTGTTCCATTTTGGCCGCAGCCAATCCGAAGAAGTCATCGACAAGCAACTGTACCTGGTCATTACATCTGAGGGCGGGTTCAGCGGTGACATCGACCAAAAGCTGATCAAAAAAATGCTGGAGGGCTACGACCCGGCCACGCACGACATCATTGTGATTGGGCACCACGGCGCCGTGCAGCTGATCCAGGCGGGTGTGTCGTTCAAAAAATACTTTACGCTGCCCAGTAAGGACCGTAACATCAATGTTTTGCCACTTATTAAGGAAGCGCGCAAGTACAAAGACACGGTGGTGTTTTACCAAACATACGTGTCGCTGATGGTCCAGGATGTCAAAAGCATCGATCTGTTCAATGCCGTCAAGGAAGAGGCCAAAAGCGTGAAGGACGCAGAGGAGTATATTAGCGAATCTAACTATATTTTTGAGCCGTCGACGTACGACGTGGTAGCGCATTTGGAGCGGTCCATGATGCAGATCGCGCTCAGTCAGGTAATTCTGGATTCCAAATTGGCACAGTACGCCAGCCGGTTCCGCGCCATGAGCATGGCCAACGACCGCGCCGGTCAACTGCACACCAGTTTGACACTGCTGTACAACCGAACCAAGCGGCGCACGCAGGACGAACGACTGAAGGAAATGATTAACGGCTTACGAAAGACGAGGACGGCATGAACCAAGGTGTTATTCGCACGGTGCGAGATTTGGTGGTCAGTGTCGCGTTCGACGATGATTTCCCCGATGTACACGAGGTGCTGATTGTTGACGGTCTGGACGTGCCGCTGTTGGTGGACAGCATGCAGCCAGGTGGTCAGGCGCTCTGCCTCAACATTAACTCCGACCGCCGTTTGCAAAAGGGCATGAAGGTCAAACGCACCCGCCGCAGCATTGAAATTCCGGTTGGCGACGAACTAATCGGCCGCGTGATCGACGCTACCGGCTTGCCACTGGACGGCAAAGAAGTCATTACCAAATCCTCTGGCGGCAGCCGCAGCATCTTCCAGCCCATCGAGCGCGGCAACGGGTTTGGCGCTGTTGCGCCGGAAATTCTGGACACTGGTATTAAAGTTATGGACTTTTTCGCGCCGTTCGTTAAGGGGCGCAAAATCGGCATCGTCGGCGGCGCCGGCGTGGGCAAAACCGTGCTCACCATGGAGCTTATTCACAACATCGCGCAGAGCGGCACGGGGCTCAGCTTCTTTACCGGTATTGGCGAGCGCATCCGCGAGGGTCACGAGCTGTACGAAACGTTGCAAGAACGCGATCTGCTCAAAAACACCTGCATGTTCTTTGCGCAGATGAATGAAAATCCGGTGCGCCGTTCGCTGATCGGCCTGTCTGCCGTGACGCTGGCCGAATATTTCCGCGACGTCCAGAAGAAAGATATTCTGTTTTTTGCCGACAACATGTACCGCTATGTGCAGGCCAAAAACGAAGTCGCTACGATGCTCGGTCAGGTGCCGTCGGAGGGTGGCTACGAGCCCACAATTTTCTCGGACGTCAAGACGTTGCAGGACCGCTTGAGCTCCAACGAAAAAGGCTCAATTACAGCGGTGCAGACCATTTACGTGCCAGCCGACGACACCAGCGACCCGGCCGTGCAAACCATTCAGCACGAGCTGGATTCGGTGATTATCCTAAGCCGTGCCGTGGCCGAACAAGGTATTCGCCCGGCCGTGGATCTGCTGCACACTACTTCATCGCTGCTGACGCCAGAAATCGTGGGCGAACGGCATTATTTGCTAAGCGTGCAGGTCCAGGCGCTGCTGCAAAAATACGAACAGCTCAAGCCGATCATCGCCATCATTGGTGAAAACGAACTGTCGCCCGCCGACCGCACCGACTACGCCAAAGCCAAAAAGCTTATTAACTACTTCTCGCAGGATATGTTTGTGATGGAAGAACTGAACGGCCGCAAGGGCGAATTCGTCAAACGCGATGACATGTTGAAAGGTGTTGAGGAAATCATCGTATGATCGAGGAATCCACCAAAGCGTCGGAAATGATCCAGGAGGCCGAACAGGCCAAAGCCAAGTACAAAGACACGCACCCGCTGATGCACATCAAAGTGTATTCACCGTTCAAGGTGTATTTTGACGAAGAGGGCGAGAGTATTTCTGGGCAGAACGGCACCGGGCCGTTTGACATCTTGCCCAGGCATCACAACTTTATGACGCTACTAACACCGTGCGAGCTGGTCATTCGCACCCAACAGCGCGAGCAAAAAATCCGCATTTCCGGCGGCCTCATGCACGTCAAAGCCGACCGTGTGACCGTCTTTTTGGACATTTAGTTATCAGGTGACTTACACGGTACATGTATGCCTATAGATGGCGTAGTGAGCCTGATGTGCTACCATGTCTTCTATGTCCACTGAAATACCCAAGTTTAGAAGAGCCAGCACACCACCCGAAACCACTCAAATAATGGTGCCCTACCATGACCGCCCGAATCCGGCCTTGCTTATGCCGCACCTCAGTTTGTTCCCCGAGGAATTAAAGTATTGGCGTGACGCTCATGACCAGGCTGTTAAAGATAGTGACCCGATAATTCAGGCCGTCGCTGTGCGGCTGCGCGAGGAAATGCGGGGCGCTTCGCGCAATGCAGTAAATATTCATATGGCTGCTGGGGATGGGATCCGTAGAGTCAAGGGTACGGGAGTGGCTGAATGGTATAACCGAACAACAAAATATTTAGCTTGGTCCAGGATGTGGCGGGGGATGATGGCAGATATGGTCGCCGCGGACGCATTAAGCCTATCGCCAAACTGGGTCCCGGGCACCGATGCCGCGTTGCCCGAAATATTAGTCGAACAGGGCAGTGCTGAACCGAACTGTGGCATACAAATTGTGCCCGGCAAATTCCTACGTCTTTTTGGCGTTGATGCTCCTGAGGAGCCATCCGCATGGCTGGAAAACAGTGATGTGTTTGTCCAGACGACCCGGCCGGCAGTCCCAGGTATTAATTTAGATGCGCAATATAGGGAGCAAAACGCGGTTTTTCCGGCCGAGGAATATATTACCGCTCGGCCATTCCTCAAGTCTGAGGTCTGGCAATCATACGTGGACCTTTCCTAAAAGTTTCCGTACCCGGACTTTGTACGACCCGCTGCTACAACAGCATGCCAGGATTACCTGCAATTAGCCCAGGATAACATAGTCAAAGCCAAACGTTTGGCCCGTTGGCGCTGGGTTGGCTGTGCAGACACTAAAATCGGTCGTGCTACGGTTGACGTAGTACTGCAGTCCTGCCGCGCCGCTGCCAATAGGCGTGACACTAATGTGGGGTATGCCACTGAACCGCGCTGCAAAGGTGATAGTTGCAAAGCAGCCGGCGCCCGTGCCGCTACCGGTGTTAACAGTCAACGATCCACTAGAATCCGACCCGCTGAGCGACACCGTACCGCCTGACCCGACGGCTGTGCCCTTGGTCACCCCCGGCACTGGACCGCCGGCAGTTATATGGTGTGTCAGCGTCAGATCGCCGTTTAATAGCAGTGAACTTGTCGTGATGGAACTAGTGGATAATGCACCATTAATCGTGCTATTTCCGGTTACGGCAATGCCTTTTTGAGCCGTAAATGCACCTTGGATTGTAGTATTATTTCCAACGACTAAGTTGTTCGCCTGCAAATCGCCAAATCGCCCAGCGCCCGTCACGGTCAGGCTTGGCAGCTGCAAATCGCCGCCAACCTTCAGCGCGCCCGCTACTTCCACTGCACCGCGCACCAGTACTGCGCCAGAAAAAATCGCGTTCGATTCCACGGTCAACACCTGCTTAGAGCTGCCGACGCTTACGCTGGTGTCGGCCAACTGTTTGAGCGCATCGGGTGACAAATTTTGCGACGAAATCGTAGCCTGCGCCTGTTTGTTCGCCGCGCGGTTCTTCAAAAACAGCACGACGGTAATGGCAATCGCCACCAGTACGACCAAAATAAATAGCAGCAAATAAATGTTGAACCTTTGCCATAGCCGTTTAAAAAACGGTGGCTTGTTGGTAGACTTGCTGGCGCCGTCGTTGCCCGTTCCGGTAGCATTTATGACCGTATCCGCGCCCGCTGAGGTGTTGGCGTGGCGGTCATCGCCCAGTTTTGATTCCACGACAGTGTCCGCACCCTCCAAGGAGTGTACGTCGTTTTCGCCGTCGGATTGAGCTTTGCTTGGGTCCATGTTGCTGCTTCCATCATACTAAAATCGTGGAAAAAGCGTAAACGGATTGTCTTTTGGGGCAGCTTGTCGCAAAATACGTTACATGAGATTGCGAGAGAGAATCGCGCTCCTTGGGGTGAGCTGTTTGGCACTGATTCTGAGTGCGGCGGCTCCGGTGTTCGCGCAGTCTTCGTCCACCAACTACAAGGTGAACGAGACGTTTTTTGGCACCGGCGGCGAACTTGACCCGAGTTCGGCTAATTATAAAGCGCAGCAGTCGGCCGGCGAACTGACGGTAGGCAATAGCGCGAGCAATAACTACCAAATGCAGGCCGGATTTAATACCACTGACGCGCCGGTGTTGGAATTTGTAGTGAACGGCGGCACGTACGATTTGGGCATTCTGGACCCGAGCATAACGGGGTCGGTGGCAGTCACATTCAGTGTGCGCAACTACCTCAGCAGCGGCTACGTGGTCCAGGTGAGCGGCACCACGCCAACGTCGGCGGACGGTACGCATTCTCTCACCGCGATGAGCTCGCTGGCGGGGTCCTCGCCCGGCACGGAACAGTTTGGAATCAACCTGGCGCAAAACAGTAATCCGTCCATTGGTTCGGCGCCATCTCAGTACCCGGATAGCTCATTTAGCTTTGGTTCGGCGATTTCGGGCTACGATTCACCTAATAACTTCAAATACATTAATGGTGACAACATCGCATTCAGCAACAAGAGCAGCGGGCAGACTAACTACACACTGTCGGTGATCGCCAACGTAGCCCGCACCACGCCGTCCGGTCAGTATGGTGGTCAGTTGAATCTGCAAGTTATCCCCACATTTTAAGACGGGCACGTAGGCATGAAAATCTTGCAAAGCGCTTATGCATCATGTACAGTTAAATCCAGTAATCGTTAAAAGAAATACCAGAGGTTAACGAACCACATGACAGCCTTTCGACAGTTTTTTAAACGAACGAGCCTATTCGTCGTTGCTTTAGCGCTAGTCGGAGTATGGATTGCGGCAGACGCCGTATGGTTGACGCCACATGCTTCCGCTGCGCAGCTTACCAGCCGTAAATTGACACTTTCCAGCTCTGCGCTAGGGAGCGTTGCGACCGGTGCCGCACTTGCCGGTACAAACGGTGCCAAGACCAAGCACACGGTTGACTTTACACTTGGCACAACTGGTACGGTTGGTTCCATCGAATTTCTGTACTGCACCACGCCACTGCCGGGCACGACCTGCACGGCCCCGACGGGTATGGACGCCTCAACGGTAACAAGTATCGGCGGTACGAGTGCAACAGGTTGGTCGTACGGCACTTCTGGTAACGCGCCGACTGCCAGTCGTTTGCGTATTACACATACCGCGGCTAGTATGTCGGGGGCGCAGGACTTTACCTTTGGTACGGGTAGTGGTGGCGCGACCGACTACATCAAAAACCCGACCACGACCGGAACATTCTTCATCCGTATTACCACTTATTCTGACACTGCTTGGACGACGACAGTAGACCAAGGTACGGTTGCTAACTCAACAGCCACGCAGATTGCTATCACCGCGAAGGTACAGGAAGTCCTGAACTTTTCGGTCGGTAGCACCGTTACAGCGCCGGGCAGCAGCTGTACGGCGTTTACTGACAGTGGTGCGGTCACACTAGGTGACCCGACCGATGGCACGCTGAGCTTTTCGCAAGCGTACGACGCACATTCGTACTTCCGCGTCAGTACCAATGCCAACAACGGGACTATTGTGTACTATTCTGGTGATACGCTTAAGAGCGGCACGAACTCCATATCCGCCATCGGTACGTCGGCTGCAGCCAGTGCAGTCGGTACATCGCAGTTCGGGCTGGGATTGGACTCATCTGACACACAAGCTGGTAGCGGCTACAGCTTCACGAGCCTAACGCCCACTTCGCCATATGGCGCCGGCAACGGTACTATCACGAACGCTGGTACGGCCCAGTTTGCCTTCAGCACTGCCAGTGTGACCGCTCCGGTTCAAATTGCCTCTGCTGCAGGAACAATCGTGTGTGACACGGGTTCAGTGCGCTACCTCGGTAACATCTCGACCACCACGCCTCCGGGTATTTACACTACGACCATTAGCTATTTAGCCGTCCCGACGTACTAGCCAGGCATGAAGGCGTACATTAGCCGCCTCTTACCTCGAACATTTGCCCCCAAACGTGCGGGTAGTATTATGCTGATTGCGCTGCTACTATTTTTGGGTAGTGCACAGATGATTGCTATACCCAAAACGAACGCACTCCAGATGCAGAATCGCAGCCTGCGCATAGAAGATCCAACAGCGGGCGTTACCACGCGCTATACCTTTACGTTTTCGTACGCCGACACGGCGACACCAATCGGTTCACTCCTGTTTCAGATCTGTACTGACCCATTCATAGAATTACCGTGCAATGCGCCAACTGGCATTGATGCGAGTGGGGCGACATTAACCCAACAGGCGGGTGAGACTGGATTTACGGTGTTGGCGCGCCAAACCAATAGTATTACACTGAGCCGCGCGCCAACGCCGCCGGTAGCCAATCCGTCGCAATACATATTTGACAACGTAGTTAACCCGACCGGTGCTCCGCGTTCGTTTTACGTGCGCATCACTACTTATACAAGCCTGGATGCCAGCGGAACGAACGTTGACTACGGTGGCGTGGTCAACGCCACGACGCAAGGTATTGCCGTTAGCACCAAAGTGCCACCGATTCTCAAATTCTGCGTTGGATTGGTGCTTGGTGACGACTGTACAACGGCCGATGACAGTGTCGTTGACTTGGGTAATCTAAGTTCGTCGCATGTGTCGAGCGGCAGTTCGCAGCTCATTGCCGCCACTAATGCCCAATTCGGCCTGGCTGTTGCGATGTATGGCACGACCATGACCTCTGGTACAAATGTCATTCCGGCGCTCGGTGCGCCGACAGTCAGTGCCCCGGGCAACGCTCAGTTTGGCTTGAATTTGCGCGCGAACTCTGACCCGGTCATGGGCCAGGACCCCGGCGGACCAGGCGTTATTATCCCTACTAGCAACTACAATGCCCCGAACCGCTATATGTTCCAGACCGGCGACACCATAGCCACGAGCCCGGTCGCCACAGACAGCCGCAAGCTCACATCAACATATATTGTGAACGTGCCGCCCACACAGTCGCCTGGTGTATATACTGCAACGTTAACATATATTTGTACCGCCACCTTTTGATGGTACACTAAAAGCTAAAGGTTATGGCCGAGAGAAACAAGAGAGGGATTATGAGGAAACGAGCGCGCTTTTTGTCCTTACTGGTTGCACTGATTGCGCTGTTTGCAACTGCAACAGTGCATGCACAGTCGAATGGACTTGGCGTTACGCCACGCAAGGATTTTACGGTTCAGCCGGGCAAAAGCGTCACTGACACGGTGTATTTGAGCGATTTAAGTTTGAACCAGGACTTGGACGTGACCATCCGCCTGGTTGACTTTGGTGCCAAGAACGAAACAGGCACGCCAGCCTTGCAACTTGGCGACAATGTGCCACAAACCCCCTGGTCGCTCAAGCCATTTACTAAAATTCAGAGTACGGTACGAGTAGCGGCGGGCAAGTCAGTCAACGTACCGATTAGCGTAACGATTCCGGCTAACCAAGGCGCGGGCAGCTACTACAGCGCCATCGAATATACGGCCCAGAACACCGAAACCAAGCAGAAAGTCAACATTTCTGCCTCGGCCGCAACGCTGGTGTTTGTGACCGTGCCGGGCACTGCCAAAGAGCACCTGACGCTGAAACAATTTGGCGCATTCGAATCGGACAATAACGGCGGTGGTGCATTCAAAAACTTCTTTCTAGGTTCGACACCCAAAGAATTTGCCTATCGTTTGACCAACGAAGGTAATGTAGCCGAGCAACCGACGGGCAGCATGCTCATCAAGGATATTTTTGGCCACACGGTTAAGGAAATCGACGACGCCAACCCCAAAAAGCAACTGGTGCTGCTGGGCCAAACGCGGCGCATCGAAGTCTGCACCAAGGCCAACGTGCTGGTTAGCAAGGCGCCAAACGGACAGGATTCGCAGGAAACCGTGTGCGATGACCCCGGTCTGATGCCCGGCCACTACAGCGCCGAAGTTGCACTGTACTACGGGCTGAACGGCAACAATACGCAGGAAATTTTGGGTAAAACCAGTTTTTGGTACATTCCATGGTGGTCGATTATCGCGCTGGCGGTAGCCATCGTCGTTATTGTGGGTCTTGTCTGGCTCATTCGCCGCGCGTTTACGAACGGCCGCCGCCGATACCGTCGCTAAACCCTGCGTAAACGTAAGCAAAATAGTATACTTAGGTCAGATATGCTACGGACAACACGTCGTTTTGGTCTCGTTGCTGCCTGTGCGGCTCTCCTGTGCGGAGTCGGGCTGATGTTTGCATCCACGCCTGCTGCCGCGCTCACCAACCCACAGTCCGGGTCTGTTGGTGTGCAAGGTAAGATTCCAAGCGCGCCGCCCAAAATCGGGGCTACCATCACGACGCCTACAAATGGCCAGGTGTTTACAAAAACGCCAATCACCGTCAGCGGGCTATGCACGTCGGGGCTGCTGGTTAAAATTTTTTCCAATAATGTGTTTATCGGGTCGGCGCAGTGTGCGAACGGCAGCTATAGTTTGCAGGTTGACTTGTTTTCGGGGCGTAATGACCTGGTCGCGCGCATTTTTGACTCGTTCGACCAGCCAGGACCGGACTCGAACGTGGTAACGGTGACGTTCAATGATAATCAGTTTAACCCCTTTGGCGGATCGCTTCTGACGTTGACCAGCGACTATGCCGCGCGCGGTGCTAACCCTGGCCAGACATTAACCTGGCCGGTCATTCTGAACGGTGGCACCGGACCGTATGCCATTAGTGTGGACTGGGGCGATCACAAAACACCTGACCTCGTCAGTGTGGAGTTCCCCGGTTCGCTTAACTTGAACCATGTGTACGACAGCGCCGGTATATACCAGGTGACAATTCGTGCTACAGACAAAAATGGGCTGAGCGCCTACTTGCAAGTGGTGGCTACGGCCAACGGCGCGGTGACTTCCCCCGCTCCGAACGGCCAATCTGGGCAACCCAAAACGATTATTCAGGTGATGTGGGCGCCGGCCGCGGCATCGATTATATTGATTTTTGTGTCGTTCTGGCTGGGGCGCCGCTACGAACTGGCGGCATTGCGCCGACATCTGGAACAGCACAGTGTAGATTAATGCTTTTTGCGGTAATTTTTGCTAAAATAGACAAGTTATGGCAAAAAAAGTATACGTCGGCATGTCCGGCGGCGTGGATAGCTCGGTAACCGCCGCTTTGCTCCTGGAGCAGGGTTATGATGTCACGGGTGTCTACATGAAAAACTGGAGTCAGGACCTGCCCGGCTTTGTTTGCCCTTGGAAAGAAGACTACCAGGACGCCAAGCGAGTCGCGGTGCGCCTGGGTATTCCGTTCAAAATGTACGATTTTGAAACCGAATATCGCCACAAAGTCGTTGACTACATGATCGACGGCTACAAAGCAGGGCTCACACCGAACCCGGACATCATGTGCAACCAGGAGGTGAAGTTCAAACTGTTTTTGGAGGCGGCGCTGGCCGACGGCGCGGATATGATCGCCACCGGGCACTATGCGCGCATTCGTGACGGCCAATTGTTGGTGGGTAGCGACGCCAACAAGGACCAGAGCTACTTTTTGTACCGTGTGACCGAAGACGCATTGCGCCACAGCCTCATGCCGATCGGGGATTACGAAAAACCCAAGGTGCGCGAAATCGCCAAAAAACTTGGCCTCAACACGGCCGAAAAAAAGGACAGCCAGGGCATTTGTTTTGTCGGCAAAGTGGGCATTAAGGAGTTTTTGCAACAGTTTGTGCGGACGGAACCGGGTACTATCATCGATCAACACGGCAAAACTATTGGCGAACACGACGGCGCGCTGTTCTATACCATCGGTCAGCGCCAAGGGCTGCACGTTGGCGGCGGCCTGCCATATTACGTCGTCGGCAAGGATATGGACGAAAACGAGGTGTACGTGACGACCGACTTGCAGGATGATCGGCTGTGGAACGGCGAACTAACGCTGACGGCGCCGTACTGGATTAACGGCGAACCAGCCGAAACGTCGGCCGATGCGGCCAAAGCCGATAAACCCCGTTACCACGTCCGCACCCGCTACCGCGCCGACCTCGTGGCTCTAAAACAGATCAAAAAGTTGCCAAACAATACCTGGCAGCTCACATTGCAAGACGAAGTCCGCGCCCTCACGCCTGGCCAATCGGCCGTATTGTACGAAGGCGCCCGCGTGGTTGGCGGCGGCATCGTCGTCTAAACGATGTAATTGTCAGAATACCCTTGCCAAAAGTTAATTTTTGGATAATAATGTGGTTTTCGCGAAAGTTAAAAGCCTAGACACCAGCCAAGCGCCTTGGAGAGCCCAGGGTGCTTGGCTTTTTGTTTTTAACGCAGCGTAATGCATAGTAAGTTATAGAAAGAAGACCATGGAACTCCCGTGTGGCAGTAATTGCCCATTCCCGCTCAGCCAACGCCCCTGCGAACCAACTCCAGAACAGTGGACTGAGTGGCGTCAAACTCAAAATGGACTATTGGCTGCCAGCCATGTCGGCGAGTGCATGCAAGCCCGTAAGGGCGTGGATGAGCTGACTGGCCTCGATCTGCGAGGCCGCATGCTCGAAAAAGTGCAGGCTTATTATAATCGCACTGAGCGCCGTCATAGCGAGGTGTTTTTGGACGAATCTGGAAACCCCATGACCTCTATGGTGGTTGGTATCGGCGATGGTGACGGTTTCGGCGGCACCAACAAGAAATATACGCACAAGGTCGGCGACGAGGGAATTAAACGGCTGGCAAAACTCCTAGAGAGCCTTACGCGAGAAGGTGATCCTCGTTGTCGTTGGGGTGGCGACGAGTTTGTATTCGTCATTTTTGGTATAAGCCGCGAACAGGCAGCGACTAAAATGCGTGTTATTCGCGAGCGTTGCCGGCAAGGAGGCACAATCGCTCTAGAAGGGCTGGTCGAAAATCCTTCGGACTATGACGCCCCGCACATTAACTGGACAGCAACAGTAGCGGGCGCCTACGTGCCAAATCCGACGAGTATGGACGATTTTGAACGGGCCAGACAGGTTGCAGATGGTTTGCTGGGCGCCTACAAGCTGAGCGATCGAACCGTGGAACCGCCGCTCCTCACTGAAGTAGACCCGCTCGCTGCTTAACAACAAGCCGGATGCTGGCTGGCGAAAATCGGCATGTACTGCTAAAATAACACCTATGAATGCCCAACAAATCCGCAAACTCTATTTAGATTTTTACAAAAAACGCGGCCACGCGGTCGTGCCGCGTGCGTTGTTGGTGCCGCAAAACGACCCGACGACGCTGTTCACGGGGTCTGGCATGCAGCCGATGATTCCGTATTTGTTGGGCGAGGAACACCCGGATGGCGTGCGTTTGGTCGACAGCCAAACGTGTTTGCGTGCGCAGGATATCGACGACGTCGGAGATAATCGCCATACAACGTTCTTCGAAATGATCGGGAACTGGAGTCTGGGCGATTACTTCAAAACCGACCAAATTAACTGGATGTTTGAATTTTTGACCGAAGTTGTCGGACTCGACGCCAGCAAGTTGTACGTAACGTGTTTTATTGGTGCGCCCGAATACCACGTCCCCAAAGACACCGAAGCCGCCGAGCTATGGGGTAAACTGTTCGCCAGCAAGGGCATCCAAGCGGACGTTGCCGACATTGGGTCCGAAGAAGATGGGTACAAGCGTGGCATCAAACCTGGCGAGCGAATCTTTTACTACGACGGTTCCAAAAACTGGTGGAGCCGCAACGGCGACCCTGCGCATACGCCCATCGGCGACCCGTGCGGCCCGGACAGTGAAATGTTCTACGACTTTGGCGACCCCAAACTGCACCCAGCCTGGGTGGATATGCTGGTCGCCACCAAAAAACCGCACGAAACTGAGGATGAGATCCGCAAAGCACATGAACACTGCCACCCTAACTGCGACTGTGGCCGGTTTATGGAAATCGGCAATAACGTGTTTATGGCCTACCGCAAGGAAGCCGAGGGTGTGTTTGTGCCGCTTAAAGCACCGAACATCGACCACGGTTCCGGCCTGGAGCGCATCGCCGCCGCAGCCCTCAACGACCCGGACGTGTTCAAAATCAGCATTCTATGGCCGATTGTGCAAAAGTTGGAGCAGATTTCCGGCAAAAAATACGACAGCCACACACAGAGCATGCGCGTGATCGCCGACCACTTGCGCGCCGCCACCTTCCTGGCCGTGGACGGCGTTGTGCCCAGCAACAAAGAACAGGGGTACGTGATGCGCCGGTTGGTGCGCCGCGCGGTGCGATTTGCCTTTGACCTTGGTGTTGAGCAAAACTTTATGGAACAAATCGTGCCGGTCATTGCCGACCTCTACCACGAGGACATGCCGGATGTCGCCGAAGCCCGCGACCGCGTTATCGAAGTGCTTATTAAGGAAGAAAAAGCCTTCCGCCAAACCCTGCGCAAAGGCCTCCGCGAGTTCGAAAAGAAGATTTCCGAACTGAAATCCGATAAAGGCACGACCGCAATCCTAGCAACCGAGCTTAACGGTCGCCAACTATTCAGCCTGTACGACACCTATGGTTTCCCGGTTGAGCTCAGCATTGAAGAGGCGTTCAAGCGCGGCATCCCGGTCGCCGAAAACTGGCGCGAACAGTTTGACGGTGAAATGCAAGAACAACGCGCTCGCTCGCAAACCGCGGCCAAAGGTGTGTTCAAAGGCGGCCTCGGCGGCCAAACCATGCAGCACAAAAAGTACCACACCGCCACGCACCTCATGTACCAGGCGTTGCGCCAGGTTCTGGGCGACCACGTCATTCAGCACGGTAGCAACATCACCGAAGAACGCCTGCGCTTCGACTTCAGCCACCCAGACAAAATGACGCCCGAACAGATCAAACAGGTCGAAGACATCGTCAACGAACAGATCAACAAAGACTTAAAAGTCAGCTACGCCGAATACCCAACCGACGTCGCTCGCGGTGAAATGGGCGCACTCGGCGCGTTCGGCGACCGCTACGGCGACACTGTCAAAGTCTACAAAATGATCGCCGACGGCGCCGACAAACCCTTCAGCTTCGAAATCTGCGGCGGCCCGCACGTCGACCACACCGCACAGCTGGCCGAAGACGGCAAACACTTCAAAATCGTAAAAGAAGAATCCAGCTCCGCCGGCATCCGCCGCATCAAAGCCGTGTTGGCGTAACAATCGATACTTTTTGTAGGGAAGAACGGGAGCCATGAGCAACGAGCACAAAGCGCCAACCGACCGCCTCAATTACACAGGCGATCTGACGCCAATTATCAATGACATTTGCACGACCTATCATTTGGGTGCTGTCCAGGAGTTTTCCGTCATCGAAGTAGGCTACGAAGACTGCAACGTTATTATTGAAACAGAAGCTGATGCATTTTTGGCCAAGATGTTCGCTGCCTTTCGCACGCCCGATGATGTCGAACGTTACGCTACAACTATCAAGAAAGTTTCGGAGGCGGGCGTTTACCATCCTGAACTTATAGAAACGCCTGCTGGCGAAACGACACACAAGACCCATGGCATTACGCTGGCACTCCTGAAATTTGTCGCGGGCAAAACGTTTTACGACCTGGGTCGCCCACCGGACGACGACGAGCGCAAAGCAGTCATCGAGCAAACCGCCGCCGTTCATCGCATTGACTACAAACCGGCCTATCTGATGGACAGTTGGGCCATTCCAAATATTCGCAGTATGCACGATCGCGTCCGCCAATTCCTAGAACCAGAGGACTCGGCGTTGATCGAGCAAGTCATTACACAATACGAGGCAGTCCCGATTGATGAACTGCCGCATGCTTTCGTCCACGGCGATATTATTAAGACGAATGTGCTCAAGGGCGACGACGGCAAGGTGTACATTTTGGATTTCTCCGTGGCAAACTGGTATCCACGCGTCCAGGAACTGGCCGTCATTGCATCCAGCTTGCTGTACGAAGAGAACGGCCCGAGCCTGAAAGAGCGATGTCAAATCGTTGCCGACGAATACGACCAGTTTAACAAGCTCACCGAAGTAGAGAGGAAACACTTATTGACCTTTGGTTTGGCCGCGTCGGCAATGGAGCTAATGGGCGCCCACCAAGAGAAATACATCAATGGCGTTGATACAGAAGAAAATGATTACTGGCTGCAGCTAGGGCGCAAGGGGTTGCGCCAAGCTTTTGCCGAGCAGCAGGCGTGACACGAGGGCAAGCCGTGCTATAATTGAATACGATTATGCTTGATAAGTTTAAATCCATAGGTCAATCCCTAGCGGGTAAGGTGGCCGATAAAGCTGCCGAAGTGAACAGCAAAGTCAGCCAGCGCGCCAAAGCCAACGAATCTGACACGCATATTGTGGCGCTGGACATCGGTACTGAGTTTGTGAAAGCGCTCATCGGCCGCGTGCGCGATGACACCGTCGAAATCGTTGGTGTCGGCCGGGCGCATCAGGAATTAAGCGACATGCAAGCCGGTGCCATTGCCGATATTTCCAGCGTCGTCGCCAACTGCGATAAAGCGCTCAGCCAAGCCGAAGAAGAAGCGGGCGTCAGCGTGCGCACCGCTGTTATTGGCATTGCCGGCGAACTAGTCAAAGGTACCACGACCACCGTTCGTGTCACCCGCAAAACGCCAGACAAAGCATTGGACTTGGCCGAAGTCGAAAAAATTATCAAACTGGTGCAAGAGCGCGCCGAAGCTAAGGCCAAAAAGCAGCTTGCTTGGGAATTGGGCGGCAAAGAAGTCGCTGTGCGTCTGGTGAACAGTGCGCTGGTGGGCATCGAAATTGACGGGTACAAAGTGACCAGTCCCATCGGTTTCCAGGGCAAGGACGTGGTGGTGCAGTTGTATACTGCCTTTGCGCCGATGATTCACATTGGTGCACTGGAGCGGACGGCGCAGCAGCTGGACCTTGACCTGTTGGCCGTGGCGGCCGAACCCTTCGCCGTAGCCCGATCAGTTATTGGTAACGACGCCAACGCCAGCATGAGTGCGGTGCTCATGGACGTCGGTGGTGGCACGACCGACATTGCCGTCATTAACGACGGCGGCGTGCAGGGCACCAAAATGTTCGGCATCGGCGGCCGTGCGTTTACGCGGGCGATTGAACGCGAACTAAACGTCTCGTTTGTGCAGGCCGAAGAAATGAAAGTGGGCTTAAGCACCAACAAAGCACCCCAGGCCAAAGTGCCCGCCATCGAAGGCGCGTTGACCAAAACGCTGGACGTATGGGCTAGCGGCGTGGAACTGGCGCTCAGTGAGTTTAACAAGCTTGACCATTTGCCGCACCGACTGTTCCTGTGCGGCGGCGGCTCCAGCCTGGACATGCTTATGGAACGCTTGGAAGGCAAGTGGTACACCGATCTGCCGTTTACGCGCAAACCCATCGTGCAACACATTCAGCCCGAGCAAGTCGTCGGTATCGTTGACAAAACAGGCAACGTCAACGATCATACCTTCATCACTGCCATGGGTTTGCTGCGCGTCGGCCTGGACACCATGCAGTTTTCCACCAGCCCTGGCGATTCCATCCGCGAAAAACTAGATAAAATGTTACGGGTATGAGTAAGTAATGAGCACAGCGCAAGGCAAAGACACCATTTACATCGACGTTGACGACGAGATCACGACGATCATCGACAAAGTTCGCAGTTCGCACGAACGCATCGTGGCGCTAGTATTGCCCAAACGCGCTACGGTGTTCCAGAGTATCGTCAACATGAAATTACTCAAACGCACTGCCGACGAAGCTAAAAAACATCTGGTGCTGATTACTAGCGAAGCAGGTTTATTGCCGTTAGCTGGCAATGTGGGTATTTACGTGGCCAAAACGTTGCAGTCACGACCCGAGATTCCTGAAGCACCTGGCAACGCACACCACGACCATGACGAGGGCGAAGAAGCTGTCGACATGAACGACGCCGACGAAAAAGAGGACAAGCTTGACCCAACCCGTAGCATTGGCAGCTACGCCGCAGGCGCGGGGGGTGCCATGGTGCCCGATGACGATGATCAGCCCATCGAACTCGACGACGACACACCCACGCCCACCGTGGGCGAACCAGCTGGCAAAAAACATAAGTATAAAGCCGGCAGTGGTGGCAAGTTCCGTATTCCGGATTTCAACAAATTCCGGCTGTGGATCGTGCTCGGCGTGGTGGGTATTGGGGCGGTCATCTTCATTGGATACCTCATGTTCGTAGTTATGCCGCGGGCGTCTGTGGCCATCAAAACAGATAGCCAAGCGGTTAGTGTCAACACTGACATAAGCCTGGTTTCAAACGCCACGAGCGTGCAGCCCGACAAAGGCGTCGTTCCAGCGGTTGTGCAGCAAACGCAAAAGACGCTGACCCAACAAGTTGACGCCACCGGTCAGCAGGACAACGGCACCAAAGCGACGGGCCAGGTTACGTTGTCGCTCAAGGATTGTTCGCAGGACCAGGTGACCATTCCGGCCGGAACGGGGCTGAGCGCCAACGGTAACACCTACATTACGCAAGAAGCGGCTTCGCTGACGAGCATTAAAATTGGCGGGCAGTGCCGCAATAGTGACTTCCCGAGCATTTCCAGCAAAACGGTCAACGTCAGCGCCCAAGCAAATGGCGACAAATACAATGCAGCTGCAACCACGTACACCGTTGTCAACTTTTCAAATGTTGGCGCGACAGGTACGGCAATGGCCGGCGGAACGAGCCAGATTGTTAAAGTCATTAGCCAGGCGGACATCGACAGCGCCAACCAAAAGATCGGCGCACAGGACACAAGCGCAGTGAAGTCAGAACTGACGCGTGCATTACAATCGCAAAGCCTGTTCGTGATTGATTCGACCTTTAATGCTGGTTCGCCCGAAACCTCGGCTAGTGGCAAGGTGGGCGATCAGGCGGCTTCCGTCACGGTCACACAAAAAATCACCTACAGTATGATCGGTGTGCAGCAATCTGATCTGCAAAAAATTGTCGCCAATGCTGTTAATGGCAAAATTGACCCGAACAAGCAGAGTATTCTGGACTATGGTTTGAGTGGTGCGACTTTTAAAGTTAATAGTCAGCAAGGGCAGACGACCAACGTATCACTGGACAGTACGGTTATCGCCGGTACCGACATTAACGTGGCGGACATTCGCAAGCAGGTTGCGGGCAAGAAATCGGCCGATGCCAAAGATCTCATTGGAAAATACCCAGGCGTCACTGATGTAAATGTTAGCTACAGTCCCTTCTGGGTTTCGGCCATTCCCAAGCAGCAAAGCAAAATAACGGTTACGGTTGAAAAACCATCGCTCAGTAATGCTAAAAAGCAGTAGCTCCATACTCGCACTAGATGTCGGTGGGAAGCGTATTGGCGTGGCGGTGGCCAACGCCGTCGCACGTATTGCGCGGCCATTAACGGTAATCGAAAATAACGACGCGTTTCCGACCCAGCTAGCTAGTTGCATCGCGGACAATGACGCCGAAGTTTTGGTTGTTGGTTTGCCGCGCGGTTTGAACGGCCAGCATACGGCGCAAACAGAGGCGGTTGAACAATTCATCGTGTCGCTCAAGCGGCACATTTCGCTGCCAATGTACTGGCAGGATGAAGCGGTCACGTCACAGAAAGCTGAGGCCGAACTCAACCAGCGCACTAAACGCGGCCAGACCTACCAAAAAGGCGACATTGACGCGCTAGCCGCCACGTACATCCTGGAAGATTTTTTGACCGACCACCCGGAGATGAAGGCGTGAGGTATACCAATCAACCGCGCCGCCGCCGCTGGCCAAAACGCCTGCTGATCTTACTGAGCGTGGGCCTGGTGCTCATTGTTGGCGCAACCGTCGGTGTGCGTTATGTGTACAACAAAAGTCTCGGACCGGTCAACAACGATACGCGGGGGCATCTGGTCACTATCGAGCAGGGTGCTACGGTGAATAGTATCGCTAGTCTGTTACAGAGCCAGCACCTCATTCGTAACGCCTGGGCATTTCGTCTGTATGTTAGTAGCAAGGAGGTGCGCAACGAGCTGCAAGCCGGTAGTTATGAATTTGCCTCAAGTCAAAGTGTGCCAGAAATCGTGTCACAGTTGACGCGTGGCAAGGTCGCGACTGATCTGGTGACTATTCTGCCGGGGCTACGGCTTGATCAAGTCCGCAGACGATTTGAGCAGGCCGGTTTCAAGGATAGCGATATCACCGCTGCGTTCGACCCGTCGCTCTACGCTGACAATCCCGCGCTCGTGGATAAACCAGCCAACGCTAGCCTGGAAGGCTATTTGTATCCGGAATCGTACCAAAAAACCGGCACGACTAATCCCTCGACGATCGTGACCGCTGCTTTAGCACAAATGAACAAGCGCTTGACTCCCGATCTGCGCAACGCGTTTGCTCAACATGGGTTGAGCACGTATCAGGCGGTCATTCTCGCTTCGGTCGTCGAAATGGAAGTTCCCAAACAAACTGACCGCGACCAGGTGGCGCAAGTTATGCTGAAGCGTTTGAGCCTAGGCATGCCATTACAATCTGATGCGACTGCCACGTATGGGGCGGTACTCGTCGGCGCAACGCCTTCCAACAGCTATCCGTCGGCGTACAACACCTATTTGCATACCGGATTGCCACCCACGCCCATAAGTAACGTGACCGCAAGTTCGCTTCAGGCCGTGGCAAATCCAGCGCCCACTGATTGGCTATACTTTGTATCTGGCGACGATGGGACAACGCATTTTGCCAAAACCCTGGCTGATCAAGAGGCTAATATCGCCCAATATTGCAAGCGATTGTGCGCGCAATAACAGAGGTAGTGCCCTTCGTTTTGACTTGCAATTATGGACGTATCAGGCTATACTTATGCTTGTAGTATAAGAGGTCGTCTAAGGTCTGTTTATACTGCATATTTCTGTCTATTGTGGCCTTTTTGGCCGCGTGATCCTAATGAATTACATAGGAGTCGATCATTAGTCAAACGTCAGCAAAAGTGTTGCATATGGAAGCCCAGGCTGCAAAACCTGGATTTTTGAGTGTGCTCAAGGCCCGCATTAAACACACCGCACACCAGCGGCGTGTGCTCCGCTATGGGTTGTTGGGGCTGAACGTGGCATTGCTTGCAGGTGTCATTTCGTTCGTAGCGTTGAGCTCGCCCACCAACACCGTGACGCGCAGCAGCGCGGTCAGCGCCGCAAGTACTGATTCAAGGGATCCGCTCGACCAGTTGTCTTCAGCCGGTATTGCGGCAAATCTAGCGCAGATGACCAACTTGCCCGAAATTTCCGGAGTGATGAGCCAGGCCTACAGCGCTGACACCGAATTGGCAGGTGCTCCGGCCCAAACCGCGGCCATCGCCCAAAAACCGCAGGATGTCGCCACGGTACTCAAAAGTCAAAAAGACATCACCACCTATATCACCAAAAACGGCGACACTATTGCCAGCGTCGCGGCGCAGTTTGGCGTGACCTCGGACAGTATTTTGTGGTCGAATAACCTGACTGGCAATGCGGTCGGTGTAGGCATTAAACTGGTTATTCCACCGGTGACCGGCATCGTATATACAGTGCAGGCGAATGACACGCCCGATTCGCTGGCGCAAAAATACCGCGCAAACAAGGATCAGATCATTGCTTACAACGATGCCGAAATCACTGGTTTGCACGTTGGGGAACAGATTATTATTCCAAATGGCCAGCAAGTGGTTACGCAAACGGCTGCAACTTCCTATGGATACGGCGGCGTCGGCAGTTTTGCGGCCGTGTATGGCAGCTACAACGGATACGACTTCGGTTTTTGTACCTGGTGGGTGGCCAAACACCGTGCTGATTTGGGCAATCCGGTACCAACCAATTTGGGGAACGCGTCAACCTGGGATGACCGTGCTTTTGCGGCAGGATTGCCCGTCGACAAAGTGCCAGCAGTCGGTGCGGCAGTGGTAACCTCCAAATCTGGTGCTGGGCACGTAGCCTTCGTGGAAGCTGTTAACGCTGACGGTAGCGTATGGGTTTCTGAAATGAACTCGCACGGACAACGCAGCATGACCGATCCGACCCCGGCCGGTGGTTGGGACCAGATTGATTACAAGTTAATCCCTGCCAGCACGGCCCGCACATACAACTATATCCACTAAACAGAGATAAAAATAGGCAATTACCGGCCGATGAGGTATTATAAGCACATATGTTTGTTGATAAAGCAACAGTAACTATCAAAGCGGGCAACGGCGGTAACGGCGTAGTTAGCTTTCGTCATGAAAAATACATCGACAAGGGTGGCCCTGATGGCGGCGACGGCGGCAAGGGCGGCGACGTCGTGTTTGTGGCCAGCCGCAACGAAAACACGCTCGTGAATTTCCGCTTCCAAAAGGAACTCACCGCGGCAGACGGTCAGGCCGGCGGCAAGCGCCGCAAGCATGGCCGAAGTTCGCCCGATCTACTGGTTAAGGTGCCGGTCGGCACAGTGGTCGTTGACCAGCAAGGCAGGACGCTGGCCGATCTGTCCACCGATGGTCAGCAGGCGATTATTGCCAAGGGCGGCCGAGGCGGATTTGGCAACGCGCACTTTGTATCGTCCCGGCGCCAGGCGCCGCGTGTGGCCGAAAAAGGCGAGGAGGGCGAATCGCTCGACGCGCAACTAGAGCTCAAAATGATCGCCGACGTCGGCTTGGTCGGCTTGCCCAATGCCGGTAAGTCGACGCTGCTTAGCGTTATTAGCAACGCCCGGCCGGAAATTGCCAACTATCCGTTCACGACGCTCACGCCAAACTTGGGCGTCGTTGACGTTGACGGCGAAGCGAGTATTCTATTCGCTGATATCCCGGGACTTATAGAAGGCGCGGCCGAAGGCAAGGGCTTGGGTGACGAATTCCTGCGCCATGTGGAACGCACCGTGGTTCTGCTGCATCTGATCGACGCCTACCAGGAAGATATCGAGGCCGCCTACCAGACCATTCAGGCCGAGCTGGCGGCCTACAAAGCTGACCTCACAAACAAGCCGCAAATTGTGGCGCTGACCAAAATTGAGGGCCTGGACCAAGACATTATCAACGATCAGCTTGCTAAAGTAGCTAAGCTTGCGCCGAAGGGTACGCCGCTCATGGCCATTTCCGCGCAGTCCAAGCAGGGTTTACCTGATCTGTTACGCAGAGTCCGTGCCATGGTCGAGGCCGAACGCGCCCTACAGCAAGCGCAGACCGAAACCGAAACCGATGAGCAGCTGCCGGTACTGACCCTTGCTACAGACGAAAACGCCTGGACGGTCACTACGACCGAGGGCGGATTCTTGGTCCGCGGTGTCAAAATCGAACGATTTGCCGGCCGCACACAGTTCGAAAACGAAGAAGGTGTGCAGCGCCTCCGCGACATTATGCGCAAAACCGGCATTATGCACGAATTGGTCCGTCGGGGTGTGCGATCAGGCGATTGGGTCCAGATTGGCGACGAGGGTGGATTTACATACTAGCCTGGACGATCAGAGGTCGTAACGATTCGGTAGCAACATTATGCTTAGTAGGCTACCGGGTCGACTCACTACCAACCAACCAGGCGGCAAGCACGGGATCGTTCGACTTCGCTTGGGCTTGTGCTTTGCTGCCGAAGTTTGCGACCCAGTTGCCTAGCTTTTTGCGACCTGCGCGCGCAGCCATGCGGAGCCGGTTGGCGGTGCGGCTAGCCACATTGCTAGATTCGATGATGGTAGATCGTTTTAACACCGCTTTGGCGGCCAGAGCCCAGTCTCTGTCGGGACTATTCGTGGCTTTGCTGTCGCGGGTTTCGACGAGTGCTGCGAGCGCGCTACGGATCATAAGGCGATGTTCGCGGCCAAAAATCGGTTCGATATTATGGAGATCCTCTGCGGTGACAAAATCCGAGAGCGCTTCTGTGGCCTGTGCGGCAACCCTCGCTTCAATGGTATCTGGCGGAGTATCTCGCTCTGGCTGGGCGGCGGCTTGCTCGGCGACAATGCGCCCCAATGCGTATCGTATGACTTGTAACTGTTCAAAGCGGCTTACTATGCCACGCCGCAGAGAGCGCGGACGTTCTATCTTGCTGCGAGCCGGTTCACTGGGAGTTTGTTTGGTAGGCCGCTCCTCGGCAGGCTCATTCGGGCCACCGATGGTAGCTTCCAAGTGGGCGGCTATTGCTTGCTTGGATGTCTTGGCTCCGGCGGCTGGTTTACGTTCGACGCTTGCTCCAACCAGTTGCCGTGCGACGATACGAACCGTAGGCGTGTCGAGTGACCCGGTGACCGGGCGTTCCATAGATACGGTAGGCTGCGGCTCGGCCGTGACTTGTTCCTGTGGCAATTCGGTCAGCCGGTACCCTTTGCTTCGCAAAAAACCGATGAGTACGTCAGGATCATTATGCTGAATAAAATGCCGCGCCCCGTCCGGTGCAAAAAACGTTACGACACTGGGGTCCATACTGGACGGTTCAATCTGCCCGACCCGCTCTGCGGCTGCCTGGACGAGTGCGCTCAGCGACAGCGCTTGCGTGGCTTGTGCGGTCTGATCGGTCTCGTCATAGGGGTGACGTGCGTCCGATTCTGGCATAACGAACCACGTTAAGGTATCAGGACGATGGTGGCGCCCGCTTGGCTCGTCATCGGACCGGTGCTTGGCTGTTGCGGTCGGTGCGCTACCAGCTTCACGCATGCCGAGGTAGGTCGTGTCAGAGGGTAGTTCACCGATGTTGAATGACTCTATTTTATGCAACTCACCGGCAACACCACAGGCGCCTACAAGATCGCCTTTTTCCACGCAGGATTCAAGGAGTGCGGCTGAAGCGGGTGGCTGAGGTGCTACATAGGGTAAGCCTTCCAGGGTAAGCACCAAGGTCTCGGCGGACATAACTACACAATTATAATATAAATATTTCAAGAAGTCAATAGTGGTTGCGCTTACAATTTTACCGCGCCTTTTTGACAACCCGAAATTCCAGTGAATCTGTTACACTGGATACGTAATGGCGGCCAGTTTTTTCTTTTACGATCTGGAGACGAGCGGCTTTGGTGCGTCCACGGCACGTATCATGCAATTTGCCGGGCAACGTACCGATATGAATCTGCAGCCGATTGGCGATCCGGTCAATGTTATGTTGCAAATGACAGACGATATTCTGCCCGACCCGGACGCGGTGCTGGTGACCGGCATCACGCCGCAAACGGTGCGCGCCGAAGGCATCACCGAAGCAGCCTTTTTACGCCAGTTTACTGATGAAATTGCCACACCCGACACCATTTTTGTTGGGTACAATACCGTGCGTTTCGACGACGAGTTTATGCGCAATTTGCATTACCGTAATTTTTACGACCCATATGAATGGCAGTGGCAAGATGGCCGGTCGCGGTGGGACTTGCTAGATGTGGTGCGCATGACGCGGGCACTTAGGCCGGATCACATCGAGTGGCCATTCGATGCCAAAGGCGCGCCGACTAACCGGCTCGAACTGTTAACGGCGCTCAACAAGCTCGATCACGAACATGCACACGATGCGTTGAGCGACGTCGAAGCGACTATTTCGGTCGCACGCCTCATCCGCAACAAGCAAACCAAGCTGTTTGACTACCTGCTGACCATGCGCGACAAACGTAAAGTCGCCGAGCTGGTCGAAGGCGGCCAGCCATTCGTGTACACTAGCGGCAAATACCCCAGCGAATTCGAAAAAACCACCATTGTTGCTACGATTTGCCCCCAGCCGGGGCGGCAAGCAGCATTTGTGTTCGATTTACGACATGACCCAGAAGAATACAAAACAATGACCGCCGAGCAATTGGCCGAACGTTGGCGCTGGAAAAAAGATCCTGATGCACCGCGTTTGCCGGTCAAAACGTTGCAGTACAATCATTGCCCGGCGATCGCGCCGCTTGGCGTGCTGGACGAAGCCAGCCAAAAACGGCTCAAACTCGACCCGCAATTGGCTCTACAGCGTGCCGCCAAGCTCAAAACCATGGTTGATCTGGAAGATCGTCTCTGTAAAGCGTGGGAAATGTTGGAACGCGGACGCGAACAAACCAGCCTCGTGAGCACTGAGCAGGACGTGGATGCTCGTATCTATGACGGCTTTTTTGACAAACAGGATAAACCGGCGATGCGTGTCGTGCGCGCCGCCGCCCCAGAAGAGTTGAGCGACTTGGGACTGCACTTCCGCGATCAGCGCTTGACTGCACTTTTGCCCCTGTACAAAGCGCGCAACTACCCGCAATCGCTCACTAGCGAGGAACGCGCCGATTGGGAACGATTTTGCGCCCAGAAATTACTTGGCGGCGGCCAGCACAGCCGCCTCGCCAGATTCTTTGACCGTTTGCAGGAAATCGCTGCGCGCGATGGTCTTACTTCACACCAGCAGTACTTGATCGAAGAACTCCGCCTCTACGCCGAAAGCATCATGCCAACCACCGGTGAAGCGAGCTAGCGCAGTGCTTCTGGCCGTTGACGGGTCAGCAATAACAGATGGATCGTCACCATCCAGTTGCGGAACGCGTGTGTTCGATGCGCGGCCCATGCCAATACTGTCACCGTCAAGGCAAACATGAGCACCATCCACAGTACAAAAGTTATTCGAATTTGCGTGCCTGGAATAAGCCCCAGTACAATTAGTTCTGACATACGCCACACCTCTTATATTTTAATGGATTTCTTACTACTTATTTTACATATAGTTGCGTTTGGGTCAAACACATTTTATTATGCTTATGGTTAGACGGGGGCTGAGCTAACTCGTATCTTCTCTACAGCCCACATTCCGCCCCTTCGGAACTGCGACTTAAGCGGTCATGATCGGTAAAGAAGGTACGAGGTATCTGCATCTTGCAGGCTACCAAAAATTATGTTACTTTTGCACAATAACTGATAGGAATCACTATGTCCGAAACAGCACCAGGCAGTAGTGCGAGGAGACCCGAAACTGGTCCCGAACTTGTGCCCGCAGGCAATCAACCAGCACCTGATATCTATGTAGCGATTTCGAACATATCGTTGCCGCTTGTACGCCAGATGCACGACGGCGTGGCAACGACTGAACGGCGGCTCGAGGAGCTTGGTGACGGCCGGATCGTGCCTATGGAAATCACGCCGACCAAACTGAGCCATGTCGTCCATCGAGCAGCGCAGCGCGGCCAGCAACTTGCGGCGCAGGCTGCCTTGGAAAAGGACAAAACGCTCGATGCTGATAAGCTATTGTCTCGATTTAAAGGGTTTGGTCGATGGCGTTTTGTCGCAACCAGCGAGGACGAGGCGCTAGCGCGCATGATAACTTCGACGCATCAGGCTCCATACGACGCCGAAGAACCCGGATTCAACCCCACGGGCATGATTTTACTAAGGGACTACCGGGACTCGATGGACGATATAAAGCGGTTGCACGAAGTGGTCGGCGAGCTGCCCTCGGTCGTATTTACCGAATTTAAAGATGAAAAGGCCAAAGATGGCAAGATCAGCTACCAGGACCCACGCCATTATTCGCCAGATATTTCCGTGCAGCCCAAACCAGGTATGTGGGTTGAAGATCTGAAGCTTGAAGAAATTTCGGAGCTTGATCTCGTCCGTGGAATTATGAAACATAAGGGTATCGACAGTCTGACCGTCGACGGATTCCACATATGGAATAAACATAAAGGCCGGCGATTCCGGAAGCCCATGGATCTGGCGGTTCGGCTCAGCGAGGCCGGATTGGTCAATGCCTATCATCTGGCACTCGGCAGGGTGGACAACACCAAAGGTGACCCGGATGCTGCAGCCAGAACTATCCAGGCCAGAGAAGCGTTTATACATTCGCCTGAGGCGGCTGCCGAAACATTCGAAGGTGAATTACTCCAGCAAATCGTGCGCGACTGGAGAACGAGCGCCAGGCATGCAGGGCAGTCTCGCCGCGTCGTGATCGAGACGCTGCCCGAGTTGAACCCTCTTAATGCTAGGCAATCTATGACTCATCTGCGAGCGATTGTCGAACATGCTCGCGCGCTCATCGCCGCAGCCTAGGTTTTGCGCGGCCCGCATCGCTGTTTTGGCCGTCAATGACTAGATTTATCGCAATTTTTCCTCTATAATAAGTCAGCTTATGGCTGAGAAGATTGTTGTAAAAGGTGCGCGTGAGCACAACCTGAAAGATATTTCGGTTGAGCTGCCGCGAAACAAACTGGTGGTCATCACCGGTTTGTCCGGCTCGGGTAAATCGAGTCTGGCTTTTGATACCATTTATGCCGAAGGGCAGCGCCGCTACGTGGAATCGCTCAGCAGCTACGCCCGGCAATTCCTCGGGCTAATGGAAAAGCCGGACGTCGACCAGATTGACGGCTTATCGCCGGCGATTTCTATCGACCAAAAATCGACCAGCCGTAACCCGCGCAGCACCGTGGCGACCGTCACCGAAATTTATGATTATTTGCGTCTGTTGTATGCGCGCATTGGCACGCCGCACTGTCCCATTTGTGGCAAACCCGTTACGCGCCAGACCACGGCGAACATTATCGACAAAATCGTGGGGCTCAAAACGGGTGCCCGGTTGATGATTCTGGCCCCTGTCGTGACCGACAAAAAAGGTGCGTTTGAACACATCCCCGAACAATACATGCGCGCCGGTTTCGCCCGCGCTCGCGTGGACGGTGTGGTGTACGCGCTGGACGAATTCCCGGTGCTCGACAAAAGCTACAAACACACCATCGAAGTCGTTATCGACCGTTTGGTCAATGAAGAAGAAAGCCGCACGCGCCTGGCGCAATCCGTCGAACAAGCACTGGAAGCCGCTGACGGCAAGGTACGCGTGGTGGATGTTGATGCCAGCGAAGAATACCAGTACAGCTTGCTGTACGCCTGCATCGATCATCCGGACGTCACTATTCCGGAGCTCGAACCGCGCACGTTTAGCTTTAACAGCCCGCACGGCGCTTGTCCGGTGTGTACTGGGCTCGGTTCGCGGCTGGAAGTCGACCCGGAGCTGGTCATTCCGAACGGCCGTTTGACCATTGCCGAAGGTGCCATTCGCCCTTTTAACCGCCTGAACGTCGACGCCTGGTACATGAAAAAAATGCAGGGCGTGGCCGACAAATATGGCTTTAGCCTGCAGGTGCCGACCGCCGAGTTGTCCAAGCAAGATCTGGACCGCATCTTGTATGGCACCGGCACCGAAAAATACCGCGTGTCGCTGGGTGGCGGCCGCAGCTTTGAAACATCATACGAAGGTGTAATCCCTAACTTGGAGCGGCGCCACAAAGAAACCGACAGCGATTTTATCCGCGCCGACATCGAACGCTTTATGCAGGAAAAACCGTGCTACGCCTGCAAGGGCCGGCGCCTCAAGCCCGAAGTTTTGGCCATCACCGTCGCCGAGATGTCCATTATGGACATCTGCGAATTGTCCATCGACGACGCCATCGACTTTTTTGACGGCATCAAGTTCACCGACAAAGAATTGCACATCGCGCGGCAGATTTTGAAGGAAATCTGCGCGCGGCTAGGTTTCTTGCGCGACGTCGGCCTCAACTACCTGACGCTACTGCGTAGCGCGACCACGCTGTCTGGCGGTGAAGCGCAGCGCATCCGGCTGGCTACTCAGATCGGTTCCGGCTTGCAAGGCGTATTGTACGTGCTGGACGAACCAAGTATCGGCTTGCACCAGCGCGACAACGACCGGCTTATCAAAACGCTCAAACATTTGCGCGATCTAGGCAATACGGTGTTAGTGGTGGAGCACGACGAAGACACTATCCGCACCGCTGATTATTTGCTGGACATTGGTCCGGGCGCGGGCGTTCATGGAGGAAATGTGGTCGCCGCAGGCACGCCAGCCGAGGTAGAAAAAAATGCAGCCAGCGTTACCGGTCAGTACCTCTCAGGCAAAAAATCCATTGCCGTGCCTAAAAAACGCCGCAAAGGCAACGGCAAATCGCTATTCATCCGTGGTGCACGCGAAAACAACCTGCGTAATGTGGATGTACAAATCCCGCTCGGCCAGCTCGTGGTGGTTAGCGGCGTGTCTGGGTCGGGTAAATCCAGCCTGATCAACGACATTTTGGCCAAGGAACTGCAAGCCCGGCTGATGCGCGCCAACACCGTGCCGGGGCGTCACGACGACATCGAAGGCATCAAGCAGCTTGACAAAGCGATCATTATCGACCAATCACCCATTGGCCGCACGCCGCGGTCCAATCCGGCGACGTACACCGGACTGTTTACGCCCATCCGCGAACTGTTTGCTTCGACGCCAGAGGCCAAATTGCGTGGCTACGCAGCCGGCCGGTTTAGCTTCAACGTCAAAGGTGGGCGTTGCGAAAACTGCGCCGGTGACGGAATTATCAAGATTGAAATGCACTTTTTGCCCGATGTGTACGTGACCTGCGAAGTCTGCCATGGCCAGCGCTACAACCGCGAAGCGCTCGAAATCCACTACAAAGGTAAGACCATTAGCGATGTGCTGCGCATGAATTGCGAAGAGGCACTGACGTTCTTCGAAAACATTCCGTCCATTGCGCGCAAATTGCAGACATTGGTCGACGTCGGCCTCGGCTACATTTCGCTTGGCCAGCCCGCCAACACGCTGTCCGGCGGCGAAGCGCAGCGCGTCAAGCTCGCAACCGAACTGTCACGCCGCCCGACCGGCCGCACGCTGTATATTTTGGATGAACCAACCACGGGCCTGCACATGGCTGACGTTGAAAAGTTGTTACAGGTGCTGCAGGCTTTAGTTGACCATGGCAACAGCATGGTTGTGATCGAACACAACTTGGACGTTATCAAATCCGCCGACCACATTATCGACATGGGACCTGAAGGCGGTTCTGGCGGCGGGCAAGTGGTGGCCGAGGGCACTCCCGAACAGATTGCCAAAGTCGCCGCCAGCTACACCGGCCAGTTTCTCAAACGCATGTTGTAGGTGCGGACCTCAGCCATTTATTCCGCGTCGTCAGTGGACGATTTGCGAAAAATGCGTTTGATGGCTGAACCAAGCCGCGCCCGTGCCTTGGCATCACCAAAAATGTGCCACAGCATGGGTCCCACGCTAATGCACGTTACCGCCAAGATGGTCGGCAAAATGTAATGGTCAAGGTTGGGAATTCGCCGTCCAAAATAATACCCCAGTAACGTAATTACAATCGCCCACGACACATCACCGATCGCGTCAAAAATAAAAAATTTCAGGCGGTTCATGCGCCCGACGCCCGCCACCAGCGGTGCAAAACTGCGCACGATGGGGATATAGTGCGCAATCAGCATAGCCTTGGGACCGTATTTTTCGTAGAATTTTTCAGCTCGTTCAACATATTCGTGGCGGAACACGATGCCGTCTTTTTTACGGAACAGCCGCTTGCCCATGACTTTACCGATTAAATAACCGGTGTTGTCGCCCAAAATCGCGGCAGCAGCGATGACGGCAATGGTGGCGCCAATCGACAATTGCCCTTGGGCCGCCAACACGCCTGCGCTCAATAGCAGTGTGTCGCCAGGGAACAAAAAACCGACCATCATGCCGGATTCCATAAAGATAATCAACGCAATGGCGATGAGGCCGCCACTCTGTATAAGGTGTGATGGGTCAAGATGCATGCCTTAAGACTACCGGTATTTGCTGCAAACGTCCAGCCAAAATGTGTATACTAGTATGGATGGGCGAAAATACTTGAAGGAGGATATACGTGCAAGAATTACAGCTGCAATTGAAACATCGCGACGTCACCGGTAAGGCCGTCAAGCATTTGCGCAAAGAGGGCTTGGTGCCCGCGGTCATTCACGACCATGGAAAGGCATCGGTCGTCGTGATGGGCGACTACATGGAAATGGTCAAGGCCTACCACCAGGCGGGTAAACACCATCCAGTCAACCTCAAAACCGACAAGCACCAGTACATGGCGCTGATCAAAAACGTCGATTTTGACCCCAAAAAACACGCATTGCGGCATATCGTGTTCAACGCCGTTAAAGCAAACGAAAAAGTCGAGGCCGAAATTCCGGTCCAGATTGTATATGCTGAGGGTAACGAAGTCAGCCCGGCCGAACGCGCTGGTCTGGTGGTGCTGCATCAACTGGAAAACGTCAAGGTCGAAGCGCAGCCAAAGGATTTGCCTGATGTTCTGACATTTGACGGCGAGAAGCTGGTCGAAGTGGGCGATCAGGCAACCGTGGCTGACCTAGTAGCGCCGGCTGGTGTCGTCATCAAGGCAGATCCAGCGCACCCGCTAGCCACCGTATTTGAACCAAGCGCGTTGCAGGCAGCCAACGACGCGCTCGCCGGTGACGAAGAAGAAGTCGCCGCCGAAGACGTCCCGTCTGACCACGAAAGCACTGCCGAAGAAGGCACGCAGAACGCTGAAGATCAGCCTGGCGGCAAAAAACAAGCCGAAGCCGCTAAGGAATAGCGCACGCGAACAGCGCTAACGCGGCGTCATATCTATGCATTTGGCTGAAGCCCACCTGAAAACGGTGGGCTTTTCGGTGTACTTTTGCGGTCAGCGTGCTACAGTGAAGAGCAATGGAATGGTTTCGCCCCCGCACACTACTCGACAAAACGTACGAGATCGGCATTATCCTGAAGGGAATTGACGGCGTTGCTGAACTAATCGGCGGCCTGTTTTTGTGGTTGGTGAGTCCGACGGCCATCAACGGGCTGACGCGTTTTTTGACCCAAAATGAACTGGCCGAAAATCCACATAACTTCTTCGCTACGCATATTTTGCATTATGGCACGGAGTTGGCCAAAGGGCACAACACCTTTGCGATTGCGTTTTTGCTGACGCATGGCCTGGTCAAGGTCGTGCTTGTGACGTGCTTGCTCATGAACAAGCTGTGGGCATACCCGTATGCGCTAGTAGCGCTCGGCCTGTTTTTGGTCTACCAGGTGTATGAGCTGGTTGTGCATCCCACGTTTGGTATGGCGTTTTTGTCGGTGCTCGACGCAATCATTATCCTGCTTGTGTGGCGCGAATGGCAACAGGTCAAATCGCACAAGTTGCCTGCCACTGGCGAAACTAGCTAATATCCGCGCCGCCGCTTACTCTTCCAAAAAACCACCTGACTGATGCTTCCACAGCTTGGCGTACGTCCCCTTGCTATGTTTGAGGAGTTCGGCATGCGTGCCTTGTTCGGCAATGGTGCCGTCCTGCAATACCACAATCCGGTCCATGTGCTGAATGGTGCTTAGGCGGTGGGCGATGACGATGGTCGTGCGGCCCTTCATTAACTTGCGGAGCGCTTCCTGAATGAGTACCTCGCTTTCGGAGTCGAGCGCGCTGGTCGCTTCGTCCAAAATCAAAATCGGTGCGTTTTTGAGAATCGCCCGGGCGATCGCCACACGCTGCCGCTGGCCACCAGACAGTTTAACGCCCCGTTCGCCTACGATCGTTTCGTAGCCATTGGGAAGCGCCGCGATGAACTCGTGCGCGTTGGCTTTTTTGGCAGCCGCAATGACGTCTGTTTCGGTGGCGTCGGGCTGGCCGTAGGCGATATTTTCGCGCACCGTACGGTGAAACAGTAATGGTTCCTGCGGCACGTACGAAATCGCTTGGCGCAAACTAGTCTGTGATACCTCGGCAATATTCTGACCGTCAATGCTAATCTGACCACTGGTCACGTCGTCAAAGCGCAGCAGCAAGCGCGTCAACGTCGATTTGCCACCGCCACTCGGTCCAACCAATCCAACCTTTTCACCCGGCGCAATATTGAGCTGCAAATCCGCAAACACTATCTGGTCGTCGTTGCTGTCCGGGTACTGAAAATCGACCGTGTCAAAATCGACCGCGCCTTTGCGCACCACCAACGGCTTGGCGTCCGGCATATCCACGATCTCCGTGTCTTGCAGCAGAATCTCGGTCATTGGCGACGCCATCAGCAAGCCTTCTTCGATGTTGCGCATCATATTGTTGACGTCAAACAATCTGTTGCTAATAGTAATGGTGAACGAAAATGCAAAAATACCGATGCCCAACAAGTGCGGATCGTGGTGCACGGCCTGTACGACCAGCAGTACGAACACGAGCTGCATGATGACCAATACAATCATACGATTGTTGCCCATATAGGCGGCCGTTTGCCAATCGCGCAGCCGGCGTTTCAGCAAATCTAGGCTCAAACGATGATGTTCGCGTAATTCGGTGTGCTCATGGGCAAACGTTTTGACTGTCTGCACGTTCAAAATGGTGTCAGCCAAATGCCCGGTAACGGCCCGTGAGGACTTCAGCCGCGCTTGGCGAATCGGTTTGCGCTTGAGGCTTTCGCGAACACCCGACGCCAGCGCAAACGTAGCCATCACCCCAATTATTAACCCTAATACCCATGATTCGCTACATACAATAACCGTGCCGACCACCAGCACTGATGCAAACGGAATCAGGTTAATAAACATCGCGCCAGCCAGCTGATTAAACGCTGCCGGATAGTCGTTCGTATCGGCCACCAGTTTGCCGCCGACATGATTGTTGTGAAAGCCAACGCTGCGCTTTAGCAAAGCCGTAAAAGCCTGCTCCTGCAAATAACTCATCGCTTTGGCTTCCATTTTGAGCAGTGCCGCAAACCCGAACCGGTTGCCGCCCAGTCCAATAAGCGCGGCTACCACAAAATAAGGCACATAGTGCATGACATCGGCATGTGGCTGGCTCAGTGTTGCCAGCATTTTACCAATGAATAACGGGAGCACTGTACCCATAAACACCGTGCCGATAGGATAAAGCGCGGCCAGCGCGAGCAATCGCTTGTCGCGCTGCGCCGCTTGCCAAAACAAACGAATAGTCTCCCGGTCCACGGATTGTTTTTCACTCATAATCATCCTATTGTACTACGCGTTCCTTCAGCCGCGCTTGGTTTTACGGTTTAATCTTTGAGGAACCCGCCCGACTGGTGTGCCCACAGCCCGGCGTATATGCCGTTTTGTTTGACGAGTTCGCTGTGCGTGCCTTGTTCGGCGATCGCGCCGTCCTGCAATACCACAATCCGGTCCATTTTTTGCACGGTGCTCAGGCGGTGTGCAATCACGATCGCTGTGCGGTCCTTCATTAGCTCCCACAATGCTTGCTGAATAAGTCCTTCGCTTTCCGAATCCAGCGCGCTGGTCGCTTCGTCCAGCACCAAAATCGGTGCGTCCTTCAGGATAGCCCGGGCAATGGCAATGCGCTGCCGCTGGCCGCCGGACAACTTAACCCCGCGTTCGCCGACCAGCGTGTCATATCCACTGGGTAACTTTGTGATGAAGTCGTCAGCATGTGCTTTGCGCGATGCTTGCTTGATGGCTTGATCGCTGGCATCTGACTGGCCATATGCAATGTTTTCGCGAATAGTACGGTGAAACAGCAGTGGTTCCTGCGGCACGTACGCAATGTTGCGCCGCAAGTCGTCCTGCGTGATGTGTGCAATATTCTGACCATCGATCAAAATTTCGCCATCGTCCACGTCGTTAAAACGTAGCAACAGTTTGGTCAAACTCGTTTTGCCCGACCCGGAATGCCCAACCAGCCCGATCTTCTCGCCGGCCCGAATATCGAGACTAAGTTGCTGGAACAATGCCTCGTCATCCGCCGATTCTGCATGCGCAAACGTCACGTCGCGCAGCTCAATCCGGCCTTTATGGATGCGTACTTTTTCCGGCCGCGCCGGGTCCTTAATGCCTGGTTGAATTTGTAAAATCTCGGTCATTTCCTGTGCTTCGCCAAACGCGCGGTTGTAGTTGCGCAAAGTGGACTGGCAGAAATCCCATAAATGCTGAGCGATCATGGTGGTGTAGGTGACGATCAAAAACACCGTGCCGACATCGGCGTTAAACTGTACTACGCCGATGACCGCAATGGCCAATGCGCCAATGCAGAGCACTTGTGTCATGCCAGAAAACACTGTATCGCGTTTGGTGCTCGCCCACATGACGTCGTTAGTAGCGGCCATGGACTCGGCTGTCGCACCGGCAAAACGCTTGCGTTCAAATGCGCCGCCCGCGAAACTTTTGATGGCAAGCACGTTGGCAATGGCGTCTGCCAAAAATCCCGTCTGCGTGTTTTCTTTGGACGACTCAATGGCATTCAGTACGCGCACGCGGCGCGTCAGCAGCACAGCCATCGTCATAAATATTGCCGAAAATGCCAGCAGCAACGTGACGGCCATAGCCGACCGCCGCCACAGTACGATGGAGGCAAAAACGAACGACCACAATAGCGGCAATAGCGAGAAAATGGTCGTATCGGCAATGCGCACATAGCCACTGGTAAATTTAGACGCCTGCGACACCAGCGAACCGCCAAACCGGTTGGCGTGGAAGCTTGCGCTCAAGTCTAGCAAATGCGCAAACATGCGGTGATACATGTCACGCGTCACCAACATTTCCAGCTTCCAAATAAGCAGCACATTGATGCGCCACAGCACCACGCCACCCAGTACCAGCAGCACGCTGTACCAGATGAGTTGCGGGCCAAAACTGCCCCAAACATTGTGGCGCGCGAACTGTCCAGCGCTCAGCCGCTGCAAAATATTCGCTACAATGAGCGGCGGCAAAAACTGGAACACGATCGACGTGACTGGCGACAGCGCCAGCAGGCATAGAGCGTACCATTTACGTTGCCAGACATGTTGCCAAAACAGAGACAACGATTGCCGGGCGAGCGCCTTTTGATTCGTGATTGGTTTCATAACAATCCTTTATATTGTTGATTTTCGAGTGAGTAATGAAGGCCGAGGGTGGCCGGAAATCCCGCAAGGAGCGGAAAATGAGAAGAGAAGTCGGCTTACGCCACGCGGGCGCTTGAGCCAAAGATGCTCTTTTCTGACAAAGCTGAATACATAGCGCCCTTTCCATTAGGTGATGATTTCTCGACTATAACACAGCTTCCCAGTGTAATGCAAACAGATTATAAATCGTTGATTAAAAAACAATTAAAATCACAATAACAGGGGTGTGATATAATACGTCCGTGCAAAAAATTATTCTGTACTACAAATTTGCGCCCATTTCGGACCCTGAAGCCGTGCGCCTGTGGCAAAAAACGCTCTGTGAGCGACTGCACTTGCGCGGCCGGATTCTGATTTCCAAGCATGGCATCAATGGCACGGTTGGGGGCGACATCGACGACGTCAAGGCATATGTGCGCGAAACCAAGGCGTACCCGGCGTTCAAAGCGACCACATTTAAATGGTCGGACGGAGGCCGCGAACATTTCCCTAAACTAAGCGTCAAAGTTCGCGACGAAATCGTGGCGTTTGATGCCGCTGATGAGTTAGAAGTCGACGAACGCGGCGTAGTCGGCGGTGGCACGCATCTCAAACCCGAAGAAGTGCACAAACTAGTCGCCGAACGCGGGGACGACGTCGTGTTTTTCGACGGCCGTAACGCGTATGAAGCCGCTGTCGGCAAATTCAAAAACGCCGTCGTGCCAGATGTGCGTACCAGCCGCGATTTCAAACGTGAACTCGAAGATCCCAAATACGACGCCATCAAACACAAGCCGGTCGTAACGTACTGCACCGGTGGTATTCGCTGTGAAATCCTATCCAGCATGATGAAAAAACGTGGCTTCACCGAAGTCTACCAAATCGATGGCGGCATCGTAAAATACGGCGAAGCGTATGCCGACGACGGCCTGTGGGAGGGCTCGTTGTACGTGTTTGACGACCGCATGAACGTCACGTTTTCGGACAAGGCCAAAGACATCGGTACCTGCATCCACTGCGGCAAAAACACCAGTAACTATGAAAATTGCGCGCTTAAAACTTGCAACAAATTAGTGCTCATCTGCGCCGATTGTATTGCGACCAAAAATACCTGTTCCGACGCCTGCCGACGCGAGCTCGTCGCTGCCTAGCTTACGGATCTTATGGGTAGCTCTGAGTCAATCATGCAGATGGAGGACGCCGCCATGCGCCAACTGGCCGCGCGCTCCACGCGGCCGCCGCACATCATACCGGATCGTGATTGGTTTATACGGTACACCAACGACTATCTTGGCCTGCTTAATACCGCTACGGCAGGTGTGGCACGTCTGCGACCGGAAGTAGTAACTGGTGAGCTGCAGCTAGACACCGAGGGGCAGAGCCAGATGCTAACGCATACGACCGACCCAACGCCGCGCCAGATGTGGTATTCGACCGAGCACGACGGGCACACCGTTTTTAAGACGCTTTCTTTTGCGGTCGCTATGGAAACGGGGTACACGTTTAATGCTAGAGCTGGCAAAGGCACTTGGTATGCTCATGACTACCGAAGTATTTGTATTAGGGCGCAAGGTAATGGGGAGAGGCTACATTTTCTCTATCTTGCAAAACCGGGCTTTAGTGGAAGACCGAACTCAAGTGGTATTCTTGCGCGTGAAGGCCGGTATGCGGCGGACGTGCCTGATACCGATGGTAATTACCTGGGTTTTTGGCCCCTTGTTGCCTTTCAAGAGGAACCGAACGCCCCTAGCAGTGAAATCGCAGACCGCATTGCATGGGAGGGCGAAAAACAAGCGTACCTAACGTACGGTGCTTACGGCGTATTTGCTCAAATGCTCTGGCGAATGGGCAGGGAATTTTGTGCGGCGGCCGGTATCGCTCCTCCAGATGCGACCTGATACAATACGTGCATGAACAAACAGTTAGCCGAAAAGCTGAAGGGTTTGCCCAAAGAACCGGGTGTGTATTTCCACAAGGATGCCACCGGTACGATTATTTACGTAGGCAAAGCGGCGCGCCTGAACAACCGCGTACGCCAATATTTCCAAAAATCGCGTACCCGCGACGTCAAAACTGAAGCGCTTGTCGGCGAAATTGTCGACACCGACTGGATGGTAGTGGAGAGCGAGCTGGAAGCGTTGTTCCTGGAAGCCGAAATGATCCGGCGCTACATGCCGCGCTACAACATTTTGCTGCGCGATGACAAGTCGATGGTGTATATTCGAGTCGATTACGACAGCGATTTTCCCACCGTCGGCACGACACGCCGGCCGTTGGACGACGGTGCGCGTTATTTTGGGCCATACCTTAGCACGTTAAGTGTTCGCCAGGCACTCAAGGTGTTAAGGCGCGTGTTTCCCTTTGCTACCCGCCGTATTCCGGGCCAAAAACGCGCTACCTTGCACTACCATTTAGGTTTGGACCCGGGCCTGGAAGAAGGCAAAACGTCGCTGGCCGATTACCGTGCTAATTTGCGCAAGCTCATGGCTGTCATCGAAGGCCGTCGCCACGACATCGAACGTGAACTGGAAAAAGAAATGAAGCAAAAAGCCAAGTTGCACGATTACGAAGGCGCTGCTAAGGTACGCAACCAGTTGTTCGCGCTGCAAAATCTTAACCAACAGGTTATTTTTAGCGACAAAGAGTTTTTGGACATCAGCAAGGACCATGCCTTGAACGAGCTAGTCGATCTGTTGGGGCTGAAGGCATTCCCAAAGCGTATTGAGGGCTACGACATTTCGCACATGCAGGGATCAGACGCCGTCGCCAGCATGGTGGTGTTCACGAACGGCGTCAGTAACAAGGGTGAATACCGCAAGTTCAAAACGCGTAAGGATCAAAATAACGACTTTTATAACATGAATGAAACCATCAAACGCCGGTTGAGCGAAAAAAATCGCAAAGCATGGGGCACGCCAGACCTGTTTCTGATCGACGGCGGCAAGGGCCAATTGGACGCCGCTGTCCGTGCCCGCGACGAGATGGGCTGCGAGCATGTGCCATTTATTGGCCTCGCCAAACGTGAAGAACAGATTGTGATCGACAAACATCGATCAAACGTAACGCTGCACCCCGAAGTCCTGCAAAAACTGGGCGGTTACACCACCGAAAGCGAGGATTTTACATTGGTCAACGTACCGCACAGCACAAATGTAGTCAAGCTGCTGCAGCGCATACGCGACGAATCGCACCGCTTTGCCGTTAGTTATCATTCGGTGCTGAAGCGCAAACGCCAAACAGCAAGCGCGTTAGATGAGCTACCGGGTATTGGACCTGTCACGCGCAAAAAACTAATCCGAACTTTCGGTAGTTTGCGTGGCGTACAAGAGGCAACCCAAGCCGAACTGGCAGTCGTCGTCGGTGCCGCCCGCGCCAAAACGCTCAGCCAGCTACACCACAAGGCAGCTGCCGACAGCTAATTCCATAACTAAAAAGCGTCTGCCAAGGCCACCACAAGCCTTGATTTGGTCTAAAAAATAACCCGCAGGCATTTCTGCGGGTTATAGGTCACGATTATGAGTCGCGGTTGGCTGCTTTACTCATGTTATCCCTCTCTTGTTGCTGCCGCTAACCGGCGCTGACGCTCAGCGTCTTCCTGTTGAACGAGACTCAAACCACCTACATATTGACGAACGGCCTCTCGCTTTGTGGCGAGACCAGCCAGCGCAGCGAATAATTCGGGGTTGCGAAGGCTGTTCATAAGAACATTATTAAAGAAGTCTGCGGCTACGCGGTCCGACTCTTCCAGAGAAAAAGGCGTAACTTGAGGCTCAGCGACAGGGGCCTGTTCAAGAATACTCTGTGCACCAGCGACGATATCATAATTCCAGAGAGGATTGTCTTCTAGTGGGGTTACAGGCTGAGCCATCTGCTCCGGGGCAGCTGGCATCGGTTGATTGAACATCTGTTCTAGCTCACTAGCAGTTGGGATATATAACGTCTCCATGCGGCCAATAATAGCAAATTTGGCCCCAATAGTCAATACTTTTATGGATTACGTGCGCGAGTTATGTGGTACCCTATATCCATGTTTCAAAGTGATTTTTTTGCCGGCAACCGCGCGCGTCTGCGCCAGCTTTTTACCGGCACCGCACCGATTGTTATTACCGCTCACGGTCTCTTGCAACAGGGAGGAGACGAAGAATATCCGTTTTATCAGGACCGTAGCTTCTTTTACCTGACTGGCATTGATCATCCAGGGGTTATTTTGGTCATGGACAAGGGTAAGGAGTACCTGATTGTGCCATTCCGGGAGGCCGTTATGGAGAAGTTTGACGGGGTGATTGATCCAGTTGAGCTGGCGCGTGCCTCTGGAATCCAAGAGGTTCTAACGCAGAAGGAAGGCTGGAAACGCCTTGCCTCGCGGCTCAAGAAGGTCCAGCATGTGGCCACGCTGGCCGCCGCGCCGCACTACATTGATTTCCTTGGCATGTACACTAACCCGGCGCGCGCCGATCTTATTCAGCGCATGAAAGAGATTAGCCCCCATCTGGAACTACTGGATTTGCGTACCCATTTGGGCCGCATGCGTATGGTTAAACAAGAGGTAGAATTGGCAGCGATTCGTAATGCAATTGGCGTAACTACGGCGACGCTCAAAGAAATTATGCGGCCCAAACAACTGGCCAAATATGCATATGAATACGAAATAGAGGCCGATCTGTCGCGTGCATTCCGCCGCCAGGGGCATATGGGACATGCGTTTCACCCGATTGTGGCCTGCGGCGAACGTGCCTGCACGATGCACTACCTCCGTAACGATGGGCCGCTCGCGACGGGCGAGCTGCTCATTATGGACGTGGGCGCGCGGGCCGATTATTATGCATCGGACATTGCACGCACGGTGGCGATCGGTGGCCAACCGAGCCGTCGCCAGCAGCAGATTCACGCGGCGGTTAAGGAAGTGCAACAGTACGCGTTTTCGCTTCTGAAGCCTGGGGTCAAAATTCGCGAATACGAAAAGCAGATCGAAGCATTTATGGGCGAAAAATTGCGCGAGCTGGGGCTGATCAAAACGATTGACACCGAAAGCGTGCGCAACTTTTTCCCTCATGCCACATCGCATTTTCTGGGCTTGGACACGCATGACGGCGGTGATTACGACCGGGCGCTCGAACCGGGTGTAGTGCTAGCGGTCGAGCCGGGCATTTACGTGCCCGAT